>Ga0163215_100588_pt1 | contig 52358 bp, 67 predicted proteins | sample SynspAceP_FD_185934 | JGI IMG/M metagenome (GOLD analysis project Ga0163215, IMG submission 185934) | Saline lake microbial communities from Ace Lake in Antarctica - Synechococcus sp. Ace-P (Hybrid Assembly) | ecosystem: Environmental > Aquatic > Non-marine Saline and Alkaline > Saline | place...
TGACACTCAAGCGTGGTCGTCCACGTGCGCGTGGCCGTTTCGGCAAGATCATGAAGCCGTTTGCGGAAATCACCATCGTCGTGCGTCAGGTTGAGGAGCAAGCATAATGGGTAATAAAGTCAATCCAATCGGCATGCGCCTTCAGGTTAACCGGACGTGGGATAGCCGCTGGTATGCCGATACCAAGGATTTCGGGAACCTTCTTCTGGAAGACCTCGCAATCCGCAAGTTCATCAAGAAAGAATGCGCACAGGCGGGTATTTCCCGTGTGATCATCGAACGTCCGCACAAGAAGTGCCGCGTGACGATCCACACAGCCCGTCCCGGTGTGATCATTGGCAAGAAAGGTGCAGACATTGAGGGTCTTCGCAAGAAACTGTCCGTGTTCACCGCCTCCGAATTGCACCTCAACATTGTTGAAGTCCGCAAGCCGGAGCTGGATGCAGCCCTTGTTGGTGAGAGCATTGCACAGCAGCTTGAGCGTCGGGTCTCGTTCCGTCGCGCCATGAAGCGTGCGGTTCAGAACGCCATGCGTATGGGTGCCCTTGGTATCCGTGTGAACCTCGCGGGCCGTCTTGGCGGTGCCGAGATCGCGCGTACCGAATGGTACCGTGAAGGTCGGGTTCCATTGCACACATTGCGTGCGGACATCGACTATGCACATGTTGAAGCAATGACTGCTTATGGCATCATCGGCATCAAGACGTGGATCTTCAAAGGCGAGATCATGGAACATGATCCTTCGGCGCATGATCGTAAGTTACAGGAAATGCAAGACGGTCCAGCACCTCGCGGTGCCGGCGGTCGGCGTTAAGGAGTAGAATAGATGCTACAGCCAAAACGTACGAAATTCCGTAAACAATTCAAAGGCACCATCAAGGGCCTCGCGAAGGGCGGGTCTGACCTGAACTTCGGCACTTACGGTCTCAAAGCAACCGAGCCGGAGCGTATCACAGCGCGCCAGATCGAAGCTGCACGCCGTGCCATGACGCGCCACATGAAGCGTCAGGGCCGTGTCTGGATCCGCATTTTCCCGGACGTTCCGGTAACCTCCAAGCCTGTCGAAGTGCGTATGGGTAAAGGTAAAGGTTCCGTGGACTTCTGGGCATGCAAGGTCAAACCTGGCCGCGTGATGTTCGAAATCGACGGTGTCGGTGACGATGTAGCGCGTGAAGCGCTGCGTCTGGCTGCGATGAAGCTGCCGATCAAGACACGGGTTATTGTCCGCGAGGATTGGTAAACGGCGCTCCGGCGTAAGCCGGAGCTGTCGATCCGGAGGCAGGGTATTTCGCAAGAAATGCCCGCTCCGGCCCTGTTGAAGATAAAGAGCCCCCGCTGTGATGAACTGACGCATTCTCAGTTATAGGACACAGATGGCCCCTAGCTCTCACGAGTTGGGGGCCATTCTTTCGAAAATCGAAAGTTTATCTCATTGAGGTTTTGAGCGAGTGGTTTCAAGCATCTGGGCTGCCATTCCGTGACCATGCTTCATCTTCTCGATGACAGCGTAGACATTGCCGGTTTTTTGCGCCCAAAAGCCCCGTGGCATTTGAACGGAAGGCCGCTTAACATGAGAACCTGATCGGAACGAAACCGCGACAGGTCCAAATCGCTACTCGCCAGAGGTCCGCGCTCTGGCGGTCGGAATGGTGTTCGAGCATCAAGGCTCTTATGAAGCGCAGGCGGGCGCGATAGCGGCCATTGCACCTAAGATCGGCTGTATTCCCCAGACCTTGAGCGGATGGGTCAAACAGGCTGAAAAAGACAGCGGCATGCGGGATGGCGTGACGACCGAGGAACGTGATCGCATCAAGACGCTGGAACGAGAGAACCGTGAACTGCGCCAAGCGAATGAAATTCTCCGCAAGGCGTCAGCTTATTTTGCGCCCCCTTTCGGGACCTTGCGCTGCAAGGCCCTGCCAGGCAGCGGGACAGAACTCGACCGCCCACTGAAGCGATGATCGCCTTCATTCACTGCCCCCTCTCGGGATCACGCCCTGCGTGACCCTGCCGGGCAACGGGACAGGGCATTGCGCAGCAATGTCCCGAGAGGGGAGGATCAGCGCATTGTTTGCGGCGTCGAGTCGATCTGCAGGGTCCTGCCGATTGCACCGTCCATTGCCCGGCAGGCGATTTGCAAAGCAAATCTGCCGAGAGGGGACGTATTGCCACTGTCTCGCATGCCTCGTTGATCCGTCCAAAGCTTCGGCGTGTCATCAGCGGGATACGGAGCTGCCTCCCGAGATCAAAAGGGTCTGGGATGAGAACTACCAGGTCTACGGCGTTCGTAAGGCGTGGCATCCCCCTTTCGGGATCATGCTTTGCATGACTCTGTCCCGTTGCCCGGCAGGGTCATGCAAAGCGTGATCCCGAGAGAGGGCAGTGGATGAAGCGGGAGGGCTTCGAGGTGGCACGCTGCACCGTCCAACGCCTCATGAAACAGATTGGTATTCGAGGTGCTGTGCGTGGCAAGGTGGTCAAAACAACGGTCCCGGACACATTCGTGCCTTGTCCGCGCGACAAGGTGAACCGGATCTTCCGGGCACCAGCGCCGAACCTGCTATGGCCCTCTCATCGATACTGCGTATCGATTGCCGGGTAATAGTCAGCGATTTTACCTACGTATCAACTTGGCAGGGGTTTGTTTATGTGGCCTTTGTGATCGATACATTCGCCGATCGCATCGTGGGCCCCCTCTCGGCAGATTTGCTTTGCAAATCGCCTGCCGGTCAACGGGACGGGTCTCGCCGTCTGCCAAAACAGACTTTGCCCTCGATGCTTTGGAGCAGGCACTTCATGATCGAAGGCCTGTTCAAAAAAGCGGTTAGATCCACCATTCGGACCGCCCCTCTCGGGACATTGTTGCGCAATGCCCTGTCGGGCAGTGGGCGGGCAATATTTGTCCATTCGGTATGCTGAACGTTTGGCTGAAGCTGGCATTGAGCCATCAGTTGGTAGCGTCGGGCACTCGTATGACAATGTCCTCGCTGAGATGATCAACGGCCTCTACAAAACCGAACTGGTCCATCGCTAAGGGTCCTGGCGCAACATGCAGAATCTGGAAATGGCGACACTCGGCTGGGTCGACTGGTTTAACAACAGGCGGCTGCTTGGACCCATAGGGAACTCCCGCCAGCCGACGCCGAAGAGAACTACTATGCACAGTACGACGTGCTCGATATGGTCGCGTGAAATGAAGCTAACGGTCTCCGGTGAAACTGGGGCGATTCACCTTAAGCCTTTTGTGGAGGTTTGGACCAGCTGCATCGCACTCCTCACATAGCTCTTCCAAAAGACGTCTTACCATCATAGCGCAAGCTCTATACGCGCCGTGTGAATGGCAAATAGTCGCTTCCTTTAGCGTAGCCATCAGGCGGGGCGGTAAATTCTCAGGATTGAATTCTAGCAACTCTGGCGGAAAGCAGTGATGTTTGGGTCCTGTTCCCTTTTGCTCGGAGAGAGTGAATACAATGCCGCGGCAGGTTTTATTAGGGCATCGCCTTATGTCAGCACTGAAGTACCCACCTCTTGTTCTTGATTGGTTAACCATCATTTTACCATACGAGAAATGCCGTTGTGTAGCACTTGGAAACGTACCAGTAGATTGGCAGTGCGGACAGCGAATTTGGATGCTTTCACGTCCCCCTGAACCTTATACTTCGCTGCTTCCGTCTGGTTGAAATATATTGGGGTTTTCGTATTCCAAAGCCAACTTCTTTTTTCCTAAATAGCTCTTTACAGTTAATAACCTGCGGAGCTAATTTGTATTGCAGCTTTGGATATTTTGTACAGCAGCTCCTAAGATGTAAGGCCCCATCTGTAGCCACCAAAGGACACTCCCCATGAAACAAGTCCCCAAACCCACCACCGACGATGACCTCATCCAGCAATTCCTCAACAAAGGCGGCGCCATCAAGAAGGGCAAGACCAAGCCGATGCCAGCCGATCTTGGCCTGTCCAACAACCAGTGGGGCAACAAGATGACCAAGGAAGAGAAGGCGCAGGTCAAAGAGCAGGAAGAGGCGCGCAGACAAGCGCCTAAGCGCTAGCCCCAGCTGTAGTTGAACGAGACCGAAATCCGGTCGTCCTCGCTCAGGTTCATCGGTACTTCGTGGCGGATGAAACTTTCCCAGAGCAGCACGTCTCCCACGGCGGGGGCGACATAGTGAAAGGTCCGCAACTCCTCGCGCGCATCTTTGAGGCGGGCAGGGGCCGCCATCATCATAGGCAAACGCGGATCCTCGAATTTGATCGCACTTGCACCCTCGGGCATCGCCACATAGGTCGTGCCACTGATCACCGAATGGGGGTGGATGTGACCGGAGTGCGTGCCGCCTTCGGGCAGAATGTTGATCCAGATATCTTCCAGCTTTAACGCGCGCCCGTCGAGATTGAGCTCCAGATCCTTGGCAAACGCCTGAACATGCGTATCAACTGCCTTGATCACATCCGCAAAGATCGGAAATCGCCAGCCCAGATCGGTCAACGACGCATAAGAGGTATAGCCCGGATAGCCGTTTTCCTCGCACCATTCTTGCCCTGCTTCGTCATCTTCTGCGATGGAATAGCAGGACTTTTCCAGCTCGTCGGCGTCAATAGCGCCAAGAGGGGCATGGTAGAGGCGGGTCACAAAGAGGGATTTGATATGTGTCATAAGGTGACCTATAGCGCCGCCGAATAGCGTTGACGAGGGCGATTACGCAGCAGCGGGTTCGATCCGGAGCAGGCCACCCTCGAAGGTCTGATCGCAAAGTTCTACATCATCGACGGGTATCCCGTCTGTATACCCAAGGCTGTTACGTGTGTGCTTGTTTCTGGATCAGAAGTCGCAGAAGGCCAAGTGATTTCGAGACGATTAAGGTCACTCTGAACCGCCCCGGGTTTACTGGAGAGCGTTTCCCGTTCAAGCTGGCCCATTGATTTCCACGGGCCGAGTAGTTTTGTAACCCCAGTTTTGAACAGCCCAATGATGCTTTCAGAGAGGGCAGCGGGCAATGCATATTTACATACATGAGAGGGGTAGGAATCTCCCGCGGTTCCGATTGATGGATTGATCCCAGCGTCCGCCAATCGCTCAGTGCATTTTATGGACAGATATTGCGATCCGCGGTCCACTACCCGCTCTCGAGATCATCCCTTGGATGACCCTGCAGACAACGGGACAGGGTTATGCGCAGCATGATCCCGAGAGGGGAGTACAATGGCTGTCGTCATCGATGTCGATACGCGTCCCGTCGACCGGCAGGCGAAGCTTGCATCTCCGAGAGGGGGCCAACGATCTTTCGAGAGAAGACGGCGACAGCAAATGCGACATAAACCATGCCCTGCTACCCCTCTCACACATGCTTTGCATGTGCTGCCGGGCAGCGGTGGACACATAAGTAAAGTCGCTGACTATTACCTGCCAATCGATACAAGGTATCGATGAGAGGGCCAAAGCTGGCTGAGCGATTGCGCTTTGGACTCTCGGTTTACTTTGTCATCCACTGCCCGGCAAGGACGCAGGACGCGCATTGGAAATGCACGAGAGGGTGGGCAAGGCTGAGCGGCATCCGGGTTTGTCGTGATGACCTGCCTGCCACGAACAACACCGCGTAATCCAATAGCTTTCATCAAACGTTCGACAGTGCATCGGGCGATGTCCTTATTCTCACGGCGCAACTGGTGCCAGACCTTTCGGGCACCAGTTGCGGCCACGGCTTGCATCGTGAACGCGCCGAATTTCTATGCTGTCCGTCACATCCTGGCGCACCCTGTTTGAGGCAGGCCAAGGATCCCGCCTGATCGCCAGGTTTGCATAGCAGGACCCCTCTCATCGATACTGCGTATCGCCTGCCGGGCAATGGATGGTACGACCGGCAAAACTTTGCAAATCGACCCGACACCAAAGTCAGTGCGATGATCATCCCCTCTTGGGATATTGCTGCGCAATGCGCCTGTCCTGTTACCCGGCAGGGTCATCCAAGGGATGATCCCGAGACGGGGCAGTGAATGAACGAAATCATTTCCTGAACGGGCGGTCGAGTTCCGTCCCGCTGCACGGCAGCGCATGTTTGCATGCGCGAGCGTGGGAGCAAAATACGCGGAAGCTTTCTTCAGCATCTCATTTTCTTGGCGCAGTTCCCGAACCTCACGCTCCGGATCCTTGATCCGGGCCTTCTCCTCGCTGTGGGCCCGTTGCGGGCACCAGCGTTGTGTTCTGACTGCCGACACCAGCCCCGCCCCGCAGGCTATCCGGAGCACAGCCAAGCTTGGGCGCTATGGCCTGATCGGCAGCGTTCTGGGCCTTTGAGTGATCCCCCGGATCATTCAATCTGCTGGTGCGGACCAGCTTGAACTCACTGCGATAATCCGAGCGTTGTTCATTGAAAAGCCGGACGCCGCGCGCGCGGAATTCAGCTGTGTAAGACGGGGTGTGCTTGCGTTGTGTCATAAGGGTCATCCTTGGAGAGCTTCACTCTCCGGTAAACCCGGGGCGGTTCAAACAGTCGCCGACACAACGCCAATCTCCTCCTCCGACCACACTCCGGTATTGTCGTTGGTTATGCTCAGGCTGTCGTCACCGGCCACGCCAATGCGTTCGCTGTCAGCGGTGTCAAGGTATAGGCATAATAGGTGACCTCGTCATCGCCCTTGCCACTGAAGGCCGCGCCATCATTGCTTCCAATCAGGGGGCACTACCATCACTATTCACCGTTGAGCGTTACAGGAACAGGAGCTGCATCTGTAAGAAGAACACATCAATCCCATCGCCACCCTCGACGATCCCGATCAAATCATCGGGCGCGACGGCAATATTATCGTCCACCTCTGTTACGGTAATTACCCCCTAGACATCATGATCCCGTCTTTGCCGCTGCTTGCAACAATCAGACCGAAGCCGAGCAAAATCAATCATAGAGCATTCTCAATATCTACATCTTGGGAACTAAAATCTATCTAAATAGCCTCGGAAGCGTACTCCAACAGATCAACAAGCCCGCTCGAATTTCAGAAATTTACCCGTTGTTCGTTTCTAACCTTGATGTAACGAAGCGCGTGTAAGTGTATCGTTTCGAACCTGCTTGTAATCAGGCTCTGAAGCTGGTGGGTATATGGAAGGTATCGAAGCGTACTGTGCCCCGCACGCAGCTGTGTAACGTGTGCTTTGCCCCCCCCCTGTCAATGCAGGTGCGCAAGGCTGGATGAACGCTACTGCTGGGGGGTTGCGCGATGCGGATATCCCCCCTATACGGCGAACTTCGGAACAGACTCCATCAGAATCATGGGTCACCCTAATGGGGCCCGCTGATGATGTTGAAAGGAAATGGCATGATCGCCAAAGAACTGCACGACAAGACGCCGGACCAGCTCCGCGATGAACTTGTGAATCTGAAAAAAGAAGCGTTCAACCTGCGCTTCCAGCAAGCCACTGGCCAGCTGGAAAATGCCTCGCGCCTGCGCACCGTCAAGCGTGACGTTGCCCGTGTGAAGACAGTGTTGAACATGAAAGCCGCATCTGCGGCAACAGACGCGTAAGAGGAGCCTGAGTAATGCCAAAGCGTATCCTGACAGGCACCGTAACCTCGGACGCCAATGAACAGACCATCACCGTATCCGTAGAGCGCCGCTTTACGCATCCGGTTCTGAAGAAGACCATTCGTAAGTCCAAGAAATATCGGGCGCACGATGAGCACAACACATTCAAAGTGGGCGAGCAAGTTCGCATCATCGAATGTGCACCACGTTCCAAAACCAAGCGTTGGGAAGTGCTGACCGCGGAAGCGTAAGCCTTTGCGCACTGGCCCAATCGGTTCAGTGCGTTGCCCGTTTCGGGTGACAATATAATCGAAACCCTGGGGATCGGGCACGCATCGCCCCCCAGAAGGTCGGGAGACTATACATGATCCAGATGCAGACCAACCTTGATGTTGCTGACAACAGCGGCGCGCGCCGCGTGCAGTGCATTAAGGTCCTGGGTGGTTCCAAGCGTAGATACGCATCCGTTGGCGACATTATTGTCGTATCGGTAAAAGAAGCCATCCCACGCGGCCGTGTTAAGAAGGGTGACGTGCGTAAAGCCGTTGTCGTTCGTACCGCAAAAGAAGTTCGTCGTGACGATGGTACAGCCATCCGTTTTGACCGCAACGCTGCTGTTATTCTGAATAACAACAACGAGCCTGTTGGCACCCGTATCTTCGGACCGGTTGTTCGCGAGCTGCGCGCCAAAAACTTCATGAAAATCATCTCGCTCGCTCCGGAGGTGCTGTAAACATGGCTGCTAAACTGAAAAAGGGTGATAACATTATCGTTCTCACCGGCAAGGACAAGGGCAAGGAAGGCAAGATTGCTTCCGTTGATCCAAAATCAGGCAAAGCTGTTGTAGACGGGATCAACGTTTACATCCGCGCCACACGCCAGACCCAGACGTCTCAGGGCGGTCGCATCCCCAAAGCGATGCCGATTGACCTGAGTAACCTCGCGATTAAGGATGCCAATGGCAAGCCGACACGCGTTGGTTTCCGCATGGATGGCGAAAACAAAGTGCGTTTTGCCAAGACAACAGGGGATGTGATCTGATGCTCGATACTGCAGCTTACACACCCCGCCTCAAGGCTGATTTCAAGGATCGCATCCGCGTTGCCCTGAAAGAAGAATTCGGCTATACAAACGACATGCAGATCCCCCGTCTGGACAAGATTGTCCTGAACATCGGCTGCGGCTCCGAAGCTGTTCGTGACAGCAAGAAAGCCAAATCCGCTCAGGAAGATCTGACACTGATCGCGGGCCAGAAAGCACTGACAACCATCGCCAAGAAATCCATTGCGGGTTTCCGGGTACGGGAAGAAATGCCGCTGGGCGCCAAGGTTACTCTTCGGGGTAACCGGATGTACGAATTCCTCGATCGTCTGATCACAGTTGCAATGCCCCGTATCCGTGACTTCCGCGGCATTCCGGGCAAATCTTTTGATGGCAACGGCAACTATGCCATGGGCCTGAAAGAGCATCTCGTGTTCCCCGAAATCGATTTTGATAAAATTGATGAAAACTGGGGTATGGACATCATCATCGTCACCACGGCGAAAACCGACGCCGAAGCGAAGGCAATGTTGAAGCTTTTCAACATGCCCTTCAATTCTTAAGCGCGGGAAGGAATAGATATGGCTAAGAAATCCATGATCGCACGCGAGAAGAAGCGTGAAGTGCTGGTCAAAAAATACGCCGCCAAGCGTGCGGAACTGAAGGTTGTGATCAACGACCAGGAAAAGCCGATGGAAGAGCGTTTTCGCGCGACCCTCGCGCTTGCCAAACTGCCGCGCAACTCTTCGGCTGTGCGTCTGCACAACCGTTGCCAGCTGACCGGCCGTCCACACGCGTATTACCGTAAACTGAAAATCTCGCGCATCGCGCTGCGGGATCTTGGCTCCGCAGGCCAGATCCCCGGCATGGTGAAGTCGAGCTGGTAAGGGGAGCATATTAGATGACCGATCCTATCGCAGATATGCTGACACGCATCCGCAACAGCCAGTTGCGCGGCAAATCCACAGTCATGACACCAGCTTCCAAGCTGCGTGCATGGGTATTGGACGTGCTGGCGGACGAAGGCTACATCCGGGGTTATGAGAAGATGACAGGCGCCGACGGCCATCCTGCCATCGAAATCAGCCTGAAGTACTACGAGGGCGAACCTGTTATTCGCGAGCTTAAGCGGGTTTCCAAACCCGGTCGCCGCGTTTACCTGGGCGCACAAGACATCCCTACTGTCCGTCAGGGCCTTGGTGTGTCGATTGTCTCCACCCCCAAGGGTGTGATGTCGGACGCTGCTGCACGCGCTGCCAATGTTGGCGGCGAAGTGCTCTGCACCGTATTCTGAGGAGTAGATCATGTCTCGTATTGGTAAAAAGCCTGTTCCACTGCCCAGCGGTGTTACCGCATCGGTCAGCGGCCAGACCATCGAAGTTAAGGGCCCTAAAGGGGTTCGCACCTTCAAAGCAACAGATGATGTTACGTTCTCGATCGAAGAGACCGCAGTCACCATCACGCCACGCGGCAAGTCCAAGCGCGCACGCCAGCAGTGGGGCATGTCCCGCACGATGGTGCGCAACCTTGTCACAGGCGTCACCGACGGTTTCAAGAAAGAGCTTGAGATCCAGGGTGTGGGCTACCGTGCTGCCATGACCGGCAACACATTGAAACTGAACCTCGGCCTGTCGCATGACGTCGATTACACCCCGCCAGAAGGCGTGACTGTAACCGCACCAAAGCAGACCGAAATCATTGTGGAAGGCATTGACGAACAGCTTGTTGGTCAGGTCGCTGCGAACATTCGCGCATGGCGCAAGCCCGAGCCCTATAAGGGCAAAGGCATCCGCTATAAGGGTGAATTCGTCTTCCGCAAAGAAGGCAAGAAGAAGTAAGGAACGCACAGATGGCAAACAGCAAAAGACAACTGTTCATCAAACGCCGCTTGCGCGTTCGGAACAAACTTCGTCGCACGAACCGCGGGCGTCTTCGTCTCAGCGTGCACCGCTCCAACAAGAACATCAGCGTACAGCTGATCGACGATGTAGCAGGCGTAACAGTCGCTTCCGCCTCGTCGCTTGAGAAGGTTCTTGGCGTTGTGGGTAAGAACAACATCGATGCAGCGACAAAGGTGGGCGTGGCGATTGCCGAGCGTGCCAAGGCTGTCGGTGTTGACGCTGCCTACTTTGATCGCGGCGGTTACCTCTTCCACGGTAAAGTGAAGGCTTTGGCCGACGCAGCCCGTGAGGGTGGCTTGAAGATCTAAACCTGTGTCGCCCCCGCTCTGCTTTTGCAGGATGGGGGCGCATGCTTTTGAAGGGGTCCGCGGTTTGGGCCTCTCGATGATCCGGGGGCACTGTCCCACCAGGATTGTGAAAACAGGGCATCTGCCCGCAAGCTTAAGGAGGCCGACATGGCCAGAGACGAAAACAGAGGCGGCAACAACAACCGCCGCGGTCCCCGCGAAGAAGCAGCACCGGAATTCGCTGATCGCCTTGTCGCGATCAACCGCGTATCCAAAACGGTAAAGGGTGGTAAGCGCTTTGGTTTCGCCGCTCTTGTCGTGGTTGGCGATCAAAAAGGGCGTGTGGGTTTTGGCAAAGGTAAAGCCAAAGAGGTTCCAGAAGCCATCCGCAAGGCCACCGAGCAGGCAAAGCGTCAGATGATTCGCGTTCAGCTGCGCGAAGGCCGCACGTTGCACCACGACATGAACGGTCGTCACGGTGCCGGTAAAGTTGTTATGCGCACAGCTCCAGAAGGCACAGGCATCATCGCCGGTGGCCCAATGCGTGCTGTATTCGAAATGCTGGGCATCAAGGACGTTGTGTCTAAGTCCATCGGTTCGCAGAACCCCTACAACATGATCCGCGCCACTATGGACGGATTGAAAAAAGAACAGTCCCCACGTTCCGTTGCGCAGCGTCGCGGCAAGAAAGTGGCTGACATTCTGCCAAAGCGTGACGATGCAACAGACTCGTCCACCCAAGTGGCTGAGGAGGCATAAGCATGGCTAAGACTATTGTAATCAAGCAGGTTGGCTCGCCAATCCGCCGCCCCGCAGACCAGCGTGCAACGCTGATCGGTCTGGGTCTGAACAAAATGCACCGTGTGCGCGAGTTGGAAGATACGCCATCCGTGCGCGGCATGATCCGCAAGATCAGCCATATGGTAGAGATCCTCGAAGAGAAGGGCTGACTTCCGCGGAAGTAGGCTTCGTGAAAAGAGACATTTCGTGATTTGGCGCCTCGCAGATATCTGCGGGGCGTTTTACGTTTGAACATTCACGGACCGCAGCGTCTTTAGGCCGATTGATCATGACTATTAACCGTTGCTGCCCTTAATTGTCCCAATTTTTCTGTATCAAGACCGGCGAATGTTGATTCAAGATATTAGCCGCCCTGTTTACGAGTAATGACAGCATGTTTCCAGATCCATTTCGACTTGATGCAATAGACAGTGCAAAAGGCATTGGCATCCTTCTGGTAGTCTTCGGCCACGCCTGGCGTGGTGCGCATAGTGCCGGATTATTGGCAGACGAGGCGCTTTTTCAAGCGATTGATTTTGCTGTCTATGCTTTTCACATGCCGCTGTTTTTCTTCTTGTCCGGCCTGTTGTTTCTTGAAACGCTCGGGAAGTACACAGCTTCAACATCGCTCAAGGGGCGGCTGACGCGTCTGCTGTGGCCGATGGTCTTGTGGTCATGGATATTTTTTGGCCTGAAGCTGGCGGCGGGGTCTTCGGCGAATACCCCAGTGACATTGGCCGATTTCCCGATTATCCCCTTACCGCCCTTCGAGCATTTGTGGTTCCTTTGGGCACTTTTTCTGTGTCAGACGCTGCTTGTTTTTGGGTACGTTGCGGGCGGCGGCTGTCTTCCGGCCACGCGGCTGCGTTGGCTGCTGGCAGCGGGTGCGTTGCTTTTTGCTTTGGTGAACCCCTATATTTCGGTGCCTTCACTTCTCTGGGGGCCGATGTTCGAACATTTGCCCTACTTTCTGGCGGGTATTGCTGCGGGCGGGATATTATCATGCCGTATGCCTCTCTGGGCGGGGTTTATATGCACCAGCGCTTTTGCCGCATTGGTTTGGGCCGTACAGGGTGAAAAGGCATCGGTCCTGCACTCATTAGGCTTGATCGCGTTTGGTTGGGGTGCATGGTTGTGCGCTGACCGCGGAGTTGGGGCAGGGCAAGCGCATACAACGCTCCGCTTCCTTCGTGCGATTGGTCAGGCTTCCATGGCCATTTACCTGACACATACGGTGTTCGCCGCAGGATTGCGGATTATCTTGCTCAAGTCCGGAGTGGAGAACGTAAGTGTGATCTTGTTGGCGACGGTCGTGATTGGAATCATCGCTCCTGTGGCAATGGGGCGGTGCGCGCAACGTCTCCGGCTCACAAAACTGCTCGGGTTCTAGTGCGGTTCTACCCCTTGCTTCAGGCGGTACCATGACCTATACGCCCGAGATGGCAGGCCTTCAGTCCGCCAGAATCGTAACGCTGCGTCTGCCCGCTCCCGTCGCTGGGGGGCACGTCCGGCAAAAGGAGAAGCGACATGAAACTGCATGAACTTTCAGACAATCCAGGTGCGACGAAACCACGCAAGCGCGTTGGCCGTGGCCCCGGTTCCGGCATGGGTAAGACAGGTGGCCGTGGTATCAAAGGTCAGAAATCCCGTTCGGGTGTCGCGATCAAGGGTTTTGAGGGCGGCCAAATGCCCCTCTACCAGCGTCTGCCCAAGCGTGGCTTTACCAAGCCGAACCGTAAATCCTACTCCGCTGTGAACCTTGGCCTGATCCAGAAGTTCATTGACGCAGGTAAGCTCGATATTTCCGCCGTGATCACCGAGGATGCGCTGGTCGCATCGGGCCTTGTGCGTCGCAAGCGGGACGGTATCCGCATCCTTGCAAAGGGTGACGTGACATCGAAGATGAATTTGGATGTTACAGGCGCATCCTTGACAGCTATTGAAGCCGTCAAGAAAGCAGGCGGTAGCCTGTCCGTAAAAGTAACATCCAAAGCGGTCGAAGCCTCCGAGTAAGCTTCGGACTTGTGAGCGGCAGCGATGCCGCTTACATAGTGCTTCAAGTTTTCCCAAACGCCGCCCGCCGGAAAACGGTTCGGGCGGCGTTCTTGTTCAAAAAGAGAGCCCTCACATGGTATCTGCCGTCGAGAATATGGCCGCCAATTCAAGCTGGTCCGCCTTTGGCAAGGCAACAGACCTGCGCCACCGCATCTTGTTCACGCTTGGCCTGCTGATCGTTTATCGTCTGGGGACGTTCATCCCTGTGCCAGGCATTGACGGAGCAGCATTGCGCGAGTTTATGGAAAGCGCGGGGCAGGGTATCGGGGGCATGGTGTCTATGTTCACCGGCGGCGCGCTGGGTCGTATGGGCATCTTTGCGCTGGGGATTATGCCCTATATTTCGGCCTCGATCATTGTGCAGCTTCTGACGTCCATGGTGCCGTCACTGGAGCAGCTGAAGAAAGAAGGCGAGCAGGGGCGCAAGAAGATCAACCAATATACCCGTTGGGGTACTGTGGCACTGGCCACGGTACAGTCCTACGGTCTGGCCGTCTCGCTTGAGGCAGGTGATATTGCTGCTGACCCGGGCTGGTATTTCCGCATTGCCTGCATGATCACGCTGATCGGCGGTACAATGTTCCTGATGTGGCTGGGTGAGCAAATTACAGCACGCGGCATTGGTAATGGTATATCCCTGATTATCTTTGTCGGCATCATTGCTGAAGTTCCTGCCGCAATCGCGCAGTTCTTTGCCTCCGGTCGTTCCGGTGCCATCAGCCCTGCGGTGATTGTTGCGGTGCTGGCTATGGTGATCCTGACGATTATGTTTGTGGTGTTTATGGAGCGCGCCCTGCGCAAGATCCACATCCAGTACCCGCGCCGTCAGGTTGGCATGAAAGTCTATGACGGAGGGTCCAGTCACTTGCCGGTCAAGGTCAACCCCGCCGGTGTTATCCCCGCCATCTTTGCAAGCTCGCTGCTGCTGCTTCCCGTTACCATCAGCACATTTTCGGGTAACTCTACCAGCCCGGTGATGTCATGGCTGTTGGCCAACTTTGGCCCCGGTCAGCCGCTGTACCTGCTGTTCTTCATCGCGATGATTGTTTTCTTTGCCTATTTCTATACTTTCAATGTGTCCTTCAAACCCGATGATGTGGCCGATAACCTGAAAAGTCAGAACGGTTTTGTTCCGGGCATCCGTCCGGGCAAGAAAACAGCAGAATATCTTGAATATGTTGTGAACCGCGTCTTGGTCTTGGGCTCTGCCTATTTGGCGGCGGTCTGTATCCTGCCCGAAATTTTGCGCGGTCAGTTCGCCATTCCGTTTTACTTTGGCGGCACCTCGGTGTTGATTGTCGTATCGGTTACAATGGACACGATTCAACAGGTCCAGAGTCACCTTCTCGCACATCAATATGAGGGTCTTCTGGAGAAGTCGCAATTGCGTGGCAAATCCAGCAAAGGCCGCAAAAAACGGAGCCCCGCGCGCAAATGAATATTATTCTTCTCGGACCCCCTGGTGCAGGCAAAGGCACACAAGCACGCCATCTGGTTGAGGCACGTGGTATGGTACAGCTGAGCACGGGTGACATGCTGCGCGATGCCAAGGCCTCGGGGTCCGAGATGGGCAAGATTGTAGCGGATGTCATGGCGCGCGGTGCTTTGGTAACAGACGAGATCGTGATCGGGCTGATCCGCGAAAAGCTGACCGACAAGACCAAGCACGGGGGCTTTATTTTTGACGGCTTTCCGCGGACTTTGCCGCAGGCCGATGCCTTGGGCGAGTTGATGGCAGCCGAAGGACAGCAGCTTGACGCAGTGATAGAGATGCGTGTCGACGACGACGCATTGGTGGGCCGGATTACGGCTCGATCAACCTGTGCAGGCTGTGGTGAGGTGTATAATGACAATACCAAGCCGATACCTGCGGATCGTATTTGCACGTCTTGCGGTAAAGAGGATAACTTCACGCGTCGTGCCGATGACAACGCGGAGAGCCTTAAAACCCGTCTCATGGCCTATTACAAACAGACCTCGCCGCTGATCGGCTACTACTACGCTAAAGACATGCTCAGCGGTGTTGACGGTCTGGAGGAGGTGGCAACTGTTCAGGGCAGTATTGCAGAAGTGCTCGACACCTGAACTGCCTCTACTTTTTGAAAATTCAAACGGGCCGGAGTTGATGAAGCTCTGGCCCGTTTTATGCTGAAGACACTATTGTGACTCGTATGTCAGTGCATCGCGGATCCATGCGTTCATGGGCCCGATGGCCTCTGACAGCTCCACGAGACGCTCCACGATATCGCCGCTTAGCCAGACGTCACGAGAGTGTTCGCGGCGCACGGTGTATCCTTTAAGCTTGAGATGGTCGGCCAGCGGATGCGTCTCGTGCTGTTTGAACCCGCGCGGCATAGTTTTAAGCGTATTCCATCGGTCGATCGGATAGTCTTTGTCCGCAAGGGCACCCGCAATCTCCCCAAAACGATCCGCATCGGCGATCATCCTGTCACGGACTTTATTCAGATCGGTGGTTGCCAACTGATAATAACCGGCCGCAAGCAATCCGTCCCGCGGGCCGATCTGGGCATAGACAACGCCACCGGTCTCTTGTTTCGTGCCGTCCCGGGTCAGCATCCCTGACACGTGGGTTTTATAAAGCGTCTTGTCCTTGGAAAATCGTACATCACGGTTTTGCCGGAACATGGTTTTTTCGCTGCCTGACAGGGGATACCGGCTGCCGTCCAGAAGCATACCGGCTACCCCCAACATGCCTGCAAAGGGAACGCGAACATGCTCTTTAAGCGATGCCTTGTTTTCCTCGTACCAATCGCGGGTATTATTTGCCTCAAGTTGCGCAAGGACATCGAAAGAATGGGGGGTAAATCCGGTCATCATGGTTTCCCGATTGGAAATTAGGTGCTATTGTCTGTGCAGAATAGGGCATCCCGACAATACCGGAAACCTGCATCTTTCGGCGGTTGACGCCCTTCGCAAAAGCCAATAATCAACGATATCTCGATAGAGAATCAAACTGTGGGTGTTGGCACGCCATTTTCCGCAGGATCACCTGATCAGCTGTAGCTCGCTGGCGCATTGTCCCGGGCTTACGTTGTGAAAAAAGGGTCTGGTATCACGGACCCGCAACGAAAAGGAATCGCACACGTGGCACGTATTGCCGGCGTAAACATCCCGACTGCAAAGCGGGTTCCAATCGCCCTCACCTATATCACCGGTATCGGTAACTCTTCTGCGCAGGCCATCTGCGAAGCTGTAGGCATCGACCTTACCCGCCGCATCAACGAGCTGTCTGACGGAGAGATCCTGAAGATCCGCGAGTATATCGACGAGCATTATACAGTTGAAGGCGACCTGCGCCGTGACACCCAGATGAACATCAAGCGCTTGATGGATCTGGGTTGCTACCGTGGCCTGCGTCACCGCCGTAATCTGCCCGTCCGCGGTCAGCGTACACACACTAACGCTCGTACCCGCAAAGGCCCCGCTAAGGCCATTGCTGGCAAGAAGAAATAAGGGAGGGCTCAGACTATGGCACGCGAAGCAAAACGCGCTAAGAAGAAGGTCTCCAAGAACATCGCCGCTGGTGTGGCGCATGTGAATTCTTCTTTCAACAACACAAAAATTCTCATCTCCGATGTGCAGGGTAATGCAATTGCATGGTCCTCTGCGGGCACAATGGGCTTCAAAGGATCGCGTAAATCGACTCCTTACGCTGCCCAGATGGCTGCTGAAGATGTGGGCAAAAAGGCACAAGATCACGGCGTTAAGACGCTGGAAGTCGAAGTGCAGGGTGCGGGTTCCGGCCGTGAAAGCGCGCTGCGCGCCTTGGCTGCTGCCGGTTTCAACATCACGTCGATCCGTGATGTGACGCCTATGGCCCATAACGGCTGCCGTCCTCCAAAGCGCCGCCGCGTTTAAGCGACGATAAAGACAAACGGGGTTCGCGTTTTTGCGCGGACCCTGTGTTTTGTTCTACCGCGCGCCTTTGACGCGCTTTTCTGAAACCTCGGGAGTTTGCCCCGGCCGGACATACGGGCGCGAACAAGAATGGAGGGACTAATGATCCACAAAAATTGGGCCGAATTGATCAAGCCGACACAGCTTGATGTAAAACCCGGCAACGATCCTGCACGGCAGGCGACAGTGATTGCAGAGCCGCTCGAGCGCGGCTTTGGTCTCACGATGGGCAACGCGCTGCGCCGCGTTCTGATGTCATCCTTGCAGGGCGCCGCGATCACATCTGTACAAATTGACAATGTTTTGCACGAATTCTCCAGCGTTGCTGGCGTTCGTGAAGACGTGACCGACATCATCCTCAACCTCAAAGGTGTGTCCATCCGCATGGAAGTCGAAGGGCCAAAGCGCCTGTCGATCTCTGCGAAGGGCCCCGGCGTTGTGACGGCTGGTGATATCAGCGAATCCTCCGGTATCGAGATCCTCAACCGTGATCATGTGATCTGCCACCTCGACGATGGTGCGGATATCTATATGGAATTGATGGTCAACACCGGCAAAGGTTATGTTGCAGCTGACAAGAACAAGCCTGAAGATGCGCCAATCGGTCTGATCCCGATCGACGCGATCTATTCGCCTGTGAAAAAAGTAAGCTATGACGTTCAGCCGACCCGTGAAGGTCAGGTTCTGGACTATGACAAGCTGACCATGAAGATCGAGACCGACGGTTCCTTGACCCCTGACGATGCCGTGGCCTTTGCTGCGCGCATTCTTCAGGATCAGCTGGGGATCTTCGTTAACTTCGATGAGCCAGAGTCTGCCTCGCGTCAGGACGATGATGACGGCCTCGAGTTCAACCCGCTTCTGCTGAAGAAAGTGGACGAGTTGGAACTGTCTGTACGCTCTGCCAACTGCCTGAAGAACGACAATATCGTGTATATTGGCGATCTGATCCAGAAGACCGAAGCCGAAATGCTGCGCACCCCGAACTTTGGCCGCAAGTCCTTGAACGAGATCAAGGAAGTGTTGTCAGGCATGGGTCTGCACCTCGGCATGGACGTCGAGGACTGGCCACCGGACAATATCGAAGATCTGGCCAAGAAGTTCGAAGACAACTTTTAAAACCATTAGGGCGGGGGACACCTCCCGCCCAAACACAACGACTGGGCAAAAATGCCCCAAGGAGAGTTGGCGCTACGCACGCCAGCCAGACAAAGTAAAACCGCCCGTAGAGGGCACATCTAATGGAGACTTAACATGCGTCACGCACGTGGATACCGCCGTCTGAACCGCACACATGAGCACCGCAAGGCGCTCTGGGCCAACATGGCCGGCTCGCTGATCGAGCATGAGCAGATCAAGACAACCCTGCCAAAAGCAAAAGAACTGCGCCCGATCATCGAGAAGATGATCACGCTTGCCAAGCGCGGCGACCTGCACGCCCGCCGTCAGGCCCGCGCACGTCTGAAAGAAGACCAGTACGTTACAAAACTGTTCGACATCCTTGGCCCCCGCTACAAAGACCGCTCCGGCGGGTATGTGCGCGTGCTGAAAGCCGGTTTCCGCTATGGTGACATGGCGCCGATGGCGATCATCGAATTTGTGGACCGCGACCGTGACGCCAAAGGCGCCGCAGACAAAGCCCGCGTTGCTGCACAAGAAGCAGCCGAAGAATAAGATTTGCCATTTGGCGAGAGACAAAGCCCTGCCTTTTGGCGGGGCTTTTTTTATTTCCGGCCTTTGCGAGTATATGTGCCAAGAAAATAGAGCTGTTGCATGATGTGCAGGGCATGCGCATATCATGGGTCATGAGATATTTTGCCCTGATCGTTGCCCTCCTCGCCAGCCCGCTTTGCGCGCAGCAGGTTCCGCAGTCTGCTGCAGAGATGCAGATGAGTTTTGTGCCCGTTGTGAAACAGGCCGCCCCCGCAGTGGTGAACATATACGCCAGAACCGTAAGCGAGCCGCGCAACACGCCGTTACAGTCGGATCCCTTTTTTGAGCGCTTCTTTCGGGACCCTTCGACAGATCGCAAGCCGCGTGTTCAGAACTCGCTTGGCTCTGGCGTGATCCTGTCAGACAGCGGCATTGTAGTTAGCAATTTTCATGTAGTCGGCATGGCGACCGATATCCGCGTTGTCCTGAACGACCGGCGTGAGTTTTCCGCGCGGGTACTGCTGGGCGACGAGGAGAGCGATCTTGCAATCCTGAAGATTGACGCGCCCGACGCGCTGCCGTTTTTGGAATTGCGCAGCAGTGACAGTGTCGAGGTGGGGGAACTGGCACTTGCCATTGGCAACCCCTTTGGTGTGGGTCAGACCGTGAGCAGCGGGATCGTTTCCGGGCTGGCCCGATCGGGCAATTCGGGTGGTAGCGGAAGGGGCTATTTCATCCAGACTGATGCGCCGATCAATCCGGGCAATTCAGGCGGTGCGCTGGTGGATGTCACGGGGCGGCTGATCGGGATCAATACCTCTATCCTGTCGCGTTCCGGCGGGTCCAATGGCATCGGGTTTGCGATTCCTGCTGATCTGGTTGCCGCCTTTGTCGCTCAGGCGGATGCGGGGCAGACAGAGTTCAGCAGGCCATGGGCGGGGATCAGCGGGCAACCTCTGGATGCGGATATGGCCGCCACATTGGGCTTTGACCGCTCTGGCGGGATCATCATATCCGGGCTGCACGCGGCCAGCCCGTTTCTGGCGGCAGGTCTGAAAGCGGGTGACGTGGTGTTGTCGGTCGGGGGCCAGCCCGTCAACACACCGGCAGAAATGGTCTACCGGATGAGTGTGGTAGGGCTTGGTGCGCATGCGGATGTTATTTTTAACAAGGGCGGCGCAGAGAAGCGAGTTCAAGTGGCTTTGATTGCTGCTCCGGAGGTGCCGCCGCGAGATGAGGTGTCCCTGCCCGAGGGGAGTGTGTTTCCGGGTTTGACACTGGCGCGGATAAATCCGGCGATTTTGTCAGAGCTTAATCTGCCACTGGAGACGGTGGGAGTGGCGGTGATGAACGCAGGGGGTTTTGCCAGTCGTGCAGGATTGCGTGCTGGCGATGTGGTTCTGGAGATTAACGGAACGGTTGTTGCCCAGCCTGACATCGCTGCTGATCTGCTTTCGGGAAAGCTGCGCAACATCGAGATGATCGTGCAGCGCGGTGCGCGGCGGATCACGATGCAGTTCAGGAGGTAGCGATATGGCGGATTTGTTTGGCGCGCCACCCGTTGTGGACAGCAGTCGCCGCCCCCTAGCGGATCGTTTGCGTCCCAAGACCATCGGCGAAGTGATTGGCCAGCGTCAGATATTGGGACCGGATGCGCCGCTGACCGTCATGCTGGCGGGCGGCGCGCTTGGCTCTTTGATTTTCTGGGGGCCGCCGGGGGTTGGTAAAACGACTATTGCGCGGTTGCTGGCAGATGAGACTGACCTGCATTTTGTGCAGATCAGTGCGATCTTTAGTGGTGTGCCGGAATTGCGCAAAGTGTTCGAAGCAGCAAAAATCAGGCGGCAGAACGGTCAGGGAACACTGCTTTTTGTGGACGAGATACACCGCTTTAATAAAGCGCAGCAGGACGGATTTTTGCCGCATATGGAAGACGGCACGATCCTTCTGGTAGGGGCGACAACGGAGAACCCCAGTTTCGAGTTGAACCGCGCCGTGCTTAGTCGTGCACAGGTTCTGGTACTGGAGCGGTTGGATGGCGAGGATCTGGACAGGCTGGTGACCCGTGCCGAAGCCGAATTGGGCATAACCTTGCCGCTTGAGCCTCCTGCGCGACAGGCGTTGCTGGACATGGCGGACGGCGACGGCCGCGCATTGCTCAACCTGATTGAGCAGATCGCTGCCTGGAAAGTCGACGCGCCGCTGGATACGGTGGCACTGGGCAAGCGCCTGAGCAAGCGCGCGGCCCAATATGACAAGGGCGGGGACGCGCATTACAATCTGATCTCGGCTTTGCATAAATCTGTGCGCGGGAGTGATCCCGATGCCGCACTCTACTGGTTTGCGCGCATGCTGGAGGGGGGCGAGGACCCGCAGTATCTTGCGCGCCGGATCGTGCGTATGGCGGTTGAGGATATCGGGCTGGCCGATCCGCAGGCGCAGGCTCTGTGCCTCCAGTGCTGGGATACTTATGAACGCCTCGGCTCGCCTGAGGGGGAATTGGCGCTGTCTCAAGCGGTGATTTATCTGGCGCTGGCGCCGAAAAGCAACGCGAACTATGTGGCTTATAAGGGCGCGCGCAATGCGGCGCGGGCTACGGGATCGGCGCCACCGCCGAAACATATTCTTAACGCGCCAACTGGTATGATGAAGGATCAAGGCTACGGTGCGGGATATGCCTATGATCACAATGCCGAGGACGGATTCTCCGGCCAGAACTATTTCCCCGAAGGAATGGAGCGGCCGGAGTTATATCAACCTGTCGAGCGCGGGTTTGAACGGGATCTAAAAAAGCGGATGGAGTATTTTGCCAAGCTGCGCAAACAGCGGACAAGCTGACATACAGTTGACTCTGGCCCGCGCCCGCGCGATTGGGACAGCATGATTTCAACTATCTCCCTTGTTGCTCTGGGTGGTGCCATTGGTGCCACATGCCGTTACCTTGTAGGGGCTGGCATGATGCGTTTGACCGGACCGGCGGACTTTCCGCTGGCGATACTGACGGTCAATGTTGCAGGCTCGTTTCTGATGGGTGTGTTTGTGGTGGCTGCTGCCAACAAAGGGCTCACGCACCTTAGCCCGTTTGTAATGACTGGCCTGCTTGGCGGTTTTACCACGTTCTCGGCGTTCTCGCTGGAGGCGGTGACGCTGATTGAGCGCGGCCAGATCACTGCGGCGGGCGCTTATGTTGCACTGTCGGTGGGGTTGAGCCTTGGGGGGCTGATGTTGGGGCTATGGATCGCCAGAGGGGTATTCGCATGAGCCGTGTACAAACACTTACCGTTGCCGAGGGTGACGGAGACCAGCGGCTGGACCGTTGGTTTAAACAATTCTTTCCGCAAATCCCGCAAGGCCGCATCGAAAAGATGTGCCGCAAGGGTGAAATCCGGGTGGATGGGGGCCGTGTAAAAGGGGCCACCCGCATCGAGGTGGGACAGGAAATCCGCATTCCGCCGCTGCCCGAGGGTGAAGCGCCGCCACCGACCAAGCGCACAACGGTGACGGAGGCAGAGGCCAAGATGATCCGCGCTTGCGTGATCTACCGCGATGCCCATGTGATTGCGCTGAACAAGCCGCCCGGCCTGCCGGTGCAGGGCGGATCGGGGCAGGGGGAGCGGCATGTCGATGCCCTGTCCGAGGCGCTGATGTTCGAGCTGGACGAGAAGCCGCGCCTTGTGCACCGTCTGGACAAAGACACATCCGGCGTTTTGGTGCTTGCGCGTACGCGCGAAGCGGCAAAGGCGCTGACCGCCAACTTCCGCCACCGTGAGACTCGGAAGATTTACTGGGCTGCCGTGGCAGGTGTGCCGCATCCGCGCAATGGCACGATCAAGTTCGGTCTGGTCAAGCAGGGCGGTCATGGGGCGCGCGGCGAGGGCGAGAAGATGGTCGCCGTGCATCCGCGCGACATTGACGACACCGAAGGCGCCAAGCGCGCCACCACGGATTATACGGTGCTGGAGCAGGCCGGAACGCGGACGGCATGGATGGCGCTGAGCCCTGTGACGGGTCGCACACATCAGCTGCGCGTGCATATGGCCGAGATCGGGCATCCGATTGTGGGTGACGGCAAATATGGCGGTTCTGGTCAGGAAAACATGGGCGATGGCTGGGGTGCACAACTGGGGGGCGATATCTCGAAAAAGCTGCACCTGCACGCGCGCAGCCTGACCATCCAGCACCCCGCAACCAAAGCAATGCTGAATTTGGTGGCGCCGCTTCCCGAGCATATGCAGCGCACATGGGATACGTTTGCATGGTACACAAAATTTGCACCTGATGACCCGTTCGGGGAAGGTTGGGGATGAGGGATACGCCCTTGCGGCTGGTGATCTTTGATGTGGACGGCACATTGGTGGACAGTCAGTCGGATATCCTGGGTGCGATGCATTCGGCATTTAAGTCGGAAGGGCGGGCATCTCCGTCGCGTGCGGATATCCTTGGTGTTGTTGGGCTGTCGCTGGATGTCTTGATGCCCTTGCTGGCGCCCGATGCCGATGCGGCAACTCTGGCGCGGTTGGTTCAGGGATATAAGGATGCCTATATGGCTTTGCGCGCGGATCAGGGGGATGAAGTGTCATCGCCTTTCTATCCCGGTGCGCGCGCAACGCTGGAGCAGTTGCACGCCCGGCCAGATGTCGTGTTAGGTGTGGCCACCGGAAAATCCCGCCGCGGGCTGGATAAGCTCATCGAGGCGCATGGGCTGGAGGGGATGTTCATTACTCAGCAGGTTGCGGATTTCCATCCTTCCAAGCCCCATCCCTCGATGCTGCTGCAAGCCCTTGGCGATACGGGGATCGCTGCCGCAGACGCGGTAATGCTGGGCGATACAAGTTTCGACATGGAAATGGCGCAGGCGGCAGGCGTGACGGGCATTGGCGTCAGCTGGGGGTATCACGCACCTGCACGGCTGACCGCCGCGAAGCATCTGGTCAAGAGTTTTGAAGCGGTGCCGTTACTGCTGGATACGATCTGGAAGGGTTGAACAATGGCCGAGTGGAAAGCGAAGCGGTTCTGGAAATCCGCATGGGTCGCTGAAAAAGACGGCGGTTTCGCGGTCGAGCTGGATGGGCGTGCGGTTAAAACGCCCGCCAAACAGGCGCTACAAGTCCCGACGCGCGCGATGGCCGAAGCGATTGCGCAAGAATGGGATGCGCAGCTTGACGTGATCAATCCCAATACCATGCCGGTGACAAAGACAGCCAATGCCGCGATTGACAAAGTGACCGTGCAGCACGCTGAAGTTGCCGACATGCTGGCTGCCTATGGCGACAGTGACTTGCTGTGCTACCGCGCAGATGCGCCGGAAGAATTGATTGCGCGTCAGGCAGAGCAGTGGAACCCGATGCTGGACTGGGCGGCAGATGCGCTGGGTGCCAGATTGCTGCCGCGCACAGGCGTGATGCATATTCCCCAAGATCCTGTGGCTGTCGCTGTTCTTTCGCGGCGCACTCATGCGCTTGACGCGTTTGAACTGGCCGCGTTTCATGACCTTGTCAGTATGTCGGGCTCTCTGGTTTTGGGATTCGCTGCTGCCTTGAGTGCCAGGCCCGCGGGGGATGTCTGGGCACTTTCACGTCTGGACGAACTTTGGCAAGAAGAGCAGTGGGGCGAAGATGAAGACGCCACAGCATTGGCGGAGATCAAGCGGATTGCATTTCTGCATGCTAAACGGATGTTTGACCTGACTAAAGCGCAATAAGCGGGCAATTTACCGGCCTGTCGCGATATAGCACATGCCTTGCCGGTTTTTGAACGCTCTACTCTTGACCTTTCTGCGGGAATCCGCCCAAACTAATGCCTACTATACGGGTAAAGCCCGTGCAGTATCACCACCGGCGTGTCACTCGCCGGCATATCCACCCGAAAAGTGGTGGAAAATCAGGAAGAGGTAACAATGAAAAAATCAATTATTCTTGGCGCGCTGACGATCGCCGGTCTGTCTGCGGTTGCGGCATCAGCTGCTACGCTGGACGACGTTAAAGCACGCGGCAAACTGAACTGTGGCGTTACAACTGGTCTGGTTGGCTTCGCGGCACCTAACGCAAGCGGCGAATGGGAAGGCTTTGACGTGGCGATTTGCCGTGCTGTTGCCGCTGCCGTTCTGGGCGATGCAACTGCTGTTGAATTTGTACCGACAACGGGCAAGACACGCTTTACCGCGCTGTCCTCCGGCGAGATCGACGTGCTGGCACGTAACACCACATGGACAATGTCCCGTGACACCGACCTGAAGTTCGACTTCGTCGGCGTAAACTACTATGACGGCCAAGGCTTCATGGTTCCAAAGGCACTGGGTGTTACATCCGCAAAAGATCTTGATGGCGCAACTGTCTGCATCCAGACTGGCACAACAACCGAGCTGAACCTTGCGGATTATTTCCGCAAAAACAACATCAGCTACGAGCCCGTGCCAATCGAGACAAACGCAGAAGGCACACAGCAGTACCTTGCCGGTGCATGTGATACATACACAACCGACGCTTCCGGTCTGGCTTCCACACGCGCAACTTTCGAGAACCCTTCAGAGCACATGTTGCTGCCAGAGATCATCTCCAAAGAGCCACTCGGCCCGTTGGTTCGCCACGGCGACAACGAGTGGGGCGATATCGTGATGTGGACAATGAACGCATTGATCGCAGCTGAAGAGCTGGGTGTCACATCTGCCAACGTTAACGAGATGGCCGCCGCAACAGACAAGCCAGAAGTGGCGCGTCTGCTGGGCACCGAAGGTGATCTGGGCGCGATGATGGGTCTGGATGCCGAATGGGCCAAGCGCGCTATCGAGACACAGGGCAACTACGGTGAGATCTTTGCCAAGAACCTCGGCGAAGAGACACCGATCGGCCTTGCACGCGGTCTGAACGCACAGTGGACAGACGGCGGCCTGCTGTACACACCACCGTTCCGCTAAATCATCAACGCGAAGGGCGCAGCACTCTTGTCTGCGCCCTTTGCGGCACTCTCTCCAGACCTATGACCAGACGACCAAATACCGGACGACCAAATAAATGACCCGGCAATGACGCCAAAAGGCGCATAAAAACAGACCGGGACCACGGGGATACATATAATGTCGACACTCTCGGACCCACCAAAGGGCTCGTTCCGGCTGTCTATGCTGTTGAACGATACGCGGTACAGGTCGATGACATTTCAGGTCATCGCAGCAATCGTACTGGCATCGGCGCTGGCCTATTTATATTCGAACCTTGCCGCTAACCTGCGTGCTGCGGGCCTTAACATTTCCTTTTCTTTTCTAGGAAGTTCGGCAGGCTACGATATCAATCAGGCATTGATCGACTATAACAGCCAATCTTCCAACCTGCGGGCAGCAGTCGTTGGTATTATAAACACCCTGCTTGTTGCTGTTCTTGCATGTGCGACAGCTACCGTTTTCGGAGTATTCGCAGGCGTATTACGGTTGTCCAACAACTGGCTGGTGCGCAAGCTGATGGCCGGATACGTAGAAATTTTTCGTAATATTCCGGTGCTGATCTGGATTATTATCATCTTCACAATCATGACTGCTGTGATGCCGGGCGCGCGTGCTTATCTGGGTGAGGATCCAGAGCAGGGCTTGATCGGTGGGTTGTTCGCCTTTACGAACCGCGGCGTTTACACGCCTGCGCCGTTCTTCAGCAACGGATTTGGCGGCGGCGAAGGCAGTCCGTTGAACTGGCTGATGTTGATGGTCCTCTTGGCTGCATCGTTCATTGGCGCAAGGGTCGTGAACAAAAACGCCAATCGCAAGCAAGAGGCTACAGGGGTTCGGCCCAATACGCTCTTCGTCAAACTGGCAATATGGTTTGTTCCGGTTGTGCTGTTTTCGATTGTTTTCGGGCTTTCTTGGGATATGCCGGATCCGCTTGCCAACCGTTTCAACCTACAGGGAGGCATCCAGATCGGCGCACCGCTGATCGCACTGTGGTTTGCCCTGTCGATTTACACAGGCGCTTTCATTGCCGAGAACGTTCGCGCTGGCATTCAGGCGGTTTCCAAAGGGCAGACCGAAGCTGCGGCGGCCCTCGGTATTCGCCCCAACCGGATCATGAGTCTTGTGGTTTTACCGCAGGCATTGCGGGTCATTATTCCGCCTCTGATCTCTCAATATCTCAATATCACCAAGAACTCGTCGCTGGCGATTGCCGTAGGCTATGCCGATATCACGGCCACACTGGGGGGCATCACGCTGAACCAGACGGGGCGTGCGATTGAATGTGTGCTGTTGCTGATGGCATTTTATCTGGTGATCTCGCTGTCGATCTCGGCTGTGATGAACGTCTATAACAATTCCATGAAGCTGAAGGAGCGCTGAGATGTCAGATACACATGAACAGTCCATCGCCTTCGTACGGACAACGGAAATCCCCCAGCAGCCCGCGCCAACGCGGGTGGCAGGGCCGGTAAAATGGCTTCAGGAAAACTTGTTTGCGACCTGGCAAAATGCTTTGCTGACTGTTGTGGCAGGGTATGTGATTTTCCTTGCGCTGAACGCGACCTTGCCCTGGATTTGGGGCGGGCTTTGGACAACTTCTTCACTGACGGCGTGTCGTGAAATACTTCAGGGCCAATCGGCGGCCTGCTTCTCGGTCCTCACCGAGCGTTGGCACCAGTTGCTGTTCGGGTTCAAATACCCTGCGGAATATTACTGGCGTCCAACGCTTGCGCTGGTGCTGATGTTTTTCGCTCTGGCGCCCGTGTTGTTCTTCGATCTGCCGCGTAAGTTGTTAATCTTTACGGCACTGTTTCCCTTCATCACTTACTGGCTGGTCTGGGGCGGCACGATCTGGGTTCCAGTATTTGCGCTGGCTGGTTTCATTGCAGGTTATTTAGTCTATGCCCGTTTTGTGGCGCAGAACTTTGCTCTGGGTTTCTTTGGCGGTGTCGCTGCGGCTGGACTGACCTGGTATATCGGTGGCTTCATTGTGGCTGCGATTGCACCTGAAGTACCCATTCTGGGCTCTGTACCTTCGCGTGATCTGGGGGGCTTTATGCTCAACCTCATGCTGGGCCTGACCTGTGTATCCTTGTCCATTCCACTTGGCATTGCACTGGCTCTGGGCCGCCAAAGCTCTATGCCGCTGATCAAATGGATCTGTGTGATCTTCATCGAGTTCATTCGTGGTGTGCCGTTGATCACGCTGCTGTTTGTGGCAAGCGTGATGCTGGCGTATTTCTTCCCGCCAGAGGCCACTGTTGATCTGTTCCTGCGTGTGGTGATCATGATTACCATGTTCTCGGCTGCCTATATCGCGGAAGTGATCCGTGGAGGTCTGGCCGCCTTGCCTAAAGGGCAATACGAAGCCGCGAACAGTCTGGGTCTGGATTATGCGCAAGCGATGCGTTTGATCATCCTGCCGCAGGCATTGAAAATCTCGATCCCGGGTATCGTGAACATCGCGGTGGGTCTGTTCAAGGACACCACACTGGTGTCGGTGATCTCGATGTTTGACATGGTCGGCATGATCCGGGGTCCCATCCTCGCCTCCACCGATTGGAACGGCGTCTACTGGGAGCTGTTCGGCTTCGCCGCCTTGCTGTTCTTCGTCGTGTGCTACGGCATTTCACAATATTCGCAGTGGCTAGAACGCCGTCTTGCGACAGATCATCGTTAAGGAGGGTTGAGCCATGGCTGACACCGCAAAACTTAAAGTATCCGACGAAGTTGCTATCTCGATCCAGAATATGAACAAGTGGTACGGCACGTTCCATGTGCTGCGCGACATTGACCTGACGGTCTATCAGGGCGAACGTATCGTGGTCTGCGGTCCTTCGGGGTCTGGTAAATCCACGCTCATCCGCTGCATCAATGCGCTGGAAGAGCATCAGAAGGGCTCGATCGAGGTGGATGGCACGCTGCTCTCTTCGGATCTCAAGAACATTGATAAAATTCGCTCCGAGGTTGGGATGTGCTTCCAGCATTTCAATCTTTTTCCACATTTGACCATTCTGGAGAACCTGACGTTGGCGCCGATCTGGGTGCGCAAAACGCCCAAGAAAGAAGCTGAAAAAGTCGCGATGCACTATCTTGAAAAGGTGAAAATTCCGGATCAGGCCGACAAATATCCCGGCCAGCTTTCGGGTGGCCAGCAACAGCGTGTGGCGATCGCGCGCAGCCTGTGCATGAAGCCCCGCATCATGCTATTCGACGAACCGACATCGGCCCTTGACCCTGAAATGATCAAGGAAGTGCTCGATACGATGATCGAGCTGGCCGAAGAAGGTATGACGATGATCTGCGTGACGCACGAGATGGGCTTTGCCCGTCAAGTGGCCAACCGTGTGATTTTCATGGACCAAGGCCAGATTGTCGAACAGAATGAGCCGGAAGCGTTCTTTAACAACCCGCAAAGTCCGCGCACACAGCTGTTCCTGAGCCAAATTCTGGGTCACTAAACAGCTATCTATAAGACTGAATAAAGGGCGGGGGAAACTCCCGCCCTTATACCGTTAAATCGCGGGGTACACAGAAATGGATGACAGACCCTGTATGATGCCGCAGGTCTTGCCAGCGTGGGATATTAAAATCAGCCACCAGCGTCGCCCCTGTCGGATAACTGTTAAATTGGGCGTGCTTCGGGATGTTTGTCAAAAGCATATTGGCAAGCATGCCGCAGCCCGGATTATGCGCTATTATCAACACGCAGGATTCATCGCGTGTATGTAGCGCGCGCGCCATCACATTAGGTTCTGCCAGATAAAGGCTTCTTGTGAAAGTTATGCGCACATCATCCAGTGACAGGCCCGCAAGTGTTTCGCGGGTGCGGGTGGCATCCGAACAGAGCACATGATCAGGTTGGAGAGCCTGTGCCGACATCCAGTCTCCCATTACATGCGCATCGTGCCGACCGCGCGTGTTAAGGGCGCGCTCATGGTCGGAAGCTGTGATGTCGGACCAATCCGATTTCGCATGTCGCATCAAGATCAGGCGTTTCATCAACTTTTCCTAAAGGCGCGCATGTGAAATGCCGTTTGGGCCTTTGGCCGGTTAAAGGACCGGCTAATAGGGAGTGCGAGGCGCGTGGCGCAGCCGTCGGACATACAAGCAGCACCCTCCAAGCCGGTGATATGCGCCTTGCACGCGGGTACATTGTAAAAATGTTGGTCAGACAGGGCATCAACGGGGCAGGCTGCGATGCAAGGACGCGTTTCGCAGGTATCACAGGGGGAGCGGCCCGCGCTTTGCTGTGATACTTGTTTCTGCAATATCAACGCGCCCCGTATCGATACCCTCATGCCTGCGGTGTCATGTACCAGCATGCCGGTCGGGCTTTGCCAGAAACGCCCGCTGGAGCGTGCCCATGCAATAAAGTGTGCATAAGGTGGCCCGTCAGAGGGATAGACGCATTGCGCTCTGACCGTTTGCGCCAGCGGATCAAGCGTCTTTTTAGACCACCGGTCAACAGGATCGGGCAAGCCGTCTGTGTATTCCGGTGATGCTGTAAACACCTCCCAAAAGCCATGACCTGCGCCGATCAATAAAATGCCGTGCTCTGTATCATCGGGGTGGGGCAAGTGACCCATGATCATTAAGCCATTGGCGCCAAGCACCGGTGTTATGGAAGCCGGTATTTCCAAGCCGGTCACGTTCCCCGCTTAACCCGCACGAATGATCGAGCCTGCACCATGCTCGGTGAACAACTCAAGCAGGCAGGCATTTGGCGCGCGACCGTCGAGGATAACAGCTGCGCGCACGCCTGCGTTCAGGGCGTCCAGCGCTGTCTGGGTCTTGGGGATCATCCCGCCCGCAATCGTACCATCTGCGGTCATTTGTTTGATCTGGCTCGCGGTCAACTCTGTCAATACTTCACCGGCTGCATTTTTCACACCTGACACATCAGTGAGCAGTAACAACCTGTCCGCTTTCAGAGCGCCCGCAATCGCACCGGCAGCAGTATCACCATTGATGTTGAACGTCTCACCGTTCATCCCCATGCCCAGCGGCGAAATAACAGGGATCAATTCTTTTTCGGCCATATCCAGCAACAGGCGCGGATTGACCTGGGTAGGTTTGCCCACCAGCCCCAAGGCAGGATCTTCATGCTCGCAAATGATCAGGCCACTGTCCTTGCCCGAGACACCAACCGCACGCCCGCCTTGTGAGGATATCGCTTGAACGATCTTGGCATTCACAAGGCCGGACAGTACCATTTCAACCACTTCCATAGTAGCGGCATCAGTCACTCGCTTGCCGTTAATAAACTCGGATTTGATCCCGAGCCGCCCGAGCATGTCGTTGATCATTGGCCCGCCGCCGTGCACGATCACTGGGTTCACGCCTACCTGCCGCATCAACACGACATCGCGAGCGAATTCAATCATCGCCTCGTCGCTGCCCATGGCGTGGCCGCCTAGTTTAATCACAACAGTGGCATCATTATAGCGCTGCAAATAGGGCAGAGCCTGTGACAGAGTAGCGGCGGTGGCAGCCCAATCGCGGTTCATATCTTGTTTTCTCATATCTATAATCCCAAGGGTTCCAAGGGATCATAGGCGCTTATTCCAGCGTGGCAATAACTGTACGCAAGGTTGGAATGCCCCAGCCTTTTTCCGACGAGGTCACGATGATCTCGGGGTAGGCCGCAGGGTGTTTGGCCAATGCACCACGCACCTGATCAAGGATATTTTCGCGTTCGACTTCCTTGACCTTGTCGGCTTTGGTCAGCACAGCCTGAAACGTCACTGCTGCGCCGTCGAGTAAGCTCATAATTTCGTCATCGACCGCTTTGACACCATGGCGTGCATCAATGAGGACAAAGGCACGGCGCAGGGTTTGGCGGCCTTGTAGAAATTGCTTGAGCAGACGCTGCCATTTCTCGACGATGGGCAGTGGTGCATTGGCGTAGCCATAGCCCGGAAGGTCGACAAGATAGATGTCTTCTCCAGCTGTAAAATAATTGATTTCTTGCGTGCGTCCGGGTGTATTGGACGCGCGAGCAAGTGCCTTCATCCCCGTCAAAGCGTTGATAAGAGATGATTTTCCCACGTTCGAGCGTCCGGCAAAGCAGACTTCAAGCCGGTCGGCTTCGGGCAGACCTGACATGGCAACCACACCTTTTACAAACTCGGTGGGGCCTGCAAACAGAAGGCGGCCTTTTTCGAGAGAGAGCGCATCGGGTTCATCGACGAGGGGAAAGGACAGTTGCATCAGACAAGCTCCAGCTGGTCACCACAGGCCACGTCGCCCGTTTCAATGATTGAAGCGTAGATACCGAAATCCTGATGATCCAGCATGTTTAGCGCCTTTAATGTATCTACATCGCGCAAGCCCGTTTGGGGGTTGGCAGTGGTGGCCATGCAGCGGCGGATGCGGTCCTCGACTTTTAGACGGACAGTCCCGATGCGCAGTTCACGTCCAATCCAGTTGAATTCTTCCCAAGCTGGGGCACCTTCAAACCAGATGTTGCCGCGCCACCTCCCGGACTGCAAAGGCGCATCTGCGAGTTTTTCAAGCGCGGTCTGCGAGGCATAATTGCACAGTGATACAGAGGCATAAGGTGTATCTGTAAAGCCGCGACCATCTAGACGGAACACCTGCGCAGGTTGCGCGCGATCTGCATCAATTAAAGGGCGGACCCAGTCCACCAAGCGCGCGCTGTCGACATCCGGTTGCACCGTCAGGTCCGGCCGGTCGGGATGACGTAATGTGATGGTTTCCGATGCTTCATCCAGTGTTGCTGAAATGGCCATCAGCGCGCGGGATTTGGACCCTGTACTGAAGTTCTGGCATGCTGCCCATTCGGTTCCATCTATTTTCGCGGCGTCATGTGCGATAGCCCAGAGGCGGTCGTAGGGCATTGACCGGCCTTTTATGAGCGTGACACGCTCTAGCGCCTCACGTCCGTGGCTTTTGATAGGGTGGCGCCAAATCGCCGTGATTTTTATCACTTTTTTGCTGCTGTTTTGGCTTTACGGCCAAGTCCGCCTTTGATGTTACCCAACAGATCAGGTTTATACCCCTGGCTGCGCATGATCAGATATTGCTGGGTGAAAGTGATGGTGTTGTTCGCGATCCAATAGACCACCAATCCGGACGCAAAGCTGCCCAGCATGAACATGAAAACCCATGGCATCCAAGCAAAAATCATTTGTTGTGTCGGGTCAGTGGGAGCTGGGTTCAGTTTCTGCTGAAGCCACATGGAAATGCCCAATAGCAGCGGTAGAATACCAATAAAAACTAGCGCCATAACGCTACCAGCCTCGGGGACGCCCCATGGCAGCGCGCCATAAAAATTGAAGATCGAGGTCGGATCAGGTGCGCTGAGGTCTTGAAACGGGCCAAAGAACGGAGCATGGCGCAATTCGATTGTGACAAAGATCACCTTGTAAAGTGAAAAGAATATCGGGATTTGCAGTAGGATCGGCAAACAACCGGCGGCAGGGTTTACCTTTTCTTTCTTGTAGAGGGCCATCATGCCTTGCTGCACTTTTTGACGGTCGTCTCCCGCCTCTTCCTTGAGTTTCTCCATTTTCGGCTGAAGCTCTTTCATTTTGGCCATGGAGACGTAAGATTTATAGGCCAGCGGGAAAAGCAGTGCTTTGATTAGCAGCGTCAGGCAGATGATAGAGATGCCCATGTTGCCGATCAGGATGTTAAGGTGGTGTAGCATCCAGAAGATGGGCTTGGTGAGGAAGGCAAACCAGCCCCAGTCGATCGCGTCGATGAAGTTGTACACGCCGGCCTGCTCATAGGCATTGAGCACGTCCCATTCTTTAGCACCGGCGAAGAATTGCGTGGTGTTTGAAGTGCTCTGACCGGGTGCGACTGTTTGGACCGGGCTTACGGCTTCGACCTGATAGATATCGCTTCGGGCGTTATATTTCGCAACAGACTTGAACGCAGTGCCCTGGATCGGTACCAAAACACTCATCCAGAAATGGTCAGTGAATCCGATCCAGCCGTTTTCGGTGATGTTCTTTTCTTGTGTCTGGGCGCCAGTGGCAGGATTTACCTCGAACTCCGGCATGTCTTTCCAGTCGGTCTCGGAGTATTCACCATCACTCATTGCGACGACCCCTTCGTGAAGAATGAAGAATTTCTTCAAATCTGGTGGAACACCATGGCGGGCCAGCAACGCGTAGGGCGCGATAGATGCAGCAGCGTCACCTGTGTTCTCGACGGACTGAGTGATTGTGAACATAAACTGATCATCAATTGCGATCACTTTCGAGAAAACCAAACCTGCGCCGTTGTCCCACCGCAATGTGACGGGTGTATCTATGCCGAGCGTCTCGCCTGATGCCAGATTCCACTGGGTATTGGGGCCGGGCACAGCTGAGGGGTCAACCCCCGTTGCCGCAGCCCAGCCATGCAATGCATATTGCGCATTGGCTTCGGTTGCGGGGAAAAGAATTTCAACAATCGTCGCATCTGCATCGAGCGATGTCTTGTAATCAACCAGTGATAGCTCGTCGATCCGACCGCCAAGCAGTGAGAGCGACCCACTGACGCGGGGTGTTTCGATTGCTACACGTGGCGCATTGTCCAGCGCGCTTGGCGTTGTTTCCGTGCTGGCAGTTGCTGCAGCGGTCGCAGGCACCTCGGCGCTGGGGGTTACCAGTGTTCCATCGGCTGGCGCCGTTTGGGAGATCGACGCACCGTCAACAGGCGCTGGGGCCTCTGGAGGTGGAAAGAGTACAAACCACACAAGGATCACAACGAAACTGAGCGCCGTTGCAATGATTAGGTTCTTGTTCTGATCGTCCATTGGCACCGCCACCTGATGTCTGAAAACTGTCTGGTGGGTACACAACGGGGCGCGCCAAAGGTCAAGTGGATTCGCGGTCAGCTCCGACTTTGTAGCAGGCCTTTTGCCGCATTTTCCTGTTATTTTCGTCTGCTCTGAAGGATTTCGGGCACATCTTGCAGCTTTGCATTGTGCGCATGGATCCAGTCTAGTGTTTGGTTGAACGGCATAGGTCGTGCGATGCCAAAGCCTTGAACGTGGTTGCAGCCGAGTTGCGCCAGCAATACATGCTCGCCGACAGTTTCGACACCTTCGGCCAAGGTTTCCACTTGCAGCCGCTCCGCCATCGTCAGGATTGCGCTGATCATGCGCTGCTGTTCGGGATCGCGGTCTGCCCGCATCACGAAGCTACGGTCAATCTTGATCCTGCTCACAGAGAACCGCCGGATGGAGGCAAGCGAGGCATTGCCGGTTCCGAAATCATCCAGATCAATCCGACAGCCCAAGGCACCTAACGCGATGATATTTCTGGTGATCATATCATCGGGCGAACTGGCCACGACTGTTTCCAAAACCTCAACGGCAAGCCTGTCCGGCGTCAACTCGAACCGGTCAAGATCCCATTTTATCTTTTCCAGAAGGCGGGGATTATTGAGTTCGGTGCCCGCAAAATTGACACCTACCTGTGGGATACTAACCCCCGACGCGTCCCATTGTTTTAGCGCGCGAAAGCTGTGGTACATCATTACTTCGGCAAGCCGCTCCAGCAGATTGGTTGCCTCGATCGCGGGCAAAAATTCGGCGGGCGGTATGACGCCGCGCACGGGATGGGTCCAGCGCGCGAGTGCTTCGAACCCTGTAATGCGGCCTGTGTCAGTGCAAATTTGCGGCTGGAACCAAGGTACGATTTCGCCACTGTCGAGGGCGGCGGCAACATCGTCGTGCAGGGCGCGGCGGGTCTTGCGCTCGTGGTGCATCTGGTCTGAGTAAGCGCGTATGCTGGAAGCACCGCGTGCCTGGGCACTGCGTAGAGCAATGCACGCAGCGTCGAGCCACTGACTTCCATTGCGTTCCGGGGCGCGGGAATGTTGACAAAATCCTATACAAACATCTACGTAAATAACTGTTCCATCCACCGATATTGGCTCTTCCGCGGCGGTTTGCAGCCGACCGGCGAGCTGGATGCACAATTCGAGCGAGAGTTGTCTCACGGGTTGGGCACAGACAGCAAAACGGGCATCGCCGATCTGGCCAACGGTATCGCCGTCACGCATAATACCGGTCAAGCGTTCGCCGATCCGTTGAATGATGGTGTCGCCGGCGGCCGGGCCGTAGCGATCAACCAGATCGGCAAAGGCCTCGATTTCGATGACTTGTACGCAGGATTGATATCCTGTCTCGGTCGCGTCATTGAATATCTTTTCGCAATGTGTCGTCATGGCCGGGCGGGCGAGTAAACCGTTTCTTGTTGTTGAAGAGGTTTGCAAATGCCCCACAGCTGCACCAAATCCCCCGAATAACAGGTAAACAACAGGAACTAGTGCGGCGACAACGAGCAGAGCGCCTTCACCTCCAAACCAGAACGCTGCGAGCGAGAAGGCCGGAACAAAGGCCAGTGCAGGAGGGCTGGTTAGCAGAACTAGAACACGTTTGCGTATTATGGACATATACGAAACATAACCGTTTAATCTGGCGTTTGGCATGCTTGCTCCTGCGGTAGGGAGCGCGTTTATGCTCCGGTACCGAACTGTAGTTTGACCAGTCGCAAACTTGAGTTAACGCCAGAGGGATTCTTTGGAGGAACTTAATTAGAATTTTTAGTGTCGCGAAAAAGGCCTGCAAAATCAAACAGGTTCGGGTCCAGAAGGTGAGAGGGGCGTGCATTTGCGAGGGCGCGGAACATGATCTGGCGTCTGCCTGGGCTGTTGCGCTCCCAGCCGTCCAGAATTTCTTTGACCTGCTGGCGTTGCAGCCCGTCCTGCGAGCCGCACAGATCACATGGAATAATCGGATACTTCATGGCAGCCGCAAATTTCTCGCAATCCACCTCGGCGACATGGGCCAGCGGCCGGTACACAAACAAATCCCCTTCCTCGTTCAGCAATTTGGGCGGCATGGTGGCCAGCCGACCGCCATGAAAAAGGTTCATAAAGAACGTCTCGAGAATATCGTCACGGTGATGGCCCAGCACCACGGCCGAGCAGCCTTCTTCGCGCGCAATCCGGTAGAGGTTGCCCCGCCGCAACCGCGAGCACAGGGCGCAAAAGGTTCGCCCCGCAGGTATTTTATCCATAACGATTGAATATGTGTCTCTGTATTCGATACGGTGCGCCACGCCCATTTTTGCCAGAAACTCAGGCAGAACGGTTGCGGGAAATCCGGGTTGGCCCTGATCCAGATTGCAGGCCAGCAACTCCACTGGCAGCAGGCCGCGCCATTGCAATTCATGCAACACAGCCAATAGGGTATAGCTGTCCTTGCCGCCTGACAGGCATACCAGCCATTTTGCCCCCGGCTCGATCATGCCGTATTGATCCATCGCCTCGCGGGTCTGGCGCACGATACGTTTGCGCAGTTTTTTGAATTCTGTGGTGCGCGGGGCGCCGTTAAACAGAGCGTGAATGTCTTCTGGGTGATCAAGCATGTTTGTGTCCTCGAGTGGTTGATTTTGAGTATAACACATTAGTTTTGAACGGAAGGCTTAGGAGGGTCAGACATGCGGTTTGCAGTTATTGCTTGTGCGATGGTTTTGGGGGCCTGCGTCGGCAAGCCCGCACTTAACGATGAAAAGCTTTCCAAGACTGATTTCAATCTTGAAGAGTTCTTTGATGGCCGTGTTCTTGCAAAAGGTCAGTTTCAGGATGTGTTCGGCACTGTGCGCCGCCGCTTTGACGTGGTTGTTACCGGCACATGGGACGGTGACACACTGAAGCTGGTCGAGGACTTCACCTATGCCGAAGGCGATACGGAACAGCGGATCTGGCGGTTGAAAAAGACCGGTCCGGTTGTCGCTGACCAGACGTGGACCGGCTTTGCAGACGGTGTGCTGGGTGTTGCGCGGGGCGAGGAGCGGGGCGATACGTTCAATTGGAAGTACAAGATTGATTTACCGGTGCCGGATGGTACCCTGCGTGTCAATTTTGATGACTGGATGTGGGATATGGGCGGTGGCCGTGTGTTGAACCGCGCCTATATGAAAAAATACGGTGCCGATATTGGTGAAGTGTTGATTAATTTCGAAAAACAGTAGGAGAGCGTGCCGGGAGGTGGGTCAATCGTTGTCGGGGACTGGGTCATAGCCCGCACCGCCGAAAGGGTGGCACCGCCCGATGCGCCGTGCGGCCAACCAGCCGCCCTTTAGCGCGCCATGCTTTTCCAATGCGTCAAGCGCATAGGCCGAGCAGGTAGGCTGGTATCGGCAGTTGAACCCGACCCATGGACTAAAGACCAGCCGGTAGGTGTAGACCGGTAAAGCAAGCAGGCGGGCAATCGGCGTCACCTGCGCGTGCCATGCAGGATAGCCAGAGACCTTTCCAGATCGGCCAGCAGTTGGGTGAAGGGCAAGTCTGCTGTAGCGCCATTGCGTCCGATCAGGACATAATCATGTCCTTGCAAACCCTTGGCCGGAATGATGGAACGGGCAATTTCGCGCAGGCGTCGCTTGGCACGGTTGCGCGCCACAGCGTTGCCAACTTTTTTGGAACAGGTGTAGCCGATCCTTATCCCACTTACTTCGCCCTCGGGGCGGTGCAGCATTTGGAGAACGAAACCCGCCATTGCGACCCGCTTGCCCCGCGCGGCACGCTGGAAATCACGGCGCTGGGTTAAAACACTGAGTGTGGAAGCAGTTGGTGCAGGAAACGACAAAACCGCCAAAGAGTGATGCCCACTAGCGGTTATGCCAATCGGGTCGAGCTTTGGCGGTGTCATAGGTACAGCCTGACTGCGTGTCTTACGCTGTCAGCTCTTTGCGGCCCTGTGCACGGCGCGCATTGATGATCTTGCGACCAGCTTTGGTTGCCATGCGCGCACGGAAGCCGTGACGGCGCTTGCGGACGAGGTTCGAGGGTTGAAAGGTGCGTTTCATCGCTCCGTCTCCATCTAGTATAGTTTGTGTACAGCGGATTCGCTCGCACACATCAATTCAGATCTGTCGTCTAGAGTGCCGCGCGGTTCAAGTCAAACCCTGCAAGGCGGTAAATTGCGCCGATCTGCAATAAATTTCCTGCACGGCTGCGCTATATGTTTCAATAAAGCGTATCGGAGACCAGACATAGTCTGAAATTGCACACGCAGGATCAAGCGCGCGTGAACGGGGTGTCTTTGACGTGGGCAATAGCGCATCTAGGGGCCAGACTTGGCATTTTTGGAGCAAACGAGATGACGATGACGAGCCACACCGGCAAAAAAAAATCCCCGATTGCGCGGTTTGGTCCTTTGGCACTGATTGTGCTGGTTGCTGTGCTGGGCGCTGTAGCACTGCGGGATTACCTGAGCTTTGACGCGTTGCGCGAAAACCGCGAGGCATTGATCGCTTTTCGGGATGACCATTTTATCCTGACGGTGCTGGGGTTTTTCGCGGCTTATATTCTGATTGTCACATTTTCCCTGCCGGGTGCGCTGATTGCAACACTGACGGGGGGCTTTTTGTTTGGCACAGCTGTAGGGGCTGCGTTCAACGTCATGGCGGCGACTACGGGTGCCACGCTGATCTTTGGTGCCGCGCGGATGGGCCTGGGGGACAGGCTGCGCGCGCGGATGGAGGCCTCTGAGGGGATGATGGCGCGGATCAAAAAGGGACTGGACGAGAATCAGTGGTCGATGTTGTTTTTCATTCGGTTGGTTCCCGCCGTGCCGTTTTTTGTGGCCAATCTGATCCCTGCGTTTCTGGGCGTACCGCTGCGCCGCTTTGTGATCTCGACGTTTCTGGGCATCATCCCCGGCTCGCTGGTCTATACTTCTGTGGGCGCGGGACTGGGCGAGGTGTTTGCCCGTGGCGAGACGCCAAACCTTGGCATTATATTCGAGCTGCATATTCTGCTCCCCATATTGGGCCTGTGCGCATTGTCGCTGCTGCCCGTGCTGATCAAAGCTTTCACCGGCAAAAAGGACTTGTTGAAATGAAACATATCAAAACGGATATTCTGGTGATTGGTGCCGGGTCGGGCGGGCTGTCTGTGGCGGCTGGGGCCGCGCAGATGGGCGCGGATGTGGTCCTGCTGGAAGGGCACAAGATGGGTGGCGACTGCTTGAATTATGGCTGTGTCCCGTCAAAGGCGCTGATTGCCACGGGCAAAGCGGCTTACGGTCAGCGACATAGTGCGCAATTTGGTGTGGCGGATGCGGCAGGCAATGTGGATTATGCAGCGGCCAAGGATCATGTGGCGGATGTGATCGCCACCATCGCACCTGTGGACAGTCAGGAACGGTTTGAAGGCTTTGGCGTACAGGTCATCCGCGAGTTTGGGCGATTTATCTCGCCTACCGAAGTGCAGGCGGGCGACACGGTGATTAAGGCGCGGCGGATTGTGATTGCCACAGGATCATCGCCTTTGGTGCCGCCCATTCCGGGGCTGGATACCGTGCCTTACGAGACAAACGAGACGCTGTTCGACCTGCGGGAGACGCCCACGCATTTGCTGATCGTCGGTGGCGGGCCGATTGGAATGGAAATGGCGCAAGCGCATATCCGCATGGGCTGCAAAGTGACAGTGATCGAAGGCGCAAAGGCGCTGGGCAAGGATGATCCTGAACTGGCCGACGTTGTGCTGACCTCGCTGAAAGACGAAGGCGTCGAGATTGCCGAGGATGCGCTGGCCGCTGAAGTCCGCGGCAAGGCTGGTGCCATCGAGATCGAGACCAAGGACGGACGTGTGTTCACAGGCTCGCATTTGCTGATGGCGGTGGGTCGCAAGGCCAATATAGACAAGCTGGATCTGGAAGCCGGAGGCGTGACACCTTCGCGCACTGGTATCGAAGTTGACGACCGGTTGCGTACCTCTAACAGACGCGTTTATGCGATTGGCGATGTGGCGGGGGGGCTACAATTCACCCATGTGGCGGGGTATCATGCAGGGGTGATTATCCGCTCGATGCTGTTTGGCCTGCCGTCCAAAGCGAAGACGGCGCATATTCCTTGGGCGACCTATACAGACCCCGAACTGTCACAAGTCGGGTTGACCGAGGCGCAGGCGAAAGAGCAACACGGCAGCAAGCTGGAGGTGGTCCGGTTCCACTACTCTCACAATGACCGCGCGATTGCGGAGCGTAAAACTAAGGGTTTCATCAAGGTTATGGTGGTCAAAGGCCGTCCCGTTGGCGCGTCGATTGTCGGGTATCAGGCGGGTGAATTGATCAATTTTTGGGCGCTGGCGCTGGCCAACAAGATGAAGATGAGCCAGATTGCTGCTATGGTGGCCCCTTATCCGACAATCGGCGAGATCAACAAACGCGCAGCGGGCGCCTATTTCAGCCCGCGCCTGTTCGAGAGTAATCTGGTCAAGCGGGTGGTCGGGTTGGTTCAGCGGTTTGTGCCATGACACGAGTGACGCGCGTTTGCAACGACGCCCCACCCGCCGTCCCTGACGTGTCACAGGTCGCAGCATGATCAACTCTCTCTCCGGTCGCTTGCTGATTCTGACGACTGTTTTTGTGATGCTGGCCGAGGTGCTGATCTTTGTGCCGTCCATCGCGCGCTTTCGCGAAGATTATATGCTCAACCGGTTGGAGCGGGCACAGATTGCCTCGCTTACATTGTTGGTGGATGACATGATTTCCCCCGAGTTGGAGGCAGAACTGCTGCGCAATGCCGAAGTGTTTAACATTGTTTTGCGTCGCGACGAAGTGCGCCAGCTGGTGCTGTCCTCACCGATGGTCAAGACGATCGACGGCACTGTGGATCTGCGCAATAGCTCTGCACCTGTTTTGATCCGTGATGCGCTGTGGCGGTTGGTGACGCCTGAAAACCAGATCATTCGTGTGATCGGTGCGCCAGTGCGGGACGCGGGGCTGTTGATCGAAGTGACAATGGAAACGGCGCCGATGCGTGCCGCCATGATTGATTACGGCCTGCGTATTCTGGTGCTGTCAGCCGTGATTTCCGTCTTTACTGCACTGCTGTTGTTTCTGGCCATGCGGGTATTTCTGGTCAAGCCGATCAAAGGTGTTGTTGCTCATATGCAGAGATATGCTGCCGCCCCGGAAGATGCCCGCCGGATTATCACGCCTTCTGCGGGCGTGACGGAGCTGCGCGAAGCCGAAGAAGCGTTGAAGACGTTGCAAACAGAGTTGACAAGCGCGCTGCGCCAGAAAGAACGGCTGGCGCAATTGGGCATGGCAGTCAGCAAGATCAGTCATGATTTGCGCAATATTATGACTTCAGCCCAGTTGTTCACAGACCGGATCGAGATGTCCGAGGATCCGGTAGTCGCGCGCTTGGCGCCCAAGCTGGTCGGCTCCATCACGCGGGCTGTGCATTTGTGCGAAGCGACGCTGGCTTTTGGGCGTGCGGAGGAGCTGGGGCCGACCCTGACACAAGTGCATCTTGCCGGTATTGTCGATGAGGTATTGGAAAGCGAGCGTCTGGCCGTGGGGGATTTCCCGCTGACGCTGACAGGAGATGTGCCCGCGCCCCTTTTTATCAGGGCTGATCCCGAGCAAATGTACCGGGTCTTGGGCAATCTGGTACGTAACGCGCGGCAAGCGATTATGACATCGCAAGAAACGGGTGAAATAAAAATTACGGCCTCCGAGACGGCCTCTGCTTGGTTGATCGAATTACGCGATACCGGGCCTGGCCTCGCCAAAAAAGCGCAGGAGCATTTGTTTGCGCCTTTTCAGGGGTCTGTGCGGAAAGGGGGGACGGGTCTGGGGTTGGCAATATCGGCTGAACTGTTGCGTGGTCACGGCGGTGATATCACTTTGATCCGCACGGGTCCCGGGGGAACCGAATTTTTGATCACCTTACCAAAGGGTGACAACAGGATTTGAAATTTTTTGCCCAGGTGTCAAATTTCAGATGGAAGAGGGCTTGCATTGCCTGCGCGCTGATACTAAACCGCTCACACAGTGCACCCGTAGCTCAGCTGGATAGAGCACCTGACTACGAATCAGGGGGCCAGAGGTTCGAATCCTTTCGGGTGCACCACTTCAATATTTTCCATGAATTAGACCTTTCTTTTCAGTGAGTTAAGTTCCTGAGTTGGAACCTGTTCGGAAAGTTGGAACTTTTCTGTTCCCTCTACGGTCCTACGCAGGTCCGCAGACTTCGAATAGCGGCGCGCTTCGCTTTCGGTTTCGTGTCCTAGCAGCGCCATCCGTTGATCAGCCGATGTTCCGTTTTCCTTGAACATGGCCGCGCGGCCCTTGCGGATGCCGTGTGCCGTCTTGTCCACGTCCAGACCAGCCACCGTTGCCGCCTTTGAAAATCACGACGAAGCGGCTTTAGGTGAACGCGACTTGCCGTATTTTGTGGTCATGTATGTGAGGTGCTTAGGCTCTACCGCCAAACATTCGTGCAATTCGTCATTGGCTTCAAACCATGCCGGACCAGCCACAGAGAAGGGGCAGGTGGCCGTGCTCTTTGACTTTTGACGGGTGTATGTCAGCCAGCCGTCTTTGACGTTCCCACGGGTCAGATTGCAGGCGTCACCAATGGCCGCGCCCGTCCGGTACATCAGTTCAAAGGCAAGACGCTGTTTTGTGCCGATTGCCCAGTAATCGCGAAACGCCGCAAAGTCCTCGCGGGTCCATGGGGTGTGGCCGTCTGTCTGTTCTGTTTTGCTCTTGGATACTTGCCGCGCCACGTTGATTTCGATCATGCCCGTTTCGTCCCAAAAGGAACAAAGCGAACGCCAGACCTTTAGGCGGTTGTTGCGGGAATGGCCCTCGAAAGTCGCCAAGTCTTTTTTGATATTGCGCGCGCTGAGTGCTTCCAAAGTCGCGGCCCCATAGCGGCGGCGGATATCGTCACACTTTGAACGCCATCTTTCCTTGGTGCTGGTCGCCATGCCGTGAAACGCCGATGATCCGAGATAGGCAGTGACGCCCGCGCCAAGGCTACCAGCGCCAAAGGTCTTTGGCTTAGGGGCGGGGGCATGGCCTGAGATAGTCACATAGGCTTGCAGGAAGGCAGGCGTGTCTTGTGGCGCATCGGGCAGGGCAATGCCTTTCTGCCCTTTTGGCTTGTAGTACCAGCGGGGATTGCCGCTTGGGAAAAAGCCGGATTGGGAAAGATGTTTCAACCTGACCGTTCCTCGAAAATGTCGTCGCACGTTTTATCCACCTTCATCAGCTTGCCCACGGCTTGGGGGTCTTTGAAGTATACACGCACAAAACCGCCGCCATGCACATCAGCCGCAACAACATCACGGCCAGCATCAGCAGCGCCGATCAGCGCCGTTGTGAGTAGCTTTGATGTTGTGCGGTGTTTGCTCATTATTTGGCTTCACCATATGCAGCCGCAATCACATCGCGGGGATCGAGTCCGAGGCTGAGGATGATACGATCAAAGACTTTCAACATATCAATGCGGATGAACGCTTCGGGATAGCCCAGAGCAGTGCGGACCTCTTTGTCGTAATCGTTGCCGGACAGGTAGTTCACCACATGCGCGTGCTCGCCTGCCACAAACAACAAGGTGCCGCCGTCATTGAAAGGCATTGCCAACTGTCTGTTGTCGCCGGAATGTGCAAAGAGGTGCGCGGCGTGAAAAGCAGACGACAGATCAGACGGGCCATTGTCAAGAATGACCTTTGCCACGCCGATTTCTATTACAGATTGCAGTGAGAAGTGACGAGGTTTTCCGCGCTGGCCACCGCCGAGGATAGAATCCGCACCCACGACGACACCTTTGTGCAGCCAGCTTTTGATTGTCGTCTGGTTTGCACCTGTTGCGGATGCGACTTCTGGAAGGGAATATGTGTCCGTGAGCATTGCAGTCTCCTTTGAGTTGCCACATGGATAACCCAAAGACTTAGTTGCCGCAAGGCATAAGTTATCCATGTGGCAACTTGTGAACAACTTATGCTCGATCCGCCTCATGTTAAGGATGCTGTCCGCTCTAACGCCTCGATTTCGTCAATCAGATCGCCCATCATCTTTTCCGCGACTTCGAGGGTGCGCTCGATCCCGTCATCGCCGTTCCATTCCGCAATCGTAGACATTGGATCGCAGGCCAGTATGCAGGTGCGCAAGATGCCGTTGATTGTGTACGCTTTGCCGCTTGCCGCATGCTGCCGCTGGAAGTCGTCCTCGCTATGCTCGATCATGCCTTGGCCTCTTCCACATATTCTAGGGAATGGGCTAGCTTGTCTGCCAGCCGCTCCACCATCACCAGCAGCGCGCCGCGTCCTTGGAACGCTTGCGGCGTTGTACTGCCGTCCAGCTCTTCCATCGCCTGCACCAGACCGTGCAGAATGATCGCATCAGTCTGGCAATCGCTAAGGCTGGCGCGTGCGGGTTTGTTCGCCAAAGCGGCGTTTGTGTCGTTCATGTCATTTTCCTTTGGATTAGGTTGCAGGGGTTTCGGTGCGTTCCATCCGTTCGCGGATTGCGCGGATGATTTCGCTATTCTGTGAAGAGACGTTCGCCGCAGCCTGTGCTGCAATCCAGTCCTTCAATTCAGGGGGCAGGCGTAGCTGCAAAGGTTTGCGGATGGTCATGTGCTTCTCCACTTAAAGTCACCGTGACACTATATGTCACCGTGACGCCATTGCGGTCAACAACAAATTGCTGTCACCGTGACATTTAGTTTTTTGAGGTGTGAAATGGCAGAACCAACAAACAGAGATAGCGATAAGTTTATGTTGCGATTGCCAGACGGTATGCGAGACCGGATCAAGCTTTCCGCAGACAAAAACGGGCGTTCGATGAATGCCGAGATTGTAGCAAGATTGCAGGCCACATATATTTCCAGATTCCACACCGTCGAACTTGATGTTGTGGAAGGTCCGATGGATGACGATGCTTTTGAAGCAGTGGCGGAAAAAATTGCCCAAATTGCTGCCCGTCGTGCAATAAGAGAATATCAGAAAACAATGGATAAAGAAGATGAGTAGGCCAGCCCAGCTTCCACCGTTCTGGCATTGCGCCCGGGTCAGGCTTCTGCGGTCCACTTCTGATAAATCAGCCTAAGCGTTTACGTGTATTGCCGCGCCTCGCGTGTAAATTCTTGCATCGACCCGCGCCCCTGTTCAACAGCTATCGCCGCATCATAGACTTTGCGGTGATTAGTGCCTTTGCATCCGTTCTGGCCAGTGTGAAGCGCGACCGGACATTCTATGCACCGATCATCGCGGAATAGGACGCACAGCGCACAGCCGCTAGTAGCAATGTCGATTTGCGCCGGATGGTAGGCAAGACAGTTCCACGTCCAGCGCGCGATTGAATCGCTAATCGCCTCGATAGTACCTTCTTTGGATACAGCGCCGATCCCGTTCATATCATAATCCGAACTCTCGTTCTAACGCTGCGAACGGGTTAACCTCTTGAGGCTTACCCGCCGATACCTTTGACCGCGCTGAGGGGGTCAATCCGAACTCGCTGAGAAGGCTTTGAGCATGTCGCATTGCGTCGGACCTCATGCCGACTTCGGGTCCGGCCTCAAGTCGCCAAGCTGGCGTTGGGTCGGTCAGCACCTTGGCGATGGTGTTCTTGTCGCTCGTGAGAGGCACAGTGCGCGCGCCCGCAAGCATCACAACGCTATTTGCGCGGGCCTTGAACGCCTCACAGCCCGAACAAGCAAAGCGTGGTCGCACAATACGGTTCACGATGAAGCAACCCGGAACGTATTCCAGCTCTTCGGTTACGTCCTCACCCAGACGGCGCAGGCCGCCACCACAATGGGCGCAATCATCATCGCCAGTGGTCAGTTCAACTTCCATGCGCGGGATGTGGTCAGGGATCGGGCGGCGTTTTGGCTTATCCTTCGGTTCCTCGTCGGGAAGACGCAGCTTTGCCGTCATCTTTGCGACAGCTATCTCGCTTGTTTCCAAAGCCAGTTGCAGTTGTTCTATGCTCTCTGATGACGACCCAAACCGGTGATGGCGTTGACCGGCCAACTGATGGCGCAATTTCTTAATCAACATCGCCTGCGATTTTACCTCCGCCAGTAAAAGTGCTGTAAACTGTCTCAGCTCAACAGGGTCTTTTGGCAGAGATTTGTCGACGTCCAGCATGGCCTAACCATAGCTTATCTGCATGTTCATAGGAATCCCCACAGACCCATTCCCGTTGGTTCATCCCGCCTTGAGCGGTGTCCAGCTTCGTTGAGGCAAACGCCAGTCGATCCCTTCCAGTAACATCGCCAACTGGGCGGCGGTCAGGGCGATCTTACCTTCTTTGGCCGATGGCCACACGAACCGACCTTTCTCAAGCCGCTTGCTGAACAGACACGCGCCCTGGCCATCCCGCCAGATAATCTTGATTAGACCACCGCGCCGCCCACGGAAGACGAACAGATGGCCCGTGAACGGATCTTGCTTCAGTGTTTGCTCCGCTTGGGCTGCTAGTGTCGTGAACCCGCGCCACATGTCGGTCACGCCAGCAGCAAGCCAGGCCCGCGTGTTCGCCGGAACAGGGATCATGCGGAAAGGCCCTGGATCAAATGGGCCAAGGCTTCAGGATCATAACTGCCGATTATACTTAGGCGGTGACCGCCTGCGATATCGATCTCAATCGCGCTTCATGCGAACTTAGCGTCAGTCGTTGGAGCCGTGTCTTTGGTCTGAGGCCGGTCCACAATCTCGACCGGGAGAAAGCATGGCGTCTCGGCTGCCTCGACTTCAGCGATCTCTCGACCCCGCGCAAACTTGAGATCTCGTAGCCATTTATGGATCAGGTTGGTGTTCATTGCGTACCGTCGGGCAACTTGCGCGACCGAAACACCCGGCGCGCATGTTTGCGCGCAGATCGACACCTTCTCGTCATCCGACCAGAACCGCTTCTTCTGACCCTTCTTGCCCGCCATATCTGCCCTCAAGATGCCCACTATCAATGGTGGACACTATCAACACACTCTATGACGCGTCAGAGCAGTGAGGCCGGACGCTTACATTCAAATTGTCAATATGGGATGATCAGTTTGTCGTCTTGTATTTTGTAGGGGGCCAGCTGCCTATGTCGTCAGCTATCACGCTGGATTTATGAGGTGAATCCCATCCAATCATTTATAGAACAAAGCCAAGTCCATGTTTCAGGACCGGCAGTCATTTAAGCGGGTGCAGTTGTCTGGGTATCGGGGTGTGCCGCGACAAATGCCGGGTGTCGGGCACAGGCGTCTTCAACGGTTTTGATTTGGTCACAGTCCGAATAATCAGCGCCCCACCGTCTTGCGTTATAAATCTGCGGCATCAGGATGATATCAGCCAGTCCGGGCGTGTCACCGCAGCAATAGGGCGCTTGGATGAATTCCTGTAACATTACCTCGAAAGAGGCCATGCGCGGAGTGATGAAATGGCGCATCCAGTTGGTGCGGGCAGGCTCTTCGCCCTTGGTGGCATAGCCCGCGACTGACAGATTGCAGACGGGGTGCAGATCCACCGCGATGGCATGGGCCAGCGCCGTCTGGTGCGCGCGTTGCACAGGGTCTGCGGGCAGCAACCCAAGCCCGCGCGTGCTGTCCAGATAGTCAAGGATCGCCAGAGATTGCGTCAGGCGGTGGCCGTCAATGTCCAGCACGGGCACAAAGCCCTGCGGATTGCGCGCCAGATGTTCCGCGCTGGTGTGGTCCTTTGCCAACAGGTCGACAGTTTCGATCTTGTAGTCGATGCCCGCAAGATTAAGTGCAATCCGAAGCCGGTAACTGGCGGAGGATTTGGGATAATCCCAGAGGATAACCGCGCTCATTTCGCAGCTTCAAACGCGGCAGTCAGCACGGTGCGGTCGCCGATGTGATTGGCCAGCGTCAGGATCAGCCGCGCGTTGAAGGCATCGCTTTGCTCTTTGGTCAGGCCTGTGTGCGCGCGGATCAACTCTTCGTAAAAACCGTCTGGATCGGGCAAATTGGGAGAGAGGTTCAGCATATCAGGCCTTTCCGATGGCGGTTTTCAGGGCGACAGCCACGGCGCTTGCATCAAAATCTGGCCAGCGGGCAACGATATGCTGGTCGGGACGGATCAGGTAGACGCCCTGCGGAGCCTCCCCCAGATACCGCACGGCAAGCTCGGGTGACGGGGCAGGGACGTTCAGCGCCCGCGCGGTCAGCCCGTGGGCCTCAACCTGTGCGACCTCGCAGCCGATCGCCAGAAGCGTAAAGTCGCCGCCCAGATGATCGAGAATAAATCCGTCCCCATGCGGCGCATCCGTGCAGGGCATGCCGGGCTTTGTGCCTTGGGGGCCATTCAGTGCATCGGCGCCGAACAGCGGAAAGCCCACATAATTACAAGGTACAGACAAGCGCCCCGAATTTACCAGCGGGCGGGCAAAAGCGTGTTTACCAGCCAGTTTCAACACCGCATTGCGGAAGGTCTTGGAGACGCCGGATTTGGGTGTCATAAAGTCGGTCGCACGCGAGGAGTTGAGAATATTCTCATCCGCACCATGCTCGCGCTCGGTGGCATACGTATCCAGCAGGTTGGCGTCCGCCAGCCCTTTAAGTGCCAGATCCAGCTTCCACGCAAGATTGTCCGCGTCCTGCACGCCGGAGTTGGCACCGCGCGCACCAAACGGGGACACCTGATGCGCGCTGTCGCCTGCAAAGATCACGTTACCGTGTCTGAACTTGGTCATCCGGCGGCATTGGAACGTATAGATCGAGGTCCATTCCAGCGTGTATTCCGGCACATGACCTGCCTGTGAGGACAGCATGGCATCCACACGCGCACGGATGCGGGCGGGGTCCAGTTCTTTCTCGCGGTCGATGTCCCAGCCCAGCTGGAAGTCGATGCGCCAGATGTCATCGGGCTGTTTGTGCAGCAGCGCGGACTGGCCGGCATCTTTAAACGGCGGCTCGAACCAAAACCAACGTTCTGTCGGGAAATCAGCCTTCATATGGACGTCCGCAATCAGGAAGTTATCCTCGAACACGCGGCCATCAAAGCTGAGGCCCATCATGTCGCGCAAGGGCGAGCGCGCACCGTCACAGGCGATGAGATAGTCAGCTTCAAGCTGGTACGGACCATCGGGGGTGTCGACCGTGAGGGTGCTGTAGGTGCCGTGGTTTTCCAGCGCAGTGGCACAGTTGCGCCCGCGAATTTCAATCGGCGCGCCTTGGGCTTGGGCTGCGTTGATCGCGTCTACGAGATACTTCTCGAAGTAGGGTTGTTGCAGGTTGATGAAGGCTGGATTGCGGTGGCCCGTTTCGGGTTGCAGATTGAAATCGAACACTTTGTGATCGTCGTGGAAGACCTTGCCCACATTCCAGACCACGCCCTTGTCTACCATTTGCTGACTGGCGCCCAGACGGTTGGCGATATCCAAGGTGCGCTTGGCAAAACAGATCGCCTTGGAGCCGAGGCCCGCACCGTCATGGTCATCCAGCACCAGCGCAGGCGTGCCTTTCAGCCCCAGATCAAGGGCCAGCGCCAGGCCTATGGGACCGCCACCGACGATCACCACAGGGTGGCGAACGGGGGCATTATCCTGCGCTGGAACCTTGGCATAAGGATAAAGCTGGAAGGCGGTTTTATAGCGTGTTGCGACCACTTTGTGTGTCTCCCTGTTGGTGTGCGGGCGGGCGCTCCTCGCTGGTCTGCGCCCGCTCCTCGCTCGGGGTTAGCCTTGCAGCGCTGCCCACATTTCCAGATCCCGCTCGGCGGTCCAGATGCGGGGGTGGGTGATGCCGCGGGCTTCGTCATAGGCGCGAGCCACGTTGAAGGGCAGGCAGTGCTCGTAGATCGCATAATCCTTGAACTTCGGGTCACATTCAGCGCGCACGGCGTCCCATGCTTGCTTGAGCGTGCCGCCTTGAGCGGCCACACGCGCGGCGGGGGCATAGGTGGAGTTCACGAAATCACGGGTGGATTCAATCGCGCGGTTCACGGCCTCTTTGCCGATCAGTGCGCCACCACGGCCGGGTGCTATGGAGTTCACATCATAGGCTTTGATCGCATCCAGCGTATTGCCCCATTCGGCAAAATGCCCGTCACCGCAATAGCAGGCGGAATGGTCCTCGACGATGTCGCCGGTGAACATCACATTCTCGTCGGGCACATGGATCACGATATCACCTGCCGTATGCGCGCGGCCAAGGTGCATGAGGTCTACGCGGCGGTTGCCGAGATAGACGGTCATGCGGTCGTTGAAGGTGGTGGTGGGGAAGGTCAGGCCGGGGATGCTCTCATACCCCTCGAACAGGCGCGGGAAGCGTTGGAACTCGCTATCCCAGTCTTCCTGTCCCCGCTCCATCACCATGCCACGGGCGGCTTCGCCCATGATGATCTGTTCCGCGCCATAAGCCGACGCACCCAGCACACGCACAGCGTGATAGTGGGTCAGCACAACGTGGCTGATCGGCTTGTCGGTGACTTTGCGGACCTGCTCGATGACCTTATTGGCCAGACGCGGGGTAGCCTGCGCCTCCACGATCATCACGCTCTCGTCACCGATGATCACGCCGGAGTTCGGGTCGCCTTCGGCTGTGAACGCCCAGAGATCGCGGCCGATCTCGTCAAAGGTGATTTTCTTTTCGGTCATGTCGCCTTGGGAGGCAAATGCTTTGGCCATCTTGGTATCCTAACGTAGATTTATGGGAATTTGAAGGCGGGTTTGATCGTGCCGGTACAGGTGCCAAAGCCGATGAGGTAGCCATCGCCTTTTGCCGCGCCATGCAAGGTCAGCGTATCGCCGTCTTCAATGAAACTGCGGGTCTGACCGTTGCCGATATCAATCGGCTCCTTGCCACCCCATGACATTTCCAAAAAGCTGCCGCGCTGGTGCTTTTCCACGCCGGAAATGGTGCCAGAGCCGAGTAAATCACCCGGCGTCATGGCACAGCCGGAGCTTGCGTGATGGGCCAGTTGCTGCGGAGCGGAATAATACATCTCGCTATAATTTGTCTCGCAGATCGTTTTTGCGTCGCCGCCCTGCGGCTGGATCGTCACCGACAGGTCGATGTTATAGAGCATCGGCTTGGGCTCTTGCAGATAGGGCAGCAGCTCTTTCTCACGCGCAGGTGTCGAGGTGCGGAACGGCTCAAGTGCGGCGCGCGTCACGATCCAAGGGCTGATCGAGGTGGCAAAGGCTTTGGCCTGAAACGGCCCCAGCGGCTGGTATTCCCACGCCTGAATGTCGCGCGCCGACCAATCGTTGAGCAGGACATAGCCAAAAATCATCTCGTCCGCTTGCGCCACTGTCACCGGATGTCCAAGTTCAGAAGCCGTGCCGACAATCGCACCCATCTCAAGCTCGATATCGAGCCGCTTGCAGGGACCAAACGAGGGCATTTCAGCGTCTGGCGCTTTGGTCTGGCCATTGGGGCGGATGATATCCGTGCCGGAGACAACCACGCTAGATGCGCGCCCGTTATACCCGATGGGGATGTGCAACCAGTTGGGCGGTAGGGCGTTTTCGGCGCCACG
>Ga0163215_100589_pt1 | contig 52342 bp, 34 predicted proteins | sample SynspAceP_FD_185934 | JGI IMG/M metagenome (GOLD analysis project Ga0163215, IMG submission 185934) | Saline lake microbial communities from Ace Lake in Antarctica - Synechococcus sp. Ace-P (Hybrid Assembly) | ecosystem: Environmental > Aquatic > Non-marine Saline and Alkaline > Saline | place...
GCGATGTAGAGCGTTCCATTGCAAAGATCCTAAGCGAGTAAATCCGTCTAACTTTTGCAATTCAAAAGCTCAGATGCGAACCTCCCCTTAGTCTCGCAGATTACCCAGTGTGGCGCAATCGCCCTGACAAGGACACCAATAATGGCGATGACCACCAACAACTCCACAAGGGTGAAGCCGGGGCGGCGGTGATTTGAAAACATGCTTAATAAATCTTGTTGTAAGTGGGAATCGTCCTCTAATGGATATTAGGGGGGTTCTCAGTTACTCCAGAGTAAGACCATGACTCTGACAAGTCAACTACGATTGTTCGCAGAAAACATTAAAAGAGGGTCGGCTAAGCACATCGAGGGAAAAGGTTCGGCAGAACCTCACGTAGGCGAGTCTCTCTGAGACTCGCAATTCCCAGCGTCTCAGAGAGACGCTGCTATGTGGTAAGCACCGAATCAATTGTGACGATGTGCTTTATTAGCGAATGCCGACGAGAGTGCTATCGACGGGCTGGAACTAAGAAACAGGTTCATCTGACGGAAGGGTGCACCGGAGGTTTTTGAAGGCATGGCTCTCGTATCCAACCATGATTTTTGGTCGCTGTTTGCAACCATTCCAACGAGTTTGCCGGGAAAAACGGAGTCAAGCTCTGCAGAACCGCAACTTAATAAAAACATCCCGACCACTCGGGTTTCCCTGCAAACTCGGTGCGTCAATGGTGCTGCCGGTCTCCAGCGAACTCCGGTTCGCCGGGGGCTCAATTGTGAAAACCCCTGGACACAAGATCCATGCCTTCGAAAACCTCGGCCTGGACTCGGCGCCCACTTCCGTCGGATGAACTACCCGAACCTGCTTGTTCTTCGGCGAACACGAGTTCCCGATGGAACCATTCGCTGGCGACGATGAATTATCGGCTCGCATCGCGAGTTACGAACGGTGACTACCGGTTAGGGCGTTTTTGCTGCTGAGGGGGACGACAGGCTGCGGAGTTCTTGCACGTCGCCGGCTTTGGCGAGCATGTCGACGGAGGCGTTGGCGACCAGCGGTTCCGAAACGATCTCACCGTAGAGTTGGATGATCAGTTTTTGGATGTCGGTGAGTTGCATGGACGCGACTTGGATCGGGGCTAGCTCAGGAAGGATGATTTCGCCAGATGAACTGACGGGGATCGGGTAACCGATCACGGGGTTGTTGGTGCCGGCTTGCATGACAGGGACTGGTGATCCGCGACTCGGCAAGTTGTTTTCGATGTAGATCGCGAGCGTGTCGCCGGGCATCGCTGTCATGCGGGCGAGCTTTGTCTTCGCGGCTGATCGTTTTTCCGGTAGATCCTGAAGCTCCTCAACGTCTTCGCCGAGCAGTTCGCCGGTACGCAACAACATCGCCTGGACGCCGACTCTGGCCACGTATTTGGATTGCGAGAAAGAGTTCCAACGGATCTCTTTTTGGTAATTCCAGATCGGATCCATGTCGGAATGTTTCTCCGATCCTGAATTCCCCATCGACATCGACGCTCCAGGAGTGGTCGTTGAGGTTTGCCGTGGCAGCGTTGAGTTGCTGATTCAGGTCGTGTACCAAGGCGGTTTTCTGATCGCCCGTTACCGTGAAGCGATTCCTTGCCATGGACACGAGGGAAATTCCGGCTTGGCATCGCAGCGCGCGATCGGCGGTGTCGTCTGCAAGTAATCGAATGGCTCGCCGCAAGACTTCTTGGCGGGTCGGTTCAGACCAACCAGGTTTATCGGTCTCTTCGGGCTGGCGGAACCAAACGAGTCGATCCAGCTCGGCGGTCAGGGTTGGATCGTCTGTTTCGCATTGGCGTAGCATGGCGATCAGCGCCGCACGGGTTTCGTCTGGCATCGTCGCCGCATTGGCGGACGTGCGACCGTAAACACCGTCGGCAATGCCGCACAACCAACTGAGCAGTTTTTGGAAATTGCGGTCTTGGCGGACAATGCTGACGTGCTGAGCTATCCAGTCCAGCAGAGGCTTGCTCGTTTGTGGCGTGGAAAATCGCGGTACGTAATCGGTAATCCTTCCGAGGCTGCCTGCCAACGATTCCACCGAATTCGGTTCCGTGGTGGAATCGAAAACACTCTGCATGCTTGGCCAAAGATCTTTGCCGTTCAATTTAGCGAGCGTATACAATGCCTTGCTCTGCGAGGGCTGATCGTGCAGCACTTCGATCATCGCCGGAGTGATTAGGTCGCTGAGTTCCGGTGATGCCAAAGCTAAAACTGCTCCCAATGCCTCTTCCCGCTCTTCTGTGTCGCGTTCGAATCTCAGCCTTCGCAGCCAAGTATCGAGTGTCTCGCCCTTGTAGACGATCTGGTCGAGTCGTTCATCGACAGTGGATGATTCACTCGGAGCGAAGTTGCTCGCGGCTTCTCCAGTTGTGCCCGGATTGATCGAATTGGTCGATTGCTTGGGGGTGATTCGGGCGATCACGGTTTCGCCGCGACGGATCGTGAAACTGTCGTTGGACACGGAAAAATTGTCGCTGCCGGCGTCCAGTAGGATTTCGTATTTCCCGCCCCATAACCGCGTGACTTTGGTCCCCGGTTCGATTCTCAGTTCGTCGAGGACTTTACCGTCCTGGCGTAGTTTGATCTCGACATTGGCGTCGACCGATTCGATCACGAGTTGGCCTTTGCCGGTGTCGACGATGAACCAAATTGCCGCCGCTGCAAAACCCATGAAACCGAAAAACGCGACGAGGCGTTTGCCAATGCCCGAGCCGAGGGATCGCGGTTGAGCAGGCTGGCGACGAGCTTGGAAAGTTCGGGTGGTGTCTCCGTGCGCAGAGTCGACAGTTTGGGGGCGTGGTGCGTTGACAGCAGCCGCAGTTTTTCCAGCGGCGTCATGTCGGGAGCGGCCGCCAGCGGGCTGTCGATTTAATCGTTTTTACGCCAGCAAAGATTAGCCGATGGGCGTTAGCCCCGGTTACGGGTGTGACAACCGGGGCTAACGCCCATCGGCTAATTAAATCGACAGCCCGCCAGCGGAGGGCGACCGCTGAGCAGTCGGAACAGTGTGGCGCCGAGCGAATAGAGGTCCGCTCGGTAATCGACCGCTCCACCCCGCTCGGCTTGCTCCGGTGCCATGTAATCCAAGGTGCCCATGAGTTGGCCGACCGTGGTGATCTCGGCAGATCCGTTTTCCCGCAATCCGATTTGGGCCAATCCGAAGTCCAGAATCCGGACTTGGCCTTCGCCGTCCAGAATCAAGTTGGATGGTTTGATGTCACGGTGGACGATGCCGTGTTCGTGTGCATGAGCGAGTCCCAATGCCGCCTGCCGGGCGACTTCGCAGGCGTCCGCCACGCTGATCGTTCCCGCCGCCTGAGCAATCCGGCTGAGGTTCAATCCGTCGATCGCGTCCATCACGAGGTAATGCACGCCATCCTGTTCGCCGGCGTCGGTCGTACGCACGATCGAGGGATGTTCCAAACGGCCTGCGGCACGCATCTCACGTTCGAAGCGGGCGACGAACTCGGGCATTTTTGCCGGCAGGGTGGGCAGCAGTTTGACGGCGACCTGTTTGTCGAGCTTGGTGTGCCGAGCCAGATAGACAGCCCCCATGCCGCCGCCGGGCCGTCCGTGAATCGGACGTCCATGACACTGTGCAGGAAGTCTTTTTTGCCGTCGTCGCAACCTCGACGCGTTCCAAACGCCGGCGGACGGTGGCGGCTTTCGAGCCTGGTTGTGGACGATCACGCGGAGCAAAATCATGGATGCGGTACGGCGCCAGCATCGCTCGAGAGTACTCCGCCGGCTTCGCCAACAACTGGGCGAAACCACGATCGGGTGAAATGAACAAATCGAAGGGGAAAGGGGGTCGTAAATGACGAGCTTGACTGCCCCCCCCATTCCCTTTGTTTCGCACGAGTCTGATCCGGACCCCTGAACCAGTTTACCCGCTGGTTGTGAGCCTATTTCGCGACAAACAAACGATGACCGGCGGCATGATTCAACCGCCCATCTCGCGCGACTTGCGCTGAGCTTTCTTCTTGGCTTTGAATTGGCGTTTTCGTTTCGCGTCTTTCTCTTTGGCTTTCTCCGCCGCTTCGGCAATCGCCGTCGCCGTGAGGGCAGTTTCCCTGGCCATCGTGCTGGGGGTTTCCATGGTCAGTGTACCGAGACCGCCTGTCCGCACCTCGTTGATCAAGATTCGAGACGCCCGGTCCAAGTCAACTCGATTACTTTTGCCGAGGCAACCTCTTTGGCGACCAATGGTCTCGATCAACTCAATCTCAGTGGCCGGAACCTGTTCCAAGTTAAAACGCGATTGCAAACGATCGGGGAACTGGGCGATCAGAACCCTCGCCGCAAAGAAACCGACGTCGGCGTAGTCCATCGCGGTATCTTTGATCGAACCGATCAAGCCCAATCGGTAACCGCTGTTGGGGTTGTGGACATTCGGCCAAAGCACACCCGGTGTATCCAGAAGCGTGACTGTATCGGAGATATTCACGCGTTGTTGTTGCTGGGTCACCGCAGGCGTGTTGCCCGTCTTGGCGATTTTGCGATTGGCCAAGACATTGATGATGGTTGATTTGCCAACATTCGGGATCCCAACAATCATCGCGTTGATCATCTTGCCGTCACGGCGACCCACCATCCGCTCGACAAGCAATTTGATTCGGCGGATCGTCGGCACGTCTTCGGTCGAAGCAGCCCACGCTCGAACGCCCTGTTTTTCTTCGAAGTGGGCAACCCATTGCTGGGTCATCTCCTGGTCCGCTAGGTCGCTTTTCGCAAGAATTTTGAGACACAGTTTGTCGCCGCGAAGCTCGGCCAGCATCGGGTTTTCGCTCGAGTACGGAATCCGAGCGTCCAGGACTTCGATGACCATATCGACCCGGGGTAAGGTCGCCTGGATCTCCAGCCGAGCTTTGTGCATGTGGCCGGGGAACCATTGAATCGACATAACGAAATTTCAAGCAGGTGAGTCAGAATCGGGGCTGAACGCCTGGAGTTTAACTGACTCGCGTCTTGGTGTCTTCGGCTGATTTGCCCGTTGGCGACAATGACATTCCTCAGGGTTCGTGGAGCGAAATTGCTCGGCAAACTCGTTGGCTAGTTCCTCTCGCGAACGGGGCGAAATCGTCGTCCGGTGCTTTCGAGAGGCGTCCGTGGGCGGTGTGAGGGCACATCAGCCTTTGCCTACAAGCTGGTTTGCAAATAGTGCGATCCTGATTGCTGTCCAGAGTGGTATCGCCTATGTTCCGCGTGAACGAATTCGGTTTTGTCAAATTTTGGCAACCGTGAGACCGTTCATTCCGCGTATTCCACTCATCAACCTTCCGTTTCGAAAAGTTTAGAAGTTGCTGTCATGTCAGAATCTTCCAAGCTGATTGAACAGCAAAGGCTACGGCGGCGAACCTTTGCAATTATCTCTCACCCAGATGCGGGGAAAACCACACTCACGGAGAAGCTACTGCTGTTCGGCGGATCGATCGAGGTTGCAGGTGCCGTGCGTGGGAGGAAGGCTCAACGAACAGCCAAGTCGGATTGGATGGAGTTGGAGAAGCAACGGGGAATCTCCGTTAGCTCGACGGTTCTGACGTTCGAGTATCTGGGGAAGCAAATCAGTTTGCTCGATACGCCGGGGCACCATGACTTCAGCGAGGACACCTATCGAACTTTGATGGCGGCGGACGCGGCCGTGATGGTGATTGATGCCGCGAAAGGCATTGAGACTCAGACAGAGAAGTTGTTCCGAGTTTGTTCAGCCAGAAAAATCCCGATCATCACATTCGTCAACAAGGTGGATCGTCCCGGACCGTCGCCGTTGGAAATCCTCGCCGAAGTCGAAGAGAAGTTCGGGCTTCAAACGATTCCCTACAATTGGCCCGTTGGAAACTCTCGCGAGTTTTTGGGAATTGTCGACATTGCCAGTGACCAATTGCATGTGTTTGACGACCGGACAGGGGATCGCCGCAATATCACTCGCCAGCTCGACTGGGGTTCCGTAGCCGGTTCATCGGGCACATCGGTCGGTTTGAGTGAAAGTCCCCTGGTACCTCTGATTGGAGAAACGTCGGCAGGTGAAGTCATTACACAAGCCAACGAGGAGCTTGATTTGATCCGGTTCGCCGGCCATGACTTTCAAAACGATGATTTCCTGTGCGGGAAGCAGACGCCGGTTTTCTTCGGCAGCGCTTTAACCAACTACGGCATTGAGCTGTTTCTCGAAGGGTTCATTAAGCTTTGCCCGCCTCCAAGTACGCCCGCAGCACTCACGGAATTCAAACACCGAGCGGAGGATTTTTCTGGTTTCGTTTTCAAGATCCAAGCGAATCTCGACCCCCAGCATCGTGACCGCATCGCGTTCATGCGGATTTGCTCCGGAAAATTTGAACGCGACATGGATGTGATTGTCGAACGGACGGGCAATCGCGTCCGACTTCCGCGGGCACTCAAAATTTTTGGAAGAGACCGCCAGACCATGGAAGAGGCGTTTCCAGGCGATATTATCGGCGTCGTATGCCCAGGTGAATTGCGGCTTGGTGATACGCTTTATCAAGGCGAACCCATTCGCTACCCGGGCGTTCCCCAGTTCTCGCCAGAGGTGTTCGCAAACGTAACTTGTCCCGATACGTCGCGCCGCAAACAGTTTGATCGTGGGCTGAAACAACTCGTTGAGGAAGGGGCGATCCAACTATTTTACTCGAAGGGACGTCGGAAAGATGCGATTCTGGCTGCCGTTGGAAAACTGCAGTTTGACGTGGTGCAGTTTCGACTCGAGAACGAGTACAAGGCGCCGTCGCATGTTCAGTGGTTGCCGTACGAGCATGCACGATGGTTTCGAGCCGATCAGAGCGATGTATCGATCAAGGCACCCTATGGAGCCCGATTGGTTACCGACTCCTTCGGCAGTGAAGCAATCTTAATTCTAACGCAATGGGATCTCCGAACCCTCGTGCGTGAGAACCCTACCGTGAGCTTTGAAGCAATCCACGAAAATAGGTCTGCACTGAAGGAAATCTCCCCGTCACTGTAGGCATTTTGGAAATCGAGTTTCCCCCACATGCAGCCTCAGGTTGACATCTTTCAAAATTTCAATTTCTTTGACGCCCACCGTCTTTCTGACGCGTGCGACCGGCGGCAAAATCCGCTGGAAGCTGCGTCAGTTCCGCAATGCCGCGCGCCACGATTCCTGTTGACCGGCCCAGTCGGCAGATTGATTTTGTGCTCTCGCGCCCGCTCGATCGTTGGAAGGTCGTGGAAGTCAAAGTACTCGATGAAGCGGTCGCGTCGGACCATCGTCCCATCCTTGCGGTGATCGACTTCCTATCCGTTGATTGACGCAACCTTAAAACGAGTTAGCGACAGCGAGACAATAAGACGCACTGAATGGACGAGGCTACGAGTCCCTGTGATTGCCGGAGTGGATGGGAACGTATTCATTGTTTTAATTGCGCGTCAGCATAGTTGAATGTAGCGAATGGTGCTTGACCGAAGAGGGCGAGAAAATGAATATTAGATTTTTCGGAGGCAAACATCGGACTGGTTCACCGGGGGAACCACGCAACAAAAACGCTTACCATTTCATCTTTTTCAAAAGCCATTTTTTCTTCAATCCATCGCTAAGCCTGGTTAGGGGCGGTAAGCTTCGCTAACGCCAAAACGACTGATCAAACGAAACACTTCCCCGTACCTGCTTATCTAATTGAGAAAGAGGAATCGCAACCATGAATTTCGCTCGAAGAACCACTGTCGCGTCGGTCGTACTGATAGGATTTTTTCTATCGTTTATCTTCGTCGATCGAACTGCGACCGGTGACACCACCCACCGCTTCATCGCCTTCGGTCAAGAGACGTACATCGGTGAATCCGATGGCGAGGTGATCTGGAACTTTCCCCACAGCACACGCGATGGATATGTTCTACCAAGCGGTAACATCGTGCTCACGCTGAGTAAGTCGAAAAAGTACCCCGGTGGTGCGGTGCTCGAGATTGCACCGGACGGCGATGAAACGTTGATCTGGAAAGGGACGCAGGCCGAGGTCAACAGCGCGCAACCCACCGACTCGGGCACGTTCGTGATCACGGAAGCGGGCGAGAACCCTCGCTTGTTGGAGATCGATCGATCGGGGGAGATCCGCGTGGAGTTTCCGCTCGCGTGTCAAAAACCAAACTTTCACATGCAGACCCGCATGGCCCGCAAACTGTCCGATGGCACGTATGTGGCCCCGCACCTGCTGGACTTTGCCGTCATCCACTACGACGCCCAAGGCAAGGTGATCGGGAAGATCGACACGACGGTCGCCGGTGATCCTCAACGCAAGATTCACACGTGGCCCTTCACCGCGATTCGTCATGGCGATGGCCATACGCTGGTCTGCTGCACGAACGGCAATCGGGTCGTCGACTTCGACGCCGAAGGCAAGATCGTTTGGCAGTTAACCAACGACGATTTGCCTGGGCCGTGGTTGCAGGATCCCTGCGGCGGTCAGGTCCTGCCCAACGGTAATGTCGTGATCACCAGCTATGCGGCTGGACGAAAAGATCCCAACGCACCGAAATTGATTGAGGTCACTCGTGACAAGAAAGTCGTCTGGACCTATTCCGACGGAAAAAAAATCGGCATCCATCATTTCCAGATTCTCGACACCAACGGAAAGGAACTGGACGGCCCGGTTTTGAAGTAACCGGTGTTTCTATTTCGCAAACTCAAACTCCACGACCACGGCCCGGTGGTCGGAGGGGTACGGGGCGACCACAATATCCGCATTCTCAGACGATTCTCCAACCCGCTCTGCCCGCTTGGCGATGAGGTGACTCGAATGGAAAACGAAGTCGATTCGATCATGTCGGTCGGTGGGATCGCTCGGTTCGGTCAACGGCGTCCACGTAAAACCAGGGGCGGCGATGGGATTGCCGTGGACTGCACGAAATGAATCGATCAAACCCAATTCCATGACGGCGATGGTGGTCGGCCACGCAACCGCCAACGGACAGCCTCCCGTCATCGCGACTTCGGGTGTCCAGTCCAAGTGGGAGGGCTCGTTGAAGTCACCGGTTACCAACACAGGAGTTGTCGGCAAGACGGATTTCAGTTCCACCAACATTCGCTCCAGCGCTTCGCCCCGGGCTGCTCGCGCAGCTTCCACGGCCTGCTCGGCAGTTTCTAAAAAGCGGCCTTCTCCGTAGGGAATTTTGAGAAGCTGATAGGGTTGATAAGGGGACGCCGGGAAATGAGCGTTGAACAAAACCACGTTTTGGCCGCTCGGCAATCGCACCTCGACGCCCCATTGATTGGGGGTGGTTCCCGTGATCGGGTAGCGACTGATGACGGCCGTCCTACCGCCTTGGTTGACAAAATGCCAACCTAGCATTTCCGCCAGTTTGGCGGCGTTATCGACTGCCGGTTGGTCCCCGGAAGACCTCGAATGGGTCTCCTGCAAACCGACGATATCCGCGTTGGCGGCCCGCACGACCTCAGCGGTTTGGGAGAGCGGTTGACCTCCTTCTTCGCCGCCTATCCAGATGTTAAATGACATGACACGAACCCGAGCCGGTGCGGCATCCTGGCCGCAAACCGATTCGGCCGTGAAAGCAACCAGGGCTGCGACGAATACCAACACGCCAGCTCTGCCAATCGTCCCAACGCTTCGGATCATCATTCTATTCTCTTTCAGAGTTATTTTGCCCCGGTATTGCTAAGCAGGTTCGGGAAAGTGTTTCGGAATATTAGCCGTTTTGGCGTTAGCCACCGTTTTCAAGTTGAACCGGGGCTAACGCGCAAACGGCTAATGGGGGGTTGTGCGCAATGAATTACCCGAACCTGCTTAACGCTTACAGATTTCAGTGCTTCGTCAAGTTGGGCATTGGCCTACGTTACTTGATAGAATGGGTGAACGTCCACCGAACCTATGGAGAATCCAAAATGAGCCCATCGCGATCCGCCAAGAATCAAGCCGTCATCGAAGGCCAAGTCGCTGGTAATGAATCACCGATGAAACCGCTTCGAATGATTACCGCCGTCTGCGTGTTCAGCCTTTGCATGACGCAGGTCAAAGCCGAGGACCGGTTTCTTGTTGATGAGGCAACGCCTTACGCTGAAATTATCATCAGCGAAACTCCGCCGCGTTCGACGCGTTTGGCGGCAGTTGAGCTGCAAACTTACGTTGCGAAGATCTCCGGTGCGCAGCTTCCGATCCGAGTCGAGCCTTCCCTTGATGTTCCGGTTCAGATCTACGTAGGCGAGAGCCCGCACGCAGCGAAACTCGGCGTCACCGCGGATCGTCTCGAACACGGGGCCTATCGCATCGTTTCGGGTGAGAAGTGGCTCGCGCTGATCGGCGACGACACCGATTTCATGCCCAAAGAGCCGTGGGCGAAGAACAGTTCGGCGCGCGGCGAGAAACTGCAAGCTGATTGGGAGAAGGCGAGCGGGTTGCCGTTCGGCGTGCCCAATGGCGGGCTCTATAAGTATCGCGAACGGATGCCCGAGACATCGGCCAGCAGCGACCGAGAATACCTCTGGCAGTTCGACGAACGGGGTTCGTTCAATGCGGTCTGCGGCTACCTGCGAAGCCTTGGCGTGCGCTGGTACTTGCCCGGCGAACTCGGCGAGGTCGTCCCGGAAATGAAGTCGATCCCGCTGCCGAAGATCGACCAGACCGTCAAACCGGATTTCGAGGTTCGGCAGTTCAGCGTGCGCTTCGCGACGGCTGATGACGAAGTGGTGCGGTGGGCGATGCGTCTGGGAATCCGGCATCCCTACGGACTCTTGATCGCTCACGGGATGCACACCATGACCCATCCCGACATGCTCAAAAAGCAGCACCCGGAGTGGTTCGCCCTCTATGGCGGAAAACGCGATACGCAAACTGGCAAACGTTTGAATCACCTCTGCTATTCCAACGAAGAGTTGTTTGACGCGACGGTGAAATGGGCGCGGGCGCAGTTCGATGTTTATGACTTCGAGTCCGTTTCGATCATGCCGCCGGACGCCTACATCGCGATCTGCCAGTGTCCACTCTGCGAGGGCAAACAGATCGACGAAATGGGCGCGCGTGGGAAACTGTCCGATCACGTCTGGGATTTCGCCAACCGCGTCGCGAGGGAAGTCGGCAAGACGCATCCGGACAAAAAAATCGTCTGCTGCGCCTACGGAGCCAACACGAATCCGCCGACCAACATCGACAAGCTCGAACCGAACGTCGAGGTCATCATCGTCGGCGGGCGTCGGCCGCGAAACAGCCTGCCGGCGCAACGTGAACCGATTGATCAACTGCGGGCGGGCTGGGTCGCGAGGACGGATCGACCGATCCTGGTTTTCGAAAACTACCCCTTCACCGGACGCGGGATGTATCTGCCGGCATTCGTCGCGCGAACCATCGGCGAGAGCATTAACGCGACCAAGGGTGTTTCGCGCGGCGAAGACATCTGGTTGAGCTTTCCACGCTTTCACGACGACCCGAATATCGGCTTCGATCACTTCCAGGTATACTTCACCGCCCGGATGTGGTGGGGCGGCAAGGAGGCCGATGTGGCGGCAATGTTAGACGAGTACTGCCGTCTGTTTTACGGCCCGGCGGGATCGAAGATGAAGACGTTCTTCGATTACTGTGAGGCCAATTATCAGGCGATGGAAAGCGACAAGGAAAAAGTCGACGCCGTGCTAGAAATCTTCGCCACCGCCAAAACGAGCGTATCGCCGGATTCGATCCATGGCCAACGGCTCGCGCTAATTGACGGCTTTCTCGACGCGCTGCGCAGCAAGGCCGAGCAGCTCGGACAGAAACGCGGTCCGGTCGCGAAGCTGCGCACGGTCTTCGAACCGAAAGAGCCGATCGTGATCGACGGCAAACTCGACGATCAATACTGGGTGCAATGCCCCTCATCTTCGGTCGGGCGTCTGCGCGAGTTGCAGACCGGCACCCAACCGATTTTCGGCACCACATTCAAAGCGGGCTGGGATCGATCCGGACAGCATCTTTATTTCGGGATTCGCTGCGAGGACCGCCCCGGCGAGCCATTGAATATCGCGACAACCCAAAACGAGGATCAGTCGCTTTGGTATGGCGACGCCATCGAGATCGAACTGGCGACGGATTCCCACAGCTACTATCAGATCGCCGTCAATCCAGCCGGCGCGCTCGTTGATCTCGATCGCGGAGCGGACAAGTCGGCGCGATTTCGCTGGGAATCGCAGGCCGAAGTAGCGACTCACATCGCACCAGATCACTGGACGGTTGAAATCCGCATCCCTGTGACCGATGACGAGAACGACCCACTCAATCAGGTCATCGGTCGCAAGCCGTCCCAAAGTTTGCCGTGGCACTTTAATATCGGCCGTCAGCGGATTCGCGTAAACGGTTCGGAGCATTCCGCGTTTTCACCCACAGGTACGTCCGGTTTTCACGTGCCGATCAAGTTCGCGCATTTCTACGACGGACGCTCGCACTCGTTTGATGTCGATGAGACCGTGACCGACTTCCTGATCGAAGCTGCGGCCGCTGGCAAGCTGATGCGCAGTCGAAAATACGACGAGGCTCTGGCGGCGTTCGTGACTCTGTCACAGCGTGAGAAGGCGAGCGACTACCAGAAATCACACGCACTCTCGCAGGCAGCCGAATGCGCCCGGCGCGGAAAACAAGTCGAACGAGCGACTGAACTGGCCAGTCAGATCCCGCTCGAAGCGATCGCGAAGACTGTTCAGATGGAACTCCTTCTCGGCGAGCGGAAAAAGGATGCGGTCATCGAGCAGTTCGGCGACGAGGATATCTCGACGTGGCCGTTCACGCAGATCGGAGCGGCGGCGTTCGCACGCGGGCAGGCCTACTACGGCGAGAGAATCGGTGACAGGGCGGATGCCGATTTCCGACTGGCGTTGGAGTGGACATCCGACCCGCGAGTGCGAATGAGCATCCTCCGCACCATGGGCCAAAACCGCGAGATGGTCCTCAAGAATGATGATCTGGCGTTGGAAACTTACCGCACGATCGCCCGTTCGAAGACCCATACCGGCAGTTCCGAGTACTTCGATGGTCTGGCAGGAACCGCCCGCCTGCTGACTCGACGCGGCGACTATGACGAAGCCCTCGACGTGCTGGATCTCGTCGATCCCGAAAAACTCAACGGAAGCTGGCGCGGGTCGATGCGAATGGCCCGCGGCCAAACTCTGCAAGCAGCAGGCCGCAAGGCGGACGCGTTGAAAACCTATCGCGATGTGATGGCGGATGAATCCGCTCTGCAGTCACATCGGCGAGCGGCCGAGAAAGCGGTTGCGACATTGGAGCTGCTGAACTGAGCCGCAGGCCGGGCTGATGGAAACGCTCTGATGCTCTTGGTGATGTTGTCTCGATTTCGCCCCAAAGGGTCTTGAACCCGTTAGAAATCGGCAACGCCCTGGGATCAATATGTCTGTCCCAGGGCGTTGCCCTGGGCTGTCATAGGACTGGCCCTTTGGGCCGAAAAAGCGGCTCACCTCGCAATAAAAGCGATGACGTTCAATCTCTCTGGATTTCCTATATTTCTCGATTTCCATCAGCCCAGTGGGTGGCAGAAAAATAGCTCCCTAGCTTCGCTCGGGTGGGTGAAGATGCCCTCGCTGCATAATCGCTTCAAAGCCGCCCGACCTCCAAACGAGCCAGAGGATCTTGGATAGGACGCCAACCCTACTCAATTCAAAACTCACATTCCTGCCGGACAAACCAACAATAAATTCGTACCGTCAGGTTCACCCAATCCCTCGCCACGACTTGGCTGACCACCGCGAGAACAATACAATCATGGGATCACGAATCCCTTCGGAGCCAGTTCGATGAAACGAACACTCGCATTATTTTTACTGACCGTCGTCATTGGGCTATTCACGCGGCCTGGGTTCAGTCAAGAGAGCGCCGCGACAACAATGGATGAGTCGTTACTGGTCACACGGAAAGGACATGTCACGACTCTCGTCAAACAGGTTCGTAGCGATAAACCTCTCCAACGGCCGCCTGTTGACTCGGGAGTGACGCTCGTTCAATACCCAGGCCCGTTGGGCCAATTGACAGGCTATCTCGTTGAGCCACGAGAACCGAAACCCACTCAGCCAGCGATCATCTGGATCAACGGCGGCTTTCCACCAGGGGGAGGCTCGGAAGTTTGGGAGGAATGGGCACCAGCGAATCCGTTTCGGGACGCAGGACTGGTTGTGCTCTACCCCACCGTCCGGGGTGATTGCGGAAACGCGGGAGTGCAAGAGAGTTTCTATGGTGAAGTCGATGACATCCTGGCGGCGGCAGACTACGTCAGTTCCCTCGACTCAGTGGATCCCAAACAGATCTACTTAGCCGGGCATAGTACAGGCGGGACGCTCGCGCTGTTGGTCTCCGCAGCGACGGATCGATTTCGCGCCGTGTTCGCACTCGGTCCGGTCTCCGATCCCGCAAGGTACGGCGCCAACGCGATCACCTATGACCCGGACGATGCCGTCGAACGGAAGCTTCGTGCGCCGATCGAGTGCCTGTCGGCGATCCGAAAACCCACCTTTATCATCGAAGGCTATGAGGGCAACAACAGCGAACGAGTGAGGTTGGAAATGGCTACGAAAAACGCGCTCGTTTTCAGCTTCGGAATTTTCTGGGCAGACCATTTCGAGGCGATTCATTCGACGCTCGATTTGATTGCCGAAAAAATATCACCGGAGACACCCGATGACCAACGTCGTTTATCCGCGAAGGAATTGAACGATGCTTACAGCCAAGATTTTCGCGAACTTCGTCTCGCCCAACATCGACGAAAAATTGCTGAATTGAGTGAGCGTGGAATCGACGTCGAACAAACGCATCGTGTCGTTCACCGAGTACACTGTCGCAGACGATTGGGGCTCGAGACGCTAAGGCGAAGACTACAAAATTCAGACTGCCAGCCTGGAGAGATTCTCGAGCCAGATGCAAACGCGTCTCCACCCCGCTTCCATTTTCAAATGAGCTATGAAATCAACGGTCCAATCGTTGACGCCGAGACAATTGACGAATCAGCAGCTTCATTCACCCCCTTCGGGCCCGCCGGGAATATCATGTATGACGGCTGGGAACTGGCAAAGTGACGCGATCGCGAATACCGAACAGATACGAGTCGATGATATTCAACGACTTGAAACAAAAAATCACCCCAAAGCATCGATCCATGCTGTCAATAAAACATGAAAATACAGTCTTTCTCATGCTTCGAACTGTTTTAGCGCGAGTCCTCTGTCTCCTGACTCTTCTGCTGGGATTCCAGTGCGTGCTGGCTACGGCGGAAGACATCGACTTCAGCCGCGACATCCGCCCGATCCTCTCGAAGAACTGCTTCTTCTGTCACGGACCCGACGCCCAGGATCGTCAAGCCGATCTTCGACTGGACTCCTACGAGGGCGCGACTGAAAACCTCGCCATCGATCCGGAAGACCTTGCCGATTCCGAGCTGATTCGCCGGATCACGTCGACTGATCCCGACGAGGTCATGCCCACCCCCGAGTCCCATAAAAAACTCGAACCAGAGGAGGTCGAGTTGCTACGTCGCTGGGTCGAGTCCGGAGGGCAGTACGCCGAGCACTGGGCCTTCATTACCCCCACCGCCCCCGAGCCCCCCGCATCGGATTGGGGCTCCAACGCGATCGACCATTTCATTCACGCCCGTCTCGCCGCAGCGGAAATCAAACCCTCGGTCGAAGCCACCCCGGAGCAAATCATCCGCCGGGTCTCGCTCGACCTCACCGGCCTGCCGCCAACCCCGCAGCGGGTCGCACAGTTTCGAACCGCGTACGCCGAGAATCCGGAAACCGCCTACACCGAACTCGTCGATGAACTGCTCGGCTCGGAACCGTTCGGTGAGCGGATGGCACTCGCCTGGATGGACGCGGCCCGCTACGGAGACACTTCCGTTATGCACGCCGACGGCCCCCGCGACATGTGGCCCTGGCGCGACTGGGTGATCAAAGCTTACAACAGCAATAAACCCTTCTCCGATTTCCTTCGTGAACAACTCGCCGGCGATTTGATCCCGGACGCCACTTTCGACCAGAAGGTCGCCTCGGGATTCAATCGCAACCACGCCAGTTCCGACGAGGGCGGCGCCTTCCCCGAAGAACTCCGGGTTGACTACGTCGTCGATCGCGTCCAGACCACCTCCAACGTCTTCCTGGGTCTCTCCATGGAATGCGCCCAATGTCACGACCACAAATACGACCCCATCACGCAGAAAGATTACTTTCGTTTCTTCGCCTACTTCAACAACACCTCCGACCCAGGCATGCAGTCGAGAAACGGCAATCAGTCACCGCTCGTGAAGTTCACCGTCGGCGGCGACCCAGAGAAAGCCGCTGAGATCGATCAAGAACTCGCGTCGGTCACTCAAAAGCTCGCCGAGCGGCGAACCGAGGTAATCAAAAACATCTATCCCACCTGGCTCGCAAACGCCACGATCGAAAACGCCCTGCCCCCACAACCCGACGACACCACTTACCACTACCCACTCGACCCGGACACCAACCTTCCGCTTCCCGCCGAAAGCGTTGACTTGAAAATCGAAGGTGACGAGAAAGGCCGCCACTACCTCAACGCCACCAAGGACAACAGCCATCACCTCCTCGTCGAGGGAGACGATACGCCCGACCTCGACCTCAGCAAACCCTTCACCGTCGCCTACTCCATTCGCACCAACAAAGACACCCTGACGTCGGCCATCGCCTCGCGGATGGGAGACGACTATCGCGGCTGGGATCTTTGGATCGAATCAGGAAAACAACCCGGCCTTCACCTCATCGACAAGTGGCCCGAGAACGGACTCAAGGTCTTCACCCAGGATCCAATCCAGTCGGGCACCTGGACCCACATCAGCATCACCTATGACGGCTCTCGCAAGGCGAAGGGCATCAAGATCTACGTCGACGGAAAACTTGTTCCGTCCTCGATCGCAAAAGACACGCTCAAGCCCGACGCCACCAACGATCTGCCGAAAGGAACACACCCCTTCAACATCGCGTCCCGAAACAACCGGTCAGCGGCCTTTCACGGGGCCTTCGATGACCTGCGTTTCTACAATCGCGTCCTGGGCGTCGGCGAAATCGCCTCACTTGATACACGCACGCTCAGCGACGCCCTCGCCAACGCCCCCGACCAACGTAGCGCCGCTGAAACCAAGCTGCTCGAGGACCACTACCTCAGTCACTTCGACACACCGCACCAGGAACTCACTGCGGAGCACAGCGCCCTCGTCAAAGAACGCGACCAAGCCATGAAGGGCGCAGTCGACTACAGCTCGATGGTCATGGGCGACCTGCCGCCGGACAAAATGCGCAACACCTTTGTCCTCGAGCGCGGAGCCTACGACAGCCCCGAAGAAGACGAAGTCATCCAGCCCGGTGTCCCTGCCTTCCTGCCATCGATGCCCGAGCGAGCCAGTGCCAACCGCCTCGGCCTCGCCGAATGGATGCTCCGCGACGATCATCCGTTGACCGCCCGCGTCGCCGTCAACCGTTATTGGACGATGCTGTTTGGACGCGGGCTGACTGCCTCGGTCATGGACTTCGGCAACCAGGGCGAAAGCCCCACTCACCCTGAGTTGCTCGACTGGATGGCCCGGGACTTCATCGCCTCCGGCTGGGATATCAAACATGCCATTCGCCAAATCGTCACCTCAAAGACATACCGCCAATCCGCCGTCATCACGCACGCGGCTCGCTCCGTCGACCCGGAGAATCTTCTGCTCGGACGCTCTCCCCGATTTCGCCTGCCAGGCGAGCACGTCCGCGACCTCGCGCTGGCCACCGCCGGCCTGCTCAATCAGGAAGTCGGCGGCCCCGGTGTGAAACCCTACCAACCCGCAGGCCTCTGGAATGAAGTCTCGCTCAACAAGGGTCTCCGCTTTGTCCAAGACACAGGCGACAAACTTTATCGCAAGTCGATGTACATTTACTGGAAACGCTCCGCTCCGCATCCGGGCATGACGATCTTTGACGCCCCCACGCGTGAAAAATGCACCGTCCAACGCGCCCGCACCAACACGCCCTTGCAGGCGCTCGTTACCCTCAACGACATCCAGTTCGTGGAGGCTTCCCGGCACCTCGCCGAGCGGATGGTACACGAAGGGGGAGATCGATTCGAAGACCGCCTCGCACTGGGTTACCAACTCTGTGTCTCTCGAACGGCCACGCCCGCAGAGATCCAAATTTGCCGTGAACTTTACGATGCCCAACTCGCATCCTTCGAAGCCGACCCGACTCGCGCCGAAGCGTACCTTGCCCACGGCGACTCACCACGCACCGAAACCATTCCGGTTACCGAACACGCCGCGTTCACCGTGCTCGCTAATATGATTCTCAACCTCGACGAAACCCTGACCAGGAATTAGTTGCCATGAATCCGATCCAACAACACGACCTTCAGCTTAACCGACGCAACCTGCTGCTCCGCACCGGTTACGGAGCTGGCGCAGCGGCGCTCTCCACGCTGATCAATCCCGCACTGATCAACTCCTCACTGCTCGGTAACGAAATAGGGAACTCCGTTTCAGCCAATAACGGCGGTCTCCCCGGCCTCCCTCACTTCGCGCCGAAGGCCAAGCGAGTGATCTACCTGTTCATGTCCGGCGGCCCCTCGCACATCGATACTTGGGACTACAAACCGGCGCTTGAAAAACTCCACGGTCAAGAGTTACCCGACTCCGTACGTGATGGCCAGCGCATCACCGGAATGACCTCCGGTCAGAAGTCGTTCCCGGTTGTCAAAAGCCACTTCGATTTTTCCCAGCACGGCGAATGCGGACGCTGGGTCTCGTCTTTGTTACCGCATACCGCCGGCGTCGTCGATGACATCGCCGTCATCAAGTCGATGAACACCGAGGCGGTCAACCACGACCCCGCCATCACGTTCATCAACACCGGCACCCAACAACCTGGGAATCCATCGATGGGTGCATGGCTTTCCTACGGCCTCGGCTCGGCCAACCAGAACATGCCCGCCTACATCGTGATGGTCTCGCGTGGCGACGGAAATTTGCAGGCGCTCTACTCGCGTCTTTGGGGATCCGGCTTCCTCCCTGCGGAGCATCAGGGTGTCAAACTTCGCGGCTCCGGCGACCCCATCCTGTACCTTGCCAACCCGACCGGGATCACTCGCGCGGACCGCCGCCAAACCCTCGACGCGCTTGCCAAACTCAACGCCGCCCAGCACGACCAGTTCGGCGACCCCGAGATCCAGGCCCGCATCTCCCAATATGAAATGGCGTTCCGGATGCAAGCCGAGGCTCCCGAACTCTGCGACACCTCGGGCGAACCCGAGCACATCTACGAGCTGTACGGGAAAGACTCTCGCACGCCCGGCACGTTCGCCGCCAACTGCATCCGCGCCCGTCGTCTCGCCGAATCCGGTGTCCGATTCATCCAGCTCTTCCACCGTGGTTGGGATCAGCACGGCAATCTCAAGAAGGCGATCGCGGGCCAGTGCCAGGATGTCGATCAAGCCTCAGCCGCACTCGTCAAAGACCTCAAGCAACGCGGCATGCTCGACGACACCCTCGTCGTCTGGGGTGGCGAATTCGGACGCACCGTTTATCAACAGGGCACCAAGCCCGAAGTCGGCGGCCGCGACCACCACGGACGTTGCTTCACCACCTGGATGGCCGGCGCCGGGATCAAGGGCGGGATCGAATACGGATCGACCGACGAGCACTGCTACAACATCCTCGAAAATCCCGTCCACATCCGCGATCTCAACGCCACGATCCTCAACCGCCTCGGCATCGACCACCAACGCCTGACATTCAATTACCAGGGCCTCGACCAGAAACTCACCGGCGTCGAACACGCCCACGTCGTCCAGGACTTGTTTGTTTAAGCAACCGAGTGGTCCGTCAAGATCAAGAATACGAGTTCCGCTACCCTAAAGTGAGAATTTGACGGACCACTGCCTTCAAAAATCCGTATCCACGTCTTTCAGTTCCAATTCCTGGATCCAGGCATTGCGGTACCGCACGTCGTGGCCCTCGCATTGGAGTTTCAGCCCCTGGGGCGTGTCCGTGATCCCAAAACCGTTGTCAGTACCGCCGTCGACTCCCGAATTGGGCCCACCCCAAACCTTGTTGATTTCCTGGTTGACGTGAACTTTCTGGCCATTGAAATACATGGTCACCATAGGCTTTTCGACCAATTTTCCGTCCGCGAACCGTGCGGCTCGAAAGACGATGTCGTAGGCGTTCCATTTGCCGACGCCGTGGTAGGCGTGATACGGGGAAGGCGTCTCGTTGATCACCGCGCCCATCCCATGCTTAGTTTTGTCACCGTCGAGTACCTGGATTTCAAATCGATTCTGAAGATAGACACCGCTGTTCCCGCCCGGCTTCATGATCAAGAATTCGATGTGGAGACGAAAATCGCGATACGCTTTCTTCGTCACAACGTCTGCCGTACCGTATTTCCCAGCATCGGCAGCTCGATCGTCCGTCATCAGGCAGGTTCCGCCGTCGACGGGGTCGTCGACGATTTTCCATTTAATTGGCAATGACGAACCGAAGCGTGGGCCTTCCCAATAGGTCCATTTTTCATCCAGCATTTTCCGAGTGCCGTCGATAACGACTTCCGCGCCGTCGAGCGGTTTCGCACCCACACCCACACCCACACCCACACCCACGGACTCGGCTGCGCCCGAGGTAATACCGGGAAAAGCCAGTAGAAACGCCGCAACCGACGTCGTGAAGCGGGTGAAATTCGCGTGGAAGATTCTCATCGTCGAAAAACCAGAAGGGAGTGTGAAATGCAAACCGATTGAGCCAGACGCTCATTCTACAGAGTCTCTCGCGTCGGAGTTGCATTGGAAAGTCTCCGCACGTCTCTCTGCAATCGTATGCCCAGCACTTCAGACATCCGAACGACTGAGCCGAGTTCGAGCAGTTTGTGATGCGTGTCTGAAAACCACATTCCTGATCGTGCCAGTTAGACTTACTGAATGAGAGGATTGCAAATTTCCAAAAAGCTAGCGACAGCGAAACACGTTGTCGCAATTAATTCGGTGGCCTCGCCGAAAGAATCGTGACGAGAGTGTCAAAACGACTCACATTTTTTTTCAGAACGATTAAGATCGTCGGTCTTTGGAAAATCCCACCGCGAGTAACACAAAATTTAATGACGATGACACCTTCCATCCGACTGTTCGTTTCGGCGATCGTTTTGGTTACGACTTTGAGCCAGAAAGGGATGGCCGAGAACGATGCCGATGTCATTGTCTACGGCTCCACGCCTGGCGGATTTTGTGCCGCGATCGCCGCCGCTCGCGAAGGGGCGTCCGTCATCTTGCTGGAGCCAACCGGCCATGTCGGTGCGATGAACACCGGCGGGCTGAGCCATTGCGACTCGAACCAGATGGTCCGCAGTACGGTGATGGGGCTGTTTGACGAGTGGCACACGCGAGTGGTCAGGGACTATACCGATCGCGGCCTCAACGCGCCGTACAACCCAGCGACGAAAGACCAGTCGCGATGGACTTTCGAGCCCCATGTTGCGATGCGGGTGACGATGCAAATGCTCGACGAGGCGGGTGTTACTGTGCTGACTGAACACTATCTTCAATCGGTCACGAAAAACGGCCCGCGAATCACATCGCTGGTTACGAAGAAAGAGGCGTTCACCGCCAGAGTGTTTGTTGATGGCACTTACGAAGGCGATCTCATGGCAGCCGCAGGTGTCGACTGGACGATCGGTCGCGAGGGCCGGGAGGAATACGGCGAGTCGCTGGCCGGGAAACAGTACCCGAAGCAAAAGATGAAGATCAACGGCTTCGACGAGGAAGGCAAGCTCTTGCCGTTTGTCACCACCGACGACGCCGGCGAAAAGCAAGCCAGTGACGAGGAAGCGGGCGACAAGAACGTCATGACTTACAGCTTCCGGCTGTGCTTGACCGAAGATCCCGACAACCGCGTGCCGATGCCCAAACCGGCGAACTACGACGCAGCACGCTTCGAGATTGTCCGTCGCGCGTTGAACGCGGGAGAGAAACGCGTTGGCTTCGACCTTTACCCGCTGCCCGGCAAGAAGTTCGACGGCAACAATTCGATCGGCGGGCAATTCTCGCTGGGCCTGGTCGGCGGAGGCAATGACTGGCACTCGGCCGACGAAGCAGAGCGGAAGAAAATATGGGAAGCGCACAAGCAGTACACACTCGAGTTCATTCACTTCTTAAGCACCGACCCGTCCGTGCCCGCAGGGATCCGCAACACGTACGCCAGGCTCGGTCTGTGCAATGACGAGTTCGCGACCTACGGCCACTTCTCGCCTGCGCTCTATGTTCGCGAGTCGCGGCGTATGAAAGGTATGTATGTGATCAGTCAAAAAGACATTCTCGAATCGCCCGAGAAGGAGGACCCGATCGCGATCTCGTCGTTCCCGATCGACTCGCACGACTGCCAGCGAGTCGCGTTCAAAGGCGGGGGCGTCGTCAACGAGGGGACGATTTTCCCCGTGAGAAGGAAAAATCCGAAGCAGGGCTACGTTTACCACGTGCCGTATCGCTCGATCCTGCCTCAACCCGATCAATGTGACAATCTACTCGTGCCGGTCGCGTTGTCGTGTACTCACGTCGGCATCTCGTCACTGCGGATCGAGGGGACGTGGATGATCATCGGCCAAGGGGCGGGCATTGCCGCGGCCCTCGCGGCCGTTCAGGACGTGGCGGTGCAGCAATTGGAGTACGCATCGCTCCGCGAGCGGCTTCTGGCTCAGCGGCAGGTTCTGAAATTGCCGGCTGTACCCCAGCAACCTTTGTCCCAGCAACCTTTGTCAAAGCAACCCATGACCACCGGTTCCATTGCCTCGAAGACATTGCCGGGAATCGTGCTGGACGACACCGGTGCGAAGTTGACCGGCGATTGGTCTCACTCGACGAACTTCAAACCACACATCGATAACGGGTACGTCTTTAGCGGACAGAAAGATTCTCAATCAAAAGGCGACGGCAAATCGACCGCCACATTCCGATTCAAAGCACCAGAATCGGGTGAATATCAATTGTCAATGGCGTATTCGGCCCACGAGACCCGTGCCAGCAACGTGCCGGTGATCGTCACCAGTGGCTCCGAGGAAAAGCAATTCAGCGTCGATCAAACACTGCCACTCCCCTCAGGCCAACCATTTCAACTCGTTGGCAACGTCATGTTGGAAAGCGGAGTCGAATCGCTCATCACCATCAGCAATCAGGCAACCGTGGGATTCGTGATCGTCGACGCGTTGCAGTTGCTTCCCAATGCACGCTAAGGGCCGATCGATGAATCACTGTCTTATTGCGTATTGCCCCATGCCAGCTTGTCTGGCATGAGCAGAAGTTTTGAAATTAGCAGCGATCGAAACACGCAGTCAGTTCCCCGGTTGGCTTGTCCAACCGGAAAGCAAGTCCGCTACGACGAGGCTTTGCGGCCTGCCAGACAAGCTGGCCAGGGGAGCGGGCGTTGCATTCGCGCTGAGTACTAATTTCAAAACTTGCGTTCCTGCCGGGCAAGCCGGCGAGGGGACGAAGTGGGAGAATACAGGATAGTTTTTGATGAAGAAAAGCCCGTCCGGCAGAACCGCTCTTGGGCCAATCGACGTTTTATCCAGGGGGGATTGCCGGACCGGTGCCGAAGTGGCTTGCTCCGACCGAAAACTACAACCAATCAAGATTGGTGATCTTTCGCAACCGCTCTTCGAAATTGCCGATCAGTCCGCCGACCATCACCCATTCCTCTCGGCTGCGGAGTTCGATTTCACCGAAGCGGTTGATCCGCAAAATCGAATCGCCGGTGACGCCCGCCTCGCGAAGCTCACGCATGTCAATCTCCCCCTCGTTGATGACATCCAACAACGTTTGACCGGTGAGTTCAATGAACTGCATGGAAGTTGAAACTGACATGAGGTACCACTTGAAAATTTGAGAAGAAGATCGGTCGCGGTGAGCTTCCGAGCGACTCAAATTCTAATTCAACGAAACAGTTTTTCGACCTCTGACGTCAAATCTCCGCCGGAAAAATCAAGATGAACCACCTGTCCCCCCTGGTTGATCACCGCCACGAATAGCAACGTCACTGCCCCGAAACGGTAGGCAACTTCGTTGACGATATCCGCCGACGGGTCGGATTCACTTCGAAAGCTCGGGAACGGCAACCCTTCCCGCTGCACAAATCCCACGACGCTCGCGCCCGTCACGTCGACATTCATGCCGATAATTTCGACTTGATCGGGATAGCGGTCCTGGATGTCCAGCAGATTGGGCAGCACCACGAGTGAATCCGGAAACGCACTGGACCAAAACGGCATCAAAACCACCTTGCCGCGGTAGTCCGCCATTTCCAAAGGCTGCCCACTGACCGAGAGCAAATCTGGATCAAAGGTTTGCCCGAGAACCTTCTCGCGATTCGCGCGTGCCCGCAGTGCCGTCCGCGCGACTTGGCCGAGTGAATCTTCGCGCTTCGCAAACTCGTCTTGCAATATTTCGTAGGTCGCCGAGGCAATGTCGTCTCGCCCGAACGCTTCGGCCTCCAAGCTGACCCCGGCTAAAAATTCGGCTGTTAAAAAATCGGCAGGTTCGGCGAGCACCAGTTCTATCGCCTCACGCCATGCCGATACCGAGACGAAGTCGGGGGCTGCGTCGCTGGCCTCGGCCGTGTCGGCGGCGACACCTGGACCCGCTGTCAATCGTTGCCGCATTTGGTCGAGGCGTTCCAATGCGGAATTCGATTGCGAAAAACCGGAGGCAGCGATCATCGCGGCCATCCGCGCGACATCCGCATCGCCGACAGAACCGAATCGCTGCAGGATCAGATCACGGACCTCAGCCGCTTCGGTGTTCTGCTCGTACTGCAACAGCGTGTCTTTCGCTTGGCCGAGCACCATTAGCGTCGCCACATCGACCGGTTTTTCATCGCTCAAGAGCTCGTTGACTAATTGCAGGACACGAGCGGCGGCCTTCTCTTTGCCATGCCGCAGCGATTCGATCGCGAAACCGATCAACACCAACTGGCTGTCCGATCGCAATTCCGGATTCGGATCATTTCGCAATCCTTCAGCAAAGGTTTGCAATTCTTCGGCGGCTTTTAAATCGCCCATCGACGCCAGGTGAGAAAGGGCTTGCAAAAAACCACGCTGTCCGACCCCACGTTGGGCTTCGGTCGCGTCGACATGCTGAATCAAACGTTCAGACGCGATGCGTTTGAGCAAGACAACACGCCCAACCTCCTCCTTAATTTCCTGAAGATCGGTGATCCCACCTTGGCCATTAATTAACGCTCGCATCTCGCGATCGAGTTCGCCGAGAAATCCGGCGAGTTGCGACGGTTTCCAATTCGCAGGCAGTTGCGGACGGTCCGCTTTTCGCAACGAAGTGACCGGCGGTTGTTGAGTCGGGTGAACGACGTTTGCGTCACCGCTGCGGTTACCGTCACGCGGACCCCAATTCGATTTTTGACCAGCCGGGAACTGATTCTCAGGGGAGAACTCCGCCGCGTTTTGATCGGGTCGATCCATGATCGAGCGTTGCCGATCGAAGAGCGATTGTTGATTTCCATCCGAACCTTTGTCATCATCTCCATTTGCTTCGGCAATGGTTGCAGAGCCATTCGACGAGGGATCCGAAGTCCCGCAACCGGGTGCCAGCAAAAGAGCAAACAACAAACCGACCAGAATTCCACTGATTCGTTTTTTAACAGGTCGCCTTCCACTGAGCCGCCACTGACCGGACGAATCAACCAAGCGATCGACAGGAGAAAGGTGTTTTGCCACGATGATAATCCGTCAGAGGTGAGCGAAAGCCGCCAGTCTAAACCGGCAACCGGCCACTCGGAAACCCTTTCGTGTACAGATCTTCGAACGACTGACCCCGTTAGTGATTAAGCCGCGTGGTGATCGAGTTCCAACGATTCGAGCAGGCTAGCGACACGCTTGCCCGCTTCCTGGCGACGAGCGATCCGCTCGGACACCGACCAGTTGCTGCGAATTCGGCGAACGCGACGGAGAATCTCAACATCCGTCAACATTGTCTCATTTTGAGTCGGGCGGGCGATGGCTGAGACAAGGTCGTGGCTGGAGGCAGTGGCGGTCAACATGATTATTCTTCCTGAAAAGTGGTGTTTGTGCAATTCAAACGCTCTGGAGCGTCCTTAACGTTGTTAACGACAATACCACCCCATGCAGACGCCGTGCCAAAACTGTGCTCGTTGCAGGAAAACCGGTTTTTAACGAGCGATATCCTTGCCGGACGCGAATTTCCAACTCGGAAGAAAGCCGCAGAACAGGCTGAAAACGGGGAGCGATGAGCAAACCCGAGGGCAGACGTTTATTTCAGCGGGTTGGCCATGACCACTGCGGGCACTGCATCGAAGCCGGTCTCGATGCTCGATCACACCGACTCTTTTTCAAATTCTTGTAAACTTTGCCAACGCCGTTCGGGCAAGCGCATGAACCTCAATTCGTCGATCTCGCCCCACGATGCCATCAGTGCGCGGAGCCGTTGGTTCAAGAAACCGCAGCTTTCTCGGGAATTCGCTCGCCCGTGGAGGTCCACATACTGAACCTGCACGCCATCATCGAAAACGGTCGCATCGATCTGCCAGCCTTCCGCCTGATTGGCCCACGTCAGTGAACCATCCCACTCAAAAAACAGTCCTTCCAGGGCGGACATCGACGTAACGATCTGTTCTAAAGAGCGACCAAGCGGTTGGCCTTCGCCGAGGTAAACGTAGGCTTGAAAGGAAAAATGAGCGGGCATGCGATCAAAAACTGTTGTAAATGGACTCGAAAAGTAATTTTTATTGGTTTGTCAACCCGGATTTCCTTGACCGCGACCATTTTTGTCGTAGAGTAAAGTGCTGTAGGAACCCGACCGTCCCGACAACCCAGCGACCCGTCCTTCCAAATGATGTCATGGAGGGTCGCTTGTGAGAAGTTTGGCGGCATCTGTAAAGGAATTAATCCATGTTAGTTTTGTCAAGAAAAAAGAACGAGAGCATCGTCATTAACAACGATATTCGTATCGTTGTCGTTGAAATTCGCGGCGACAAGGTTCGCCTCGGTGTGGAGGCCCCCCGTGAGGTGCCGGTACACCGGCACGAGGTGTACGAAGCGATCCAACGATCCAACGAAGCTGCGGATAGCTCCATTGAGGGGTCCGTTGAAGGCTCTGTGGAGAGCTAAGTCGCGGTTTTTTGGATTTCGGAGAGGCCCTTCCCCTCTTCGCTAGTACCTCTCTCGCGACCGACAACTTCCGTTGGTCGGCTCGCGTTGTTCCTACTTTCGATCTCTTATCGGAACAACGATTTGAGTTTTCCGCAAGTACTGCGTTAGGAACCCTTGACGCATGTCACGCCAGTTTGTAAAACTCTGCACATCACGACGGTAACGTCGTTTGAGGTCCCTTCGTCTAGCGGTCTAGGACACTGCCCTTTCACGGCGGCAACACGGGTTCGAGTCCCGTAGGGATCATCTTGCAGCCAACCTGAACCCGTAAAACCCAGTGTTTTGCGGGTTTTTTCGTGTTCTGATCTCCTTCTAAATTGCCCAGGAGCGACAGAGATGACAATGGGCTGCTCAAAAGCCTGACTTTTGAGCTCAGAGGTTCTGCTTGGTTGTGATCCCGATGCCTAAGGCATTCTCCTGTGTCGCCTGGGGCAGCGTCCAGATAGCGATACACCGGTTCAAGGATTTCCGTCGAGCTTGTGGTTCATCCGGCGGAAGCGTGCGCCGGAGGTTTTCAAGGCATCACTGCAGTGTCCAACGAGATTGGTGCCTGAGTAGGGATGCTGGAAGACTACGTAAGCCGGAACAAACGCAGTCGAACTCTGCAGAGGTGCCACTCGACAAGGGATATCTCGGTCGCCAGCGTCTTCCTGCAAAAGCGGTGCGCCCATGGTGCCGACGGTCCTCGGCGGATTTCGGTTCACCGAGCACGATTTTTCATCAAATCATTGGACACTGCAGGCATGCCTTGAAAAACCTCGATCCAGGGGTCGGCGCACGCTTCGGTCGGATGAACCGAAATATTTGCGGCGAACGGCGAACGGCGAACGGCGAGCCCCAGCCCGCATGAGAACCTTGTTGCCGCTATCGACATTGCCGCTTCCTAACCCGGAGAAGCCCGTGGTTCCGAGAGCCTGAATCACCTTTGTCACTTCCATTGCCTCTGAATTTTCAACGAAGTACGCCATGGGGATCCGCGACGCGACGCGAGGTCTGCCTGCGCGAGTTCCCTTGAGCGAATTCGTCATTGATGCTCCCGCCACCGAAGTCCCGAGACGGGTCTTGGACTGGAATCCCAGCGCGTTCGTCACGTTCCTGCCTAACAAATCCGAACCGCTATTGCAGGCACGGGGGCAGACAGACCACCCGGTTGTGAACCTGGCCTTTGGTGCTCCGTTTGCCGGCCGCGCCGTGATGACAGGCGATGCCAAGGATTCGTATGCGACGGCACTGGAGCACTTTCGCTGGATTGGCGTGCGCGAGCTTGCGCTCGTTGTCACTGGGGACCCCGGCATCACAGCGCAAATTTTAGGTCGATTCCAGCAGTTCAGTGAGTCCTACGGCTTGCGAGGGCAGGCTTTGATCCTGTCTCCGGATCCTCCGGAGCTGACCCAGCGGCACGCGGTGGAGACCGTCGGGCAAGATCGTCGGGCAAGATCGACGGAATTTCCTGATTCATCTTCCCAGACCGACCGGCATCTTCGCTCAGGGGTCGTTTGTCGGTCCTTACCTGTGCCGTGTCTGCATCATTGGCTGCGACGATTTCGACGTCTCGCTGTGGAGCGATCCTGCTGTGACGAGTGTACGGCCCGATGTCGTTGCGATTGGTCGTGAGGCGACGAAACTCGTTTTGGCATTTCTCGACGGACGGCCTGCGCCAGATGAGGTCATCCGTATCCCAAAAGCAGACCGAATCACACGCGAATCCACTCACCGTGTCAGGCATAGCGGTGCACGCATTTCCGAAGCACTGGCGTTCATCGCGCGACATGCCTGCGATGGAATCACCGTGGCGAACGTGGTCGAGCAAACACAAGGTGTCACGCGGCTCGCCTTCGAAAAGCAATTTGAAAAAGGGAGCGGTATCACGCCAGCGTTCGCGATACGCAAGAACCAACTCGCGACAGCGCGCGACTTATTGTCGGCGACGGGCTATTTTGTCACCAAAATTGCCGCGATTTGTACGTACTCCAGCAACACGCATTTTCGAAAAGTTTTCCGAGCAGCCGAGGGCATGTCACCGAGCGAGTCCCGTCGACTGAATTCCTAGTGAAGCAGGCTCATCTGACGAAAGCCTGCGTTGCCGAGCAGCCTTGGGTACAGAACCCTTGGTTGCAGAACCATTCAATCGACACTCTACAAACGGCAAATCAGCAGTTCACGCTCGTAGATGGTTTCCGGTGGTAGGCGGTCGTGCAAGTCGATGAATAGTTTTTCATGCCCTAGCACTTCGGTACGCCACGCGGCTCGGTCAACGGTTTGCAATTGCTCGAATTGGAGTTGCGAAAAGTCGAGGCCGTTCCACTCGATGTCTTCGTAAAGGGGCACCCAACCGATCGGTGTCTCTTTGCCGAGTGCTCGCCCGTGAGTGCGATCGACGATCCATTTGAGAACTCGCAAGTTTTCACTGAACCCCGGCCACAGGAAATTCCCTTCCTCGTCTTTTCGGAACCAGTTGACGTGGAAGATCAGCGGTGTTTCGGACAACTCGCGCTGCATCCGGATCCAATGCCGAAAGTAATCACCCATGTGGTAACCACAAAACGGCAACATCGCCATCGGGTCTCGTCGTACCGCACCGATCGCGCCGGCGGCCGCTGCGGTCATTTCCGAACCCACGGTCGCGCCCATGTAGACGCCTGCGCTCCAATTGAACGCTTGGTAAACCAATGGCATGGTGTGGGCGCGCCTGCCGCCAAAAATGATCGCATCGATTGGAACTCCGGCGGGATCTTCCCAGGCGGAATCGATCGTCGGGCATTGGGATGCCGGAGCGGTGAAGCGAGAATTCGGGTGAGCGGCCTTGACGCCACTTTCTTTGGCGATCTGAGGCGTCCACGGATTTCCTTGCCAATCAATGCACTGTGCGGGCGGCTCGTCCGTCATGCCTTCCCACCAAACGCCACCTTCAGGCGTCAGGGCAACGTTCGTAAAAATCGTATTGCGAGCAAGGGTCGCCATCGCATTCGGATTCGTCTTCACCGAAGTGCCCGGCGCGACGCCGAAGAAGCCTGCTTCCGGATTGATCGCACGCAGTCGGCCCTTTTCGTCAGGTTTGATCCAAGCGATGTCATCCCCGACCGTCCAGACTTTCCATCCTTCAAAACCCGCTGGCGGAATCAACATCGCAAAGTTGGTCTTCCCGCAAGCCGATGGAAACGCGGCGGTGACGTAAGTCTTTTCGCCGTCGGGATCCTCCACCCCCAAGATCAACATGTGCTCCGCCATCCAGCCTTCGTCGCGAGCGATGTTCGAGGCGATCCGTAACGCAAAGCACTTTTTTCCTAACAACGCGTTGCCGCCATAGCCCGAGCCGTAAGACCAAATCTGACGCGTTTCGGGAAAGTGAACGATGTATTTTTCTGAATTGCACGGCCACGGAACATCTTCTTGTCCGGGGTCTAGCGGTGCGCCGACGGTGTGCATGCACGGCACCACTCGCTTTTCGTTCTTTTCGATTTCAGTGATCACGGGCAACCCGATCCGCGCCATGATCCGCATGTTGGTGACCACGTAGGGCGAATCCGTCAACTGCACACCGAGTTGTGACATCGGCGAACCGACCGGCCCCATGCTGAACGGCAACACGTACATCGTGCGGCCACGCATCGACCCATTGAACAAACCCTTGAGTTTGCGTTTCATTTGAAACGGATCTTCCCAGTGGTTCGTCGGTCCGGCCGCCTCTTTGGAAAGCGAGCAAATGAACGTCCGATCTTCGACGCGAGCGACATCCGAGGGATTGGATCGGGCCAAAAAACACCCCGGCCAAAGTTCTTCGTTAAGTTGTATGAACGTGCCCACCTGAACCATTTGAGTACAAATCGTGTCGTACTCGGCTTGCGTCCCGCTGACCCAGTGAATCGCATCCGGCTGAGTCAGCCGCGCCATCTTCTCCACCCATTTCAACAGCGGAGCATTCTGGGTCAGCGGTACTGATGGATCTCGGCGACCGTCAATGGATTCGTTTGCATCGGTCGTTGTCATGGTTAGGCCAAAGAATCGAAGGAAAAAAATGATCTGCCACGACAGGAACGGCCTAGACAGTGAAGACGAACTCCCGCCCAGTTTTGTTAAAATCAAAGAACGTGAAGAAACGCTGTGCAAGGAGTAGGCGCGAATCAGAAACGTGGCCGTTCTTTTTATGTTCTACCGCTTGTCTGTCCCTGTATCCAGTGTGGTGGATTTCCCCGGATCGCGGTAGGGACGGCTGTTGCCAGCGTTGCCCTCAGAAGGCTTCGCTGGCCGCTCTGGTCGTGTGTCATCGCGACACGACCCCGGAGGCAAATGGGGTCCGACCCATCTCCCTGAAAACTCCAGCGCGTTTTGGATTTTCCACGCATGATTAGATTCTTCGACTCCGCCATGTCCAGGACGACCAAACCAATGGATGGCGTTACAACGAAGTTGGCAAAAGACACAAGAAGGGCACGCTGTTCGCCGCGTCTTGGATACGTGCCCGGATCGACAATCGATTATCAAAGCGACGTTAAGCAGGTTCGGGTCATTCATTGCGTAGAATCCCATTCGCCGTTTGGGCGTTAGCCCCGGTTCAACGTGAGAACCGCGGCTAACGCCAAAACGGCGAATACACCGAAACACTTTCCCGAACCTGCTTAGAAAACGAACAGGATGCTGCCGAACATTCTAGAATGGAGCTTCTTCGGGGCCGAATCGGGACCAAGGAATCGATTTGGACTCCAGCCATTGGATGGCGAATTTCTCGATCGCGCAATCTTGATGAATCCGCCACTCGTACCGCAGTCCCAATCTCTCGATCATCGATTCAAAATTCGGAGAGGCCTCTTTGCCGTCAACGGCCTGCAACAGTTCGTCCCGATCGGCATCGCTTTCAATCGCGTTGCAGAATTCTCTCATGATCGACTTTTCGTCGAGACCCGACTGGCTCGGTAACGCCTCGTAGTGCTTCCAGTGGGTGATTCTTCGTGCCAATTCGAGATAGTTGCGGTCGTCTCTCTCGTGATTTCCCACCGCATCCTCACCCGCTTGGACATACACAAGTGTCTTCGATGGCAAGCCGACCGTTGCCCCGCAACGGCGGTCGAGAAACGTTGACCATTCGTCGTTGTTGGCTTCGAACGCTTCAATGACGTCGGGTAACGTCGCCGGGATGGAATACTCGCTCGTCTTCTCTGCCTCGGTGAGGCCGGCCCGTGAGACGGATTCGCCAGTAAAACTTCGGACGTCGATTCGCGGCGGGTGCGTCTCGATCTCTGGCCGCGGAAGGCCGCCTCCGAACCGCCATTTCTCTGGACGCGCCCCGGTGATTAGCTCAATCAGATCGCACCACGCCATGGCGGCATCCTCGACGGTGGCTTCGGGCGCGATATCGGTAAAATACCCCCGGTCCACACCCATGATCTCCTTGAGAGCATGGGACTCCTCCGGATCGGTATCGAGCATCACGGACCCGAATTGCCAATCCGTGTCGGCCAACACGGAACCATAGAGTCGCCCGATCACCAGGCCCCACGTCTCCATGACGGCGCATTCGGGATCCGGCGGATCGATCTCCTCCTCTCCGGGATCGTACACGTCACGGGCGGCGGCGGCGACTTGGGCTCGCATGGATGTGTCAACCTCTTCCGCCTGCGTCTCCATGCTCTGCCAATCAATTTCGGCTTGCACGCTCCACGTAACCTGTTGGAAAACGGCGGCAATGGTCGCGTCGAGCAACGCAGTTCTCTGCGGCGCTTCGATGGTCGGGTCTAACAAGCACGCCGTCACCCGCTCGATCAGCACGATGAGTTGCTCCGCCGTCAGCGGTTGCAGGATCGGGAACTCGACGGGATGGTTGTTCGGAAACGACTCCGATGGAGGGATGTAATCCCGCGTCTGGTCGGTTAACTCCCACGCAGCGCCTGCGAACAAGCGAGCCTCCCCACCCAAGAGCACGCGAATCCCCAAGTCAGTGTCATACATGAACGAGTCTCAGAATCAGTGGACAGAACATTTGAGTGTTTGTTTTAACAGATTCCCAATCAGCCATAGAATCTGCCGCGGGAGATGCTTAGTTGGCGAGTTGCGACCAGAGCACACCGGCAGCGATCGCGGGCCGTCAACGATCCCTTCGCATGAACCTTCTTGATTCGTTCTTCGCCGCCACCGAGCTGGCGTTCAGATCGACGTTTTTGCAGGTCAGTTAAAAGAGTGGGGTCAATGGACATGGAGGTTTGTGATTGCGTTGAAACGAGTCGGTGGGGAGACGCAGGAGCCGGAAGCAGAGCCGCCGGGCAGTGGCGAATCATTCCGGTCCCCGTGATGGATCGGCAACGTAACAAGCCGACATGATGGTGTCACTGGCAACCACAAACGCCCGTAAAGAGACAATTTCATGCGGTCGCAAACGACGCCAAAACTCGCTGGTGCGGGTAATCGACCCGCCCTAACCTGGGGTGCCTGTGCGGATACGCCACGACGGGCATGCCGCGGCAATCCGACAGAAACCGGCACGCGCCGATTCCGATTCGATCCGGGCACCGCGTTCGCCTTTTTCGCTATAGTGCCTCTACCAGAAGCATCTGTTGATAAGTTCCGAGACAAAATGAGCCGTTTTAACGCTCGCGGCGTGTTGATTTAGTAACTCGACGTGCAAGCGAGTAAAGCACCGTGTGCATTCGCTTGCGCGTCGGGCTTCTATTGCCACGTTATTCTCGTGGTAACGATTCAATCACTCGTTTGCGAACCACGATTCCTGAGAGAAACCAGATGAAAGAATTCGAGAACGTCGGCAAAGTCAGCGATTTCGAAGACAACGTCGGCCGCGCTGTTGCGATCCAAGACCGGATAGTCGCGGTGTTCCGCAAAGGCGAACAGTGGTATGCGATCGATGACATGTGCCCCCACATGGGCGCGTCACTCGCCGAGGGCTACGTCGAAGGCAACACGGTGAGTTGCCCCTGGCACGCCTGGCGGTTTTGCATTGTCGACGGGACGTGGGAAGACAACCCGCGAACGAAAGTGGATTGTTTCGACGTCAAGATCGAGAACGACGAAGTCTGGGTGCGCGAAAAGGAACGCGATCAGGATTCCGAACCGTCGTAACGCAGTTCTGCCATCCCAGGGCGATGGCATGGCACACATCCAATCGATTCTTAAGTTGCCATTTTTGTTCTGCAATCGCGCGACGTTGCCGGGGTCTGTGGCCAATCCACGATCCTCATCGGCCCGCCAGAACCCACCGGCCTGGACGACGGAGTTCTTCCGGCTACCAAAGTCTTCTGGCTACCAAAGTCGTCCGCCGACTGCGTCGCCAGAAGATTCCCGCACGATGTTCGCTCCGAACAAAGTGTCCAACACCTCAGTACTGGCCTGATAAGCAGGTTCGGGTCATTCACTGCGTGTGACCCTTTTCGCCGTTTGGGCGTTAGCCCTGGTTAAACGCGAGAACCGTGGCGAACGCCAAAACGGCGAATACACCGAAACAATTTCCCGGACCTGCTTAGAAACCAAGTCGATTCCAAGGGGTGACGCCGCAGGCCGACCAACGCCCCGAACTCCGCCGCGATCTCCGCCGCTGCACGCGAAGCAATGTTAGGCGTCTCTCACACCGGCGACCGACCCGAGCACGGGTGGGACGAGAAAAAAGCCGTCTTCGGAGGAGGGTGAGTTGGCTGTGGCGGTCTCAGGGGACAGAGACTCCGCCGAGACGTCGTCGCGGAAGCGATTCTGAACGTCCAGCGCACTGGTCATCGGCTCGACACCCTCAGTGTCGAGTTCGGAGAGTTTTTCGACGAAATTCAGGATCTCGCCCACTTGGCGGCCAAAAGTCGCTCGCTCCTGTTCATTCAGGTCGATTTTGGCCAACCGGGCGAGTTTCTCGATGTCGACGCCGGAGGACACTATTTCTTCGCGCCGCTGACATCGAACGGTTTCGTTTTCACCGTCTTGCGGACCACACCGCTGCGGATGCACTGCACGCAGACCCGAACGGTTTTGTTGGTACCGTTGGGCAGAGTGACGTGGACCCGTTGCAGGTTGGGAATAAATTTACGGCGAGTGCAGCCGGTGATTTTCGTACCCACGCCGCCGAGATATTTGGCTTTCCCGCGTGTTTCGATACGATTACCCACTTGTACTTTCTTGCCGCACGCTTCGCATTGTCGTGCCATCAGATTCTCCGCCGCCGTAATGAATGAGTGATTGAGTTGTTAAGAACCGCTCCGCTCTTAAACGCGTGGCGGGTAAGTTGTCCTTTTCGAAGTTGGGGAGAGTAACGTCTTTCTCTGGCGAAGGAAAGCACGATTCAGTGCTTAGAGCGGCAATTATTGGTCCAAACCGTCAAAGGCGGGAAAGTTAACCGAAACCGCAGGACAGTTTTTTTCGTTTCATCGGGAACTCAATGACCTCTAATTGACGCTTATGAAGACCTCTTAACACAAGATTTGTTGATATTGTACCGATTGAAGCTAGTAACAACCGGTGTGGAACCGGAAACGACCAGCAAACTTTATCACGAATCGTCGGTGGCGGCAGACATCGTGGGGGAGTTAGGGGGCCGGGAAAACGTTTTTTCCGGTAGCGGGGGTTTGAAACGTAACTCACCGATGCGAGTCGGTGAGTCGCTTCGATGCCTCTGGCCACACCGTTTAACTTAAAGCCACAAATTATCCCAAATTGGATTTGGGAGCTTAACGGAGAAAGCAATGAAGCTTAGTAAATTAGCTCTGATCGCCGCGATCGCTTGCGGAATCAACGTCAATAACCTGACCACGGCTTCGGCCAACGACATCAATTTGGTTTCGTGCTGCGAAACCGCATGTGACTGCGGTGAACCGGTTTGCGGCTGCGAGCCGGTGTGCGAAGCACCTGAATTCGGTTTCGATTCGGCCTGCGGCGACTTTTCCTGCGACGGGGTGCTCGGTTGCGATGCCGCCCCAGGAGCCAGCGGTTGTCTCGACGGCGGCAGCGAATTGGGCGACCCCTGGTCGCTGTTCGGTGACCTCGGCGACGGAATTACCGTCGGTGGATGGGCCAGCGTTGGTTACCACTCGGCAGCCTTGCCGTTGTTCAACAGCCGTCCCGACGAAGTCCAGCTTCACCAAGCGTGGATGTACGCTGAGAAGGCGATCGACACGAGCAGCGGTTTCGATATCGGGGGTCGTTTGGATTATATCTACGGTACCGACGGTCCTGACACGCAGGCTTTCGGGATCGACAACGATCACTGGGACAACGGCTGGGACAATGGTGGCGACTATGGCCATGCGATCCCTCAGGCGTATGTCGAAGCAGGCTACGGAGATTGGTCCGTAAAAATGGGACACTTCTTCACCATCATAGGTTGGGAAGTTGTCGGGGCACCGGATAATTTCTTCTATTCGCACGCCTACACCATGTACAACAGCGAGCCGTTTACTCACACCGGTGCGTTGGCAACCTACAACGCGTCAGACGACGTCTCGTTCTACGGTGGGTACGTCCTCGGTTGGGACAGCGGATTTGAGGACAACGGAGATTCGTTCCTCGGCGGGATGTCGATGGGGTTGAGCGACCGGTTGAACTTCACCTACGCAACTGTCATGGGACGTTTCGCAGAGGACAAAACCGGCGGCGGCAACAACGAGCAAGGATACATGCACTCGATCGTGTTTGATTACGCACTGAGTGATAACATGCAGTACATCTTCCAATCCGACCTGTTGGAATCCGAAAATGCCGCAGGTGTTCAGGTCCGTAGCACGTTCGGGATCAACCAATACCTGATCTACACGCTCAGTGATCGTGTCGCCTTGGGCACCCGTTTCGAGTGGTACGACAATGAAGGTATCTTCGACGACGGTGGCAACATTGGCAGCGACGTGTACGCACTCACGGGTGGTTTGAATTACCGCCCTCACTCCAACGTGATCATGCGTCCAGAACTTCGCTACGACTGGGTCGGCGGCGACACGACTGGGATTCTCGAAAACGATTCCGATGACCAGTTCTCGTTTGGATTCGACACGATTTTCTTGTTCTAAACGATTCGCTCCGCGAATCTCTTGAATGCACGCCGCCGGGCCGCTATTGCAGCGTCCCGGCGGTTTTTTATTTTCATCAGCTCGGTGGATGAGCCGTTTTTTAATGAATTTGTCGGAGGTTGAGCCGAGAATTACCTATCTTGGGCGCCGTGAACCACATGCTTTCCCCCTGCGGATGTCTTGACGCCCCTCTTCATGCGCGGATTTCTTAAGCTACAATAGGAGGTCTGGGGGAACGGTACCTGGACGGATTGCGTGCCCGCAGCTGCGAAAATTGAGCTGTTAGTACCCTGTTTGCCCCTCTCATCGATCAATGGCGTTGTGGATTACGAAACCGGAATCGAATCGTTGACTCAACATTCAGGCGTGTGGGCGCACGGTGGCACGCCGCCAACGAGCCTGTCGACACTCATTCATTTTTGTCGTTTTCACGCCGCTGGAAAGAACGCCGACGCGCCAGCATTCACGCACGTCGTCGGCCAACCGGGCGAACACGAGCGGCTGAGTTTCGCGGACCTGGACCGCCGTGCCCGCTCCATCGCGGCGGAAATCCAACGACGCGGCGGCGAGGGCAAACCGGTTCTAATCGTGCTCGATCCCGGCGCCGATTATGCCGCATCGCTGTTCGGATGCCTCTACGCACGGGCGATCGCGGTACCGATCTATCCGCCTCAAATGCTGAGATTGCAAACGACGCTGTCGCGTCTCGAAGCAGTAATCGCCAACGCCGGCGCCGCCCTGATGCTGTCGGACCGCAAAACGATCGGCGATTCGCTCGGTAGCCTTTGGCGGATGCCGCATCAAGCGGCCATCGCGGTCGACGAAATCGATGGCTCGTCCGCCGCACTCTGGGACGGGCAGATGCCTCAACCCGACGACGTCGCCGTTCTGCAATACACCTCGGGATCGACCGGCAACCCGCGGGGCGTGATTCTGACGCACCGGATCCTGTTGAGCAACATGCACGCGGTCATCCAACACGTGCATTTCGAAGGCGCTCGCAGCGTCCAGTGGGTGCCGCCGTATCATGACATGGGTTTGATCGGTGGCATTCTGTTGCCGATTTATCGTGGCATCGAAACGGTCATCATCTCGCCCACTGATTTTGTTCGCGACCCGCTGCTGTGGTTGCGTTGCATCGACCACTACGACGGCACGAGTAACGGGGCACCGAATTTCGGGTATGAGTTGTGCGTCCGCCGAATCGAGCACGCCAACTGTGAGGGCCTCGACTTGAGCTCATGGAAAGTCGCGATCGCGGGTGCCGAACCAGTCCGCGCCAACACGATGAGCCGGTTCGTCGAAAAGTTCGAGCGTTACGGGTTCGAACCGAGCGCGTTCTGTCCCTCCTACGGAATGGCGGAAACCACCGTGATGGCCACCGGGACCCGGTTGGGCCAACCCTATCGAACGTTCGACGTCGATACCCAAGCGTTGCAACTCGGCCACGTCGTCGTGAAATCAACTGACCAGGACGACGAAGTTACCGAACCGTCCGGTATCAAGAGGCACGCGAAGACGCATGTCAAAACGCTCGTCGGCTCCGGCACCCCCGTCGAAGGCATCGAGTACGAAATCGTCGACCCGCAATCCTGCACGCCGCTACCCGACGGACGCATCGGTGAAATCTGGGTGCGTGGGTCGAGCGTCGCGGCGGGCTATTGGAACGACCCCGAGGCGACCGAGCGGACCTTCGCCGCGCAACTTCATTCTCCGGTTCATTCTCCGGTCTATTCTCCGGTGAATTCTCCGGTGAATTCTCCGGTGAATTCCAATGGTTGCACCTGCGTGAACACAAACGCTCGCTACCTCCGCACCGGTGACCTCGCCGCACGTGTCGACGGGGAACTGATCGTCACCGGCCGCTTGAAAGAATTGATCATCGTCGCCGGACGTAATTTCTATCCGCACGATATCGAGCAGATCGTGCAGTCGACCAGCGAAGCGTTCAAGCCTGACACCGGAACCGTCATCGGCGTCGACGTGGATGACAGCGAACAAATGGTCGTGATCCAAGAATTCTCGCGACCGAAAAAGTTCGACCCCGAGTCGCTATTGCAAACCGTCGTCGCAGCCATCGTTGAAAACGCGAACGTGACACCCCACGCGGTCGTTTTCGTTCGCAGCGGTTCGTTGCCGAAAACGTCCAGCGGCAAGTTACGGCGAACCGACACACGTGAGATGTTCTTGCGCGGCGAGTTGACCGAAATCGCACGCTGGCAATCCGGCGAAACCAACACGCAAGAACCGAAACCGTTCGAACCACCGGCAACGCCGACCGAAACAAAGATCGCTGAACTCTGGTCGCGATTGCTCAACGTTTCGCCGATCGGTCGCGATGACGATTTCTTTCATCTCGGCGGCGTCTCGTTACTGACCGCTGAAATGCTGGTCGAAATCGGCGAGATCTACTCCGTTTCGATTCCGATGACGACGCTGTTTCGGCAGCCGACGTTGAAGGCGTTCGCAACCGCCGTCGAGGCCGAGACTCGTTCTTACGCAGCTAAGACGAATGACTCTGCCGACGTGGCTCAACTTGCCCACGGCATCGTGCACTCGGGTCGTTCCTTGTCGCAGTCGCATCCCTTGTCGTCGGCTCAACAACGGTTCTGGTTGCTCGATCAACTCGGCCAAACCAACGCCTTCGTCCACGTCCCGGTCACGATCACATTGGATCGCGAAATCGAAGTGGCAACGTTGCAAAAGGCGCTGGACAACGTGATCGCTCGGCACCCGATGCTGCGCACCCGGTTTGTCCAAACCGACGGAGTTGATGGGCGGGGAATTGGGGCAGGGATTGAGCAATGGATTGACGAAACCGCCCGCATCGAGATTCAACAGTTCTTAGAGTACCACGACGCTCCGCGTCGAGAAGAGACTTTGTACCACGACGCTCCGCGTCGAGAAGAGACTCTGTACCACGACGCTCCGCGTCGAGAAGAGACTCTGTACCACGACGCTCCGCGTCGAGAAGAGACTCTGTACCACGACGCTCCGCGTCGAGAAGAGACTCTGTACCACGACGCGGAGCGTCGAGATACTCTTTACGAACCGATGGACTTGAGTCAATCGCCGCTGATGCGCGTCGTCGTCTCAACAACCTCCAGCGGTGGCGGGCGAATCGACCTGGTCTTGCATCACCTCGTATGCGATGCCGCGAGCCTGCAAACGATCCTGCATGACCTCGCCAGCGAACTCGGTTGCGAGAACAAAACCGACAACGACGAACAACGTCAAGACACCGCGCTTCGTTACGTCGACTTCGCCGCCTGGGACCAATCGACAATCCAAAGCGAACGCGTCCACTCACGAATCGAATACTGGCGAGAACGTCTCGATGGCATGTCGCCGGAAATCAATCTGCCACGATTCGCGACGCCCCATTCCGAGAAACACGACGACGCACCGGTCTCGCACACAATCCCATTCCCCCTCGCCGAATCGATTCGGCAACTCGCATTGCAACACAGTCTGACGCCGTCGATGGTTTACCTGACCGCGTTCCAAAGCGTTCTCGCCCGTTACGCCGGGACCAACGATTTCGGTATCACGATCCCGACGTCGAATCGGCCTGCCTCGTCACTACAGAATCTCGTCGGCTGTTTCGTCAATCCGATCATCTATCGTGCGGGAGTTGAAAACGAACAACCGATCGCTACCGCGCTCGCACAAACCCGAGACCGGTTGCTAGCCGATTGGGAGCACGCCGACGTGCCCTTCCAAGACGTGGTCTCGGCGACCGGTCAAGCACGCGACGTCTCGCGGATGCCGTTGTCGCAGGTCATGTTCCTCTACCAAACGCCAATCAAGCCGATCGATCGCCTCGGTGAGGCTCGCGTCGCGTCCGTTCGCCCCGGCTATTCCGCCGTCACCGCGTACGACGTTTCCCTCGTCGTCGAACCGTCCGAGCAAACCGAACTGACGATGGTCGCCGGTGACTCAATTTCGCGTACACTCACCGAATCGATGATGGCGTCGATGATCGAAACGCTCAGTGAAATTGTCGAGCATCATGCCGCCCCATTCACGATCAGCGAACTGTGTATCCCGGCATCGGCAGAGAGATTGTCGATCGAGTCATCCTCGCACGGCCGATTGATGCAGTGCGACGACACCCTCGTTTCACGCATCCGAACTCTTGCCGCCGAATCCGGTGACTCGATCGCGATTGACGACGACAATAGCTCGATTAACTATCGTGAACTCGATCGATTGAGTGATCGATTCGCCACCGCGTTGATCGCCGAAGGGATTACCAAAGCAGAAATTACCAAAGATTCGCTTGTCGGCATCGAGATGTCCCGTAGCGTCAACGCCCTCGTCGCGATTCTCGGGGTCTGGAAATCTGCCGCCGCCTATGTCCCGATCGACCCCACGTTGCCCGCCTACCGGCGCGAACAAATCCGCTCCGCAGCCGGTCTGTCACTCGTGATCGATGACGAACAATTCGACCGGATGATTGAATCGATTGGTAGCACCGATCCCACGACAACTCGTTCGCCGCTCGCCTCCGACCTCGCCTACGTGATGTTCACCTCCGGTTCGACTGGGGTGCCTAAGGGTGTCGCGATCGAGCACGGCAGCGTCGCTAATTTGCTTGCGTCATTCGCAACCGATTTGCGATTCACTCGCGACGACTCGATGCTCGCGGTGACCACGATATCGTTTGATATTTCGGTTTTGGAAATGCTCTTGCCGTTGTGGTGTGGCGGACGTGTCGCGATGACCGCTCACCGAATCGCGGTCGAGCCCGAAGCGGTCACTCGCTCGATCGAACGTTTCATGCCGACCGTGATCCAGTCCACTCCGTCGGCGTTCCGGATGCTGCTCTCGACCGGTTGGCGTCCGTCGCCGTCGACGCGGCTGTTGTGCGGTGGCGAACCGTTGCTGCCGGATCTGGCTGGTGACCTGCTCGCCGCCACGGATGAACTTTGGAACGTGTACGGCCCCACCGAAACGACCGTCTGGTCGACGCTCGCTCGCGTCGAGTCACCCGATGCGATCACGATCGGACGCCCGATCGCGAATACGATTTGCCGCGTATTCGATGCTGACGGGCGAGTTTGTCCGGTCGGCGTTGCCGGTGAATTGCACATCGGTGGTCTCGGGGTCGCCCGTGGCTATCTCGGTGACGACGAACAGACCCGTGACCGATTCGTTGTTGATTCGACCGATCGTTTCTACCGCACCGGGGATCAAGTCCGCTGGTTACCCACCGGTGAACTGGAGTTTCTCGCGAGGAATGATCGCCAAGTCAAACTGCGTGGATTCCGCGTCGAACTCGATGAGATCGAATCGGCGCTGCAACAGTGCGACGGCGTGGACCGAGCCGCCGTCGTGATCGATCGCAACGACTTTGCCGGTGGCGATCGCTTGTTCGCGTTCTGCAGCGGGAAGGGCGATTGTGAATCCACGATTGCGCAGTTGACCGCTCGGCTGCCCGATTACATGCTGCCGGCTTCGATCCTCTGGCTCGACGATCTCCCGCAAACGCCCGCCGGGAAAACGGATTACCGTTCGCTACCGATGGATCAGGTTTCGCCATCGCCCGCTATTACTTCCCCACCGCAAACGCCGCTGGAAATCGCCTTGGCCGAGGCCTGGTGTGAGGTTTTGGAATTACCGAACGTCGGACGAGACGATCACTTTTTCAATCTTGGTGGGAATTCGTTAATGGCGGCCCAGTTGTTTGGACGAATTCGCCAGAGGTTCGATGTGACCTTGCCACTGCGTGAAATCTATTCACGACCCACGATTGCTTTGTTGGCCGATGCGATTGTCGAGCATCGAGCCAAAACAGAGGCGGAGGATTTAGCGAAGATGCTCGAACAACTCGATTCGCTCTCCGACGACGAGGCATTACGTGTACTCGAAACAAACGAACCGTCTTGATCTTTCGCGGTCCGTCAAGGTACTTCGGTGCAATGAGCCGTTTTAACGCGAGCCACGGTTTTGCGGTTGTTAACCAGGGCCCGCGTGCAAACGCCTTGTTTAACAACCGGTGCTAACGCCCATCGGCGAATTAAATCGACAGCCAGCTAGCGGGCAAACGGCTCATTGAATGAACAAATTATAACAGGTGCTCAACGCATGTCCGATGTCGAGAAACGTCTAGCCTCGCTTTCGCCCGCCAAGCGGGCGTTGCTCGAACGGATGCTGCTCGAACGTGCCCGGGCACGGGGCCGTCAAATCACCCCGCGTCCGACCGGTAGCGACAACCTGCTGTCCGATGCCGAGCGGCGGTTGTGGTTCGTCGACCAAATCGCCAAGGACGACCCGTTTTATAACATGCCCTTGGCCGCTCGGTTACACGGACCGCTCGATCGTGCCGCGTTGGAATCCGCCGTCTCGCAACTCGTCGCCCGTCACGAATCGCTCCGCACGACCTACCATCTCGTCGACGGCGAACCTCGCCGAACGATCCACGACGAGTTACCCATCCGCTGCACCTGGGGCGACCTCTCATCGAGCAGTGATCCCGAGTCGAAACTGCGTCGTCGATTGCGCGTTGCCGGACGTGCCCCCTTCGATCTCGAGAACGGGCCGCTGTTGCGAGTCAACGTCATTCGGCTCCGCGATGACGAGCATGTCATCTTGCTCGTCATGCACCACATCATCTCCGACGGATGGTCGATGATTGTGATGCTACGTGAACTCACGCTCGCCTACGAGATGGTTCGCTCCTCGAACACGGCTAGTGAGATAGCCAACGGGATCACTAACGACGCTCTCCCACCGCTCTCGATCCAGTACGCCGATTTTGCCCATTGGCAAAACGAGCAGATGTCCGAGCAGCGGACCGAATCGCAGATGCAGTATTGGCGTCGCACGCTCGCAGACGCTCCCGCCGTCCTCGATCTGCCGACGGACCGACCACGACCGGCGATCCAGGATTTCATCGGGGCAACGGTCGAATTTCAATTGTCGACGGAATTGACCGAAGCGATCAATCGACTCGCCACGCGATTGCAAACGACAGCATTCGCGGTGCTTATGGCCGCCGAAGCGGTCTTGCTAGGACGCATCTCTCGCCAACGCGATCTCGTGCTCGGCACCGCCTCGGCAGGCCGCAACTATCCGGAAATCGAGCCGCTGATCGGGTTCTTCGTCAATACGTTGGCGCTGCGAATCCGTCTCGATCAAGGACTGTCGTTCGAGGACCTCGTTCACCAAGTTCACCAAACCACAGTCGATTCGCACGAACACGCCGACGTGCCGTTCGAACGACTTGTCGAGGAACTCGCGCCGACACGTGACCGCAGTTTCTCGCCCCTTTTTCAATCCTCGCTCGTGATGCAAAACCTGCCGCGAGACATCAGCGAAAAGGGCAGCATCCAAGTCGACCCGATTCTCGTCGATAACGGTACCGCGAAATACGACCTGACGTTTTTCTTGTGGGAAGAATCGCAGCGTCTGATCGGTCATGTGGAATACCGCTCGACGCTCTTTGATCGGACCACGATCGAACGACTCATCGATTCGTTTCGAACCCTGCTGGTCGATGCCACCACGTCGCCGAGCGAATCGGTCGATCGATTGTCAATCCTTTCACCGGAACAATTCGAGCAGGTCGTCCAGGGATTCAACGAGACAACCCTTGAGAATCCGCCACCGTTGCTGTTGCATGAATTGGTGCAAGAGCAAGCCGATCGCTTCCCCGACAAAACCGCCGTCGTCGATGGCGAGCGAGAAATTACGTTTCGGGAATTGATCGACAGAGCGAACCATTACGCCGCCCACCTCGCCGCCGCCGGTGTCGCATTGGAATCGCCCATCGTGATCGTTTTGCCCCGCTCGATCGAATTGATCGCGGCGATCCTCGGCGTGCTGCGGGCGGGCGCTTCGTTCGTCCCGATCAATCCCGATTTCCCCGCCGCACGATTGCAACAGGTCGTGACCGATACCGCCGCGGTACTCACGATCAACGCCGATTGGATCGCCGGGCTGGATGCGGCATCGCCGCTCGTTTCGTTTCCGGAAATTCCGACGTCGAGTCGTGCGTACGTGATCTTCACCTCGGGATCGACCGGTCGTGCCAAAGGCGTCGAGATCGAACATCGTAACATCGTGAATTTTGTTCGTGCCACGATCGATCGGATGCAAGTGACGCACGACGACCGGTTCAGCTTCAGTTTCTCGCCTTCGTTTGATGGTGCGATCGCCGAAATATTTTACTCACTGAGTTGCGGCGGCACCTGTGTCGTGATCGATCAATCGACACTTCTCAACCCCAGCGAGTTGAGTCGACTACTCAACAAACAGCGAGTCAGTGTCGGCAAGTTCCCGCCCGCGTTGCTGTCGACACTCGACCCGAACGAGCTTCCGAATTTGCGAACCGTCGTCTCGGCTGGCGACAAACTCACCGGCGAATTGGCACGGCGCTGGATCACCGGTGGGCGTGTCCTGTACAACGGATACGGACCGACGGAAGTTGCCGTGGGATGCTGCATGATGCGACTGACCGAAGCGTGGAAGGATGAGAAACCACCGATCGGACCGCCGATGAACAACATGCAAATGTACGTGCTCGATGAACATCAACAACCGCTACCGATCGGCGTTAGTGGCGAGATCTTCATCGGCGGACGGGGTGTCGGACGCGGTTACCTCGGTCAATACGAACTGACCGATGCCGTTTTTCTGCCGGACCCTTTCGTAGCGGGCAACTCGATCGAACCGCTCGATCCCGCCGACCCGCCGCGTATGTATCGCACCGGGGACCTCGGTCGGTGGTTGCCCTCGGGCGTGGTCGAGTTTGTCGGACGTGTCGACGATCAAGTCAGTTTGCGTGGGTTCCGGATCGAACCCGGCGAGATCGCGGCGACCTTGGAAACGCTCGACGAGGTTCGGCAGGCAGTCGTGATTGAACGCACCGACAACGACTCCTCACAACTCGTCGCCTACGTCGTCGCTCAAACCGGTCCCCATTTGAACAACTCGACGCAAACCGATTCTCAACCGAGTGCTGCCTCCCAACCCACCCTTCACGATTCGCATCTCGAATCCGAGCACGTGACCCAGTGGCGGAGTTTGTTCGAACAAACGCACCGCCTCGCGCCACCGGTCCTTGACCCGTCCTTCAACATCACCGGTTGGGTCAGCACCTTCACCGGCAAACCGATTCCCGCCGACGAAATGCGAGAGTGGACCGACGGGGCGGTTCGCCGAATCCGAAACCTCCAGCCACGCAACGTCTTGGAAATCGGTTGCGGCACGGGGCTATTGTTACTCCGCGTCGCCGAGCACTGCGAGCGATACGTCGGCTCGGATCTGCTCGAATCCTCATTGCAGAACATTCGCAACGAGTTATCACGCCGACCGAAATACCGCGACAACGTGACGCTGTTTCAAGCTGACGCGGATGACTTCGATCACCTCGGCGGCGAAACGTTCGATTGCATCGTGATGAATTCGGTCGTGCAATATTTCCCCGGCATCGATTATTTGATGCGTGTGCTTGAAGGGGCGTTTGATCATCTATCTCCCGGCGGTTCGATCTTCCTCGGCGATGTTCGCAACCTCGCATTGCAAAACGCCATGGCGACCGCCATCGAACTCGCCCATGCCGACGACGGACTTTCCCTCGCCGAACTCAAACACCGCGTCGCATCGCGGATCGAACACGAAGAAGAACTCCTGCTCGATCCACGACTGTTCGATTCGCTCTCGGCGATCCATCCCCGAGTAAGTAACGTTCGCGTGTTACTCAAAGACACCGCGCGAGCGAACGAACTCGGACGATACCGTTACGACGTGATCATCGAGGTCGACGGGAATCAATCCGACCCGATCACGCGAACCCGTTCGTTTGACGAATCCGTCGCGTCCGAGATCGAATCGGTCCCCGCTCCCGTTCGAGTCACCGGCGTGTTGAACGCTCGGGTCGCGACCGATGTCCGGTCTGTGGAACTGGCCGATTCGCTCGCCGATTCGGATCCCGTTGGCGTCTTGCGTACCCAGATCGCGTTATGGGAAACGACACGCGTCGCCCGTGATCCCGACACCTTGTTGGCGTCGTTGGGCCGACCTGGAATTGCCACGTGGAACGATACCGATCCGTCACGGTTCGATGTTGTCATCTCCAGCGACGCATCACCGACCACGGTTCACCCGATCTCGACAACGCACGCTGTTGATCTTTCGCTCTACGCCAACGACCCGATCGGCACGGATCGATCTCGCGAATTCACCAAACGACTTCGTGACGAGTTAATCTTGCGATTGCCCGCCTACATGATCCCCTCGGCGTTCGTCGTGCTCGATGAATTACCTCGCACGGTCAACGGAAAAGTCGATCGCGATGCATTACCACGCCCCGCCGGACGTCCTGCTTGGGCCGGAAAATTCTCGCCGCCGACAACGCCGACTCAGACCGCTTTGGTGAGCATTTGGGAAGATCTACTCGACACACGTCCGATCGGGATCCAAGACGATTTCTTTGACCTCGGCGGTCATTCCATGTTGGCCGTCCGCATGACCAGCGACGTCGAACGCATCCTGGGAAAACGTTTGCCCTTGGTCGCCCTGTTCCAAGACGCCACCATCGCTCACCTCGCCACCATCATCGACCAAGGCGAACTCGCCACGATCGGATCGACGCTCGTGCCGCTGCGAACAGTCGAGCGAAACGTCGATCGTGCGGAGACATTGCCGCCGCTGTTTTGTATCCATCCGGCCGGCGGTACCGTGTTCTGTTACATGGAAATGGTTTCGCATTTGAATCCCGATCGAGCGGTCTACGGTATTCAAGCCAACGGCGTCGACGGGAACCAGCCGCCGCACGAAACGCTCGCCGAAATGGCCGCCCACTACACCCGTGTGATTCGCGAAATCTGTCCGCAGGGGAGCGTGCATTTGGCCGGCTGGTCACTCGGCGGGAACATCGCCTTCGAAGTCGCACGTCAACTGCAATCTCGCGGCACCCCCGTCGGCATCCTTTCCCTGCTCGATTCCGGTTTAATGTCACCCGAGTCCAAACTACGCGAAGAGGATTTCTTACCACTGTTGTCCGCGTTGTTCCCCGCCGCGATGAACCTCGACCTGGAACAAATCCGTCAAAAAGATCCCGCCGACCAATTGCAGTTCTTCGTCGACCGGGCGTCCCAAGCGGGCATCGTCCCAGACGAACTCGGTGACATTGTCGCGACCAAAGACATGCCCGACGCCACCCATGTGTTCGGCGTCTTTCAATCCAACGTCAAGGCCGTCCACGAATACATTGCCGAACCGTTTGACGGCAACGTGCATCTGTTCCGCCCGCTCGAGCAAGGCAAAACGAATTCACTCTTTGATGATCCCGTCCTCGGTTGGCGCGGCGTGACCAACGACGTCCTCCTTCACGAAGTCCCCGGCGACCACGCCCACATGCTGCAATCCCCCGCCGCCGAATCCATCGCCAAACAACTCGACGAGTTGATGCAGAACGCCACCACGAAGTAATGTCCGGTTTGAAAATGACAGGAAAATTGGAGACAGGAAAATGGACAGTGACCATCGAGAGTCGATCTCTGCGGTTTATTTTCCTGTCCTCCATTTAGATGTCAAATCCATCATGAATGACGGTTCATCCGACCGAAGCGTGCGCCGACCCCAGGATCGAGGTTTTTCCAGGCATGTCTCCAATGTCCCATGATTTGATGAAAAATTGTCCTCGGCGAACTGGCGACCGAGATCTCCCTTGTCGAGTGGCACCTCTGCAGAGCTCGACTGCGTTTCTTCCGGCTTACGTAGTCCACCAGCATCCGTACTCATGCACCAATCTCGTTGGACACTGCAGTCATGACTTGAAAACCTCCGGCGCACGCTTCCGCCGGATCAACCTGAATGACTGGGTTTGTGATCTCGGTCTCAGTGATCGTGTTGGCGATTGGCGAGAAGTTTCAGCGAAGAAAGTTCGACGGATGCAAACGAAATAGGACGGGGATCGTTTTGGACGATCAATTCCCTCGGTCACTCATCACTGCAAACGACAATGATTTACTTATACTTGACTGATCTTGCCGAAAAAGATGCGTGAACAGTGATCGAAAACATCTTCGGCAAATTGCCAGGAGAGGAAGACGATAAGGAAAAGAAACGCGACAAGGACAACGGTGACGACGACAACCCTGCGGGCTGTTCAGCGAAGCTGAAGTAACGTCGCGGGCGTCACATGCCTTCGGTTGCGGATGCTCTTCGGCAGTTCGTACCGGCGTACTTGAAAAAGCACGGAGACTCGATTTCGGTCGCTCAAGACAAAGTGCTCGGCGCGATCACGCGTTGCCGCACCGGGGCACTCGGTGGTGTTCACTACGAGTGTACCGGTTGCATTCGTGAGCACTGGGGCGGTCGCTCGTGCGATGATGCTCGGTAACTTCGATCGGGGCGTCGAGCCGTTCGACGCTTTGGTGTTTCTCGGGCTCGGTCCCGGAATCCGCCAACGCGTTTCCGCTGCAAGGACAGTTGTCGTAACGATGCTCCAAGATAAAGTCGACTTGCTCGTCAAGAAACGACTTCCGCTCATGCCGTTTGTGGCCTGGCAGTCCGCCGATCTTGGGTTTTCGAGGCCGTCCTGGTTTGTTGCGTTCGCGCGGCGGGTTGGTGATATCGCTCGACGGTGGCTTCGATGAGGTGGCCGAGTTTTTCTGTGCTTTGGCGAGCTGGTCTTGAATCGAAACAAGCTGCTTTTTCAGCTCAGCGATTTCCGCCGCTAATGCAACGCATCCCTTGCACTGCTCGCTTGCTTTTTCATCCATGATGCCGACAGGATACCTGATCGAGCCAAATCGGCCGATAGCAATTTCACGCCGTCAAAATCCAGGGTGCAACTCGTTCGCGGCCGAAGGCCGTGAACGGTTACGCACGACTGAAAACGTTCACGGTGCTCGGAATGGGGGCGATGGCCGTGGTTGTCGAGATGCACATTTCCACGGCGGCGATGCCCAAAACGATTCTCGTCGGATTGCCCGATATGTCCGTCAACGAATCCGTGCGCCGCGTCGAAGAGATGCGATTGTCGGCACGTGTGGCGGCGTTGGTGAGCCGCTTCACGAAACGGGCATCTCATTCAGCAATCCCGTCCGATGCGTTGTCATGCGTGCGGGAATTTTGCACTCGACGTCGGGTTCGTGCTAACAGGTAAACCAGGCCGCCCGCGACGAGCAGCAATGCGATGCCCAGCACGGGCCGTACGACGATCCAGGAAATCGAGATGGTGACCAGCGATAACGTGCCTGCTACCAACAGCCCAACGACAAAAATCAGTCCACCGGTGATGTCGCCGACCAACGGGATCCAGCGAAATAGGGCTTGAGCGGGTGCGAAGATCATCGTGACTCCAGCCAGACAGAGAGCGAAACCAACTCCGCGGAGAATCCATGAGAGCATCTGGTTTTCGGACTTCAGTTTGTCGATGATCTGCCCCGCCGTCAGCGTGCCCGGAAACAGTCGTTCGATGGGCTCGCCGTTGCTGGTCGAGAACGAAGCGAAGGTATTGCCGCTCAGCCCGGCCATCAAGCTCACCGGACCATTGGGGACCAGCACGAATTCGATCTGCAAGTCGCCGATCTCCGGCGACGACGACGTGCCACCGCCGTCGGCGTAGTATAAATAGCGACCCGCATCGCTCAGCTTCGAGGCGAACGGGTCGCCGATCGTCTCCTTGACGGCACCGAGATTGAACTTGAGCGACTGGGAGTCATCTTTCTGTTGTTTCAAGGCAGGGCTGATTTCGTATTCGCCAATCATCACATGATCGGCGACTTTGTGCCACGAGTCGAAAGCCGGTTTGGGATTGTCGTGGCCTCGATTTTCAAACCGATCGCTATCGATGCGTCCCCCCTTCCAAACACGTTGGTAGCGATACGTCGTGCGGTCGTTTTCCGTATCCTTCTCTTCCTTCCACTGATACATCTGAACCCGACGACGCAGCGCGATCCCGTTCCCAGCGATTCCGAACTTGCCGTCTTTCAAGACTTCTTCGGTCAACGCAGCTCCGGAAAGATGGACCAGTTTCCCATCGAGTTGCTCTTCAAGGACCGAAGGATTGGTGATGTTTTCGACCACCTTGCCCGCCTCCTTCAAACCGCGCGTCCGGTGAACCGTCCGGTATTCGTTCCAAGCCTGCAGGCAAACCGACCCCGGAATCAGGAGAATCCCAATCAACGCGGCAACAAACGGATTGTTCTTGTTTCGGCCCACAGTGACTGCCTCGTATTAGGAATAAGTTGTTTTCTGAATCGAAACATAACACCTCCAACGCTTGAGGCCCAAAGCCATCGGCGTCGAGGCGCAGCAAGTTTGCAATTTTGTTGCTCCGACAGGATCGAATCGGATCTGTTTGGGAAGCCGTCCAGCCGACAGCGGATGCGAGTCATCGACAATCCAAAGCAGCAGCCGTAGCGAAAACCCATAAAATAAATTGACACGCATACTATGCTAGGCACAGCTTGCGAATAGTCGCGTCCGCTGGATTACTGAGTCTCCCGACGGAAAATCGACTCGATATGGCTACCACCTTATTCTCTTTCGACCTCATTCGGAGCTGCGCGGACATGGTCGTCCTGACCGTGCTTCGAAAACGATCGATGCACGGATACGACATTTTGGTCTCGATGGGTGAGTTTGGTGACGGACAATTTCTCTTTAAGCAGGGCACTCTTTATCCGTTGCTCTATCGACTGAAACGCGAAGCCTGGATTGAGTCGAAATGGCACGTTCCCGAGACTGGCAAAAAACGCAAAATTTACAGCATCACCGCTGCGGGAAAGAAAGTCGTCGCGGAGCGGACCCAACAGTGGGAACGCTTTTTCAACTCGGTCAATTCGATACTGAAGGAATGCAATGGTGAGTGACCTCCTATCCGACCCGCTATTTGATTAGATGGAATCGCCCGAGCGGTCTCCTCGATTGCCAGTCGAGCAGTGTTCGGCGACAATTAAACAGGTATGGGGAGTTCATTCCGCATAACTCAATTGGCCGTTTGGGCGTTAGCCCCGCTTAAATGCGAGAACCGTGGCTAACGCCCAAACGGCTAATATGCCGAGGCATTTCCCCCTACCTGCTTAAAATTCCCCACACGGCGAATAAAAGCACTGTCATGGTCAAACTAGAAATTTACGATGCGCGCAGACCGATAGCGGCACTACCGATAGGGTAGTTTTTTTGGGACTCAAAGTCCAATGATTTGTTTGCCGCCGGCACTTCTCGGTCAG
>Ga0163215_100591_pt1 | contig 52166 bp, 38 predicted proteins | sample SynspAceP_FD_185934 | JGI IMG/M metagenome (GOLD analysis project Ga0163215, IMG submission 185934) | Saline lake microbial communities from Ace Lake in Antarctica - Synechococcus sp. Ace-P (Hybrid Assembly) | ecosystem: Environmental > Aquatic > Non-marine Saline and Alkaline > Saline | place...
TGTCGAGGACCACGAGATCAAAGTGTTGTTCCCGAAGCAGGCGTTCAGCCTCTTTCAAGGTGGTCGCCGGTACCACCCCGATTTTCCCCTGCAATGACATTGCCAGAACCCGGCTCAGGTCCTCGTCATCCTCGACATGGAGTATCGTGGGCGCCTCTTTGTCCCTGAAATGCAGCAGGGCAGGTAGAACTCCGCCCTTTTCCAGGTTGCCGATGACATGCCCCTCCACGGGCAACGGCAATTCGAACCAGAAGGTCGTGCCTTTCCCCACCTCGGTTTCAAAGCCGATTGTTCCGCCCATCCTCTCAACAATCTGTTTGCTGATATGCAGTCCCAAGCCGCTGCCGCCCTTGACCCGGGTCGATGAGGAATCTCCTTGCGAGAACTTTCCGAAAATTTGTGGGCGGAACTCGTCTGCGATTCCATTGCCGGAATCCTTGACAGATATGCGAACCCGTCCATCGGCGCGCAGTGCAGAGATCTTGACTTGATCACCATTGTTGGAAAATTTCGCAGCATTGGACAAGAGATTTGCCAGCACTTGAGCCAAACGCGCCGGGTCGACATTGACCTTCAGGTCGGCATCAATCGCGGTGGCCTTGAAAAACACGCCGAGTTTCTCGGCATAGGGCTGGTTGACTTCAATAGCCTGCGTCAGTAGCGGCTCGAGGTTCTCCGCTTTCATTTCAAAGCGCATCTGTCCCGACTCGATCTTGTCGATATCAAGAATGTCATTGATCAGAAGCGTAAGGCGTTCACTGTTCTTGTAGGCGATGTCGATGAGACGGTTGGCTTTCTCCGGCAACTCCTTGGCCAGCGGGCCTGCCATCAGGCCAAGCGCTCCGCGGATGGACGTCAGTGGAGTTCGCAATTCGTGGCTGACGATGGAGATAAAATCCGACTTCAGGCGCTCGATTTCTTTCTGCTTGGTCAAGTCGACGATAACGCCCAGATAGCCTGTGATTTCCTGGTCTTCGTTGCGCAATGAGGTCACTGTCGCCAGCACTGGAAACCGCGATCCGTCCTTGCGGATATATGTCCACTCGTTTTCATCGATTCCGAACTTGTCGACCTTCCTCATCAGCGCCTTGAAATCCTGTGTGACGGATTCGCCAAGCTCGCGCGAGAGAACCTTGGCACGTTCGGCCACTTGCTCCGGGTCGTGCCAGATACCAGGCATTTGCTGTCCGAGCACTTCCTCGGCCGAATAGCCCAGTGCATATTCCGCAGCTTCGTTGAAGATCACAATCTTGCCATCGATATCGGACGCAATGATCATGTAGGCAGTACTGGCAAGAACCGCTGATTGCAGCGTATTGGACTCGCGCAGCGCGTGCGCAGCTGCAACCGCTTCGCTGGTATCCCGAATGGTGCCGACAAACATGCGCGTCCCGTTGAAATCCATCTCGTTGACGGAAAGATCCATCGGGAAGATCGTGCCGTCCTTGCGCATGGCGGACACTTGCCGTCCGATACCGATGACCTTCCGGTCGCCGGTCTTCAGATAGTTGTTGAGGTATCCGTCATGGGCATCATGATAAGGTGACGGCATCAGCATTTTGACGTTTTTGCCCACCACTTCTCCCGGCTCATAGCCGAACAGGCGCAGTCCTGCCGGATTGATTGTTTCAATCGTGCCGGACGCATTGATGGTCAACACACCGTCCAGCACGGTGTTCATCACCGTGGAATTGCGGATCGCCTCGTGCTTGATGCGTTCATTGGATTTTTCCAGATGGGCGGTTTTCAATCGTGACAGGAGCGTCATATGGGCGGTGATTGCCGTCAGAATTGAAATCAGAAAGCCGGCTATCAAGGCGACATCCGGCAACAGGGTGCGTTGCGATTCGAGGAATTCTTCTGTCGGGATCGTTTGGATCGTCCATCGCTTGTCCAGAATCTGGATCTGGCTTTCCTGTAACCAGTTCATTGCGACGGGCTGGGTCAGGTTTCCAATTTCCAGTTGTGCCTGCCCCTCATAGGCGATCACAAACCGGTAACGGTCCAATGTCTCGGGTAGAATGTTGCTGCCGAAAAAATCCCGAATCGAGAATACAGCGGCAATAAAGCCGTCGGATACGCCCTTCGCACTGAGCGGCAAGTAGGCAATGAAAGCATTCCGCTCGTCTGCCATCTTAATCGGAGAACTCAGCTTGGGTATGTCTTGAGCCATCGCTTCCTGGGACAAATCCGCTTGCGGGCTTTCCAGAATTGCATCGACCCAAATTGATCGTTCATTCTTTGTTGATTGTTGCGATTGCAGCATCAGATTGTTGGTATCGATCCAGCCTAAAGCCCTAAGGCCGGCAATATCGTCGATATAGTTGCGCGCATCGACTTGCCAGATTTGCGCGGATGAATCTGCATTGAGCTCCAGCCTGGCTGCCATTCGCTTGAGCGCGTTTACTTTTCCGGTGGTTTCCGTCGCGATGATGGAATCAATTTTATTGGCATCTCTGCTGATCAAGGCATTGAGATAACTCACCTGTGCGCCATTCAGAGCACGGTAGAGCGACACGGAACCCGCAGCCAGAACGACAAACACAATGGCTGGCAGGATCAAGGCTTTCCAGCCTGATACGCTGTCCATACTGTCTGTCCGGCGGATGTTTGCAACAAGCAGGAACAGTCCCAGCAGGAACGTAATCAGTAGACCGGCTGTCAGGATCATCAGCGGATTGTTGCTCCGCCAGTTTTGTTCAAATACAGGAGTGGTTTCCCAAACAATCAGCCACTTTTGCTGCATGACATCAATCTGCTCCCGCTTGGTGAAAGCGGGGACATAGCCATCGGTATGAACGGTGTGGCTGGAATAGATAAGTGTTTCGGGATCTTCTGAATTGCCGTCGTAGATCCGCAAGTTGATTGTGTTCCCCTGGCTCTGCGTCAGGGCATTCATGAAATTCTTGGCTATGAATGGTGCGTAGACCCAGCCATCAAAGACGGCCCACTTTTCAAGCGACGACCCCGACTCGAACCCGTCCTTGTACATCGGGTGAAGCAGCAGAAAGCCAGGCGTTTTTTCTGCGTCCTGCACCACGATGTTGCGTTTGGTGATTGCTGGCTTTCCTGTCTCGCGGGACAAATCGGCCGCCTGTTTCCTGTTCTCTTCAAATGCAAGGTTCAAGCCCAGCGCTTGCCGGTTGATTTTTTCCGGTTCGATGTAGGTGATGATGTAGTGGCCGTCTTCAGTGGTTTTCGGATGAATGTGGAAATCACGCGCGCCGTCTGCGCGCGTCGCACTCACAAATCGATCAATACCGCTTGGCGCCAGCGATGCGATCCATCCCAGACCATTGATGCCCGGAAAATTATTCTGAATATCCAGCTTGTTCACGTAAGCGCGCCACTCGGAGCGTGTGATTTTGTTTGACCCCTGGAAATAGGCGACCCCACTCAAAAGCGCATTTTCGTAGGAGTTGATCCGGGTAAAGAGAGCCTTTTTGCTCTCCAGCGCAAGCGATTCAAACTGAATTGTTCCGTTATTTGTGTTGGCTTCGGATGATATTTTCCAGGCGTAGAATGTCAGTCCGGCCGGGATCAGCAGGATCAGCAGCGCGGTGACCGATAGGCTACCCAAGGCATTGCCGCGCCAGGTGAGCTGCTGCTTGTTTATCGGGGTGAGCAGCATAAGCGGCAGGAACACGACGATGCCGAAAATGTCGCCGGTCCACCAGGTCAGCCAATTGTTCAGAAGTTGATCTGCCGATAGAATTCCTGAAGCATATAAGGCTGAAACGCCAACGCCCGCCGCAATGATACAGGCAAGCGGTCCGGCAATGAGGAAAAGCAACACGATTTCCCGGATTCGGTTGAAAACCAGCGGAAGTCCCAGGAACCGTTTGATGAGCGCATAACCGGCCAAACCTTGCAAGGTGGAGCCTGAAGCGATCGCGAAAGCGGTCCATACCTTTGCAGCTTCAAGGCCTGCTTCAGCGGAATAAGCACCGGATATGTGGCTATTCAACACGAAGGAACCGAGCAGAATCCCGGGCCAAAGCCGCCAGCCGCAGATGATCAGTGCTCCGAGGGCTATACCCGATGGCGGCCAGATGATAGTGGCGTAACCGGGAGGCACTGCCAAAAGCAGTCCAAGTCGCCCCGAGACAAAATAAAGTCCGGCTATGAGAAGTATCTTCGCCAGAAATTTAAAAATGCCACTTTGCGTCATGTTTTGATGCCCGTTTTCAATCTTGAGATTGCCTTGATTCCTTATATCAAGACTGGGGCAAGGTGGTGATTTATAGTTAACGATTCCTTATGCGCGCGCCCGCAGGAAATAGCCTAAATGCGAAGTTGTTGGAGTACTTCAGGCAAATTTTATGGGGTGTTTTATAAAATATGAATAAAAGCTGGAGCGACAGAGAGCACCGACGCGTCTGCTATGCCCCGCTTGCCTTTGCCAGTGGCTGCGTGATCAAGGGTATGAACCAATGCCCTGCTGGCACCCCGTCAGGAATACGTCTTCATTTGAGCAGACGTGTTCGCCGGCAGCGCTTCTCAGCCGCCGATTTCGAAGACCAGCTTGCCGCGCACATGCTTGGCTTCGCTGAGTTCATGAGCGCGAACCGCAGCGGATAGCGGCATGATCGTTATTTGCGGAAGCTTGAGGATGCCTGCCTCGACATATCGTGTCACACGATCCATCAGGGCGCGACTGCGGTGGACTGCCGGTCGTAAGGCGGTAACGTCATCGCGCGGCGCATCGGGTACGTTCGCTCCACCTGCGATGAAAGCAGCGCGTCCGCCGGGTTTTAGCGCAGCGAAGCATTGCGCGGTACATGCACCGCCGACCGTGTCAAAGGCAGCATCGCAGTCGCCAAGAAGCGTAGCCGGATGGTCCTTCGTGTAGTCGATGATCTGGTGCGCGCCAAGGCTGCGCACATAGGCATGGTTTTCGGCGCGCGCAGTGGTTACCACCTCTGCGCCAAGATGGTGCGCGATCTGGATCGCCATGCCTGCGACGCCCCCGGCTCCCCCCTGGATCAAAATCTTCTCGCCACGTTTCAAGTCAAGTGTGTCTTCAATGCTGACGAGCGCAGTCAGGGCAGCAAGCCCGATCGCTGCCGCTTCCACATGCGACAGGTTTTTCGGTTTGCGAGCAAGATACTGTGCGTCGATGGCAATCTTCTCAGCATATCCACCTTCCATATAAGGTGGGCAGACCGCGTAGACTTCGGTCCCAGGTTCCAGATCAGCACCGGGACCGGCCACTTCGACAACGCCAGAGAAATCCCGCCCGAGGATGTGCGGGAACTGGATGTCAGCTGGCGATTTGCCGCTGCGCACTTTCCAGTCGGCGGCGTTGACGCTTGCCGCCTTGATGGCAACAACAACTTCGCCCGCACCCGGCACTGGATCCGGCGCATCCTCAAGAATGAGGACGTCTGGACCACCGTGGGTGTGCATGCGAACAGCTTTCATGACGTGGCCTCTTTTGTTTGTGTGCCTGCAGCGAGCCGATTGCTCCAGCAACCGCGATCAAGGTGCACGGCGTTCCCACATAATGGAGATGCAGCCCTGTTGTCACCGGGCCGCGGCACGCTTCTTTACGGATTATATCGCGCCGACCCAAGCGCTTCCGTCGATGCCAGGTCAGGGTTTTGTTTGATAACAAAAATATATGAAATTTCATGTCTTCCTCTGTCAAGCTTCAAACCAAAAGAGTGCGTTTTCATATTTTAAGCTTGAAGAGAAATCGAAGCTGTGTGAGCTTTGCTTGGAAAGGCCGCTAGTCAGGGAAGGGCAACAGGTGAATGCTGCACTGAGAAAACGTGCATATGCATGCATTAGCTCGTTTGATCAGGTTTTGAGCGCCGAAGGATAGATCCGGTGATGTTACCGCGACTACTTTGTCGGTGGCAGTGAGGTTCAGTTTTTTCCCGGCTCGATGCGGGACCCGCCGATGAATTCCAGAGCCGAGCATGCGGAAGGATCTGAGTGCCGGGAGAACCGGTTCCGTTTCGCAAGATTTGACGCCAAGTGGTTCTGCCCAACAAGTGATCAACTGCAATTACTGAGGAATTGAAGCATGAAAATTGTTGTAATCGGTGGTGGTAATGGTTCCTACGCGGCGGCGGCCGACTTTGCCGAGGCGGGCCATGATGTGCGTTGGTGGAGGCGCAGTGTCAGTGACTTTGCCGATGTGGCGAAGGACGGCGGCATAACTGTAACCGACTACAAGGGCAGCAGACCGGTGAAGCTGGTCCCGACGGACGATCTGGGCGCGGCCATGGAGGGCGCGGAGTTGATCGTAGCGCCGACGCCAGCCAACGCGCAGGCAGACATCGCCGACCGTCTGGCACCTCATATGGCTGACAATCAGGTAATCTTCCTGCCGCCGGGCACGTTCGGTTCCTATATCATGATGAAGCGTATGCGCGATGCCGGCTGCACAGCCGATTTCGCCATCGCCGAAACCGGCACGCTGCCATGGCTGACCCGCAAGCAGAGCGGCACCGAGGTGAGGATATCGACCCGTGCCTCGCGGTTGCCAACCGGCGTGTTGCCGGCACGCAAGACTGACGCCGCCATTGCCGTCATCTCACAGGCTTTTCCGGGTGCGATCGAGGCGATCGAGGATGCTCTTTCAGGCGCATTGATGAATGCTGGTCCGATCATCCATCCTCCGCTGATCCTGATGAATGCTGGCCCGATCGAGCATTTCGACCGGTGGGATATTCACAATGAGGGAACCCAGCCGTCAATACGCCGGGTGCACACTGCGCTCGACAATGAACGCATCGCCATCCGCGAGGCGCTCGGCTACGGCGCGCCGCATTTTCCGCTCGCCGATCACTATGAAACCAGCAACTGGATGTACGGCAATCTGGCGCATGACAAACTTGTCGGGTCGGGTGATTGGCACGAACATCTTGAGTTGAAAACACACCGCTATATGCAGGAAGACATCGGCCTCGGGCTGGCTTTTCTGGTGTCTGTCGGGGAGTGGGCCGGCGCACCGTGCCCGGTGGCGCAAGGGCTGCTGGCAGTCGCCGAAGCGGTCTCGGAGTGCGATTTCCGCAAGGACGGCAGAACCATGGCGACCGTCGGACTGGTGGATCAGGATCAGGCTTCGGTACAAACCATGTTGCGTGAGGGTCTGTGATGAGCGCCCGGCCTGCCATCGTCTGTATTGGCGCCGGCCGCATGGGCCGCGGCATTGCCCACAGCGTGGCCTATGCCGGGCACCGTGCGGTGCTGATAGACGCCAAGACCCGCAGCGCGGAAGAATTCGCCCGGCTGAGCACCGAGGCCCTGGCTGAAATCGAAGCTGGATTAACCTCGGTGGCAGCCCTTGGCACTTTTGATGCTGCCGCAATTCCGGTGATCATGGAGCGCGTCAGCGTCTGCAGCCTTGCCGATGCGGCTCAAGGGCTATCGGGGTGCGAGATCGTTTTTGAGGCGGTGCCGGAGGTGCTTGATGCCAAGCGCGATGCATTCGCGCTGTTTGATGCTCATGCCGACGATGACGCGATCCTGGCGTCAACGACCTCGACCATCCTGTCCACCGAACTGGCCGGACTGACAAAGCGTCCCGAGAACTTTCTCAACGCCCACTGGCTGAACCCGGCTTTTCTGATGCCGCTGGTTGAGCTCAGCCCTGCAGACGAGACAGACCAGCGGACGCTCGACCGGTTGCGCGCCTTTCTCGAAGGCATGGGCAAGGTGCCGATCGTCTGCAAGGCGTCGCCCGGTTACATCGTTCCGCGCATCCAGGCCCTTGCCATGAACGAGGCCGCGCGTCTGGTCGAAGAGGGCGTCGCCAGTGCCGAGGATGTCGACAAGGCCGTGAAATACGGTTTCGGGCTTCGCTTCGGTGTTCTGGGACTGCTGGAGTTCATCGATTGGGGTGGTGGTGATATTCTCTACTACGCCAGCAATTATCTGCGCGACGCCTTTGACGATGATCGCTTCAGGGCACCCGATGTGATCTCGCAGAACATGAAAGAAGGCCGCATCGGCCTCAAGACCGGTTCAGGATTCTTCGACTATTCGGACATGGATGTTGAAGCTTACCGCCAACGCCGCATGGCGGATTTTCTAAAAGCATTGAAGGGAGCTGGCATGACAAGAGGCCCGGTTCTCGACGATCACTGACGGCAGCTTAAAACGGAAGCAATAATTCCGTGCAACCAGAGGAGAATGTAACAATGACAAATTCAAACCATCTTGGCCGGCGCATTGCCGGTATGGCCGTGTCAGGCACGGCATTGGCGCTTGTTTTCATGGCAAGCACTGCCAACGCTGAGGAAACCCTGCGCGCAATCTCGGCGTTTCCGAAGCCGCTGGCTTTCTCGCAGAGCTTTCAGGGCTTTGCCGATCTCGTCAATGAGAAGGGCAAGGGCGTCATCAAGATCGATTACGTCGGCGGACCGGAGATGTTCCCGTCCAACCAACAGGTTGATGCGGTACGCCGTGGCGTGATCGACATGCAGTATGGTCCGGCATCCTATTATCTTGGCTCCATGCCCGAAGCCGATGCCTGGGTCGGTTCGACTGTGACAGCGATGGAGGCACGCGCCAATGGCGGCTTCGCGACGATGCAGAAAGCCTTCTCCGAAAAACTCGGCGTAAATCTTCTTGCCCATCTCGATACGGGCGTTCAGTTCCACGTCTATACAATCGATGAACCCAAGCGCACCGATGATGGCGGCGTGGATCTCGATGGTCTTCGGATCCGCTCGCAGCCGATCTACAACTCGTTCTTTGAATCGCTCGGCGCGATCCCGGTCTCTGTGCCGGTGCCGGATGTCTACACCGGCCTCGAGCGCCACACCTTCGATGGCTCGGGCTGGCCGATCATCGCCATCAAGGACCTGTCATGGGACAAGTTCCTGCGTTTCCGCATTGATCCCGGTTTCTTCCAGACCGATCTTGCCGTGGTCGTGAATCCGGCCAAATGGGACGGACTTAGCGATGATGCAAAAAAGATCATCAATGAGGCGGCTGTTGAATATGAGCAGACCTCCTATGACAATTTCCAGAAGATGATTGCCGATACGGACAAGGCTGTCCGCGATGAAGGCATGCAGGTCATCACCCTGGAAGGCGAAGCTGCAGACAAGTATCTTGACGGTGCCTTTGAGAGTGCATGGAAGCGGATGAAGGACGCCGGGTCGGAGCATTATGATGCGCTTCGCAAGGCCTACTACAACCGCTGATCAATCCCGGTAGCGGGTGTCGCCTTGATGCCCGCTGCCTCCTTTTGAACGGGAGCCCTCATGCTTGCGCGTTTCTATGACAAGATAATTGCGGGTCTGGCTGTCACCGGCGGTGTAAGCCTCGTGGTCATCACGGTTGCCATCATCATTGATGTGGTCTTGCGCAATACCGGTTTCCGTCCCTCACAATCAACCAGTGCGCTGGTTGAGTATGTCATGCTGTTTTCGACCATGGCTGCGGCGCCCTGGCTGGTACGTAAGAACGCACATGTGGCCATCACCTCCTTCGTACAACCGTTGCCGCGGACCGTCCGTGTCACGGTGGGCCGTGTCGTTTTGATGCTGTGCGTCTTCGTGCTGGCGTTGCTTTCCTGGCGTTCAGCTGCCGTTGGCCTGGAGATGCTGGCAGCTAAGTCGGTGGACATGCGGTCGATCAACATTCCGTCCTGGGTGCTATATGCAATGCTGTCAGGCGGGTTCGGGATGATGGCGCTCGAATTCCTCCGCATGCTGCTGCGTGGCGAGACCTACACCGGCAGCGAGGCAAGCCATTGACCCGGATCAAGCTATTGTCCCTGACCGGCAACATCGGAGCGAGACTGCCATGATGGAATGGTACGAAGCAGCCGCCATGATGGTTGGTGGTCTCCTGTTCCTGATGTTTTTCGGGATGCCGGTGGCGATCGCATTCCTCACCATCAATGTTGTCGGCGTCTATCTCTTCATGGGCGGTCTGGTCGGGATCGACCAGTTGGTCGCCAACGCCACCACGTCGGTGACAAGTTTCGCGCTGGTGCCGGTTCCGCTGTTCCTGATCATGGGTGAATTGCTGTTCCATACCGGCCTTGCTCTGCGGGTGTTCGATGCGCTGGATAAATGCTTCGGCGGCATCAAGGGACGGCTGTCCTACCTGACCGTCGGCGGCGGCACCATTTTCGCCACCTTGTCGGGTTCATCCATGGCCAACACCGCCATGCTCGGCACCACGCTGATGCCGGACATGATCAAGCGCGGCTACAAGCCGCACATGATCATGGGACCGATCCTGGCGACCGGCGGTCTGGCGATGATCATTCCTCCGTCCTCGCTGGCGGTGCTTTTGGGTTCGCTGGCGCGAATCGACGTCGGCGCGCTGCTGATCGCAGGCCTTGTTCCGGGGTTGATTCTGGCTTTGATGTTTGTTGCCACGATCCGCATTCAGATCGCGCTCGATCCGGATGCGGCGCCGGGTTATGCCGCCGAACGTGCCACATTAGGTGAGATCCTTTACGCTATCGCCACCGACATTCTGCCCATGGGCCTCGTCATCTTCGCGGTGGTTGGACTCATCCTGCTCGGCTGGGCAACGCCGACCGAATCGGCGGCCTTTGGCACGCTGGCTGTCGCCATTCTCGCAGCGGTCTATCGCAAGCTGACCTGGACAGCGGTTACTGAAGCGATGAAGGGCACGCTGCTGGTCTCGGCCATGATGCTGATGATCATTGTCGGCTCGACCACGTTTTCGCAAATTCTTGCCTTCTCCGGCGCGTCGACCGGGCTGATTTCCTACGCCATGAGTTTTGATTTCGGCTTTTATGCCATCCTGGCGCTGATGTTTCTCGTGCTGATTATTCTCGGGATGTTCATGGATCAGCTCTCGATCATGATGCTGACCCTGCCGATCTTCATGCCGCTGGCCTCCACCTACGGTTTCGAGCCGGTCTGGTTCGGCGTGATCATGCTGCTGGCGCTGGAACTCAGCCTTGCAACACCGCCATTCGGGCTGCTGCTGTTCGTCATGGTCGGTGTCAGTCCGCCCGGCACGACCATCGGTCAGGTGGCGTGGGCCGCGGCCCCCTATATCGCCTGCACGCTGCTGCTGGTGCTCATTCTTGCACTGTTCCCGCAAGTGGCGCTTTGGCTGCCCGGCCTGATGAGGAGTTAGAGCTATGAAAATCTGGTATCAGAGCTACGTCGATTATGAACATGGCGCAGACTATTGGGATGAGTTGCGCAAGCATCTCGACAAGATTGTCGATCCCGGCACCCAGATCGACATCAAGGGCATCACCCCGCACGACAATTACGCCCACGCCATTGTCGAGTTCCGCTGTGCCCGCGAAGTGATCTGCAATGCGGTGAAGGCCGAACGCGAGGGCTACGATGCCTTCATCATCGGCCATTTCCAGGACGCCGGCCTCTATGAAGCGCGCTCCGTCGTCGACATTCCGGTGCTTGGCATGGGCGAGGCGTCGATGCTGCATTCGTGCCAACTTGGACAGCGCTCGGGAATCGTCACCATCAATCGCCGCTTTATCCCGTGGTTCCACCACCAGATCGGAAAATATGGGCTGAAGGAGCGGGTGACCGGGGTTCACGCCATGGACTTCGAACCGGGCCAGATACTGTCAGCCTTTGGTTCGGACGACAGACTGGAAGAAGTCCGCGGGCTTTTCGAAGAGCAGGCAAGGCCGTTGGTGGAGCAGGGCGTCGACGTGCTCATTCCCGGTGGCGGCATTCCCATGCTGTTGTTTTCGCAACTCAACGATCATCGCGTCGATGGCGCACCAGTCATCAACGGCATCCCCATCGTCGTAAAGATGGCGGAAATGGCGGTGCGCCTGCGCGAACTGACTGGTCTGGGCATCAGCCGCACCTCCGACTATGTCAAGCCACCGGTCGAAATCATCGAGGAATTCATGGCCCATCCCAAGGGTCTGTAACGAACCGAGGAATTGCGATCCTATTCAGATCCCGGTGGCAGCTCGAATGCCGACGGCCAATTTGTCCACCAGTTCATTCACCTGGTCCGGTGATATGATGTAGGGCGGCGCAAGAAGCACGTGGTCACCGCTGCGACCATCAATGGTTCCTGACATCGGATAACAGATCAGCCCGGCCTCAAAGGTGGCCGTCTTGATCTTTGCCGCGATACGATCGCCAGGCGCAAACGGCGCTTTGGTTTCGCGATCCTGAACCAGCTCGACACCGATGAACAATCCGCGGCCGCGGATGTCTCCGACATTGGGGTGCTGACCGAAGCGATCCTGCAGTTGGGCTTTGAGCAATTTGCCCATTTCTTCGACCCTCGGCAGCAGCCGCCGTTCGAGAATGCCGCCGACAACAGCCAAGCCTGCTGCACAGGCCGTCGGGTGCCCCATATAGGTGTGGCCATGCTGGAAAAATCCGCTGCCATTCTCGATCGCCTCATAGATTGTGCGTGAACACAGCATCGCGCCAAGCGGCTGGTACCCGCCGCCAAGTCCCTTGGCGATGGCAATGATGTCGGGCCTGACGCCATCCTGTTCGGATGCGAACAAGGTTCCTGTGCGTCCCATGCCGCACATGACTTCATCAAGAATCAGAAGCACGCCATACTGGTCGCAGATCTCCCGGATCCGCTTGAAATAGCCAGGCGCCGGTGGCACCGCGCCGGCGGTCGCACCAACAACGGGTTCCGCCATGAAGGCCATGACTGTTTCCGGACCAACACGGAGAATTTCGGTCTCGAGAGCGTTGGCTGCGCGCAGCCCATAGGCCTCGGGCGTTTCACCCGCCTGCCGCAGGCGGTAATCATAGCAAGGATCGATATGGCTGACATCCAGAAGCAGCGGCCCGAACTGGGCGCGACGCCATTCATTGCCGCCCGCCGACAGAGCCCCGATGGTGTTGCCGTGATAGCTTTGCTTCCGGGCGATCAATCTGGAGCGCTGAGGTTCTCCTTTTTCAACAAAATATTGCCGGGCGAGCTTGATCGCGGCTTCTGTCGCTTCCGAGCCGCCTGAGACAAAGTAAACCTTGTCGATCCCCTCGGGTGCCTTTGAAATCAACAGATCAGCCAAGGTTTCCGCCGGCTCGGATGTGAAGAAGCCGGTATGGGCGAATGCGATCCTGTCGAGCTGCGCCTTGACGGCCGCAATAACGTCCGCATCACCGTGACCCAGGCAGGACACCGCAGCTCCCCCGGAACCGTCAAGATATTGCTTGCCGCTCTGGTCAAACAGATAGCAACCCTGTCCGCCGGCCACGACCGGCGGCTGAATTTTGGTGTGGCGGGTAAAGACATGGCTCATGGCAGTTTCGCTCCCCAGACCGGAATGTGAATCATCCGCTGATCATCAATGAAATTGTGAATATCGAATGACCAGGTACCCAGCGGTCAGTGCAATTCCATCTCGCCAAGCCCGTAACGATAAACGCCTGCGTTGAGGGCGCCAAGGTATCCCGCGGGATCATCATAAAGGACCCGTATTGCCTGATCGAGATATCAATCGTCAGGTCTGCTACCCTCTAACGACCAAGACCGATACAGGCGAACGCCGCACGACGCGGTCAGCTTCTGAACCTACAAGAAATTCACGAACACGGTCCGGCGAATGGCTGGCCATGACCACCAAGTCTGCGTGATGGGTCTCAATGGCCTTCAGGATTTCCGTATGCACAACGCCATGCGCCAGATGAACGTGGGTTTCGATTGATTTGTCGATATTGTCGTCAACAATCGCGCCGAGGTGCGCATTGGCTTCCTCGAGAGCGTGCTTTTCGAACCCCTCTGGCAGATAACCGGCGACCAGCGGCGACCCGACATTCGGCACCACCGACAACACATGCAGCACTCCACCACTGGCCTTTGCCAGCGCCACGGCCTCCGGCAGGGCCATTTCCCATGATGGTTTATGCGTCAGATCGATGGTGACAAGGATGGTCTTGTACATATCAATTTTCCTCGTTCGGATTATGCAGCAGCGGTGGAAACATAGGCCGGCGCCCGACGCCGCTGCATCATCACGACCATGGCCAGTAGAAGGAGGGCAGGAATGAACATCCAGTATTTGCTGGGCACATCGACGGGCTTGAGAACGCGCAAGACCTGCTGATCCCAATCAAGGCCGGCCGATGAAGCGGCAGAGCCGTACCCCACATCGTCGATCATCATCTTGTCTCCGTCCTGGCGGAAAGTCAGCCCGGCATTGGCGAGCTTTTCTTCCCCCGTCGCGCCCCCTCCGATAGGCAGCAGGGCCACAAACTCGATCGGATCACCAAGATCATTGACGCCTGCAACCCGTATACGGAGTGAATCGCCGCTTGCAGTTCCGGCCGCTGCTTCACTGATTTCCGAAGGATCTTTTTCCAGATAGGGAGGAAAGATCATGTCCATGAAAAATCCGGGCCTGAACAGGGTGAAGGCAACCAGCAGCAGCGCCAATGTTTCATGAACGCGGTTGCGGGTCAGGAACCATCCTTGCGTGGCGGCGGCAAACAGCAGCATCGCCACCGTAGCTATGCAGAAGACGAACAGCCCCTGCACCCAGGTGACATCGATCAGCAGAAGTTCGGTGTTGAAGATGAACAGGAACGGCAAAGCGGCGGTGCGCAGGCTGTAGAAGAAGGCGATCACGCCGGTCTTTATCGGATCGCCGCCCGACACCGCGGCCGCAGCAAAACTGGCCAGACCAACAGGTGGCGTCACATCTGCCATGATACCGAAGTAAAACACGAACAGATGCACCGCGATCAATGGCACAATCAGGCCATTCTGTTGGCCGAGCGTGACAATCACCGGCGCAAGCAGAGCCGACACGACAATGTAGTTGGCCGTGGTCGGCAAGCCCATGCCGAGTATCAGCGACAGGATCGCGGTCAGAACCAGAATGGCCATGATGTTGCCACCCGACAGCACTTCCACCACATCCGCCAGCGCCGAACCGACACCGGTCTGGCTGACGGCACCGACGATGATGCCGGCCGTCGCGGTGGCGATGCCGATGCCGATCATGTTGCGCGCACCAACGACCAGCCCGTCGATCAGGTCTTTCAGACCCTGGCTTACAGCAGCGTCTATTTCGCTGTTGCCGCGGAACATGGCCATCAAGGGCCGCTGGGTTACGAGAATGAACACCATATATGAGGTCGCCCAGAAGGCCGAGAGGCCCGGCGAAAGCCGGTCCACCATCAAGGCCCAGACCAGAACAACGACCGGCAGGATGTAATGCAGGCCCGCGCGAACCGTCGGGCCGGGCAATGGCAAACGGGTGACAGCCGCATTCGGATCATCGAGTTCAAGCGGTTCTTCTCTGGATGCAACCCGTACCAGAGCGACGTAGGCGGAAGTGATCAGAACGAAAACGATATAGGGCGCTGCAACCGGGAATGCCGGCCGCAGCCAGCCCATGCCGTAATAGACCGCAAACGAGATCGCACAGATGACTGCAATGGTGAAGGCGATGCCGATTAGGCGCTGCACGATGGGCTTGGGCGTGTAGGCCCGCGGCAGCCCCTCCATACCGGCCTTCAACGCCTCGAGATGCACAATGTAGACCAGCGCGATGTAGGAAATGACCGCAGGCAGAAATGCGTGCGTGACCACATCGAAATAGGGAATGCCGACATACTCGACCATCAGGAATGCCGCAGCACCCATGACTGGCGGCATGATTTGGCCGTTCACGGACGACGCGACTTCAACCGCGCCAGCTTTCTCGGCGGAAAATCCGACCTTTTTCATCAACGGGATCGTGAATGTACCGGTCGTCACCACATTGGCGATGGACGAGCCCGAGATCAGACCGGTCATTGCGGACGAGACGACCGCGGCCTTGGCTGGTCCGCCCCGCATGTGCCCCATCAGGCTGAAGGCCACCTGAATGAAATAGTTGCCAGCGCCGGCGCGATCCAGCAGCGAGCCAAACAGCACGAACAGAAAGACAAATGACGTGGAGACGCCCAGTGCGATACCGAAGACGCCTTCAGTGGTGATCCACTGGTGATTGACGATCTCGGACAGATTGTTGCCCTTGTGGGCAATAATATCAGGCATGTGGGGCCCGAGGATCGTATAGACCAGAAAGACCGAGGCCACGATCATCAAAGCTGCTCCGAGTGCACGCCGTGTTGCTTCCAGCAACAAAAGAATGCCGATGACGGCGACCACGAAATCCTGGGTGATCGGCGCGCCAACGCGGCTCGAAATATCCCGGTAGAAAAAATACAGATAGAGTGCGGCCATCGCGCCGATGGCGGCCATGGCCCATTCCCAGGGTTGAATCCGGTCGCTGGCCGATCCGAGGTAAACCGCGCCGGCGATGGCCACCGCCACAATCGGAATCCACCATATTGACGACCCGTCTTTTGCCGACACCATGAACAAGGCTGCAAGGATCAGCGGCACCGCCATCCCGAGCACGAGCTGGAATTTGGTTCGGTCGGCAGGAAAGGCCGCGAATGCAAGGAAGATGGCAAATGCCAGATGGATCGAGCGCGCTTCGGTGTCATTGAAAACACCAAACCCAAGCACGAACGGAATCGGAGATGCAAACCAGAGCTGGAACAGAGACCAGATCAGGGCGACGAGCATGAGGAACTTGCCCACCGCGCCATGCGTCCCGCGCGCGCCGGTATCCGATGAAGCAACAAGTGCATCAAGTTCGGATTGAGACATGCCGTGCTGCGCTGCGTCTGCGGATGCCTGCGCGTTGTTCTTGTCTGCCATGAAGTCCCCTTGCCGCCCGATTCCGGGTCGGTCACCTGTCCACTGCCCAATACAAGTCTTGTTTCGCAAGGGCGCGGGGTGATCGTGCGCCCTTGCGAATTCAGGCGGCTAACCCGGTCGGGTCAGCCGGACCGGATGAATTACATCCAGCCGCGTTCGGTGTAGTACTTTACGGCGCCAGGGTGCAGCGGCGCGGACAGACCGCCAGAGATCATGTCCTCTTCCTTGAGGTTGGCGAAGGCCGGGTGCAGGCCCTTGAAGCGGTCGAAATTGTCAAACACCGCCTTGACCACCTGATAGACCACGTCGTCACCAACATCAGCAGAGGTCACGAATGTGGCCTTTACGCCGAATGTTTCGACATCGTCAGGGGTTCCGGGATACATCCCGCCCGGAATTATTGCCTTGGCGTAGAAAGCATTGTCGGCGACCAGCTTGTCGATAGCCTCACCGGTGACCGGCACAAGCTTTGCCTCAACAGTCGAGGTTGCTTCCTGGATCGAACCGTTGGGGTGTCCGACCGTATAGATGATCGCATCAACCTTGTTGTCGCCCAGCGCTGCGGACTGCTCTGCCGGCTTCAATTCAGAAGCGAGTGAGAAATCATCCATGGTCCAGCCCTTGGCGTCGAGAACGACTTCCATCGTTGCAAGCTGTCCGGAGCCGGGATTGCCGACATTGACCCGTTTGCCCTTGAGGTCGTCAAAGCTTGAGATCCCCGAATCGGCGCGTGCGATGACGGTGAATGGTTCGCCATGGACGGAGAACACCGCCCGTAGCTTCTCGACCTTGTTGCCCTCAAACTTCGAGGTGCCGTTATAGGCATGATACTGCCAATCGGACTGGGCAACGCCCATGTCCATATCGCCCGCGGCAATGGCATTGATATTGGCGATTGATCCGCCGGTCGACGGCGCGGTGCATTTGAGATTGTGCTCGGCGGTTCCGCGATTGACCAGACGGCAGATGGACTGCCCCACCACAAAGTAGACGCCGGTCTGTCCGCCGGTTCCGATGGTTATGAACTGATCCTCGGCAACGGAAGGCGATATCGCCAACGCCATAGCGCCCGCCACAATCAGATTTCTGACATGCTTCATGGTTTCTTCTCCCTTGTTAACTCTTCGCAGTTAAGGCCTCCAGCCTCCAGCGGAACGGTCAGTATTCATCCTTTATGCTTTTAGAGCCACCCCTAATATATGTAACGCCTCATGTTGATGGTCCATATCCATGTCAGGGGCGGAAACATTTGGAGGCATCGAGGCGACAGGTAGTTTGAGGATGGAAGCATTGCTGGACATTTCCGGCACTGCTTCCAAAGCTGTTGCTGATCCCAATGATTACCCGTACCTGTCTGCTGGCAGGTGATATTAATTCCTGCTCAAGGCTCGAGTAGAAGGCCCCAGAACATCAAACGTTCCCGGAAAATTGTTCACCGGGACGATGGTTCATCAAGCAGGAGACGCTCAGCACATTTGGGGGCAATGAAATCGCTTGCCCCAGGGCAAGTTAAGCGCCGGCCGCGTCTAATGTATGTCGCGTTCAAATGTATTCATTTGAGCGATAACGTACATGCATCGTTTCAAAGTTCTAAAGCGTCCTTTGCGCATCCAATTGGATGCGCGGCGCTGTAGCTCACAGCAGCGACAAAACATCAAACCCGCCGGTCAATACAACCAGCAGACCGATGGCAACCAGCACCTGGATGCAGAGGATGACGTTGAGATAGGTTCGGAACGGCTGCTTCCGCGTCTTGTGCCGGAACATCGATCGGCCCAGCAGCATCGCCGGTGCCCCGCCGAGCGCCGCCACGGTCAGCAGCCGCTTTTCCGGCACCCGCCGACTGCCGCGCGAGGCGCAGCTTTTATCCCAGCCGAACAGGCCGAAACCGAGCAGATTGATCGTGATCCCATAGCCCAGCACCCAGAGAACCATTCCGCCACTGCCCTTTCATCTCTTAGGCTGCCTGATCATGCGCGCAGGCGGATTTGTTGAGCGAAACAGTGGTAGCCATGGCGCCACACACCCGTGGGGGTGCAGCCGTTCAGGGGCGTACGTAGCTGTAGCCCTGCTCCTGAAGTTCGATCAACCGGACCACGCCCGAAGCCACCATGCTGGCTTCTGAGATCAGCTCGACCTTGGTGCCCGCCTTCTTTTCCATTGCTGCCAGTGTGTTGCTGCAGGCAGCGAAAATCAGGTTCTCGTGTTCCAGCGACATGGCCGAAATCCGGTCCTTGACCGGGCTGTCGGCGGTATACATCTTCAGTCCGGGACCATACGCGACGATCTCGATCGCCACGGTCTCGCCCTTGTCCGCATAATAGGATTGTACGTTCTTGGCATTGTTGAGCGCCAGGTTCATCACTGCCGGGTCACTTTGGTCGACGTGGATTGCAAGCTTGTGAGCCGCATCCGCCGCCAAGACCGATCCGGTGAAAACAAAGCTGAGCGCAACAGCACACAGTATCCTGGTACAAAATGTCATGGCATCCTCCCAAATGCGTTCATTGCAGAGTGTAACGATACAGCAAGCCGGACCCACCGCAAGCTGGCAGCTTCAATAAGTCTCATAAGATCGGCAGCGACGTCGTGCCGTCAGTTCATCCGGCCACGCAGTCGGCGAAATACGCCATCACCCCATCGCTCCCGGCCTCTTGCACCAGACCGTGGATATCGGTTTCAAAACCGGGGCATTCACGCGCGAACGCGCGGTTGAACTTCAGATATTCCACAATCTTTGTGTTGAACACCTCACCCGGGATCAACAGCGGAATGCCGGGCGGGTAGGGCGTCACCAGGCTTGTGGTGATGCGGCCCTCGAGCTCGTCGATTGGCACCCGCTGCGTCGTCCGCTGCGCAATATGGGCGAATGCATCAGCGGGCTTCATTGCAGGTGTATGGTCGCTCAGATACATGTCGGTGGACAGGATCGCCACGTCATATTTGGCATAGAGCGCGTGCACATGCTGGCACAGATCGCGCAGACCCATCTTCTCGTAGCGCGGCTGCTTGGCGCAGAATTCCGGCATGACACGCCACATCGGCTGGTTCTGGTCGTAGTCGTCCTTGAACTGCTGCAATTCAGTCAGCAGCGAGTTCCAGCGGCCCTTGGTGATGCCGATTGTGAACATGATGAAAAAACTGTAGAGGCCGGTTTTTTCCACCACCACGCCGTGCTCGGCCAGATATTTGGTCACGATCGAGGCCGGAATACCGGTTTCCTCAAAACGCCCATCCAGGTTCAGACCTGGCGTGATGATCGTCGCCTTGATCGGATCAAGCATGTTGAAGCCCGGAGCCATGTCGCCAAAGCCATGCCAGGAGTCCTCGCCGTCCGACGGCTGTACTCCATCGGCATCGGTGCGCTTGAGCACCCAGTCCTTGGTGTGGCCAATGCCTTCTTCTTCGATCTCAACCGGCGGCCCCCAGACCTGGAACCACCAGTCATCATCGCCAAATTCGTCATCGACCTTGCGCATCGCGCGGCGGAAATCGAGCGCCTCGGCAATGCTTTCTTCAACCAGCGCCGTGCCGCTCGGCGGCTCCATCATCGCCGCAGCCACATCGCAGCTGGCAATGATGGAATATTGCGGGCTGGTGGAGGTATGCATCAGATAGGCCTCGTTGAAGAGGTGCCGGTCAAGCTTGGTGTCCTGGCTGTCCTGCACCAGAACGTGGCTGGCCTGGCTGATGCCGGCCAGCAGCTTGTGAATCGATTGCGTGGCGTAGGTGACCGAGTGCATCGGCCGGGGGCGCTTGCGGCCCATCGAGTGGTAACTGCCATAAAACGGATGAAACGCTGCGTGCGGCAGCCAGGCCTCATCGAAGTGCAGGTTCTCTACATAGCCGTCGAGCAGGTCCTTGATGGTCTCGGTGTTGTAGAGAACGCCGTCATAGGTGGACTGAGTCAGCGTCATGATCCGCGGCTTGACCGTGTCGGCGTCGACGCCTTCGAGCAGCGGATTGGCGCGGATCTTGGCCTTGATCGAGTCAATTTCGAACTCGCTCTGCGGGATCGGGCCGATGATGCCGTAGTGGTTGCGCGTCGGTTTCATGAAAACTGGAATCGACCCGGTCATGATGATCGAGTGCAGGATCGACTTGTGGCAATTGCGGTCCACCACCACCACGTCACCGGGCGCCACGGTGTGGTGCCAGACCATCTTGTTCGATGTCGAGGTGCCGTTGGTGACAAAGAAACAATGGTCGGCGTTGAAAATCCGCGCCGCATTGCGCTCCGACGCACCAATGGCGCCATTGTGGTCAAGCAGCTGGCCCAGCTCTTCCACTGAGTTGCAGACGTCGGCGCGCAGCATGTTTTCACCGTAAAACTGGTGATACATCTGGCCGATCGGGCTTTTGAGAAAAGCCACCCCGCCCGAATGTCCCGGACAATGCCAGGAGTAGGAGCCGTCCTCGGCATAGTTCAGCAGCGCCTTGAAGAACGGCGGCTTGATGCCTTCGAGATAGCTCTTGGCCTCGCGGATGATGTGGCGCGCCACGAATTCCGGCGTGTCCTCGAACATGTGAATGAAACCGTGCAGCTCGCGCAGGATGTCGTTGGGCAGGTGCCGGCTGGTTTTGGTTTCGCCGTAGATGTAGATCGGCACGTCGGCGTTTTTCCAACGCACTTCCTCGATGAAGTTGCGCAGATTGAGCACCGCCGGATCGAGGTCCGGTCCGGGGCTGAATTCCTCGTCGTCAATCGACAGAACGAACGCACTGGCGCGGGACTGCTGCTGTGCGAATTGCGAAAGATCGCCGTACCCCGTCACCCCCAACACCTCGAAACCTTCGTTCTCGATCGCCTGCGCCATGGCGCGAATGCCCAGGCCCGACGAATTTTCAGAGCGGAAATCTTCATCGATGATGACGATAGGGAAGCGAAACTTCATGGCGATGTCCTAGCGGGAAGACTGGTCGGAACGGCTTTCCGGATCTGTAGCCCGGAAATTTGGTGCGGGGCTAGCTCCGTGATGCAAATTAGCCTGTCGATCGTTCATGGCGGATATGAGGCTGCACAACCTATTGTGGGCCTTGGCCCGACGCAGGTCCAGAGCCAGATGCGGAACGCCAGTCCTGCCCGGCGGCCTGGCCCTTGCTTACAGGATAAATTCAGCAGACGTGGAGGCGTTCAGGCCGAGTTGCGCAAGTGATCCGTGCCGGTTCCCAGCGTGCTGACTTTGCCATCAAAGGACCGGATCGGCTGGTCGGCCTGATTCAGCTGCATCTTCATGAACAAGTTCTGGAAAGACCTTTGATCACAGGCTATCGCCTGGCCGCGACAACGCCCTCAGAACTGTCAGAATCTATAGTCTTGTCTGGCGTACGCTTCACCAGCCGCAGGTCATGCAAGATCAGAAAGACTGCGGGTGTGACAAAAAGTGAAAGAAAGGTCGCCCCGGTTAGCCCGAAAGCGAGGCTTGCCACGATCGGGCGCAGAAACTGGGCCTGGGTGGACTGTTCGAACAGGAGCGGCCCCAGCCCGACGACAGTCGTCAGCGAGGTCAGGAAGATCGCGCGGAACCGGTCGCGCACCGCGTTCACCCCGGCCTCGACCAGATCATCGCCTGATTCGAAACGGCTCTTGATGAACTCGATCAGCAGAATCGAGTCATTCACCACCACGCCTGCGAGGGTCGCCAGTCCGACGAAACTGGGAAGCGACAGCTGCATTCCCAGCGCCATATGTCCCCACATCATTCCAATGGTTCCGAGCGGAATAGCCACGAACACCGCGATCGGCTGGATGAAGCTGCGGAACTGGAAGGCCAGTATAAGCCAGACCCCGACCAACCCCATTGCAAGGTTGCGCATCAGCGAGGTCCCAGTGGTGGCGGTATCCTGTGCCTCACCGACCACGATCACCTGCACTTCCGGATTGTTTGTTGCCAGATCTGGCAGGAAATCGGCGCGCATTGCGGCCATCAGTTCACGTGAATTGGCGATATCAGCGTTAATTGCACCGGTCACCGAGACGGTGCGCAACCCGTTGATCCGGGTGATCGAGGCATAGCCACGGGTCTGCGTGATGTCTGCCACAGCCGATAATGGCACCAACGCGCCTCCGGTGCCAGCGACACGGATTTCTCCGATATCATTGACGGAATCGCGATCCGGCGCAGCAAGCCGCGCCACGATATCAAGCCCGCCCAGGGTGTCCTGGACTTCCATCCCGGTATCACCGTGAAAGCCCGCGCGCAATTGGGTGGCAATGCTCTGTGCCGTCACCCCGAGCGCCGAAGCTGCCGCGGGCCGAAGCGAAACCACATATTCCGGCTTGCCGGGGCGCAAATCATAAGACACGTCGCGCACGCCCTGAAAGCCTCGGAAGAACGCCCGCAGATCACGCGCGGTAGCCTCCAATACCGTCAGATCGGGGCCTTGCAGGCGCACGTCGATCGGTTTGCCACCAACCCCGCGTTCCTTGTCGGTAAAGCGCAGGCTGGCCATGTCCGGCATTGGGCCGGTTCGCTTTTTCCAATCGTCGACAATCTTTTTGACTTCGGTTGTCCGTACCCCGGCTGGCAAAAGCTGAGCACTCACAGTGGCAAGATGCGGGCCGCTTTCAGATGCCGCATCGGCATTGGTACCGTAGGAGACCGTGATGCTTTGGACCAGCGGCTTGCCATCCGGCTGCTTGAGGGTTTCCTCGGCGTTCAGCGCCTCCAGCGCGGTCACAACCTTCTTTACCCGCGCTTCTGTTTGGGCGAGTGGCGCGCCTTGCGCCAACAACAGCCGAGCCTCGACCGTATCGCTCTCCAGCGTCGGAAAACTCTGGAACTTGAGCAGCCCTGCCGTGAATGGCGTGAGCGAAATCAGCAGCAGGAATCCCGCCAGTCCGAATGTGAAATACCGGAACCGCAACGCCAGTCGGGCCAGTGGTATGATCGCCTTGTCACGCAGAGCGTCAAACGCTCCATTGACCATGCGATTGACCCGGTTCGGGCGTATGTCGCCGTTAAGCGCGTGCCCCAGATGGCTGGGCAAGACCAAAAACGCCTCCAGCAGGCTGACAACCAATGTAATGACCAGCACGACGGGTAGGAATTTCAGCACCGCCCCGATCTGTCCCGCCATAAACCCGAGTGGCCCAACGATCATAACCGTGGTTAGAAACGAGGCCAGAACTCCCGGGCCGACCTGTCCGACTCCGTTCACCGCCGCCTGCATGGGCGTTTCGCCGGCCAGCTTGCGCCGCACGATGTTCTCGGAGATCACGATGGCATCATCCATCAACAAGCCGATGGCAACCAGGAGTGCCACCATCGTGATCATGTTGATCGTCAGCCCCATCAGCTGCATTGCAAAAATAGTACCGAGAAACGACACCGGCAGCCCGAGCGCGACCCAGAAGGAAAAACGCAGGCCAAAGAACAATCCCATGACGATAAGGACCAGCGCCAGACCCTGAAGCCCGTTGGTGGTGATGATGCGCAAACGTTCGGTGATGTTGGCGGTCGTGTCTTGCGAGATCGCCAGTTCGATCCCGGCAGGAGCTTCGGCGCGGGCGTTTTCCAGCTGCGCTTGAATGGCGGCCATCACCCGTAGCGCATCCTGCACGGATGTCTTGGAGACGCTGACGATCGCGGCGCGCTTGCCGTTGTAAAAGGTGGAATCATAGGAATCGGAAAAACGGGTGGTGATGCGGGCCACGTCACCCAGCAGAATTTCGCTCCCCAGAGCCGAGCCGGTGAGCGGGATGGTCGCAATCGTCTCTGGACTGCGGCGCTCCCCGGCAAAGCGTACCAGCGCGTCGCCCTGCGGACCTTCCAGCGTGCCAGCCGGCATATCAAGACTGTTGCGGCTGAGCGCCGCCGAGACATCGGCAATAGTCAGGCCATGGCTTTGCAAGGCGGCTTCGGAAATCTCGATGGAAATCTCACGATCGGAAAACCCGCCGACCGTGGCTTGCGAAATCGCCGGATCGCTCATGAAGCGTTCGGCAAGCTGGTCGGCATAGGCAAACAGGACCGCAGGATTTTCCGGTCCCGTTACCGCGACGGATGCAACGCTGGCCACCCGTTCGACAATGCGTGTCACCGGATCATTGGCCTTTGCGGGATAGGCGGTCACCCCGTCCACCGCTGCTTTCACGTCGGCGGCAAAGCGGGGCATGTCAGCCCCTTCGACGATCCCGGCGGTCAGGACAGCCATGTTGTCGCGCGCCTGACAGGTCAGTTCGGCCAGGTTTTCCACGGCGCGAATCGGATCCTCGGCCACAAGGCAGATTCCGGTTTCGACCTCAGCCGGGGCGGCCCCCGGATAGGCAATACGGACTTCAACATCCGATGGAGGAACGACCGGGAAACTGTCCCGTTGCAGGGTTGGCAGAGCGGCAATCCCCAGCCCGAGCAGCAACAGCATCAGGATGTTGGCCGCGGTCGGATGGGTCGCAAAAAGGCGAATCATTGGCTGGCATCCTTGCCTGATGCCTGACGTGCCAGCTCAGCTACCAATGCCTTGTCCTCGACCGGCTTGGCGGCCATGCCCGGCACAGCCACTGCCGGATCGGTGACGACCAGCTTATCGCCCGCCACCAATCCACCGGCGATCACCGACAGTCCGTCTGCTGTATAGGCGAGATCAACCGCCCGCGGTTCAAGCTTGCCCTCGGCGCTGACCACCAGCGCCCGGCCATCGCGCAAGGCCGACGCGGGTGCGACAAGCGCCTTGCGGAGGGGCGCACTCAGGACCACTTCGACGAACATGTCGCGACGCAGCGGCGGTCGTTGACCGGCCACTGCCTGCGTCATCGGCTGATCGACCCTTACGATAACATTGGCGCTCTGGGTGCGCGCATCCAGAGCATCGCCAACCCGCGCTACCGTTGCGGGCCATTCCACCGCATGGCCTGCTTGCGACAGTCGGACGGTGGCTGTCAGATCAAGCACTGTTCCGCCGGGCCCCAAGGCGCGAATCAAAGGACCCATTTGCCCCATCGGAAACTGCGCCGTGACTTCGGCGGCTTCGGTGCCATCGGCGGAAAAGAGTGTGGAGCCACGGGTTACGAACTGTCCCAGATCAGACTGCACAGAGCCAATCTGCACGGCAAACGGGGCGACAACCGAGGTAAATTCGAGGCTGCGCGCAGAAATGGCCCGCTGCGCCAAGAGAACCTCGCGTTCGGCTGCGTTCAGGGCAAGCTGGTTCTCGATCTCTGTGAGCTTGGACCGGGCGGCCAATTCTGCCCGCGCCGCCTGATCGCGCGCAGCCTGTGTCGATATCCCCTGTGCCTGCAGGTCCTGCTGACGCTTCAGGTCTTTCTGACTGATTTCCAGATCGGCGCGGCTGAGTTCGAGGCTGGCATTGAGCGTCTGGTCTTTCACCTCAAGTGCCGCCCGCTGCGCGTCCAAGTGTGCCAGGGTCAGCCGCAAATCCGTATCATCGATGCGGAGCATCACAGTGCCTGCGGGCGCAAGCGTACCATTGGCCAGAAGCGGCGAAGTTTCGATCACTTCACCTTCCACCCGGGCGACCGCGCGCCATACCCGTGCTGGTGCCACAACCCCATAGCCAGAGACACGCGGCATCAGGTCCACTTCGGTCAGCGTAATGACGCGAACCGGTGTTGGTTGTTGTACGGTTTCTTTCGGTGCTGCCGCGCTTTTAAGCATTCCCGAATAACTGATCGCCACCACCCCGAGAGAAAGCGGAATTCCAACAGCAAGCGCGCGCCCTGCTATGCCTATCCAGAGTTTCATAACGGCCGCCCCTTCAGAAAATCGGAAATAGTCGATCCCACCCATATTATTGAATAGGAAAATTGCGCTTGCAGCAATGCGACAGGTTATCCCCGGATGGCGGCAGCGCCCCGAGAACAAACTCCCAACTGAGTTCCCCTCTCTGCGTTGCCAGACGCAAGCGCACTGCCGTTTATCCACTTCATGATGCTCTCTCTCTTCTCCTCGTGACGTCGTTGAAAACATCACTTTGGCACATTGCGATGCCGTCGGTGAGGGGGCATCCACTCCATCAGTTCTCAATGGAAATCAACAACTGCATCCTTCAGCGGTCAACCGCTCCGTCTGAATGTGCAGGTTTCCGTCGCTTTCGAGGCGCACCGCCAGCGTATGCTTTGATGTTGGAATCAGGCACCGCCAAAAATATCTCTCACCTTGGTTGCGATAGCCCGGCCGAGAACGGAATTATTCTCTTCTGTGAAGTGAATTCCGTCGCATCCATCTGTCGTGATGAAGTCACCGGCATTGAGGAAGTCGACCTTCATGAAGTCCGCCAGATCCTTGTACTGCTGGCCAAATTGGCTGGTTTTCTCATGACCGCCGCCAAACATTCCCTGAAAATAAGGGTGCGGCATGGGTGTCAGCGGCGGAGGTGCGACGACCAGAACCTTCGGGGCGGGGTAAGGCGTTCCGACACCGCCCGCGCTTGTCAAAACCTGGCCCACAAGTTTGCTCATGCCAAGCGCCACCTCGTAGGGTGTTCTGTGGAAGAACGACTTGGTGTCGTTGGTTCCCAGCATGAGAATGACAAGATCGAGCGGCAGATGGCTTGCCAGTGCGGAAGGCAGGTAGGCGCTGCCGTTCAGGCGGGGATCGGTCGGATCGTCGAGCATTGTTGTCCGGGCGCTCAGTCCCTCTTCAATGATGTGGTATCCATCGCCCAACTGCCCGGCCATGACGCCGGTCCAGCGCTGTTGATAGGAATAGCGATAGGTCGGAGCCCCTTCCAGCACAGGGATCCATCCCCATGTCAGCGAGTCACCGAAGCAAAGGATAGATTTCTTTTCGGACATGATGCGTTCCTCTGGTGTTCGATAGTCTTGTGGTTCAGGATTTGTTGGTGCGCAGGCCATAGAATATGGCGGCAAGCAGGATGATGACTCCCTGGGCGACCAGCTTGCCGGGGTCCTGGATGCCGAAAGTGGTCATCACCACGAACAGCAGCGCGAAGGACAGAACTCCGAAAACCGGGCCCCAGACGCCGCCTTCGCCCCTGCCGAACACCACACCGCCCAATATGGTTGCCGCCACGGCGAGAATGGGAAGGTCCAGTCCGATTCGCACGCTGCCGACAGCAATCGAAGCCGTCTGCACCAGCGCAGCGATTGCGGCGATCAGACCCGCCAGCATGTGTGCAAGGATAACCGTGCGTTCAACAGGAACGCCTGAAAAATGCGCGGCTTCAGCATTCTCGCCGACCGAGGTGACATAGCGCCCGAAGATGGTTTTCGACAGGAACAGCGCCATGCACAGCGCCAGTCCAACCCAGAAAATGACGGGCGTCGGAATCGGCCCAAGCTTGGTGTTGTAGATCTCGGCAAACCTGGCCGGGACATCGCCGGGCGGCTTGCCGCTTGCCAGGAACTGGACAAAGCCGACGAGAACAATGCTCACCGCCAATGTCACGATGACTGCGGAAACGCGCCTCTTGCCGACCATGTAGCCGTTGAACAGACCGATCCCCATGCCGGTCAGCAGGGCAATAGCGATGAAAAAGCCGATGGATCCATCCGGAAACATGCCGGAAGATATGTAGTAGTTTATCAGGAGAATGACCCCGCCGCCCGACAGGTCGATGCTCTTTACCCGCATCACCAACAATTGCCCCAGCACCAGAATCCCTAGCGGAACCACCTGCCGAATGAAAATGCCCATGATATTCAAGTTGAGCATGTGCGGGCGCGTGATCGACAATATGATGAGCAGAACAGCAAAAACGACATAGGACGGTGGGATGCGAAGCACCCTCTGAACCATCGAGTTTGTGAAAGACGTCGTCATCTCAAAGTCCAATTTTCTTGCGTGACTGAAGGCCGACGACGAACAGCAAGATGGTGCCCTTGATTGCCGTCTGAATGAATGGTGAGACGTTGGAGAGGTTCATTCCGTTGGCCAGCAACGACATCACCACTGCTCCGATCACGGTACCGTGGAGACTTCCCGCACCACCCGAGAGCTGGGTCCCTCCGATCGCCACCGCAGTAATGGCATCCAGTTCGAACAGCAGCCCCACATTGGGGTCTCCCGATACAATGCGTCCGGCGAGGAAAATTCCGGCCAGCGCGGCAAAGCAGGAACAGATGACATAGGCCAGCGTGATGTTCCGCTTGTCGGAGATGCCGAAATTGTGGGCGGCTTGATCGGCTCCCGATGCGATGCCTCCGCCGATTGCAAACAGGTGCAGTCCGAACCGGCAACCATAGAGCAGCTTCATCGCGAGCAGGATGGTCAGAATGCCCCAGAACACTGGCATCGGAACGCCCAGGAAAGATCCCGAAACAGAGGAAATCACCACATCCGGAACAGTCCCTCCCGAGACAGGCCGGAGCGCGCGGGTGATGCCAAGCACGATATACTGCATGGAAAGGGTAGCGATGATCGGGTGAACATTCAGGCGGGTAATGACAACGCCGTTGACCAAGCCGATCAGGCCGGCGAACACGAACACGGCCGGAATGAGAACATAGCCGGGGCCGTCGAGGGCAAGAATGGCTGTGGTGAAACTGATCACCGAGCCGACAGACAGATCAAGTCCGCCCAGCAGTATCACGAACATCTGCCCGATCGCGGTTATGATCAGCGGCATGGCCTGCGCAACCAGGTTTTGCAGGTTCTCGGGGTTGAGGAACTGGTCGGTCGTCACGCCGAGCCAGACGACCAGGCCGACGGCCATCAGCAATGCCAACCCCCATACGCCCTGGCGGGAATTTCTGCCTGTGATGAGTTCACTCAGTTTCATCGTGTTCTATCTTCTTTCATCGTCGCGCCGCGTACGGAAAGCTCACGCATTTAGTGCTGCGTTGAGTATTTTGTGCTCGGTTGCTTCCGAGGCACGGATTTCGTCAACCACGGTATTGTTGTGAACAATGTAGATCCGGTCGCACAGGCCGATGAGCTCGATTGTCTCCCTCGACAGGACAAGAACACCACCGCCTCCTGCGGTGAAATCGCGCAGAAGCTTGTAGATTTCGGACTTAGCCCCGATGTCGACCCCGCGGGTCGGCTCTTCGATGAGCAGGAGGTTCGTGTTTGCGGCGAGGTATCTGCCGAGCAGCACCTTCTGTTGATTCCCGCCCGAAAGCGAACCAACCGGAACCGCCGCATTCGCTGCCTTGACATTCATGCTGCCCATCGTCGCGTCAACGACCTGGCGATAGGATTTTGCAATCGCCATTGCAGGACGGGCGGCATGCAGTGCTATGGCAATATTGTGAGCAATGGAAAGCCCCAGGAACAAGCCCTCCTCCTTGCGGTCTTCCGGCACAAACCCTGCGCCCATGGCTTGCAGTTTGCGAACCCCGGTGGAGTTGGGGACGGGAAGCTTCAAAGGCCTGCCGTCTATCGTCACGGTTCCACCCGATGGCGTATGCTGACCTACCAGAGAACGCAGCAGCTTCTGCTGGCCCTGTCCTTCCAGTCCAGCCAGCGCAACGATCTCACCCCGGCGGACAACCAGATCGAACGGCTTTGAATTGGGATTGATCCTGAAGTTTTCAACATTGAGCAGGACATCGCCCGACTGGTCTGCCCGATCGGGAAAGAGATCTTCAAGTTCCCGGCCGACCATCATGGCAATCAGCGAATCCGGTGTCATTTCGGACAAGGATTGCGTGCCGACGAGCTCACCGTCCTTGAGCACGGTGACGGTGTCACAGATCTCGAAGATTTCATCCATCCTGTGGGAAATATAGACAATCACCTTGCCCGCATCCCTGAGCCGGCGAATGTTCTTGTTGAGCACCTCCACATCTGCTGCATTGAGCGCGGCAGTGGGCTCATCGAGAATGAAAATGCTGGCATCGGCCTTTATGCCGTGAGCAATTTCGACGAACTGCCGTTCAGCGATGCTGAGCTCAGACACCAGTGTGCCTGGATCGAGACCAAGGCCAAGTTCGTTCAGCGCCCTGGTCGTCTCCGTCGCCATCCTTGTATAGTCGATGCGCCCGAAGCGGCCGGTTGGCTCCCGGCCCAGAAACATGTTCTCCGCGATCGTGAGATTGGCGAGAAGCGAGAGTTCCTGGAAAACCGTCGAGATGCCGAAATCCAACGCATCTTTCGGGTGGTTGAATTCGATCTTCTGGCCGTTTCTGGAAATCTCTCCGCTGTCCGGTCGGTGAACGCCGGCCAGTATTTTCATCAGCGTGGATTTTCCTGCCCCGTTTTCTCCCATCAGAGCGTGGACAGTGCCCGGCAGAAGTTCGAGCGATACCCCCCTGAGCGCGACGCTACCGCCAAACGCTTTCGATATATTCGACATTTTGATCAGGTTTGTCACGACGTCCCCCGGACATATGGGCCCGGAAATCGGGCGCAACGCGAAGAGCAAAAACCCGCCGGAATTGCCTTGATGCAAATCCCGGCGGGAAGTCCTGGGAGGACTATTTCTTGCCGTAAAGCTCCTGCAGCTTCTCTTCGCTCAGTTCCGACGGCCACCAGACATTGGCCGAAAGGTCATCGCGATAGTAGGTCTTGGCTTTCTCGACATCCCAACCTTCAGGGTTGTAATCGTAGTGCTTCTTCAGCTCCTTGCCTTCCAGCAGCGCCACGGCGGCGCGAACTCCAGCGGCTCCCTGCGCCGGGCTGTATTCGGACGAGACCGATTTGAACCCATCCGTGCTCCACTGGCCAAAGAAGCCATTGTTGCCCTCTCCCGTGATCGGTGGGATTTCGGCGCTGAACTGTTTGAAAACGTCAACGCAGGCACGCGTCATATCGGCGCCAGAAGACCAGATGCCGTCGACCTCGGGATTGTTGAGATAGAGGGTTTCGCAAAGCTTCTTGGTCTTGTCGTACTGCCAGTCGCCGTTGTCTTCGGCGATGATCTTGATTTCAGTACCCTCGAGCGCCTGCTTGAGTCCGTTGTAGCGATTGGTGTCCTCGGGATGCCCGGCGAGTCCGCGCAACACCCAGATGTTGCCCTTGCCATCAAGTTCCTTGACCAGAAAATCGCCCATGACCTTGCCGAAATGCTCCGCCCCACCCTGGATTTCGGTGGTGTAGGCATCACCCTCGGTGCGGCCGGTGTGAAGAACCACTGGAATTCCAGCTGCAACGGCCTTTGCGATGGAGGCGTCGGCGGATGTCGACGTCACCGGCTGCACGATGATTGCATCGACTTTCTGCGCGATCAGATCTTCAATGTCGGCAACCTGCTTTTTCTGGTCAAAACCGGCATCAAGAATGATCAGCTTGGAAACACGATCGTCTTTCGCAGCCGCAGCTTCCGTTTCATGGGCTACCTGGACAGTCCAGGTATTTGCATTCACGCCAAAATGGCTCATGCCGATGACCCATGGGCCGTCTTTCTTGAATTTGCCGGCCTCGACAACCGGATTGTCACCAGCCCGTGCCGTCACTCCGTCCAGCAAATGCACTTCCTGTGAGAGAGAAGGTGCGATCATGACGGTGGTTGCCATCAGAATGGCCGTCGCGAAAGTTTTCAGTGTGGTTTTCATTGAGCATTCCTCCATTTTGCGCTCAAAATTCAATCCGGCCGGTTTCCGCATAGCGGCTCACGGCGGACAGTCAGGCAGGCCTTCTGAAAGTTCAGCAACCGTCCGAAATATCCGGACAGTTGACTTTGCTATGGGCTCTGGCGCTTCAATTGAAGTTTCAACCACGCTTCGCGTTGGCCGTTCGATGCCGCTGAAATCACAATTCCGTTGAGCTCGAATTCCGCCAGATCCAGATTCTCAGGACCTCCTCCTGACCCTCAAAAAAACACGGGATCTCGGTACTGTCAATAGATATTCACTTTGAATGATTATTAGGTGAACTTGCATTCCGTACACTGAGGTGGCATCCTTTGAAGCATGCCAATCATCTTGGCCGCCATCGTAAGACTTTGTAGATATGATATAATCACCACTTTGGAAGATCGATGCGATCCATACTCTGCTTTGGCGACTCAAACACACATGGCCAGATGCCTGGCGGTACGCCACTGCAAAGGTACGGCCCGGCTCAACGATGGCCAGGGGTCATGTGGCGGGAACTCGGGCCGAGCTGGCATGTCATAGAAGAAGGCCTGAGTGGGCGCACCACGGTTCGCGATGATCCCATAGAAGGCGCGCACAAGAATGGCCGGAGTTATCTGACGCCGTGCGTTCAAAGCCATATGGTCCTTGACCTGATCGTCATCATGCTCGGCACAAATGATCTGAAAGCACGCTTCAATCAACCGGCATCCGAGGTGGCCATGGGCATTGGATGCCTGATCTACGACATCAAGGAACTCACGCCGGGGCCGCAAGGAACGGTGCCGGAGATCATGGTCGTTTCACCTCCTCCCATGCTTGATGACATCAAGGAATGGGAGCCGATCTTTTCAGGCGCCCAGCGGAAATCTCGAGAACTTGCCTTGCAGTTCGAGATCATTGCCGACTCACTCGAAGTGCACTTCTTCGATGCGGGATCCGTGGTCGAGTGCGATCCGCTTGATGGTTTTCACATCAATGATCGGGCGCACGAAGCCTTGGGTGTGGCGCTTGCCCAGGAGGTCGATGCCATCGGATGGACACGTGACAGTGAGTAGATTGCAGCCACGCAAGCGGGAAAACCCCTGTCAGCAGTTTCATGACGGAAGGCGCTCCCTTGCCTGACATGAGATTTGCCCCACCCAACCCGTTGCGCATCGCAGACCGGGCGACCGGACTGAATTCCGTCAGCGTGCGCAGCTACAATGAACGGCTGCTGCTGTCCCTTCTTTTGGAGAACGAAAGTATATCGCGGTTCGAGATCGGCGAGAAAACCGGACTTTCAGCCCAGACCGTATCGGTTCTTGTCCGCTCCCTGGAAAAGGAGGGATTGGTCTCCAAAGGCGAAGCGCTCAAGGAGCGTGGTCGTGTTGGCCCGCCGACTGTCCCAATTTCACTCAACCCCAAAGGGGCTTATTCGGTCGGCATCAGCATAGGTTACAAACACACCGAAGTTGTGCTGATAGATTTTGTAGGAGCTGTCCGATTTCACAGCATGTTGCCAAACGACGGGCAATCGGGGAAATCCAATCATCCCGAATTTTTGCAGACGATCAATGAGGCAATCAAGATGCTCCCGGAAGGCGCCGGTGGCCGGCTTGCCGGCATCGGTCTGGCCTTCCCTGAGACAAAGCGCGAGAAGAATTTGAGGGCCGATGACTATCAGTTGCGGCAGCAAGCGCTGCAGGACGAAATAGAAAGCGAAATTGGCATTCCTGTCTTTGTACAGAACGACATTACCGCAGCGGCCAGTGGCGAGAGCATGTTTGGTGCGGCGAAACCGCTTTCGGACTACCTGTTCTTCTATCTTGGTGCCGAGCTGCACAGCCGCCTTATTCTCAACCACCAAATCTACCATGGGAACTCGTCGCTGAGTTTTGATGTCGGAATTCGTCGTCTGGAAACTCAACTTCATGGCCAGGAAATTTCCACGGACGCCCTTTGGGATCGGTCGTCACAGTGGCCGGATTATGGAGAGACGCAAAAAACCTGGGAGGCCGAGGTGGTCGAGCGTATAAGGCTATCGTACGAGTCTCTGACTCAATTTGTTGAAATCAACACGGTCGTCCTGTCGTCTTACGCCCCCCAGGATATTTGCCAGAAAATCTGTGAACAGTTTGAAAGTGTAGCGCCTGGATCCAAAGCCATGGCCGGGATCATAAACCCGTCACCAAAGGCCATTGGAGTAGCTAGTCTTCCTTTCAGCTCCCGCTTCATGGTGGAGTAAGCTTGAGCGTTTTCTGATCCTGCGCCCGACATTCAGCTGCATTGACGTAGTTTCTTATTTCAATTGCCTTGCAAACGACTGCAACAAGCAAGGCGCTCACGATCGCAAATGGCTGACTCGGACCATTGGAGGCTTTTCACTGGACAAGTCGGTATCGGGAACTGAACGTGATTTGGATAGGCATAGCCCAACAAGCTCCAGCGACATGCCGCAAGAAGCAAAAGAAAATGTGGATCATAAAATCCAATCTCAATAACTATCATTTAAAAACGATAGATTAATGAAACAAATGGCGGAGAGGGTGGGATTCGAACCCACGAGACGGTTCCCCGCCTACACACTTTCCAGGCGTGCGCCTTCGACCACTCGGCCACCTCTCCGCATATCCGTCTGACGGGCAAGTACCCGGCCATGCCGGCCGCTGTCAAGGCGGTCGCCCTGCCGTGGAAACGAGTGGCGAAGCACCACAAATCCACGGTCCGGATCGGGCGGCACTATAGCCAGAACACCTTGCTTGGCAACCACTATTTGGTGCTTTGCCGCGACATTATTCCCCCCAGGCGCGATGGCCATCGTCAACTTGCCATTGCATGAAAGTTTTCCGGCCTCTATGTCACGGGCTTGGGCTGTATTGCCGGCTTGTGTTGCAGGTTTGGCGAAGCTGTTTGTCCGGAGGTATACATGCGATTTGTCGCGCGAGTGCTGAGCTTGATTTTACTGGTGTTTGCGGTGCTGACCGGACTGGTCGACGCCATTCAGTCTGTTGCTGCCAGCCAGCTGGTGCTGACACCGCTGCTTGAGACCTGGACTCTGAACAGTCCCGACACTTTCGCGTATCTGCAAGATTTGTTCGCTCAATATTTGCCGGCTCCTGTCTGGGATGTCGGTGTCAGTTGGGTTCTTGAGCAGCCGTCTTGCGCCGTGTTCTTGATGTTTTCGCTGATATTTTACCTCGCAAGCTATCGCCGCTCCAAACCTGCGGGCCGGTTCGCGGCTTGAAGGCGGCGTGAAGGCCAATTTGGTGAAGAAGAGCGGCAGCCGGAGGATGAACCATGTTTCTTGTCGAGATGTTCCAACGCAAGACCACGATGCCGACGGCAGGGGAAGCGCTGGCAGGGCGCGGCGAGCCAATTGAGACCGCAGTCACGCATTTCGCCAATGGTCAGCCTCTGAAGCCACCGTTTCCTGATGGCCTTGAGGTTGCCTATTTTGCCATGGGCCGGTTTGCCGTCGCGGAGCGGCTGTTCTGGTCGTTGCCTGGCGTCCACGTCACGGCCGTGGGCTATGCGGGAGGAATGACTCCCAACCCCACCTATCAGGAGTTGTTGTCCAGTCTCACCGGTCACACAGAGACTGTCATGGTGGTCTTTGATCCGCGTCAGATCCGGTATGGCACCCTGTTGAAAGTGTTTTTTGAAAAACATGATCCGACACAAGCCATGCGGCAGGGCAATGATATCGGCACGTTTTTCCGTTCCGCGATTTTCACCATGACTGACGTTCAGCTTGTTGAAGCGGAACAGGCGCGGGACACCTATCAGGCGGCGCTCAAGGCAGCCGGTCACACCGGGCGGATTGCCACCGAAATTGTGCCTGCTACAGAGTTTTACTATGCCGAAGCCAGTCACCAGCAGCATGCGGCCAAAAATCCGGGTGCTCAAGCGGACTTGAAGGGAACTGGCGTTCCGTTCCCCGATGTCGGGTGAAGCAGGGCGAGTCTATCGTCTTTCAGAGTGACGCTGGGGCAGTTTGTTTATGCTGTCAGCTTCGCAAATCGGCGTTGGATTTTTGGCAAAAGCCATGCAAGGATACGTCTTTCCAGCCTCGCACGGCTGGCAAATTCCGCAGGTCTGCCCAATCGGGCATGCGGGAGGAACCAACAAGATCAACAAATAACCTACAGGGCTGCACACTATGAAACGCACGCTTTTGAGCTTCCTCGCTATGGCCGCCATGTCGGCGACCGCCATGGCCGCCGACATCAAGCCGGCAATCATTTATGACCTCGGCGGCAAATTCGACAAATCCTTCAATGAGGCAGCCTATGGCGGCGCCGAGAAGTTCAAGACCGAAACCGGGATTGATTATCGTGATTTCGAAATTGCCAATGATGCCCAGCGTGAGCAGGCGCTCCGCCGCTTTGCAAAGGATGGCAACAACCCGATCGTCATGGCTGGTTTCTCCTGGGCGGCAGCACTTGAAAAAGTCGCCGGTGAATACCCCGACATCAATTTCGCCATCATCGACATGGTCGTCGACAAGCCGAACGTCCGTTCGGTGGTCTACAAGGAACAGGAAGGCTCGTTCCTCGTCGGTGTGATGGCTGCCAAGGCGTCACAGACCGGCACCGTCAGCTTTATCGGCGGCATGGATATTCCGCTGATCCGCAAGTTTGCCTGCGGCTACAAGGGCGGCGTTCTGGCCACCAATGCTGACGCCAAGGTTCTTGAGGCCATGACAGGCCCGACACCAGACGCCTGGAACGATCCGGTCAAGGGCGGTGAAATCACCAAGTCGCAGATCGATCAGGGTTCTGACGTGATCTATGCGGCTGCAGGCGGCACCGGTATTGGTGTGCTTCAGGCTGCGGCTGATGCCGGCAAGCTCGGTATTGGCGTCGATTCAAACCAGAACGGCCTGCAGCCGGGCAAGGTTTTGACCTCAATGATGAAGCGCGTTGATGTCGCTGTCTACAATGCCTTCACCGATGCCAAGAATGATACCTTCTCTTACGGCTTCAGCTCGCTTGGTCTTGCCGAAGGCGGCGTCGATTACGCCATGGATGAAAACAACGCGCCGCTGGTCAATGACGAGATGAAGGCTGCGGTTGAAGCCGCAAAGGCTGACATCATCGCCGGCAAGATCACGGTTCACGATTACATGTCGGACAACGCCTGCCCTTACTGAGGCAAGCATTCGGCATTTTCGCTGAACAATGAAATCGATGCGGCCGGGCGATTGCCCGGCCGTTTCGTTGTGCAATGCTCTATAGCCCGCGACATGCAAAACAGGGACATTTCAACCATGGCCGCAATCCGCACCCACAAAGGTGATATCTCCGAGCAGGCGATGGCGCGTTACACTGGCGATATCGCCGTTGACACCGAAACCCTCGGGCTGGTGCCGCGCCGCGACCGGCTGTGTGTGGTGCAGCTGTCACCGGGCGATGGATCAGCCGATGTGATCCAGATTGCCGCGGGACAGAAGGCTGCGCCCAATCTGGTTGCCCTGCTCAAGGACGCGAACAAACGCAAACTGTTCCATTACGGCCGCTTCGATATTGCGGTGCTCTACAATGCCTTAGGCGTGACCGCTACGCCGGTGTTCTGCACCAAGATCGCGTCGCGGCTCACCCGTACCTACACCGACCGTCACGGGCTCAAGGACTTGACCAGGGAGCTTCTCGGGGTCGATCTGTCCAAGCAGCAGCAATCGTCTGACTGGGCGGCCGAGACACTCACGCAGGCGCAGCTGGACTATGCCGCCTCCGACGTGCTGCATCTGCATGCGCTGACCGAAAAGCTCACCGCCCGTCTGGTGCGCGACGGGCGCGAAGCCCACGCCGGGGCCTGCTTCGAATTCCTGCCGACCCGCGCCAAGCTCGATCTGCTGGGCTGGGGCGAAACCGACATTTTTGCCCATAGCTGACCGGGTGCAGCGCACGATCCGGCCACGCGAAAGCCATCCCGCGCGACAAAAAAGCGCCGGGGTGTGAGCAGGAAATCAGTCCGGAGGGCCGCACGCGGGCTTTGCCTCTGGGAAAGTAAGTCAAAGGGTGGCGCAACCCGCGCGCGGCCCGAATTTCGCCGGATGATGTCCGCATCCGACAGGCGGCACCTCGCACTCTCGGGATTTCAGCCCCGCCCGGATTACTCCGGCCGCGATCAGGACAGTTCGCGGGAGATGGTTTTCGTGGTCCGGCACGTCTTTTGGGTCAAGGACCAAAAATCCGCCACAGGCCCGTTCCGGTGTCGCATCCACAATCCCGCCCGTGGGCTGGATCTGCCCGAAGGCAGAATATGGATACGAGCCGGCCCGGTGACTGGCTTGGCCGTTTTTTGGAACCGGCTGCCAGCGGAGCCACGATGGTCGCCGCCTCCTCAAGTGGATTGCCGCACGTTACGGCGCCCCCCGAAAGGCATTCCTCCCGCCTGGCCCGACACGTTCGCGATCCATCCGGCAGCGGAAGCACGGCGAGTATGACAGGGGTGCGGAGGGTGTGGATGAAATGGCGGGGGAGATTTTGGCTAAGGGTCTAGATTTGTTGGGTGAAGGGCGGCGGTTTGTGCCCGCTGTGGGGCGTAACGCGCGAAACCAAATCTCCCCCCTTGCGGGGGAGATGTCGGCATCGCCGACAGAGAGGGGCATGTTGCGTTTCATACGGACAGCGTAGTGTTGGCAGAGACCTTACCCCCTCTGTCACCTTCGGTGACATCTCCCCCGCAAGGGGGGAGATTGGGCGCTTCCAGCAAAAACTGTAAACCACCTATCCGGTCTGTTTTGTAAATGACCTATCGGCTGGACAGCGCGCATCTTCTCCACCTTGGTGGGGGAGAATGGAATTTCAGCATCTTAGCTTCGGCTAAGTGCTAGAAATTTCAAGAGAGGGGGTCAGTTTTGGCGTGCGGAACGTCCCCCTCACCTGAAAAATCTATGACTTGGCGTTGCACACCAAGGCCATGATTTTTCTTCCTCTCCCACAAGGGGAGAGGGGGAATCGTTGCAAACAAAAAACCCGCCGGAGCGATCCGGCGGGTTTCGTTTGTCAGACGTCAGATCCGGAAAGGATCAGTCGTCACTGTTCTGCTTCTTCAAGGCTGCGCCGAGAATGTCGCCGAGCGAAGCGCCCGAGTCGGACGAACCGAACTGTGCAACAGCCTGCTTCTCTTCAGCGATTTCCAGCGCCTTGATCGACAGACCGACCTTGCGGTCCTTCTTGGAGAAGTTGGTGACGCGGGCGTCGACTGTCTGGCCAACCGTGAAACGCTCAGGGCGCTGCTCATCGCGGTCACGCGACAGGTCTGAGCGGCGGATGAACGAAGACAGGTCTTCGTGATCAACCAGAACCACTTCAAGGCCGCCATCAGTGATCGCGGTTACCTTGGCCGAAACAATGGCGTTCTTGCGCAGTTCACCGGAGGTGGCTGCATCGCCGATCGCGTCCTTGCCAAGCTGCTTGATACCCAGCGAGATGCGTTCCTTGTCGACATCGACGTCAAGCACGACGGCCTTGACCATGTCGCCCTTGTTGAACTCCTCGATGACCTGTTCGCCTGGACGATTCCAGTCGAGGTCGGAGAGGTGAACCATGCCGTCGACATCGCCTTCGAGGCCGATGAACAGGCCGAATTCGGTCTTGTTCTTGACTTCGCCTTCGACTTCGGTGCCGGCAGGATGGGTCTGTGCGAACAATTCCCACGGATTTTCAAGCGTCTGCTTGAGACCGAGCGAAATGCGGCGCTTGTTCGGGTCGACTTCGAGAACGACCACGTCAACTTCCTGCGTTGTGGACAGGATCTTGCCGGGGTGCACGTTCTTCTTGGTCCAGGACATTTCCGAAACGTGGATCAGGCCTTCGATGCCTGGCTCCAGTTCGACGAATGCGCCGTAATCGGTGATGTTGGTCACGGTACCGGTGATGCGCTTGCCGGCCGGGTACTTGACGCCAATGCCATCCCACGGATCGCTTTCCAGCTGCTTCATGCCCAGCGAGATGCGATGTGTGTCCTGGTTGATCCGGATGATCTGGACCTTGACGGTCTGGCCGATCGACAGGATTTCGGACGGATGGTTGACGCGGCGCCATGCCATGTCGGTGACGTGCAGCAAGCCATCGATACCGCCAAGATCAACGAACGCACCGTAATCGGTGATGTTCTTGACCATGCCTTCAACAGTCTGGCCTTCTTCGAGGTTCTGCACGATTTCCGAACGCTGTTCGGCACGGCTTTCCTCAAGCACGGTGCGGCGCGAGACCACGATGTTACCGCGACGCTTGTCCATTTTCAGGATTTCAAACGGCTGCGTGATGTGCATCAGCGGGGTGACGTCGCGGATCGGACGGATGTCCACCTGGCTGCGCGGCAGGAATGCCACTGCGCCATCCAGATCGACGGTGAAGCCGCCCTTGACCTGGTTGAAGATGACACCTTCAACACGCTCCTGCGCATTGAACTTCTCTTCCAGACGGATCCAGCTTTCCTCGCGGCGAGCCTTCTCGCGCGACAGCATGGCTTCGCCCAGAGCGTTTTCGATACGCTCGACATAGACTTCGACTTCATCGCCGACTTTCAGCGTGCCGTCCTTGGCCTTTGCGCCGAATTCCTTCAGCGGTACGCGTCCCTCGACCTTGAGGCCAACGTCGATGATGGCGACGTCTTTCTCGATGGCCATCACGATGCCCTTGGCAACATAGCCCTCGGCGAGGTCCTGCGTGGCAAGCGATTCAGCAAACAGCGAAGCAAATTCGTCTGTCATGGATTCAGTGTTAGGCATGAATTCTCCTGGCGACCGCGTAATCATGGTGCGGTCGGATGCGCCTGGTTGGTGTTGTTCGGACCAGCGATGCCTGTCTGCCCCTGACCATCAGTGAGGCGGGGCAAATACGGCGCGGGACAAGCTCGCTGGTGTTAGTTCAACGTTCGAGCGCAGCATCCACAAGGATACGGGCGGCTTCGAACGCGGTTTCTATACTCATTTTGGTTGTATCTAGCAAGTGCGCATCGGTTGCGGGGCGAAGTGGCGAGTCGGCGCGCTCGGTGTCCCGGGCATCCCGTTTTTCAATGTCGGTCAGAATGCCGGCCAGATCAGCGTGTCCACCATTGCTGACAATTTCATCATGACGCCGCCGGGCGCGTACCGCCGGGCTGGCGGTGACATAAAACTTGATCAGCGCATCCGGGCAGACAACCGTGCCGATGTCGCGGCCGTCCAGCACCGTGCCCGGCAAAGTCCGGGCGAAGTCACGTTGAGCGTCAACCAGCGCCTTGCGCACCTTCGGCATGACCGCGACCTTCGAGGCAGCTTCACCAATGTCGTGGGCTGACAGCACCGAGCGGTCCAGCTCCGACAGGTCAAGCGTACGGGCAATCTTTGCTGCTATTTCCTCGTCATCAAGCGGCATCCCGTGATCCATCAGCGCCTTGGCCGTGGCCCGATAGGTCAGGCCTGTATCAAGATGGTGAAGTCCGTAATGCTCAGAGAGCCGGCGCGACAGGGTGCCTTTTCCGGCCGCCGCTGGTCCATCGACCGCGATGACGATGTGTGAAACCTCACGGCTCATTTCCGATGCCTCATTGTTCTGTCAAACCTCCGTAAAGTCCAACCAGCTCAGCCATGTCGTCGTTTCCGTCCTGTGTCAGGCCGGTATGAACTCCGCGCCTGTCGGTTTCCGACCGGTTCTGGCTGACTTTCCATTTGCCGATCAGCTGGCTGACGGTGATTTCGATGCCGACAATCCCGCGCAGTTGCGCCGCCACAAACGCTTCCGGTGCGTCACCAACCTTCCAGGACGTTGGTCGATCCGCCTCATGCATGTCGGTTAGCTCACCCGTCTGCTGGCCGAGCCATTCGGCTCCTTCGTGAACGCTGGCCGAACCTCGTGCCTGAACCATCGCGTAATTCCAGGTCGGAACGACTTTGCCGTGCTCCGCCTTGGAGGCATACCAGGATGGCGTCACATAGGTGTTGCTGCCTTGAAACACCACCAGCACACTGGCGCCGTCCTTGATATGTCGCCATTGTTCATTGGCCCTGGACACGTGGGCGCAGAGCGTGGTGACGCCGTCCTTTTCGGAAACAAGGAAAGGGATCGGATTGGCCAGCACATCGGTCGCAGATGTCGAGATCAGCAAACCCAGCGGATGCGCTTCTATCAGCTCCCGCAACACGGTCTCGTCTTTTTCAGCAAATTGCGGTGGTGTATACATCCTGCCTACTCCTGCTCGGAACCGGAGGTCAGAGCCTCAACGGGCTGCTGTGCACCTGCAAAGCACAAGGCTGGTATTGGCATGTCGCTATGGGTTTGGCGCTCGCTCATTTGCGTTCAATCCCGATACTGACGCCATCCAGGTGCCGATAGGGGTCCCGTTCGAACAGGCTAGCATCCTCAAGCCAGGCCAGCAGCATGTCAAAGGCGTCGACACCCCAGAACACTTCATGCCCTGAATCTTTAGCGCAAACAAAGCTCGGCACTCCGAAGACACCGCGCTCGATTGCCTGATCCGTGTTGGCCCTCAGTGCAGCCTTGGCGCCGTCGTCGCTGGCGAGGTCAACCGGAATTCCGACGGCCTCGGCGAAAGCGGCAAGTTCCTCGTCCGTATCCGGAGCACGGCCTTGCGAGAAGACAAAATCAAAGGCCCGGCGTACCGTGGCCAGATCAGCGTCGCCGCCGGCCATCAGCCGCAGGGCTTTGAGCGGATTGAACGGATGGCGCGGCGGAAACCGGATATCAACGCCATGCTGCTTGCCCAGAAAAACCGACTGCCGGTAGGTATGCAGCCGTTTGGCGGAAATTTCCGCCGGGCCGCGCTGGCCCCAATGATTGAGGACAGCTCCAAGTAGAACAGAAACCGGCCGCACGTTCACACCAGCCGGCAATTCGTTCAGCCGAGCAAGCGCCACATGGGCGAACGGTGAGATCAGATCGTAGTGGAACTCGATTGTGCGCTGCTTCATAGGCTTGCTATCTCCGCGCCCATGCCGGTCATCATCTCCATGAACTCCGGAAAACTTGTGGCGATGATCGAGCAATCATCGACCTGCACCGGATTTTCGCTGGCAAGCCCCATGACAAGGAAACTCATGGCAATGCGATGATCTAGCCAGGTGACGACGACCGCGTCCTTCGATGGTGCGCCCAGACCTTTTCCATCCAGACGGCCACGCACCGACAGCCAGTCTTCGCCTTCAGTGCAATCGACACCGTTGATTTCCAGCCCGCGCGCCACAGCTGCCAGCCGGTCGCTCTCTTTGACACGCAATTCCTCAAGACCCGTCATCATCGTCTCGCCCTTGGCAAAACACGCGGCGATGGCAAGCACCGGATATTCATCGATCATCGAAGGCGCCCGATCGGCTGGCACCGTTACGCCTACAAGCTCGGATGCCCGAACCCGCAGATCGGCGACGTCCTCGCCGCCGGCCTGCCGCGGATCAAGGATCTCGATATCCGCCCCCATTTCCTGAAGGGTCCGAATCAGGCCGGTGCGGGTCGTGTTCATCAACACATTGCGAATCAGCACGTCTGATCCCGGTACGATCAATGCCGCCACCAGTGGAAATGCAGTCGAGGATGGATCGCCCGGCACATCAATGGTCTGGCCAACAAGTTGACCACGGCCCTCAAGCCGAATTGTCCGCACGCCGTCGGCGCCGGTTTCCACATCCAGTGCAGCGCCAAAACCTTTCAGCATTTTCTCGGTGTGATCGCGGGTCATGACCGGTTCGATCACCGTGGTGATGCCCGGTATATTGAGGCCTGCCAGCAACATCGCTGATTTGACCTGGGCCGATGCCATCGGCACCCGGTAACTGATCGGCGCTGGCGCCCGTGGACCGCGCAATGTCACCGGCAGCCGGTCGCCGGCTTCCGATTTGACCTGAACGCCCATCAGCCGCAACGGGTCGAGCACGCGTCCCATCGGGCGGCCCGACAATGACGCATCACCGATGAAAGTGGTTTCAAAATCATAAGGGCCCACGAGCCCCATGGTCAGCCGGCAGCCGGTGCCTGCATTGCCAAAATCAAGCGCAGCCTCCGGCTCGAGCAGGCATCCGTTGCCGACGCCGTTGATAACCCATGTCTCGCCGTCCTTGCGGATTGCCGCGCCCATGGCCTGCATCGCCTTGCCCGTATTGAGGACGTCCTCGCCTTCAAGCAAACCCGTGATCCGGGTTTCGCCTGCGGCAAGTCCGCCAAACATGAATGATCTGTGGGAAATCGATTTGTCGCCGGGAATGCGGATATCGCCCTTCAGTGCGGGACTCTTCGAGGCTTTGGCAGGGTGAAGAATTGCGGCAGCGTGGCCCATGATTGTCTTTCGCCAATTTGGTCGAATTATACCGGCAGTCCGGCTTGTGCGCAGGGCTAAGTATCACAGCCTGACGGGGGGCGTCATCTGACTTGGTTCGATTTTCGGCGAGAATGGCTTTGACAGCCGCGTTCAACATCATTAAGGGGTCCAGACCCGCCGAAACGGGGGGGCAGGCACTCCAGCCTTCGCCCTCCTTCCAGTTTAAGAGGCTTCGACAGTGGCAAAACCGGAACTTGGAACAAAACGCGTTTGCCCCGAAACCGGGCGCAAATTCTACGATCTGAAAAAAGATCCAATAGTATCGCCCTATACAGGCAAGACTTATCCGATTTCGTTCTTCGAGGAGGTGGCGCCGATAGCCGCCGAGAAACCGAAACCGAAACCGAAACCAACAGAGGAAGTCGAAGAGGTCGCGGAAGCCGAGACTGAATCGACTGACGTTGAAATCGTATCGCTTGAAGAGGCTGATGACGACACCGCGAGCACCGGTAAGTCAGAGGATATCCCTGATGTCGACGATGACGATGATGTTGAAATCGACGATGATGACGATGACGACACCTTTCTGGCCGACGATGACGATGATGATGATGACGATGTCAGCGATATCATCGGCGTCAGTGACGACGACGACGATCAATAAGGCGAATTCATCCGTGTGCTGAAAACCACCAGGTTTTCAAAACTGCAAAAAGGATTGAATTTTCATCTTGATCTTGTGCGGCTGCAGACGTATGAAGCCGCACCTGCCCGCCACTGTTGAGTGGCTGGCTACTCGCAGGGATTGTGTTCCGACATCAATCCCTTGCGTCCCGGGGCCATAGCTCAGCTGGGAGAGCGCCTGCATGGCATGCAGGAGGTCAGCGGTTCGATCCCGCTTGGCTCCACCATTTCCTCAATTTTTTATTTTGATAAGTGCGCAACAGGCGCCTTGCGATAGCTGTTGTGTTGCTCTCTCAAAGCAAACAGCACAACCACAGCCTGAAGTGTCTCCTGCAACAATATGATAACCACACCGTGCAAAACAGCATATTCCGAGGGCAAAAAACCGCGGAAAGGAGCTTCTTTTACCGGAATGGAAGTGTTTTCCGTCAAAGGTCGGCCCGGACAGAGGCGGGGAAACAATCATGGATGCAGTGAGCGACAACCGGCAGGTGCCACTTTGCATTGATCTCGATGGTACGCTGATCGCAACCGACACCCTTTGGGAAGGGCTTGTATCGGTGCTGATCCGCAGGCCTTGGTTGATTTTTGCTGCGATTGCCTGGGCCATCTCCGGCAAAGCTGTGCTGAAGCGCGAAATCGCTGCCCACTATCAAAGCAGGGGCGGAGACTGGCCCTATCGCACTGAGGTAATCGAGCGGATCAAGCTCGCCCGCAAATCCGGACAACCGGTCTGGCTGGTGACCGGCGCAGCCGAATCAACCGCCAAGGCTGTCTCTGCACATCTTGGCCTGTTTGATCGGGTGCTGCATTCGTCCGATACCGAAAACCTCACATCCCGCCGCAAATGCGAACAGCTTGTATCGCTGTGCGGTGATGGCGGGTTTGATTACGCTGGCAACAGCCGTGACGATCTGGTCGTCTTTGACGCTGCGCAGCGCGCCATCATCGTTGCGCCGGATAGGGCCGCCAGACGCTGGGGTGCCCTGCATGGAGCCGAGGTTCTTCCGCTGTCCAAAATCTCGCCGGTGGCGGTTTTGAAGTCCATTCGTGTGCATCAGTGGCTCAAGAATATTCTGATCGCGGTGCCGCTTGTTCTCAACCACGAACTCGCCAATTTGAACCTCGTCTTCGCAGCGGTCGCGGCATTTTTCTCGTTCAGTTTTCTGGCGTCTGCTGTCTATATCGTCAATGACATCTCTGATCTGGCCAACGACCGTCAGCATCCTCGCAAACGGTTGCGGCCACTGGCCGCCGGATCCGTATCGATCCCGGTTGTCAGCGCCACCGCCGCTGCTCTGCTGTTGGCGTCTGTCGGCCTGGCAAGCCTGTTGCCGCCACTGTTCTGGGCCATCCTGTCTCTCTATGCGGTGGTCACCACGGTCTATACTTTCGTTCTCAAGCGCAAACTGCTGGTCGATGTTTTTACCCTCGCTGGCCTTTATACCGTGCGCATTGTCGCTGGCGCAGCCGCAACCGGTGTCAGCCTCTCGTTCTGGCTGCTGGCATTCTCGATCTTCTTTTTCCTGAGTCTGGCGCTGGTCAAGCGTTACGTCGAGCTGGATGAGCTTGCAGAGGATTCCGAGACCCAGCTCAAGGGCCGCAGTTATGTTGGCAGCGACAAGGATATGATCGGTCAGTCGGGAGTTGCATCGGCTTTTTCATCGGCCATGGTTCTGGCGCTCTATGTCGACAGCAAGGAGGTCGCCTCCATGTACCCCCAGCCGGCGCTGCTGTGGCCGCTCTGTCCGTTGATTCTCTACATGCTGCTCAGGATCTGGATTCTCGCACGCCGGTCCCAGATGCATGAAGATCCGGTGGTGTTCATCATGCGCGACTGGCGCAGCCAGGTCGCCGCCATCTCTGGTGCTTGTCTGGTGATGCTCGCATCGCTGCAGCTGTGACGATTATGAGCCCGGAGTATGACAGCTGGGGCAGAGTGGCCCGCCATTCGCGTTCGGCTGCGCACGCAACGCAATTCAAACGCAACGCGGCGGGCAGTTTCTTGCCGTTCGGCAATGGCCGCTCCTATGGCGACACTTGCCACAATGACCAGGGTCACCTGATCCCCATGCGGCCGGGAGCGGCTATCAGCGCGTTCAACCCCGATACCGGCATCCTGACAGCGGATACAGGGGTTTTGTTGTCAGACATTCTGGTGGCGGTGATGCCGCACGGGTTCTTTCTCGAAGTCACCCCCGGCACCGCGCAGGTAACGCTCGGCGGCGCCATCGCCAACGATGTTCACGGCAAGAACCACCACCGTCGAGGCACCTTTGGCGGCTCAGTTGTCACATTTTCCCTGCTCGGCAGCGACGGGCTGCGCAAAACCTGTTCGCCGGAAACCAACACGGATTTGTTCAACGCGTCCGTTGGCGGCATGGGGCTAACTGGCATTATCGAATCCGCCACGATCCGCTTGATGCGGGTTCCGTCGGCCAACGTGCGTCAGACTGCATTCCGATTTTCCGGCATCGACGGATATTTCGATGCGATCGACGACATCGACGCGTCGCATGAATATTCTGTCGCCTGGATTGATCAGCTTGCGCGCGGTGGCAAACTCGGGCGCGGTGTGTTGATGGCCGGAGACCATGCTGAAGATGGCGGTCCGGCAAAGCCGCCATCGCCGCCAAAGCTGTCTGTACCCTTCTCGCCGCCGGTCAACCTGCTCAATCGGCTGACGCTCACGGCTTTCAACGAATTGTATTACGGCCGGGCACCGATAAAGCCACGAACCGGCATTGTACCCTGGTCATCGTATTTTCACCCGCTTGATGCGATCACCGGCTGGAACCGGCTCTACGGTCCGCGCGGATTGTTCCAGCATCAAAGTGTTTATCCTTCAGAAAATGCACGCGAGATCACTGTCTCCCTGATCGAGTGCGCCCAGAAACATGGTGCAGCGTCTTTCCTGACTGTGCTGAAGCGCTTTGGCGATATGCGCTCCCCTGGCCTGATGTCTTTCCCGCGCCCAGGGTTCACCCTGACCCTGGATTTCGCCAATTCCGGTGACAAGACATTGCGTATGCTCGAGGCCCTGGATGAGATAGTGATGAAAGCTGGTGGCGCGCTTAATCCCTACAAGGACCAGCGCATGTCGGTCCGCATGTTCGAAGCGTCGTTCCCACAATGGCGGGAGATGGAAGCCATGCGCGATCCTGCCGTGATGTCCGATTTCTGGCGTCGAACCGCGATGCGGCTGGACGAAGATCAGCATTCCGGCAAGCAGGTCGCAAACGCCTGACCGGTGGCTTCCGGCTTGCCAGCATGGCCAGCGCTGACTAATTGATGGTCAAATGTGTAAGAGGCTGCAATCGGCCCGCACCCAACCGCGAAGGACTTCAAGCCATGTCCCGCATTTGCATTCTCGGCGCTGGCGCCTGGGGAACAGCGCTTGCCACAGCTTTCGTCAGGCAAGGCCATGATGTGCGCATGTGGGGCCGTAATGCCGCAACGTGTGACGAGATTTCCTGCCTGCATACCAACCGGGCCTATCTTGGCGACGCCCGTCTGCCCGATCGGCTCACCGCCATGCCTGATATGGCTGAAGCGCTTGCGGATGCTGACATTGTTGTGTTCGTGGCACCTGCGCAATCGACCGGCGAAGTCGCCAGTCAGGCAGCCCCCCATCTTCCGGCCAAGGCGGTTCTGATCGCTTGCGCCAAGGGCATCGACAATCGCTCCGGCCAGACCCAAAGCGAAGTGATCGCCGGGCAGCTGCCCGATCATGTGGTGGGTGTTCTCTCGGGCCCGAGTTTTGCCGCCGATGTCGTTCGCGGCCTGCCCACGGCACTCACGCTTGCCATGCCGGAACAGGAGATGGCGCAGTCTCTGGCGCAGGATCTGTCCGGCGACGCGATAAGGCTTTATGCGTCAGATGATACGGTCGGCGTGCAGATTGGCGGCTCGCTCAAGAATGTGATGGCGATCGCGGTGGGGATTTGCAGAGGCGGTGGCATGGGGGCGAGCGCCGAAGCTGCATTGATCACCAGAGGCTATGCCGAACTGGTGCGGCTGGGCGTGGCGATGGGTGCCCGTCCCGAGACCTTGATGGGACTGTCGGGGCTCGGCGATCTCGTTTTGACCTGTTCATCGGAACTGTCGCGCAACTTCTCCTACGGCATTGCGGTCGGCAGTGGCCGTGATGTGACAGGGCTCAAGTTGGCCGAAGGGGTCTATACGGTCTCGATTGCCAATGAAATTGCGGCAAAGCACCAAATTTCCTGCCCGGTCATGCTGACCGCGGGTCTGGTTCTGTTGGGCAAGATGTCCGCTGATGAAGCCCGCACCGCGTTGATGTCGCGCCCGATCAAGGCGGAAAGCCCTGAACTCCGGAACTGACAGGGCGCGGTTGCTGATTTGGAGCCGTGTAATTTTCAGTTTCTGCACATGCGATCAATCGCATGAGAGGATTTTTCATTTTTTTCCGCTCTAATGGGTCAATCCAGTAAGAACGGCCCAGTAAGACGGCCGGGTATAACGGCCAGACGGTCGCGCGAATCGGAGCATTCAATGGTCTCAAGCCATACCATCACGCCTGTTATCCTGTGCGGCGGCGCGGGTTCCCGGCTCTGGCCGATGTCACGCGATTCCAAGCCGAAACAGTTCCATCGTCTGGTCAACGACAAGACCTTGCTGACCAACACGCTTGAGCGCGTTGATTTCAAAGGCGAAGGCCTGCGCTATTTGCCCACCCGGATTGTCGGCGGAATCGCATTCGAATCGCTGCTGACCGAACAGGGCGAGACCGGCAGCGTTGAGGTTGAGCGTTACGTGCTTGAGCCGTTGATCCGCGATACTGCTGCGGCAATCGCGGCCTCGATCGTCGATCTGGCTGACACCGATCCGGACAGAATGGTGCTGGTGCTGCCATCGGACCACCAGATTTCCGACGTGGCGGCTTTCTTTGATGTAATCCGCACCGGCGCGCAGGCGCTTGCGGAACGCGGTGGTATCATGACCATCGGCATCACCCCGACGCGGCCCGAAACCCAGTATGGTTATATCGAGCGCGGAGATGGTGACGGACCGGTCTACGATGTGTCGCGTTTTCGCGAAAAGCCGGACCTCGAGACGGCCGAAACCTTTCTCCACTCGGGTCGTTTTTTCTGGAATGGCGGCATCTTCATGTTCCGCGCCGGAGAAATGGGCGCCGAGTTGGCTCGTCAGCAACCGGAAGTCTGGGCGCAAGCCAAACTGGCTGTGGAGCGTGCCGACATCGAAGGCAAATGCTATCGTCTTGATCCGGAGGCCTTTGCCGCCAGCCCCAAAATTTCGATTGATTATGCGGTGATGGAAAACGCCCCTCGCATCGGTGTGGTCGCAGCGAGTTTCGACTGGAACGATCTGGGGTCGTGGAACCAGTTGCATGACGGAGCGTCGCTTGACGAGAATGGCAACGCCCGCTTCGGCGATGTGCTGACCATCGACGTTCACAATAGCTACCTCCGCTCGGAGGACCGGCTGCTGGCCGTCGCAGGTCTCGACAACATCATCGTGGTGTCCCAGCCCGACGCGCTTCTGATTGTCCATCGCGACAAATCGCATCTGGTCAAGGACATTGCCGGTCAGGTCAAGAAAACCGGGGAGTGGCCGCCGTTGGCGGTGGCTCACTCGGGTCGGCCAGTGCCGTCGCCGAGGGTCATCCGCAAATGGTTGTTTGATACCGCGCTGCCGCTCTGGGCTGGCGCCGGCGTAGACCGGGTGCATGGCGGGGTCTTTGAGGCGCTCAATCATGACGGCAGCCCGGCCGATCTGGGTTACAAGCGGTTGAGAGTCCTGGCCCGGCAGATCTATTGTTTTGCCAATGCCGAACTGCTCGGGTGGGAGGGGGATGCTCGAAAGGCACTCACACATTGTTTCACCACCCTGACCACGACCGGATGGCATGCCGATGGCGGCTGGATCCATCTCTGGAACGCCGACGGGACGGTGAAAGATCCGCAACGCGATACCTATGATCAGTGCTTTGTGCTGCTGGCGCTGGCCTGGCTCTGGAAGGCAACGAAATGGCCTGAAGCGCGGGTCTGGGCCGAACGCACCATCGCCTATATGGACGATCATCTGGTTGATCGCGCCAATGGCGGGTTTTACGAATCAAGCTTGCGGCTCGATTACCGCCGCGCCAATCCGCACATGCATTATCTCGAGGCGATGCAGGCCTGGTACGAAGTCACCGGCGAGCGCGCATTTCTTGATCGCGCCCAGACCGCTGTTGATCTGTTCACAGCGGTGTTCTTCAATCCGGAAAGCTGGAGTGTAACCGAGCATTTTGAGCGTGACTGGTCAGTGCGTGCGGACAAGCCCGCGCGTGTCGAGCCGGGGCATCATTATGAATGGGTTTGGCTGCTGTTGCGTCAGGCACGGTTCGCCGATCAGCCGGAGCTCAAGGAATATTGCCGCAAACTCTATGCCACCAGCCATGCCTTCGGCCATGCACGTGGCACCGATGCGGTGTGCGATTCAATGGCGCCCGATGGATCGGCAATGGTAGGTACGGCACGGCTCTGGTGTCAGACCGAAGCGCTCAAGGCAGGTCTGTTGGCGCGCGCGGAAGGGCTGCCGGGTGATGAAACGCTGTTCATTCGCATGCTCGACGTCATCTTCAACCGCTATCTGACGACACCGGCACCGGGCGGCTGGTACGATCAGATCGACCCCAATGGGCGGGTGATTTCGAAGGATATGCCGACCAGCACTTTCTACCATGTGTTCTGTGCGCTGGTGGAGTATCTCAGGCATGAAGAAATGCTGCCTCGAGCTGACTGACGGCGCGAGACTTCCCGGATGAACAGGAGAGACATGAATATGGCGGCCAAATTCGGCACAAGCGGGCTTCGCGGCCTTGTCGGGGATCTGACCGACGGCACTGCCGCCGCTCACGCTCGCGCCTTTGCCCGGCACCTCAAAGCGACCGGAATGGCCGCCGCCGGTGCGCCGGTCTTCATTGGCCGCGACATGCGCGCCTCAAGCCCTGAAATTGCCTCGCAGTGTGCGGCAGCGTTGATTGCCGAAGGCCTGGAACCTGTTGACTGCGGTGTCCTGCCAACCCCGGCGCTGGCGCTGCACGCCATGCGCAAACGCGCGGCGGCCCTGATGATTACCGGGTCGCACATCCCCGATGATCGCAACGGTGTCAAATTCTACCGTCCCGATGGCGAGATAGACA
>Ga0163215_100592_pt1 | contig 52082 bp, 43 predicted proteins | sample SynspAceP_FD_185934 | JGI IMG/M metagenome (GOLD analysis project Ga0163215, IMG submission 185934) | Saline lake microbial communities from Ace Lake in Antarctica - Synechococcus sp. Ace-P (Hybrid Assembly) | ecosystem: Environmental > Aquatic > Non-marine Saline and Alkaline > Saline | place...
AATATCACGCCACGTTCCTCACTATTGAGGTGCTTGTTTTGTCTGTTCATAACAACATCCTATGCCCGTTGGGCTGGGGTGTTGCATTTGAAACTTGAGTCTAAGCTTGGCGTCGTAGCTCCCGTCCATTCAAGATCTAATCAAGATCTAAGGTGACACCATTTTTCGTGAATACTTGCCCTGCAGCATGACCAATTGGTATATCAAGCTTTTGGTCTGTTCGAACATTGCGACGCAGAACAAAAGGACGAAGTTGAGCCCCATGTCTGCCTGCTTCAAAACCTTCAGACTTAAGTGGTCTAGTGCTTCAGCGATCGGCATACCTAATTCAATACCGTGGATAGCTGAACGGTTCAGTGTAACGTCAGATATCGCTGTTTCTTGCGCTTTTGATGCGTGCGAAAACACAAATAATGCTAAAATTGGTGTCAATGCTTGCTTGTACGCATTGTCTACCTTCGTGATCGTGTTGGTTCATTCGCCCCATAATATCGGGAATAATTTGTTCTAAAAAAGCATTTTGATCCCAGACAGTCTTTCTTCGCAATTCAGTTGGGGGCGGAAATGATCCTTCCTCGGGAAGGCTGATCTCACGGGTTCCATAGCAAATATCGCGGGTATTCGCTGCTTTTCAGAAAAAGTACGATACTGGATTAGAGCCGTTATTTGCACATCTCCCAAAAACCGTTGTTTCTTGAGGCACTAACCCGAACGAAAAAAGCCGAAGCAGATGCTCCGGCCTTTTTCACCATATCCGCGCCAGCCTTAGTGAACAGTCGCCTCGTCCGGCTTGGGCCTGTTGCTGGGGCTAATCCGGTCTCCGATGATCAGGCCATCAGGCCCCGCTGTCACCGGAATAATGTCGCCGTCATTCACATCCCCCGCCAACAACATCTCTGCCAGCGGGTTTTGCAACGCGGACTGGATCACCCGCTTGAGCGGCCGTGCGCCAAAAACGGGATCATACCCTTCGTCCGCAAGCCACTTGCGCGCGCCCTCGTCCAGCTACAACTCAATCTTGCGGGCCGCCAGCCGTTTGAGCAACCGTGCCATCTGGATCGTCACAATCCCGTCCATGTTTTCACGGTTGAGGCGGTCAAAGATGATCGTCTCGTCCAGACGGTTCAGGAACTCGGGGCGGAAGTGTGCACGCACAGCTTCCATGACGTCTTTCCTGGCCTCCACCATATCACTGCCCTCGGGGGCCATGCTCAGCGCTTGGGCCCCAAGGTTCGACGTCAGGATGATCAGCGTCTGTTTGAAATCCACCGTCCGGCCCTGACCATCAGTCAGAATACCATCATCCAGCACCTGCAACAGCACGTTGAACACATCGGGGTGCGCTTTTTCGACCTCGTCAAACAGCACCACCTGATAGGGCCGGCGGCGCACGGCTTCGGTCAACACACCACCTTCGTCATAACCGACATAGCCGGGAGGCGCACCAATCAGACGCGAGACCGCGTGTTTCTCCATGAATTCGGACATATCAATCCGCACCATGGCGCTGTCGTCGTCAAACATGAACTCGGCCACCGCCTTGGTCAGCTCGGTCTTGCCAACGCCTGTGGGTCCAAGGAACAGGAAACTGCCCAGCGGGCGGTCTTCATCGTTCAGACCCGCGCGCGAGCGGCGCACGGCATTGGCCACCGCTTTCACGGCGAGGTCCTGACCGATCACACGGCTGTGCAGCTGCGCTTCCATCTGCAACAACTTGTCCCGCTCGCCTTCCAGCATCTTGCCCGCCGGAATACCGGTCCAGCGCTCGACCACGCTTGCGATCTGATCAGGGCGCACGGCCTCTTCGACCATCATGCCTTCTTCGCGACTTTCCGCTTCGACCAGCTCACGCTCCAGCTGCGGGATAACGCCATAAGACAGCTCGCCCGCTTTAGCGAGATTGCCATCGCGTTTGGCAATGTCCAGATCAGCGCGCGCACGGTCCAGCTTTTCCTTGATGTCACGCGCACCCGCCAGCTTGTCCCGCTCGGCCTGCCAAGTGGCAGTCATCGCATCGCTGCGCTCTTTCAGCCCCGCCAGATCCTTCTGAAGCGTCTCCAGACGGTCCTTGCTGGCCTGATCATCCTCGATCTTGAGCGCTTCTTCCTCGATTTGCAGCTGCAAAATCTGACGGTCGAGCGCGTCCAGCTCCTCGGGCTTGCTGTCGACTTCCATGCGCAGACGGCTTGCCGCCTCGTCCATCAGGTCAATCGCCTTGTCGGGCAGGAAACGGTCCGTAATGTAACGGTGGCTCAGCGTCGCGGCAGCGACCAGCGCGGAGTCTGTGATCCGCACCCCATGGTGCAACTCGTACTTCTCCTTGATACCGCGCAGGATACTGATGGTGTCCTCGACGGTGGGTTCCAACACCATGACAGGCTGGAAACGCCGCGCGAGGGCTGCGTCTTTTTCCACATATTTGCGGTACTCATCCAGCGTGGTGGCACCGATACAGTGCAATTCGCCGCGCGCCAGCGCAGGCTTGATCAGGTTGGCCGCGTCCATCGCGCCTTCGCCCTTGCCGGCACCGACCAGCGTGTGCATCTCGTCGATGAACAGGATCACCTGTCCCGCCGCTTCGGTCACTTCGGTCAGGACGGCTTTCAGCCGCTCCTCAAACTCGCCACGGTATTTCGCGCCGGCAATCAGCGCGCCCATGTCCAGCGACAGCAGCTTCTTGTTACGCAGACTTTCCGGCACATCCCCGTTGATGATGCGCAGGGCAAGGCCCTCGGCAATCGCGGTTTTACCCACGCCCGGCTCGCCAATCAGAACGGGGTTATTCTTGGTCCGGCGGGACAGAACTTGCATCGTGCGGCGGATTTCCTCGTCGCGGCCAATGATGGGGTCAATTTTGCCGGCCTCAGCCCGTGCTGTCAGGTCCTGCGCGTATTTCTTCAGCGCGTCATAGCCATCTTCGGCACTTGCACTGTCAGCGGTGCGGCCTTTGCGCAGATCATTCACGGCCGTGTTCAGCGCCTGCGCACTCACTTTGCCCGCCGTCAGCGCCGTCTGGGCACCGGATTTCACCATGCACAGCGCCATCAAAACCCGTTCGACCGGCACAAAGCTATCACCTGCCTTTTTCGCCAACGCCTCTGCCTCTGCCAGAACACGCGTTGTTGTGGCATCCAGATAGGTCTGCGCCGCCTCGCCGGTGACTTTCGGCATTTTGCCAAGGGCAATATCTACAGCCTGCTTGACCGCGGCCGCATTGCCGCCGGCTGCGTTGATGAGGTTGCTCGCAAGCCCCTCTTCGTCGTCCATCAATGCTTTCAGCAGATGTTCGGGCGCCAGTCTCTGATGGCTGTCGCGTGTCGCAATCGTCTGGGCCGCCTGCACAAAGCCGCGCGACCGTTCCGTGAACTTGCTCAGGTCCATGGGTCGTCTCCTTTTTAAAAGCGTCCACTTGGGGGATGCACCCGCTTGGCGGCATGTATCCGGTGTGGACCTTACGATTGATATCTGGGTTGCATACTGACTTTGATCAAGACACCAAACAGATCAAATTTTGCCAACCCACGCCCCTGCCTACGCGCGATATTGCAATGACAAACACCCAGCACCTGCAGATAGGCTAAATTTTGCTCGATATACTTCATTGTTTTAACTGCACTTTAACACTTTTTGCGTTTGTTTGCGACGCAAGGGGGAAACTTTTTGCCAATTAAACAGTTAATTTAGTACCGCGAATGCCCAAGTATCAAGCGGAGGCAATTTAGTCCCGATAAAAACCAAGGGACGGATGGAGAGTATGACAATGACACACCCGATGATTCAAATCAGTGATGTAATGTATAACGCAGCCACACAGTGTTTCGAAGCGATGGTAACTGTAGATACCGGCACACGCACTGCGAAATATCCTTGCGAGATCGAAGCACCGATCACCATGAGTTTCGAGCAAGCAGCCGCAGGCTTGAAAACACAAGCACTGCGCCGTCATAAAACGCGGTCCGGTATGTATTCACAAATGCGCCGTCATGTGGCCGATGTCCGCGCCGGACGCGCCCGCTTTGACCCGCGCGCATGGCTTGCGCAACTTGGCTTCTCGTCCGCAGACAAAGCCGCCTGAAAGTTTTGAATTTGCGCAGCTTGATGGCAGATCAGGTGCATTGTCCCTGCACGGTCCGCCGCTGCGCAAGAGCAGAGACGTTTGACTGCCTGCACTGTCTCTGACGTACTGGTCCGGTCCGCATCTGCGTGATCGGGCCTTTTTTCTGTACAGCCCCCGCCCCATCGCCTATGCCGCCCAAGGCGTTTGCCACATCCTGACCCTGATGGAGCGTTATCCCATGTCTGATCCCTTATCGAACGACCGCCTGATCGTTGCCCTTGATGTTCCCAATGCTGTTGCAGGGCTGGCCCTGGCCAACAGATTGGGCAACGCAGTGAGCTTCTATAAAATCGGACTGGGCATGCTGACGGGTGGCGGTCTTGCACTGGCCAACGAGCTGAAACAGGAACATGGAAAGCGCATTTTTCTGGATATGAAGCTGTTCGACATCGGCGCCACCGTCGAGACTGCGGTCCGCGGGCTGGCGCAGTTCGATCTCGATTTTCTGACGGTCCACGGTGATCCGCATGTTGTGCGTGCCGCCAAAGAAGGGGCATCGGGCAGTAATATGAAAATTCTCGGCGTCACCATTCTGACATCGCTGGACCGCGCAGATCTTGATGCCAGCCTGATCCGCGCGGGCGATCTGCCCGATCTGGTAGTGGCCCGCGCCCTGCATGCGTTCGAGGCAGGCGCAGACGGTGTCATCGCTTCGCCACAAGAGGCCGCATTAATCCGTGCGCTGCCAGAAGCGGCAGGCAAGCTGATCGTCACCCCCGGTGTGCGCCCCGCAGGTGCCGCAGCAGGCGACCAAAAACGTATAGCAACACCTGCTCAGGCGATCCTGAACGGCGCTGATCATGTGGTGGTCGGTCGGCCTATCCATCAGGCAGCAGACCCCGTCGGGGCCGCGCGCGCAGTCCTTGCAGAGATGCTAAAGACCACTGCAACAACCTGAACGTGTGCCATATCCATCACAGGGGATAATTATGACAGCCTCCCCCTAACCGGCAAACTAGGTGAAAAACACCATTCATGGTAGAAATCAGGTGGTGATACTCCCCGACGCGCCGGTCCTTTCTGCTGGCCGTCACCTACCCCCCGCTAATTGCAGCGGGGGGGTTTTTCGGGAGAAAGTTACGCAAAGCCTCATAGTGTATCCCGGAAACCTCATGGTGTATCCCGCTCGGAAATCCAAATTGCGAGCCGATCCTGAAAGGCCGGCACAGCTTTGGAATGGCTTAGAAAGCTGTTTTCCTCCATCATCTGCCATTTCTGTCCCTCGTCGCCAAAAATGACATCTGCTTTAGCTTCTTCCGGCATCTGCGCCACGAAAAACCATTTCACTTCATCGCCTTCGGAAAATTTGCGGCCCCAACAAACAGCCTCAAGCGGCACCGACAGCCCCAGCTCCTCGCGGCATTCGCGCAAAGCACAGGCCAAAGGCGTCTCGCCCCCCTCACGTCCGCCTCCGGGCAGGTCCCAGTGATCCGCAAAAATCAGCCCCGGCTTTGCATCGCGCAGGATCACGGCTAACCGGTCCCCCAAATAAAGCGCCAGCTTTGCACCGGCAAAGTCAGCACCGTCATAGTCGTCGATGTAGAATTGCATGGCTCTCTCCGGCTGTGAAGGGTATCATCTGTTATCCTTTGATAGATCACAATCCCCGCCATGCCCGCACTCTGCCGTGATTGCCTGACCCAGTTCGACGATGCCCGCAGGTGCCCCGCCTGCGCCAGCCCGCGCGTGACGCGGCACCCCGAATTGTGGGATCTCAACATTGCTCATATGGATTGCGACGCCTTCTATGCGTCGGTCGAGAAACGCGATGATCCGTCGCTTGAGGGTAAGCCCGTGATCATTGGCGGCGGGCATCGCGGCGTTGTGTCAACTGCGTGTTATGTCGCGCGGATCCGTGGGGTGCGGTCCGCCATGCCAATGTTTCAGGCACTCAAGCTGTGCCCGAATGCTGTGGTGATCCGTCCGCGCATGGAAGAATATGTAAAAGCCTCGCGCGCGATCCGCACCATGATGGAGGAATTGACCCCCGCCATAGAGCCGCTGTCGCTGGACGAGGCGTTTCTGGACATGAGCGGTACGGCGCGTCTGCATGGCGCGCCCCCCGCCGTGATGCTCGCGCGCTTGGTACGGCGCATGAAGACGGAACTGGGGCTGACAGGCTCTATCGGGCTGAGCCACAACAAATTTCTCGCCAAAGTCGCGTCAGACCTCGATAAACCACACGGTTTTTCGGTGATCGGCAAAGCGGAGACGATGGATTTCCTACGCGACAAACCTGTTCGCATGATCTGGGGTGTGGGTGCGGCAGCTCAAGCATCGCTGGACAAGGCAGGTATCCGCAGCTTTTCAGACCTGCTGCGCTGGGAACAGGCTGATCTGGCTGCACGCTTTGGCGGCATGGGAGAGCGCCTGTATCATCTGGCACGCGGGCAGGACCATCGCCGCGTTTCGGCTGATGCGCCAATGAAGTCTATCTCGAACGAAACAACCTTTCATGATGATACATCCGATCCGGATCTGCTGGACGGGCATATCTGGCGGATGGCGGAAAAAGTGGCGGACCGTGCGAAGGCAAAGAACCTTGCAGGACGGGTGGTCACGCTCAAGTTGAAACGGGCCGACCATACGCTGTTGTCGCGGCGCGTTGCACTGAGCGACCCGACCCAGCTTGCAGACAGAATATACCGTACTGCGCGAGCGATGTTTGATCAGGTCACCGAAAAGGGGTCCTACAGACTGCTTGGGTGCGGCCTGTCGGACCTGAGTGATGCAAAGGGTGCCGACAAACTGGGCGATCTTCTGGACCCGGATGCCGCACGGCGGTCAGACGCGGAGCGGGCAACAGATGCCATCCGCAACAAGTTTGGCGCCGGTGCCATTGTCAAAGGGCGCACATTACGGTGAAGACAGCACGGGCTGGGCGGTTATTCCGCCGCAAGCGGGATGCGTCCTTCGCCAATTTTGGCGATTTCTTTGACGACACCGCGCAGGGCCGCTTGCACTGCCTCAAAATCACCGTTCGGGCGGATCAGCTGTTCATTCATATAAAGCGAGCGGTCGAGTTCTACCTGAACGGCGTGCTGCCCTTGGGCGGGCTTGCCGTACGCTTGGGTGATATAGGCACCCGCAAAAGGTGCGTTTCGAGTCACAATGAAACCGGCGGCAACAAACGCAGCCTCGATCCGGTCAACCACATCGCCACTGGCCGCCGCGCCAAAGCGGTCTCCCAGTACCACATCAGGCCGACGCATTCCTGCACGCGCCACACCGTCCATCGCCTCGTGCGGCATTGAATGGCAGTCTATCAGAAACGTTTGGCCATGCCGCGTATGGGCTGTGTCCAGCAGGCTTTGCAGCCGGTCGTGATAAGGTTCCCAATACCGGGTGATCCGCTCCTCTGCCTCGAACATGCTCATTTTACCGCGATAGATTGCACGCCCGTTGGCCACCACGCGGGGAATCACCCCGAGGCCGGACGCAACACGCGGATTATGCCCGCTGCGGCGCACACCTTCGATCAAGGCCGGATCAAGCTCGTCGCGTGCGCGGTTCAGGTCCACATAGGCGCGCGGCGCGCCCGCTTTGATAAACGCGGCGCCATATTCTGGGGCACAGTCATATAACTGGTCCACAAAAGCATCTTCGGACGAGCGAATGGCGTGTTCGTTCAAAACCGTCTTGCGCAAAAACGACCAGCTGTAGTCCCGACCCGAGTGAGGTGAGGCAAATACAACACATGACGCAGGCGCTGCGGGCAGTAAAACTTCAAAAGCAGTGGCGGGCATATGCGTATCCTTTCAAATAAAAGACATAGCGTAGTTTGCCACAAAGCCAAAAGCCCTTGATCACGCTTGCGACTCCTTTTATAGCAACCGGACGGCGCGGTGTTTTAGCGCCCCTTCTTTGTTTGGGGCAATGGGCAGCGCGTTCATATAAGTGGGTGATTAGCTCAGCGGTAGAGCACTTCGTTGACATCGAAGGGGTCACTGGTTCGATCCCAGTATCGCCCACCATGTATTCACTGGCGTATCCGCGTACGGATCCGCTGCCCGTAAACCGGCGCTGAACGGCGCCCTAAAAACTGGAAGGATCGAACTCATGAAAGTTCGCAATTCGCTCCGCTCGCTGAAAAACCGGCACCGTGATTGCCGCGTTGTGCGTCGCAAAGGCCGCGTTTACGTGATCAACAAGACCCAGCGTCGCTTCAAAGCCCGTCAGGGTTGAGCTGTTCTCGCTTGGTGACTTAAAAAGGCTGCTCCCGCCGGAGCGGCCTTTTTGTTGTTTTGGTTTGCTTAGGTGGCTACGCGAGGCTTTCAGCCAACGTCACCTCTCGTTATCACGATAACAAAACAGTGCGCCCCCTTGTGCCGTCGGGCGGAAAAATCGTTACTGCTCCCAAGTTTTATCAAAGGAGCACATCATATGAATGATACCTATACCCCCCCCCAAATATGGACATGGGAGCCTGGCAATGGCGGGCAGTTCGCCTCTATCAACCGCCCCATCGCTGGCCCTACCCACGAAAAAAAGCTGCAAGCAGGCAAGCACCCGATCCAGCTCTACTCCCTCGCCACGCCAAACGGTGTCAAAGTCACCATTCTACTCGAAGAGCTGTTAGCCGCAGGTCATACAGGCGCCGAGTATGACGCATGGCTGGTCAACATCGGTGAAGGCACGCAGTTCGGCTCCGGTTTTGTGGATGTTAATCCCAACTCGAAGATCCCCGCGCTGATGGACAACTCCGGTGATACCCCCCAGCGCGTGTTCGAAAGCGGCGCAATCCTGCTCTATCTTGCAGAAAAATTCGGCGCCTTCATACCGACAGATCCTGCACAGCGCACCGAGATGATGAGCTGGCTTTTCTGGCAAATGGGTTCCGCCCCCTATCTCGGTGGCGGCTTTGGCCACTTCTACGCCTATGCACCAGAGAAATTCGAATACCCGATCAACCGTTTCACGATGGAGACAAAGCGCCAGCTTGACGTACTGGACCGCCATCTTGCAGACCACGAATGGTTTGCGGGCGACTATTCTATCGCGGATATCGCAATCTGGTCATGGTACGGTCAGCTGGTTCTGGGCCGCCTTTATTCAGCCGCCGAATTCCTAGATGTGGCGTCCTATAAAAACGTCATGCGATGGGCCGAAGCCATCGACAAACGCCCCGCAGTCACCCGTGGCCGTATGGTAAACCGCGCCTTTGGTGACGATCTGTCGATGCAACTACACGAGCGTCACGATGCCTCGGATTTCGAGACCAAAACGCAGGACAAAATAGAAAAAACATAAACGATCCACGCGCATCCTCGTAAGGATGCGCGCGCCCTGCCTTCTTTATTTTGCCTTTAAACTCAATACCGTCCCCTAAACCGTTCCCAACTGAAGACGTGTTTAGCGCCGCCCCACCTGGCGGCAAATCAGGATCACTGGCAGCAGGCCCATCGCCACAATCACAAGGCTGGGCACTGCCGCTCCCTCCAGCCGCTCGTCACTCGCCAGCCGGTAGGCCTGCACAGCAAGCGTATCGAAATTAAAGGGCCGCATGATCAGGGTGGCGGGCAGTTCTTTCATCACATCTACAAACACAATCAGAAGTGCGGTCAGCAGGCTGGGTGCGAGAATTGGCAGATGCACACGCCGCAAGGTCCCTACAGGCCCCTGACCGAGCGAGCGTGACGCCGAATCCATATTCACATGCACCATAGCTTGACCGCCTTCATAAGCACCCAGTGCCGCCGCCAGAAACCGCACCATGTAAGCAATCACCAGCAACCAGATCGAGCCTGTGATCAGCAGCCCTGTCGAGATATCAAAGGTGGTGCGCATCCACGCATCGACAGCATTGTCAAACGCCGCAAACGGCACCAGCAGCCCCACTGCAATCACGCCGCCCGGCACCGCGTAGCCCAGACGCGCCACATAACTGGCTCCCTGCGCCAGACGCCCACCGCGCATACGCTGGAAAAACCCGACACATATCGCCGCCGCCACCGTGATCACTGCCGCAACACCGGCGAGGGTTGCGGAATTCTGGATAAATCCCAGATACCGCGCGCTCAGCAGGTTCTGCTCGGATCCCAACCCCATTGAGAACAGCACGACGACAGGCAACAGCGCCCCGAACAGAACCGGAATGCCACACAGGAAGGTAGCCATACCGGCCCGCCATCCGCGCAATTCTATCGCAGGGGCCGCCTTGGATTGCCGCGAGGGATCATGATATTTTGCGTTGCCCCGCTGTAGTCGTTCCAGCATGGCCAGCAGCAGCGCAAAACTCAGCAGGCACAGGGCCAGTTGTGCGGCCCCCACACGGTCGAACAGCGAGAACCAGCTGGTGTAAATACCGGTTGCAAAGGTCTGCACGCCAAAATAGGCGACCGTGCCAAAGTCCGCGATGGTCTCCATCACGGTCAGCAGGACACCCCCTGCGATGGCAGGACGGGCGAGCGGCAAGCTCACCTTGAAAAACGCTGCCCAAGGCGAGGACCCCAGCGCGCGTGCAGCCAGAAACGTGGTGCCGCTTTGCTGCAAAAACGCGGCGCGGGCCAACAGATAGACGTATGGATACAGGACCAGAACCAGCATCAGCGCCGCCCCCCCGAGCGAGCGGATCTCGGGGAACCAGTAGTCGCGCGGGCCCCAGCCGGTCACATCACGCAGAGTGCTTTGGACGATGCCGGGGTGATCCAGCACATGGGTATAGGCATAAGCCAGCACATAGGCCGGAAAGGCCAGCGGCAGCACTAGAGCTATCTCGAAAAACCGCGCGCCCGGAAAGCGGGTCATGGTAACCAACCACGCAGCCCCCACACCGATGGAAAACGTACCACAGGCCACCAGCACGACCAGCGCCAGAGTGGTGCGCGCGTAGCCGCCCAGCACCGTTTGGGCCAGATGCTGCACCGTTTCGGTTCCGCCGGACAAAGCGGCCAGCAGGACTGCCACCATTGGTAGGGCGCACAGGCAAGCGACAACTATGGCAATGCCCGACAGCGCGCGGGCGCCATCGGGTTTTTTCTTGGTCACGGGAATTGATGCAGTGCTCATGGCCCTATGTCGACTATTTTAGTCGGAATGGGAAGTGGGCCTGTCGCAATGCGTCAATCGTAAGTGCGCTTGTCCTCGATGACCAGTCCGTCTTTAGGCAGACTATCAGGGGCCACCACCTCAATCCGGCCTTTCAGCTTCAGCAATGACGCCACAGAGACGGCATAGGCTTCGGCGTTTGGCGTCGCACTTTCAATCTGTACAGTCATTATATCCTGCTCGCCTTCGCGGGTTGCGATGACGCGCGCGCGGGTGATTTCAGCGTGGTGTGCCACCAGTTGGGCGACCTGTTCGGGGCGCACAAACATACCTTTAAATTTGGTCGTCTGGTCCGCACGGCCCATCCAGCCCTTGATGCGCATATTGGTACGGCCACAGGGGGACATGCCCACCATCACAGCGCTCAGATCGCCCGTGGCAAAGCGGATCAGCGGGTAATCGGGGTTCAGCGTGGTCACAACCACTTCGCCCACCTCGCCCTCTGGCACAGGAATACCTGTGCCGGGGGTTACGATTTCGACGATCACACCTTCATCCACAATCATGCCTTCGGCAGCAGGCGATTCGTAGGCGATGTTACCCAGATCGGCCGTAGCATAGGATTGAAGACAAATAATTCCGCGCTCGGTGTACCATGCGCGCAAACTGGGGAACAATGCACCGCCACCCACAGCCGCGCGGGTGATGCCAAGGGTCATACCCATCTCGTCGGCTTTTTCAAGGATAATCTTGAGGTAATCGGGCGTGCCTGCATAGGCCGTTGTGCCAATGTCGCGCGCTGCAATCACCTGAAGTTCTGTCTGGCCAGTGCCGGCAGGCAGTACAGCGGCCCCGACAGCGCGCGCGCCACTTTCGAAAATCATGCCTGCAGGGGTCAGGTGATAGCCAAAGCAATTGTGCACGATGTCACCCGCACCAATGCCCATGGCATGCAAGAAACGCCCCATGCGCCACCAGTCGGGATCGGTCGAAGAAGGCTCATAAATCGGGCCGGGCGATTGGAAAACATGGCTGAAGCCATGCGCGGGCTTGGTGGTGAAGCCGCCAAAGGGCGCGCTTGCGGCCTGTGCCTTGCCCAGTTCGGACTTGCGCAGAACAGGCAGCGCCGCCAGCGCTGCAACGCTGGTAATTGTCGCCGCATCAACGCCATCCAGCGTGCCGGCGTACCCTGACAGCCCTTGGGCGCGGGCAATCTGTTCAGGCAGCGCACGGGCCAGATCGCCGGCGCGCGCCTCTGCGCTGCGGGTTTCCAGATTGTCAAAATAGGTCATAACGCACACTCATTCTTTTTCGCGCAGACCGGAGCCCGCAAAATCTAATAGACTGGTTAAACCGCGACACCGAACAGGCTGCCCACCGCAGCCGTCACAGCCATGGCAAGGCCACCCCACACCACAACGCGCAAAGCCGCAGGCCCGATAGCCGCACCGCCCGCCTTTGCACCCAATGCACCCAGCAGTGTTAGCGCAACCAGAGTCACAATCACTACTGCGGGGATCAGGATATTGGCAGGGGCTAGCACAGCCGCAATCAACGGGATGGCAGCAAAAATGCTGAAGGTGATCGCGGAAGTTACAGCCGCCAGCATCGGTTGCGCCGCCTGTGCATCGCCCAGTCCCAATTCTTCGCGTACATGAGCGGCCAACGCGTCCTTCTGCGTCAACTCCCGCGCGACCAGTTTTGCCGTCTCGGCAGACAATCCGCGCGATACGTAAATTTCTGCCAGTTCCGCCTCTTCACCCGCCGGATCATCCGCAATCGCCTGACGTTCGCGCGCGATGTCAGCCGCTTCAAGATCAGCCTGCGACGATACGCTGACATATTCGCCTGCCGCCATAGACATCGCGCCCGCAGCCAGTGCGGCAGTGCCTGCGATTAAAACAGCACGGATGGAAGGATCAGCAGCAGCAACGCCCACAATCACCGAGGCAACCGAAACGATGCCATCGTTCGCCCCCATAACGGCGGCGCGCAGCCACGAGACACGGTCTACCAGATGCGGATCATCGTCATGTGCAGAAGGTTGCATATCAAGACAACCAGCGCTTGCGCCGACGGTAGCTGCGCACATCGCGGAAGGATTTGCGCCCTTCATCCGACATGCCCAGATAGAATTCTTTCACGTCCTGATTTTCGCGCAGATCCTTCGCAGGACCGTCCATCACAACGCGGCCACTTTCCAGAATATAGCCGTAATGCGCGAACCGCAGCGCAACGTTTGTGTTCTGCTCGGCCAGCAGGAAGGTCACGCCTTCCTTTTCATTGATCGTCTTAACAATGCTAAAAATCTGTTCCACTAATTGCGGTGCCAGACCCATAGAAGGCTCGTCCAGCAGGATCATCTCGGGACGGCTCATCAATGCGCGGCCAACGGCGCACATCTGCTGCTCGCCGCCGGAGGTATAGCCCGCTTGTGATTTGCGGCGTTCGCGCAGACGCGGGAAATAATTGTACACCATCTCCAGATCGGCAGCGATGGCACCTTTCCCGTCCGAGCGGGTATAAGCGCCGGTCAGCAGGTTTTCCTCGATCGTCAGGTGCTCGAAGCAGTGACGACCTTCCATCACCTGCACGACACCCTTTTTCACCGTCTCGGCAGGGTCCTGATCCTGAATGGGCAGGCCGCGATACTTGATAGAGCCTTTGGTCACGATACCCCGCTCGGAGGCCAGCAGCCCCGAAATCGCCTTGAGAGTTGTGGTCTTGCCGGCACCGTTACCACCCAGAATGGCAGTAATCCCGCCTTTGGGTACGTTCAGGCTAACCCCTTTGAGCACAAGGATAACGTGGTTATAGATCACTTCGATGTTGTTCACTTCGAGCAGGTTATCCACCTGAACGTCAGCAGTCTTCGCGTCCAACATATCCCTCGTACCCTTCTTGAAATTCGTGATGTTTCTGGCCGCCACACATGCGGCGGCCAGAGGAAGTGCCGCTTACTTGCAGCCGGCTTCGATGTTGTTTTCCGCCGCATAGGCCTCAGAATCCTCGGCGATCAGACCGTCCAGCAATTCTTTGTCTGTCTCGGCAAAGTCAGAGATCAGAGTCCATGTCTTGGCCGTTGCATCCCACTGGGTCACACCGACAAGACCGTCGCCGCCATGGTTCTGGCAGGACACTTTGAAGGCAGGGCCAAAGTTCGGCAGGCCAAGGGCGGCCATCTTCTCTTCGGTGATCTCCAGTGCTTCCATACCGTCACGCATCTGGCCCGAGGTGATGTCCGCTACGCCGTGGATGGCCTGAGCGGTCTTTGCAGCTTCAGCAGCCAGCATCGCGGCATAGAGACCACGGTTGTACAAAACTGTACCGATCTGGTCACCCGCGCCGGCAGCTTTGCCTTCGTCGACAACATACTTCTGGATGTCTGCAAACACGGGGAAGTCTTTGCCCACACCATGGAACGTCAGCGCCTTGTAGCCGTTGGCGCCTTCGCCTGCGGCCAGCACGTCATTCTCGGAACCGGACCACCAAACGCCGATGAAATTTTCCATCGGGAAACGGATGTTGACGGCTTCCTGAATGGCAACCTGGTTCATCACGCCCCAACCGTACATGATCACATAGTCAGGCTTGTCACGGCGGATTTGCAGCCACTGTGATTTCTGCTCCTGACCGGGGTGGTCTACCGGCACCTCAACGAACTCGAAGCCGTGCTTGGCTGCCAGATCGGTCAGCGTGCGGATCGGCTCTTTGCCATAAGCTGAGTTGTGATACACAAGGCTGATCTTTTTGCCTTTCAGATCGCCACCGTTCTCGGACAGCAGATAGTTGATCGCACCCGAGGCACCATCCCAGTAGTTGGCGGGATAGTTGAACGTGTGCGTGAACACTTCGCCGTTCTTTGCAGACGTACGGCCATAGCCCATCGTGTGCATCGGAATGTCGTCCGCGGTGGTTTTCGGGATCAGCTGATACGTGATACCTGTCGAGAGCGGCTGATACACCAGACCGCCGCCGCCTTTCAGCGACTCGTAGCATTCAACACCCTTCTCGGTGTTATACGCTGTCTCGCACTCCGGTACGGCAGTCATCACGCCGCCGATACCGCCATCACGCGCGTTCAGCATCGTGAAGTAATCTGCATAGCCATCCGCAAACGGAATACCGCCCGCAGCATATGGACCCGTGCGATAGCTGAGCGACGGGAACACAAGATCCGCCAGAACGGGGCTTGCTGCCATCATGGATGCGACGGCGATTGTACCTAGTTTATATTTCATCGGTGTTTCCTCCCTTGGATTTTGTCCGATTGGTCTTGATGGGCGGGTTCTTCCCGCCTTCGTCTCTCATGGCGCGCCCGTCAGTGCGGGAAGGGCCACAATCTCAGTTTTTCCTTGGCCACGCGCCACAGCTGGTTGATGCCGTGCGGCTCCGCGATCAGGAAGACAATAATCAGCAGTCCCACAATCACCAGCTGCAAATGCGCCACAATATCCGTGGGCCAGCCGAGGAAATCAACACCCACAACTTTCAGCACCACAGGCAGCAGTACCAGAAATGCCGCTCCCGCGAAGGAGCCAAAGATGCTGCCCAGCCCGCCGATGATCACCATGAACAGCACAAGGAATGATTTCTGGATACCGAATGCCTCGCCGACTTCCACAGCGCCCAGATAGACGGAGAAGAACAGCGCGCCCGAGATGCCGATAAAGAACGAGGAAACCATGAACGCCGTCAGCTTGGCGCGCAGCGGATTGACCCCGATGATCTCGGCGGCGATGTCCATATCGCGGATCGCCATCCATCTGCGCCCCGACGCGCCCCGCGTCAGATTACGGGCGATGTAGGCGCAGGCAATCGTGAAGAACAAACAGAACATATAGGCTGCCCAAGGCTGTGTTGACGGTCCGGTGATCAGGACACCCAGTAGATCCCGCTCGGGTGCGCTGATCTGACCGGAGGCAGAGTAGTTGTAGAACCACGACACACGGTTAAACAGCCAGACAAGGAAGAACTGCGCGGCAAGCGTGGCCACCGCCAGATAGAACCCCTTGATCCGCAGGCTTGGCAAACCGAACAGCACACCGACCAGTGCCGTTATAATGCCGCCCATGATCACGCTGAAAAAGATGTTGAATTCGGGCAGCCGGAACAGCAATTCGCCGCCCCACCAGATGTCGACACCGGTCATGAACTTATAACAACTATACGCCCCCACAGCCATGAAACCGCCAGTCCCCAAGGACACCTGCCCACAATACCCCACAAGGATATTCAACCCCAGTGCAGCAATCGAATAGATCAGGAACGGCAGCAGTAGTGAATTCACCCAATAGTCGTTGATGACAAAGGGCACCACAAAGATGGCAATGAACATCACCAGATAATAGCGATACCGGTCAAACTTGATCGGAAACGTCTGCTGGTCCTCGGCGTAAGTCGTGCTGAAATCGCCTGCTTCACGGTAGAACATGAACCCTGCCCCCTATTTCTTTTGGCCAAAAATATCCCGGGGTCCGGGGCAGCGCCCCGATCCGGCAACGATAACGCTATACCCGCTCAATGATCTTCTCCCCGAACAGGCCCTGCGGACGGAACACCAGAAACACCAGTGCCAGCATGTAGGCAAACCAGTTCTCCGTCGCACCGCCAAGGAACGGCGCACCAATCAGGAATTCGAACAGCTTCTCCCCCACACCGATGATCAAACCACCGATGATCGCACCGGGAATGGACGTAAACCCGCCCAGCATCAGCACCGGCAAAGCCTTCAAAGCAATCAGCGACAGCGAGAACTGCACACCCGATTTTGCCCCCCACATGATCCCCGCCACTAGTGCAACAAAACCCGCCAGCGACCAGACCAGTATCCAGATAAAGTTAAGTGATACGCCAACCGACAACGCCGCCTGATGGTCATCCGCCACAGCCCGCATCGCGCGGCCCTGCTTGGTATATTGTGCAAACATCACCAGACCGGCCACCAGCAACGCTGCAATAATGCTCGCTACGATGTCCAGATTGTCGATGAAAAAGCCATAGCCGAAGGCCTCATAGGTCGTAGTTTCCAGCCACATATTCATGCCTTGCGGCAAACACGCGCCCTCGGCGGCACAGACGTTCAGCGCCTTCAACTCGGATCCCCACATCAGATCCGCCACCCCTTCAAGGAAATACGCCAGACCGATGGTCGCCATAAACAGGATGATCGGCTCTTGCCCCACCAGATGGCGGAACACAAACCGCTGCACGGCCCAAGCCAGCGCAATCATCACAAACACCGTCAGGATGATCGCGAGGAAAGAATGCACGTTCCAGCCGAAATAATGTAGATCCGTACCGAAAATCGCGTTGATCAGATGCGAGAACGGGATCTGCCCGTTCTGGATACCCACCAGCGTCATCGCCGCAAACAGCGCCATCACACCTTGGGCATAGTTGAAAATACCCGACGCCTTGTAGATCAATACAAACCCGAGAGCGACCAGAGCATACAAAACGCCCGCCATCAATCCGTTTGCAAAGACCTCGATCGTGTAAGCCAACTGCTCGTTCATGACAAAGCCCCCTGAAAATCAATCATGTGCCACCCCCAGATACGCATCAATCACCTCCTGATTGTTGCGCACTTCATGCGGCGTGCCATCGCCAATCTTTTTGCCGTAATCCATCACCACCACACGGTCGCTCAGGTCCATAACAACACCCATATCATGCTCGATTAGCGCAATGGTGGTGCCGAATTCATCGTTCACATCAAGGATAAAGCGGCTCATGTCCTCTTTTTCCTCCACGTTCATCCCCGCCATCGGCTCGTCCAGCAACAACAAGGACGGCTCTGCCGCCAGCGCACGCGCCAGCTCTACCCGCTTTTTCAAACCATATGGCAGACGTGCCACAGGGGTTTTACGAATGGCCTGAATTTCCAGAAAATCAATGATCCGCTCTGCAACTTCGCGGTTTTCAACTTCTTCACGCTCCGCCGCACCACGCCACAGCATCTGCGAAAACAACCCGGATTTCATGTGGGTCAGACGGCCGGTCATCACGTTGTCCAGCACAGACATGCCTTCAAATAAAGCAATGTTCTGGAAAGTGCGCGCAATACCCTGCTGCGCCACCTCGAAAGGCTTCATCGCAGGACGCGGCTTGCCACGGTACCAGACCTCGCCGTCCTGCGGCACATAGAACCCCGATATCACGTTCAACATCGAAGACTTGCCCGCCCCGTTCGGCCCGATAATCGCGCGAATCTCGCCCTCGCGGATATCGAACGAGATGTCCTTGATCGCCTCCACCCCGCCAAAACGCAGGGTGATGTTCTTCATTTCCATCACAACAGGGCCAATCGTGCGCCCGTCTTTTGTGACGTAGCTCTCGGCGTTATCTTTCACGCAGATGCCCCCTGTTTCATTTTGCAAAATAAACTCAATCCGACGTTCCCGACAGGCACATCATTCAAACTTCCGCGCAGACGGGAGGGCGGGCGGGGCGTCGTCGCAGACGCGTGTCGCATGCCGTCCACACCTATTTCCAAGACGACACTCATTGCGCTGCCATCTTATGCGCCACCGGCATCACAGCCGCAGACCGCACTTCCAGCGTCGCCTTGATGCTGCCCTTGCGCCCGTCTTCATATGTCACTTCTGTTTCTGTGCTGACCTGCTCTGAGCCATCGTACAGCGCAGTAATGATATCGTGATACTTCTCTTCGATGATCCGGCGGCGCACTTTACGTGTGCGTGTCAACTCGCCGTCATCCGCGTCCAGCTCTTTGTGCAGCACAACAAAGCGGTGGATCTGACAGCCAGACAGCATCTCGTCTTGTGCCACAGAGATGTTAACCGCCTCAACATGCTCCTGAATTTGCTGCATCACCTGCGGGTGCCGCGCCAATTCCTGATAGGAGGCATAGCCGATGTTGTTCCGCTCGGCCCAGTTTCCTACCGCCGTTAGGTCAATGTTGATGAATGCCGTGCATTGTTCTTTCTGGTTGCCGAATACAACGACTTCAAGAATATTCGGGAAAAACTTCAGCTTGTTCTCGACGTATTTCGGCGCAAACAGCGAACCGTCCACCATCTTGCCCACATCCTTGGCACGGTCGATAATACGCAAATGCCCTGTGTCAGGCTCGATAAAGCCCGCATCGCCTGTGGCCACCCAGCCTTCGGCATCCTTTGTGTCTGCGGTACTTTCGGGGTTTTTGTAATACTCGACAAACACACCGGGCGAACGGTAGAAAACCTCGCCGTTGTCGGCAATCCGGATTTCCACACCGGGGCAGGTCACGCCGACCGTGTCACTGCGCACTTGCCCATCGGGCTGCGCGGTGATGAACACCGTTGCTTCGGTCTGGCCATAGAGTTGCTTGAGGTTGATCCCGAGGCTGCGGTAAAAATCGAAAATCTCCGGTCCGATCGCCTCACCCGCAGTATAGCCCACGCGCACACGACTAAAGCCCAGCGTGTTCTTGAGTGGTCCGTAAATGAACGCCTCCCCCAACCGGTACTTGAAGCGGTCCATCGCGCTCACGGCTTTGCCATCCAGAATATCGGGCCCCACCTTCCGCGCGATGCCCATAAAATAATCAAACAGCGCCTTTTTGAACCGGCTTGCGTCTTCCATGCGGATCATCACATTGGTCAATTGCGTCTCGAAGACGCGCGGCGGGGAGAAATAGTAAGTTGGCCCGATTTCACGCAGATCGACATGCATCGTGTCCGCGCTCTCGGGACAATTGGTGCAAAAACCGGTCCAAAGCGCCTGACCGACGGAGAATATAAAATCGCCCACCCACGCCATCGGCAGATAGGCCAGAATTTCGTCACTCTGGCGCAGATTATCAAACTGAGACGAAGATTTCGCCGTCTCGATCACGTTGCGGTTGGACAAAACCACGCCCTTGGGTTTGCCGGTTGTGCCAGAGGTGTACAGCATCACGCCCGTGCTGTCGTAATCCAGCTTGGCCTGACGCTCTTCGAGCTCCCCGATGTGCTGCGCACGGCCCGCGCGGCCCATTTCCTGCACCGCCTGATACTGGTCCAGATGAGTATGGTCGTATTTGCGCAATCCGCGCGGGTCCAGATAAATCATCCGCTCGAATTCGGGCAATTCCTCCTGAATTTCGAGGATTTTATCCACCTGCTCCTGATCGCCCACAACGGCAAACTGCTCCTGATCGCCCACAACGGCAAATCGCGCGCCGCAATGCGACATCACATAGGTCATCTCTTCGGCGTTTGCGTCCTGATAGAGGGGCACAGGCACTGCGCCGCACATCTCGGCGGCCATCATAGCCCAATAGAGATAAGGGCGGTTACGGCCGATGATGGCAACAAAATCGCCCTCTTTCAGGCCCAGAACCATCATGCCCAACGCCAGCGCCTCGACCTCGTCGCGCGTCTGGGACCACGTCCAGCTTTGCCAGATGCCGTATTCTTTCTCGCGGTACGCAGGTGCATTGGCAAACTGCGTTGCGTTGCGGTGCAACAGCGCAGGTACGGATGCAGGTTGCCCTACAGGGCATTCTATCAAAGCCAAAGTGTATCCTCCCAATCCTGTCACTCCCGACAGGCAGACCGCGTATGCGCGACAGTGCAGCGCTTAGAATGTCAAGGATACCTTCCGCGTCAACTTATTCGTAATGTTTTCTCAATCCTTACGAATTGTAACAGTCGCAAGTCATCCTTTGACAGCCCCCCGCGCGGGTGCAAACTAGGCCTCATGCTTTTGCGCGATGATCAAACCAAATCCATGACGCTGGCGGGCCTGAATCTGATCGGGCAGGCCCTGACGATCTATGACCGTAATCTGCGCCTTGTTCTGTGTAATGCCCCCTTCCAGAATATGTTCGGCCTGCCTGACACGCTCGTCACACCGGGGGCCACATTTATTGATACAATCACCCACCTCGCCCGCAGCGGTGAATATGGCGAAGTAGATGATGTGGATACGTTCGTGAACGAACGTATTGATCAGGCCCGTGCGTTCAAGCCGCATTATATGGAGCGCACCCGCTCCAACGGACGGACCATCTCGGTGGAAGGCTCGCCACTGCCGGAGGGGGGATGGATCACTGTCTATACCGACATTTCAGCCACCAAAACCCAAGAGGCGTTGCTGCGTGCGCGCTCTGACGCGCTGAGCGATCAGGTCTTTTCGCACGCAGAACAACTGGCCCAATCCAACCGCGAACTGGCGGCAATGATCACCACGCTGGAGGAAACCAAACGCCAGCTGACCGCATCCGAGGCGCGCGCCCGCCTGACCACCGAAATGATGCCCGCCCATATCGCCCATGTGGATGGTACGGGGCATTACACCTATTCGAACCAGCGCCTCAGCACGGTCATTCCGGGCCGTCCCTCAGATATTCTGGGCCGTCCGATTCGCACCGTGCTGGGCACTGCGATCCATGACAAGATCACCCCCGCGCTGTCCTCTGCGTACGACGGCACAGCGGCCCTGCTGGAATTCACAGACGAGACAAGCGCGCGGCGCATCCGCAGTGCGTTTACCCCGGACCGCGCGGGCGGCGTCTATATCCTGACCATGGATGTGACCGAAGAGAGCCAGACCCGCGCCGCCCTGCAGCAGACCCGCCGCCGTGCGCTGGCCGCCCAAATCACCTCCGGTCTGGCGCATGACTTCTCCAACCTACTGACCATTATTCTGGGGCTGCAAGCCCGTCTCGGACGCTTGCACAATATGCCGCAAGACGCCGCACCGCTGATCGAAGGCACGCTGGCCGCTGCCCGGCGCGGCGGCACCTTGCTCAGTTCTATCGCCCAGATCACCGGCCCGCGCAGCCTGCGACCCACCGCCACGGATCTGCCCGCGATGATGCAGGATCTTGTGACGCTGGCACAGCCAACCCTGCCCGACGGCATGTGCCTTTGCCTGCATGTCCAATCGTTAGAGACTGTTTTACTGGACCGCGGCATGTTGCAAGACGGTTTGCTGAACCTCATCCTGAATGCCCGCGATGCGATGGGCACCAGTGGTGAAATCTCCCTGCATGTGCGCCGTGTCCACGACATCTGGATCGAATTCGAGGTCAGCGATACTGGCTCGGGGTTCTCTGACGCGGCGCTGGCACAGGGACTTGATCCCTTCTTCACCACGAAAGGCGCCGAAGGGTCGGGCCTTGGCCTGCCGATGGTCTACGACATGACAAAGCTGGCGGGCGGCGATCTGCGTCTGGCCAATACGGCCCAAGGCGCCAGGGTCACGTTGCGCCTGCCCTACCGCGCCTCTGTGCCGGCCACCACCGGCCTTGCCCTGCTGGTCGAAGACCGTGATGATCTGCGCGCGCTGCTGCGTGATATGCTGATGGGACTGGGCCATTCCGTGATCGAGGCGGCCTCGGCAGACGAGGCAACCGCACTGCTGGCCGATTTACCCGACATTGCCCTGATCCTGTCGGATATACAGCTGGAAGGCGACAGCACCGGCATCGACCTTGCCCGCCGCCTCGGGCCGGACAGCCCACCGCTGATCCTCATGACATCGCTGCCCCCCGACGCAGCCCTGTTTCTGGAAGCACAGCGCCTTGCCCCTGTCTTGCGCAAACCCTTCACAGCCGCCGATCTGACGGCCCTTATTATTCCTGAACAGGACGCCACCGAATGAAAAAACCACTGGTCAGCATCCTTGACGACGAACCCGAAATACGGACGCTTTTATCCGATGTTCTGCAAGAAGCAGGGTTCGAGACGATGAGCTTTGGCCGCGCCTCCGCCTTTGAGGCCGCCCTTGCCAAACGCACGCCCGATGTCTGCCTTGTCGATTTGTCGCTGCCCGATACGGATGGCCTCACGCTGGTGCACCGGCTGGCGCTGGAGCAAGGCGCAATTGTCATCATTATTTCAGGCCGCGCACAGGTACAGGACCGCGTGACGGGGCTGGAACTGGGGGCGGATGATTACATCAGCAAGCCCTTTGATCCGGCCGAGGTCGTCGCCCGTATCCGCGCGCGTCTGCGCAGTACCCGTCCCGCGACGCGTGCCTCCAACACCGCGCGGTTCAAAAACTGGACCGCCCATTTTGACCGCTACATGCTGGAGGATGCCGATGGCACAGAGACCCCGTTCAGCCATGCCGAAGGCGAAGTGCTGCGCCTGTTTCTGGACGCGCCCAAACGCCTGATCAGCCGCGCCCAGATGCAAGAAAGCCTTGGCGGGGCTGCCTCAGAGAGCTTTGACCGCGCGATGGATGTGCGTATTTCACGGCTGCGCACCAAGCTGCGCGAAGATCCGAAAAACCCGCAACTGATCAAGACGATCTACGGTGCGGGTTACATTTTCCTGGGTGACGTCGCGTGGATTTAACCCTGTAGCGCGCCTACTGCACCTGCCAGCACCTTCAAGCCAGCGACCAGATCGGCCTCGTCCGTGTCTTCCTCAAACGCGTGGCTGATCCCGCCGATTGACGGCACAAACAGCATCGCTACAGGCATCAACCGCGAGACGTTTGTAGCATCGTGCAGCGCGCCGGATGGCATTACCCGCCAGTTTGCGGGTGCCACAGCTTCGGCACTTGTCTCCAGCGCACGGCGCAAGCGCATGTCCATCGCCACAGGCTCCAGCCCCAGCAGTGCGCCAAAGGAAACCTGCATTCCGCGTGCGTCTGCTACCTCCTGCGCCAGATCACGGATAATCTGCTCCATCCGGCCCAGCCTGTCGGCATCACCGTCCCGCCACTGCATGGAAAACACAGCTTTTCCCGGGACGATAGAAGAGGCATTGGGATGCAAACTCACATGCCCGATGGTCCAGACTGTGGCGGGCGTCACCACGTTGGCAAACCGATCGCCCAGCGCCTGATTGAAGGTCGAAACCGCCTGAAACGCATCGCGGCGCAGCGCCATCGGCGTGGTGCCTGCGTGGTTCTGTTGGCCCTCAAAGGTGATATTCATATCGCGAATGCCCACGATGTCACTCACCACCCCGATCTGTTCGCCTGTTCCGTCCAGAACAGGCCCCTGCTCGATGTGCATTTCGATAAATCCGGTGAATTGGTCGGGGTCCACGTCGCTTGTCTCCGTCACAACCCGCCGCGCCTCCCTCAGCGAGACACCCGCATGATCACACAACCCATCCGCGGCATCCTGATCCAGATGCCCCGACCAGACAGCGCTGCCTGTGGTCACGCCAAACCGGCCCTCTTCATCCTGAAACGACACCACGGAAATCGCAGGCCCGCCTGCCTCGCGGCTTGCCCGCGCAACCTCCAACGCCGCAATCACGCCCAGCGCACCGTCCAGCCATCCGCCCTCAGGCTGGCTGTCGCTGTGCGACCCCATCAGCAACGAAGGTGCATCGGCCAAGCCGAACAGATTGCCCATCGGGTCAACCTCGACCCGAAGGCCCGCCTCGCGCATCCGCCCCGCCAACCAGTCCCGCGCGGCCATATCGGCAGCAGAGTAGGCTGGGCGCACAACGCCCTTGCCTATGCCCGACGCGCCAAAACTCCGCAGCGTATGAAGATCCGCCAAAAACCGCTTCGCATTTACCTGCATTATATCCACCTGTTGCTTTTGGCAGACCATACCGCAGGGAATTTGAGGGGCTAGCCCCCCAATGCTCTCATTCTGCCGCCACAGTCGTTTTCACCGCCTCGACCTTCACCGCCGAGAATTTGAACTCTGGGATTTTGCCGTAGGGGTCCACAGCCGGGTTGGTCAGGATATTCGCTGCCGCTTCCACAAAGGCGAAGGGCAGGAACACCATATCGGGCGATACCGCGCGGTCCATCCGCGCCATAATCTCGATGCTGCCGCGTTTTGTGGTCAGGCGGACAAACTCACCCGGCTCGACACCCAGCTTACGCAGGGTCGACGGATGCAGCGAACAGTTTGCCTCCGGCTCCAGCCCGTCCAGAACGCTGGCGCGCCGCGTCATGGAGCCTGTGTGCCAATGCTCCAACTGGCGACCCGTGGTCAGGATCATCGGGTACTCCGCATCAGGTGTATCATCGGGCGCGATGATGCTGGCGGGGGTGAACCGCGCACGGCCACCTGCACGCGGGAACCCGTTTGTAAAGACAATCGCCTGACCCGGATCCTCGGGGCTGAGCGAGGGGTAGGTCACAGCATTCTGCGCTTCCAACCGGTCCCAAGTGATGTTGTCGAGCGACCGCATGTTCAACTTCATCTCGGCAAAGATATCAGCGGGAGAATCGTAATGCCACGGCAGGCCCAGACGCTTGGCCAGTTCCACCTCGATCCACCAATCCTCACGCGCGTCACCGGGCGGCGGCACAGCCACACGGCCCATTTGCACCTGACGGTTGGTGTTGGTCACAGTGCCGGATTTCTCGGCAAAGGCGGACGCAGGCAGGATTACATCGGCATAGTTCGCCGTTTCAGTTATGAAGATATCCTGCACCACCAGATGCTCCAGCTTGGCCAGTGCATCGCGCGCATGCTCGACATCGGGGTCGGACATGGCGGGGTTTTCGCCCAGAATATACATGCCTTTGATCTGGCCTGTGTGCACGGCGTCCAGAATCTCGGTCACGGTCAGGCCTTTTTCGGCGCTGAAATCCCCACTCTCCCAAACGTCCGTAAAGGCAGAACGCACGCCATCATCGGTGACGGACTGATAATCCGGCAGGAACATCGGGATCATGCCCGCATCCGACGCACCCTGCACGTTGTTTTGACCGCGCAGCGGATGCAGACCTGCCCCCGGACGGCCCACTTGACCCGTCATCAGCGCGAGGCTGATCAGGCAGCGCGCGTTATCCGTGCCGTGGATGTGCTGGCTGACGCCCATGCCCCAAAAGATCATGCCCGCTTTGGCACCCGCAAAGGTCCGCGCAACATCGCGCAACATCTCGGCGTCAATGCCACAAATCGCGGACATCTTCTCGGGGGTAAAGTCCTTCAGATGCGCCTTTTCGGCTTCCCAGTTCTCGGTATAGGCTTGGATATACTGCTCGTCGTACAGCTTTTCCTCGACGATCACATGCATGATCGCGTTGAGCATGGACACATCCGTGCCGGGCCGGAATTGCAACATATGCGAGGAGTGACGCTTGAGTGCTTGGCCGCGCGGGTCCATCACGATCAACTGGCCGCCACGCTTGGCGAACTGCTTGAAGTAGGTCGCGGCAACGGGGTGGTTCTCGGTCGGGTTGGCGCCGATCACGATGGCCACATCGGCATTTTCAATCTCGTTGAACGTGGCAGACACCGCGCCCGACCCGACGTTTTCCAGCAAGGCCGAGACCGAGGAGGCATGACACAAGCGCGTGCAGTGATCGACGTTGTTATGACCAAATCCTTGGCGAATAATTTTCTGGAACAGATAGGCCTCTTCGTTCGTGCATTTGGCTGAACCGAAACCGGCGACCCCTTTGCCGTCAATCTTGCGCAAGCCTTTAGCCGCGAAATCCAGCGCTTCGTCCCATGTCGCCTCACGGAAGAATTCCAGATAATTACCCGGATCAACGTTCAGCCCTTTGGCAGGCGCATCCGCGCGGCGGATCAGCGGCTTGGTCAGGCGGTGTTCGTGGTGGATATAGTCAAAGCCGAAGCGGCCTTTGACACACAGACGCCCTTCGTTTGCAGGGCCGTTGATGCCATCCACATATTTGATCTTGTCGTCTTTGATCTTGAGCGAAATCTGGCAACCGACACCGCAGAAGGGACAGATGCTCTCGACCTCGCGGTCGAAATCGGCGCTGTCGCCTACCAGATTATCATCGAGGACATTTGCAGGCATCAGCGCGCCCGTGGGGCAGGCCTGCACACATTCACCGCAGGCCACGCAAGTAGACAGACCCATGGGGTCCGCCATGTCGAAGGTCGGGTAGCTGTCCATGCCACGACCGGACATGCCGATCACATCGTTCACCTGCACTTCGCGGCAGGCGCGCACACACAGGCCGCAAGAGATACAAGCGTCAAGGTTCACGCTCATCGCGACATGGCTGTCGTCCAGCAGCGGGATGCGGCCTGCGTCCAGCTTGGGAAAACGACTTTCGCCTACATCATTCGCGGCAACCATATCCCACATATGGCTGGATTTGTCGTGGGCCACCTCCTGCGCGGGCATGTCAGCCATCAACAGCTCAACCACCATCTTGCGGGCGTTTTGCGCACGGGCGTTGTTGGTGGTCACCACCATGCCTTCGGCGGGTTCGCGGATACACGAAGCGGCCAGCACCCGCTCGCCCTCGATCTCGACCATACAGGCACGGCAGTTGCCATCGGGGCGGTAGCCAGGGGCGGGTTTGTGGCACAGATGGGGGATGATCAAGCCGCGGCCATTGGCCACTTCCCAGATTGTCAGACCTGCGTCCGCCTGCACGGTTTGGCCGTCCAGCGTGAATGTGACCTTATCCGTCATGCCTGTCTCCTCCAAAGCGCTTTGCAGAGTTCTAGCGGTGCGGCGCACCTCCGGTAAGGCCGTTCCCGACACCACGTCACGCTTTTCCGCCATGAGGGTGCAGGCAAGCCCCTTTCCCTGATCGCACCCCTCGCCTATCAAGACCCCAAACCAGCAGGAGCGCGCATGTCTACCATCACTCTTATCCGCCACGGTCAGGCCAATTCCACCGCCACAGACGAGGCCAGCTATGACCGGCTGAGCGATCTGGGCCATACACAGGCGAAATGGCTGGGCACACATCTGCGCGAGACGGGCGCGCATCACACGCGGCTGTTCACCGGCACCCTGCGCCGCCACATAGAGACGGCGAATGGCATGGATATGGGCCTGACCCCCACCCGTGATCCGCGCCTGAACGAGTTGGAATATTTCACGCTGGGCGGTTTGCTGGCGCAGCAGCACGGCATCCCCTTCCCCAAAGAACAGCCCGAGTTCATTGCCCATCTGCCCGCAGTTTTCCAGCACTGGAAAGACGACAAACTGGAAGGCGCGCCCGAAACTTATACAGCGTTCCAGACCCGCATCCGCGATGCGCTGGCAGAGATTGCCAGCGGCAGCGGGCCTGCGTTGGTTGTCACCTCCGGCGGGCTGATCGCCCATGTCATGGCGCAGCAAATGGATTTGGGCGTTATCGCCACCGCCCGCACAGCGATTGCGATTTTTCACACCTCGCTGCACCAGTTTCATCCTATCGGCGGACATCTGTCGCCAGTATTGTTCAACGCGACGCCGCATCTCGACACACCGGAGCGCGGCCTTTCGAAAACAAATATATAATCCAAAACCAACATATAAAAGGTCACACCGATGAACCTGTTTTACGCCAACGGCACCATCTCCATCGCCCCTGCTATTGCTCTGATAGAGGCGGGGCTGGAGCATGATCTAACCCGCCTTGATTTCGCCGGTGCCGCGCAGACCAAGCCGGAGTATCTGGCAATCAATCCGAAGGGCCGCGTGCCCGCACTGGTACTGGATGATGGCACTGTGCTGACCGAAACAGGTGCGCTGCTGGATTACATTGCAGCAGTAGCACCCGCAGCCAATCTGGTCCCTGCCGCCCCTGCTGACGCCGCACATATGCGCAGTGTGATGTATTACCTCGCCTCTACGATGCATGTGGCACATGCCCACAAAATGCGCGGCACCCGCTGGGCAGACAAACCCGAAAGCCATGCAGATATGGCTGCAAAAGTGCCGCAGACAATGGCCGCTTGTGCCGCCTTCGTCGAGGCGGAATGTTTGCGCGGCGATTATGTCTGTGGCAACACTTCTTGCATTGCTGATCACTACCTCTTTGTCGTTTGCAACTGGTTGGCCGGAGACGGCGTTACCGTGTCTGATTACCCGAAAATCACACACTTCATGGCGCTGATGGAGAGCCGTGACAGCGTGAAAGGCATCCGTGCAAAAGGCATGCTCTGATCCGGATCAGACCGTCTGTATACACATAAAATGCCGCCCCGAGGGGCGGCGTATCCGGATCATCGTTTGTGCTGCGCCCTAGCTGAAGATGCGAAAATACAGCCAATCGGGCAGAAACTGGCTGCCACGGAACAGCAGCGAGAAGGCAAAAGGAAAGCTCTTTTTGAACTTGTCGGTGTTCATATGCTCGAACACCTCGCGCGCGGCGGCTTCAGGCTCCATGATGAAGGGCATCTTGAAGTCGTTCTTGTCGGTCAGTTGGGTTTTGATAAAGCCCGGATTGATCACCTGAACCTTTACGCCCGTCTTGCGCAGATCGGCATACATACATTCGGCCAGTGACATCGTGGCCGCCTTTGAAGCGGTATAGCCGATGGAACCGGGAAGCCCGCGAAACCCTGTCAGGCTGGAGGTGATCACGATATGGCCCGCATCGCGCGCGACCATATCGGGCACCACCTGTCCCATCACCCGCATCAGTCCGGTAAAGTTGATGTCCGCCATTGCAGCACCCTGCTCGGCGTTCCACTCCTTGGCGCCGAAGGGCCAATAGACGCCCGCCAGATAGATCACACCGTCTACCTGCCCCACAGCCTTGGCCGCTGCGGCAACGCTATCGGCGTCCGATACATCCAGCGTCACAACGCTCGCTTTGGCGGGCAGGCTCTCGGCCAGTGCTGTCAGCTTGTCCTCCGAGCGGGCGGAAAGAATGACTTCAGCGCCTGCACGGCTCAGCTGTTGGGCCAATGCAGCGCCCAGCCCGTCACTCGCACCTACCAACCAATACCGTTTGCCCAGCCATTCAGTCATACCGTTTCCTTCTTTCGTATTGTCGCAACCAGTTCCGCGACCTTGAACCCGTATTTACGGAACTGGCTGCGGTTCACCACAGCTCCACTCTTTGTCAGATACATACAATCAAATGCACTCAGGGTGTAGCCCCCCGAGGCTTCGGGCAGTTTGATCCGGTAGCTGAACAGTACCGCAGGCCCCGCCATTTCACCACGCGCCTTACCCGGCACATCATCGGCAAACGCCTCAAAGCCGCCACCGCCGTCCAGCTCAATCCGCCATGCACGGTCCTGGGTTGAGCCATCCTGATAGCGAAACTGCTCTTTCATGGTGCAGGTGTTCCCCTCCCAAACGATATGGAAATCGGCATCGAAGGTGCTGGTGACACGGCCCAGCGGGCCAAAGATCACTCCATCACAGACCATATGCCCGTTGAGATGTTTACGCATGTCAAACTGTGGAAATTCTTCTGCGTAATCATCCGCCGACTGGCCGGAAAATCCCGCATACCGCCCGCGCAACACGATCAGGCACACGACAACAGCGGCCCCTAGTGCAAAGTAGAAAACTCCGTCACCCATTACACACCCTCATCCAGTTTTGTCCGCCACAACATAAATATCGCAACCATTTTCAGCAGGCAGGGCACGCCCGCATAGAGCATCCGCAGCAGATCAACCGCCTCTTGCGGCTGGGGTGTAGATGCACCGCTGGCATAGCCCGCACCTTCCAGCGCCGGCAACAAAACTGCCGCCGCCAGCGCAAGCGTAAACTTCGATACGAAGGACCACAAACCGAAACCTTCCGCCGCAGAAGGGGCGATTTGCGCCATGCGCGTGGCGAACACGGCAGGCAACAGCGTCAGATCCGCACCCATCGCCGCGCCAGAAGCCACACAGACCAGCGCAAACCACCACTGGTCGCCCGCGCTCAGAAACAGCGCTCCGCCGAAGGCAAAGATGGCCAGCACCATTGCGGACAACAGCACAGGCTGCGTGCCGTATTTCTCTGCCAGCATGCCCCAGACCGGAGCGGCACCTGCGGCGGACAAAAAGAACAGCAGCAGCAGCGGCCCCTCAAAACCGGGAGCCTCCAGCGCGCTTTCAACGTAGAACAGGAACAGAGTCGAGCTGACGGCGACGGGCGCGGCGTTCAGCAGGGCAATCAGCAACAGCCGCCGCGCCAGCGGGTCGCGCAGGATGGTGCCAAAGCCCGTGCTTTTCGGCACATCTACCGACAGCCATTCGCCCCGCATCGAGACAGCAGCGGCCACGGCCAGCACCGCGAACCCCACAGCAAACCCCGCAAAAGGCGCATCCACCACCATGCCCAGTGCCACCGGAGTGACAGAGGCCACACATACCCCCAACAGCGCACCCGTCTCGCGCCAGCGGGCAAGGCGCAGGTGCCCCTGTCCTTCCATCCGGTCCGCTTTGGCAACACCTTGGGCGTAAAAACAGATTGTCAAAAAGCTGAAAGCAGAAAACACCAGCGTCAGCATGATGCCAAACCACAGCACCGGCGCAGTCAACGGCGGCACAGCAAACAGCCCCAGCATGGCAACCGCAATCACTGCACAGCCCAGCGCCACAGCCAGTCCGCGCTGGTTGCGCAGCCGTTCGGACAGACGACCCAGCAGCGGGTCCTGCACCACATCCAGCAGGCGCAAGCCAAACAAAACCGCCGCCAGCGCTGTCAGCGATACGCCGTATTCATCGACATAAAACTTGGGCGCATGGATATAAATCGGCAAGCCCGCGCAAGCAAGCAGCGCCGCGAACAGCGCATAGGAGGGCAAACGATTACTCATCCTTTGGATACTTCGTCGCTTGGCGCCTCCGGCCGCGTGCGAAACAGCGCACCTTTGATCCAGAGCTTGAGCGCCTGCCAATGGATCAGCGCCATCACGCGGCGTGCACCAAAGGGACGGCGAAGCATGCTGCGCAGAATGCCCGCATTGCCCAGCGGCTGACGCTTGCCCGTCAGGGTCGCGATCAGCCCGCCCGTGGCGCGGCCATAGTCGATCCAGATGCCGACATGAGCATCTGTGATGTCGAACCGAAAAGTATAATCCCCCTCGACCGGCTGGAACGGCGAGACATACATCATCTTGGTCGCGTGCATCTGGTCACTGCGCGTGATCTCGGCCAGATCGGGGTGGTGGCACAGATAGCTGTGGCGGTCACCGTAGGTGTTGGTGACTTCCGCAATCACGGTGATCAGCGCGCCATCCGCGCGGCGACACAGCCAGAAACTAACGGGGTTAAACACATATCCCATCACACGCGGCTGGGCGAGCAACTCAACCTTGGCGACACCCGTGATCTGGTATTGCTCCAGCACGTCACGCACCCATGCCGCCCCGCGCCCCTGACCGGGTGCGCCGCCGTGATCGCTGTCTATCAGCGAGGTCAGACCGCGTTTGTTACGGCTGAACAGGGCTGGCGTTTTCACCTCCGCCTCTGCATCCACCAGAATATAGTCGATGGAATAGCGAAAGGCGTTCTCTACCTTGCCCTTGCGGCCATGGTAGGTCTGCCCGACGATATGATCGACTGTTGCTGTCATTCTGCGGCCATCGCCTTAGGGGTTTTGGCTTTGAGCGCTGTCACCACGTCAACTGCGCTGGACAGGCCGTCCTCATGGAAACCATGGCGCATCCACGCCCCACAGTACCATGTGTGGTTCTGGCCGTTCATCGCCCGCACATGGTCTTGCGCAGCCAATGCCGCCAGATCATAAACCGGATGGCGCAGGGTGACCTGATCATAGATCAACTCTTGGCGGATGGTGCGTTTGGTGTTGAGCGTGACAAAATGCGGATCATCCTGCGGGATCGGTTGCAGCGAGTTCATCCAGTATGTCAGATCAATCCGGTCGGATTTCGCATGGGCATCCTCGGTATAGACCCATGATGCCCATGTCGCGCGGCGCTTTGGCATTATGGCGGTATCGGCGTGCAGCACAATATCGTTGGGCTGATAGGCAACAGCGCCCAGCGCCGATTGCTCTGCTGCGGTGGCATCTGCCAGCATCGACAGGCTGTCGTCGGAATGGGTCGCCATGATCACTTCGTCAAACCGCTCCCACTCCCCGCCGTGAGTTTTCACCTCAACGCCCTGCGCATCGCGGCGCACGCCCTGGATGGCGGCGTTCAGGCGAATATCAACGCGATTGCGCCGCATCGCTGCCTCCAGACGGGTGACGTAGGAGATAGAGCCGCCTTGCACCGTGTACCACTGGTGCTGGCCAGTCACGCCCAACAGCGCGTGGTTCTCGAAAAACCGGATCAGCGCGTGAGCGGGAAAATCCATGATCTTTTCCACTGGCGTGGACCAGATGGCACCCGAGAGCGGCAGCAGGTAATAATCGCGGAAATAATCACCCGTCCCCAGCTTGGCCAGAAAGTCCCGCAGCGTCAGCGTTTTGTCCTGTGCGATGATCAGCGCGTTTTTGTTGAATTTCATCACATCGCGCAGCATACCGATGAACCTCGGGTTCACCAGATTTCGCCGCTGCGCAAACATGGCGTTCAGGCTGGTCAGCGCATATTCCAGCCGCCCGCCATCAATCGACGCGCCAAAACTCATGTTGGATTTGACCACCGGCACGTCCAGCTCGGCGAACAGCGCGGCAAGGTGGGGATAATTCGCGTAGTTGAACACGATAAACCCTGTGTCTACAGGCTGGTCGCCATTTTTGCCGGCAACGACAGTGCGTGCGTGGCCGCCAAGGCGTGCACCGCTCTCGAACAGGGTGACATGGTTGTCAGGGGCCAACATATGCGCCGCCCCCATACCGGAAATTCCGGCGCCAATTACGGCAATACGGCGGATTGTTTGCGGTGCAGTGCTAAGCGCATTAATCGTCATTAGAAGGCTGTTTCCTGTCAGTGGTCGTTTATAGGAGGATATACGGGTCAGATACGGCTGCGGATGTAAATGAGTTTCGAATTTCTTTTTTGATCCAAGAGCGGCTTTGTCCCGTATTGTTTATATGTTAGATTGCATTTACTCTTCATCGCGCGATATGTCTTCTGCCTCAGGCTTGGCTGTTCCCGGGGTTTTGGCGGGGTCAGACCCTGCCGGACAGTCGAAAATTTCAGGACGCCGACGCGTGAATGACAGCGATGAAAATCAAGTTCAACCCGTCTGGATAGACGAGATGATGCGTGTCCGTGACAGCCGCGACAAGCAGGCATTTGCTGCGCTGTTCACTCATTTCGCCCCCCGCATCAAAGGCTATCTGATCAAGTCCGGCGCCGATGCGACCACTGCCGAAGAATGTGCGCAGGACGTCATGACAACGCTGTGGCGCAAGGCGGACCAGTTTGATCCCACGCGCGCCTCCGTGGCCACATGGGTTTTCACCATCGCGCGCAACCGGCGTATTGATATGTTGCGCCGTGACCGACGCCCCGAGCCGGAAGACCTGCCATGGGGCCCCGCAGCAGAGCCTGAGCAGTCGCATGTGCTGGAGCTTCAGCAAGAAAGCGCGAAGCTGGTTGAAGCCATTGCCGCCCTGCCCGCAGCCCAGCGTAAACTGATCGAACAAGCCTATTTCGGCGACATGACCCAAGCTGAAATTTCCGACATCACCGGTTTGCCTCTGGGCACCATCAAATCCCGAATCCGTCTTGCGCTGGACCGCTTGCGCCATTCCATGAAGTGACTGATATGACATATATAAAAACACCCGCGGCCCGTTTGCAAATTACCCATCATCTGGACGAGGTCACTTTGATGGCCTACGCGGCAGGCACCTTGCACGAGGCATTTAACCTGATCGTCGCGACACACCTGTCGCTGTGCGATGTTTGCCGCGCAGACGCACAGGCTTATGACGCTGTTGGCGGTGCATTGCTCGGGGATGAAAATGCTGCGCTGTCTGCGGACAGCCTGGCGCGGACGCTTGCCTTGTTGGACAAAGTGGATATCGACCCCGTGAAACAGACCGTCACAAGCGATCTACCTGCGCCCTTGCACGACTATGTCGGTGGTGATCTGGAAAGCATCCGGTGGCGTCCCCTTGGCATGGGTGTCAAACAGGCGATCCTGCCAACATCCAAAGGTGCCACAGCGCGGCTGCTGTTCATCCCTGCCGGTGCGGCCATGCCGGATCACGGACATCAGGGCACCGAATTGACATTGGTCCTTAAAGGCGCGTTCCAGGATGCCGACGGCTATTTTGCGCGCGGCGATGTCGAGATTGCGGACAGTGGCGTACAGCATATTCCCGTAGCCGATATCCATGAGGATTGCATCTGCCTTGCCGTAACCGATGCACCTTTGCGGTTCACAGGCTTTTTGCCGCGCATCTTCCAGAGGTTTGCGCGCATCTAGATTTTAGTCAGCGCCTCAAATGCGCCTTGGCCACGTGCCATCAGGCGGATGTAAGTCTGCGCGTCAATGTTGGCGCCGCATACTATTATGCCAACCCGCTTACCGTGCAGACGCGCGCGCAACGGCCCCATCACAGCGGCCAGGGCTGCACCCGCCGCTGGCTCAACCGCCAGCTTTGCCTCTTGTTGGAAGGCCACCATACCTGCGCAAATATCATCGTCCTCCAGCAGAACAATGTCATCCAGATATGCCGCACACAACGCGTGCCCGAAAGGCAGCGCCATCGGCGCACCGAGACTGTCCGCGATGGTATCAACCTGCTCCAGCCGCACTGGCGCACCAGTGGCCATTGATCTGTGCATGCCCGCAGCGCCCACAGGCTCCACCCCGTAGACCTTGCAGTGCGGGTTGAACTGTTTGACCGCAGCCGCGATGCCACTGACCAGACCACCCCCGCCGATAGAGACGACGACGGCATCCAGATCCGGCGCATCCTCCATCAACTCAAGCCCGACACCCGCAGTGCCCATAGAGGTCAAAAGCCCCTCGAAAGGATGGATAAAGTACCGCCCTTCTTCACGCACCAGCCGCTCCGCTTCGCCAAAGGTCTCCGCCCCCGGTGCTTTCATGATCACCTCGGCACCTTCGGCTTTGGCCAGCGCTACACGGAACGGGTTGGCATTGGACTGGATCACAACCTTGGCGGATGCACCCACCTGCCGCGCCGCCCATGCTGCTGCAATGGCGTGGTTGCCCGCACTGGCCGCGGTGATCCCCCGCGCCAATTGGTCCACGTCCAGACTGCGCGCCACCGACAGCGCGCCGCGTGCCTTGAAAGTGCCCGTGTGCTGGAAACATTCGAGCTTGAACACGGCAGCACCGCCGCCCAGAACCCGCGCCATCAGGCCGGTGTCCAGCGTCAGGCAAGGCGTGCGCAGGATATCACCCGAAAGACTGGCAGTATTGGCACAGATCGCATCCAGCGACAGGGCGCTGATATCAGGTGTCTGACTGGTCATAGGATATCGGCCCTTTCACGGAGGTCAGTGGGGTCGGGGCATCCTCACCGCCGACCTCTTCAAAGTCAAAATTATCCAGACGCGCTGCGCGCTTGCCCGCACGCTCGGCTGCGGTGCCGATGCCTTCAAGGTCTTCTCGCGCTTGACGGAAATGCGTATCCAGCTTGCCCACACGCTCCACCACCAGCTCCACATCGCGGTGCAGCAGACGCAGGGTTTTGCGAATCTCGCCCGCCTGTTCGCGCATCCGCGCATCCTTCAGGATGGCGCGCATGGTGTTCAGCGTCGCCATGCAGGTCGTGGGCGATACGATCCAGACGCGGGCATCAAAGCCTTCGCGCACCAGTTCGGGAAAGTTGGCGTGCAACTCGGCGTAGACGGCCTCGGACGGCAGGAACATCAGCGCACCATCCGCCGTCTCGCCGTCGAGGATATATTTCTCTGCAATATCGCGGATGTGCTTGCGCACGCTTGTCCGCATATTCGCCACGGCTGATTTCAACTCCCAGTCGGTCTTGGCACGGTGCAGTGCCTCATAGGCTTCCAGCGGGAATTTCGCGTCGATCACGATGGGGCCAGGCGGGTTCGGCAGATGGATCAGGCAATCCGCCCGCCGCCCGTTGGTGAGCGTCTTTTGCATGGTGTAACTGTCGGACGGCAGCGCCTTGGACACGATATCATTCAGCTGGATTTCACCAAAAGCCCCCCGCGTTTGCTTGTTGCTCAGGATGTCTTGCAGCGACAGGACATCTCCCGACAGCTTGGTGATATTGTCTTGCGCGCGGTCGATGGATTTCAGGCGCTCTTGCAGTTGGGTCAGGCTGGTGGTGGTCCTTTGGGCAGAGCCGTGCAGGGTCTGGTTGGTGCGTTCCTGCATTTGCGCCAGCTGTTGCTGCATCTGGAGTTGCACCGTGGCCAGCCGCGACTCAAGGCTCTGGATCAGCTGGGTTTGTGCATTTGCCTGCGTGTCCGAGACGGTTTGCAGATTGCCGCGCAGCTGGTCCTGTCCGCGGCTCAACCCCTGCAACTGGTAAGCCAACTGTACGGGAATGCGCGCAGGACGGAGGAGCATGACGACGAGTAAAACGAGGATGAGAGCGAGGACGCCCATGGCCCCAAGCACCGCCAGCGTTACGGGATCTTTCAGGTCAAATTCTAGGATCATGTGCGTCCGAACAGCCGCTCGATGTCGCTCAGCTTCAGCTCGACATAGGTCGGGCGGCCATGGTTGCACTGGCCGGAGTGGGGTGTTGCCTCCATCTCGCGTAGCAGGGCGTTCATCTCTTCCGCGCGCATCCAGCGGCCCGACCGGATGGAGCCGTGGCAAGCAACGCGGCTCAGGATCGCCTCGATCCGCGCCTGCACCAACAGGCTTTCGCCTTCACCCTCCAACTCGTCCAGAATATCACGGATCATGGCTTCGGCATTGACCTCGCCCAGAATGGCGGGTGTCTCGCGCACGGCAATGGCGTCCCCGCCAAACGGCTCGACACCCAGACCGAATTTGGCAAGGTCTTCCGCCACACTCAGGATCGCGGCACGGTCAGCGGAGGTCAGTTCAATAATTTCGGGGATCAGCAAAACTTGGGCAGGGACACCGTTGGCGGCCATCTGCTTTTTCAACTTCTCGTAGACCAGCCGCTCGTGCGCGGCGTGTTGATCAACGATGACCATCCCTGTGGCGGTCTGGGCGATGATGTAATTCTCGTGCACTTGACCCCGCGCTGTACCCAGCGGAAAGTCTACACGCTCCTCGCTCGCCTGTGGTCGCTCCTCGCGCAGGTCCTCCACACGCCCCCACATGCCCTGCGTTTCGGCAAAGCCTTGCGGCGCTTGGGCCTGATATGCCGCATGCCGCGCACCGCTGGAAGGACGGTCCATCTGGTAGACCCGCGCAGCGCCTGTGTGCTCTGGCCGCATCGCCCCCAGCGTGGCATCGGCCACAGTGGTTGAAGCACGGTGGCCTGCATTTGCCAGCGCATGGCGCAAGCCCGAGACGATCAGGCCGCGCACAAGGGCGGGATCGCGAAACCGGACCTCGGATTTGGCCGGATGCACGTTCACGTCCACCAGATTGGGGTCGCAATCCACAAACAAGGCGGCGGCAGGATGGCGGTCCCGGCTGAGAAAATCGAAATACGCACCGCGCAGCGCACCGATTAGCATTTTGTCCTTCACCGGACGGCCATTCACAAACAAGTACTGCGCCACGGCTGAGCCACGCGAATAGGTCGGTAAGGCGGCAAATCCGGTGAGGTGAAAGCCCTCCCGCTCCGCATCAATCGGCAGCGCGTTCTCGGCAAACTCGCGCCCCAGAACCTGCCGCAAACGGCCATGCAGCGCCTCGAACAGATCTCCTTGCTCGGCCTCGGCGCGGAAAACCTCGCGGCCAGCGGTGTTTCCCGAGCCATCGCCCGAGACATCGCGCAGCACAAAGCGCACAAACGGCTCGGCCATGGCCAACCGCTTGATCACATCGCCGATCGCCTGCGCCTCGGCGCGGTCTGTGCGCAAGAATTTCAGGCGCGCAGGTGTCGCGTAAAACAGGTCGCGCAGGGTGACAACTGTACCGGCACTCAAACCCGCAGGTTTGACAGGCGCGTGTTTGCCGCCTGTTACACTGATCTCGGCGCCATCATGCCCTTCGGCACGACTGGTGATTGTCAGGCGGCCAACGGCCCCCAGTGACGGCAATGCCTCACCGCGAAACCCGAAGGAGTGAATGTTGAGCAGATCACTGCCATCAATCTTGGAGGTGGCATGGCGGGACAGGGCCAGCATCAGATCACCGCCCGCAATACCGCAGCCATCGTCTGTCACGCGGATCAGGGTTTTGCCGCCGTCGGCATAGTCCACCGTTATCCGGCGTGCACCTGCGTCAATCGCATTCTCGACCAGCTCCTTAACAGCGGAGGCGGGCCGTTCCACCACTTCGCCTGCCGCGATGCGGTTGATTGCGGCCTCGTCCAGCTGGCGGATGACAGGCTGGGGGGTGCTTATGTTGGGGTTTGCTTGGACCATGCCGCAATACCTAGCATGACTGGCAGCGATTCTGAAAGCAGCTGCGCAAGGTTATCCTTAGCTGGTTTTCCGTGCCAGCCGCGCCGTCAGCCCCCCTGTCAGGCACTACCGCCCGATCCTGTGCACGCGTTTTGCAAGACTGTGTATGTGCATCAGACCGGACATATCCTGACAGACCAAACACAGTTTCACATGTGCAAAGAAGACGGGATCAGCAGTGCGTAGGCCCACAAGATCACCGAAAGCCGCGAAGGCTTCCGGTGTCAAGGGCTCTGAAAGGGATCAACGCTCAGAGAGGCATATGACGGTTGACGTCTTTGTACAGCAGATAGCGGAAAGGCTGGTCGCCAGTGGCCACGCAGGCTTGCGGGCAGAAGGCGCGCAGCCACATAAAATCGCCAGCAACAACCGGAACCCAGTCTTTGTTCAGCAAATAATCAGCTGTGCCTTGCAGGACATAGAGACCGTGTTCCATCACATGCGTTTCAGCAAAGGGGATCACACCACCGGGCAGGAAGGTCACGATATTGACGTGCATGTCATGGCGCAGATCGTTCGGGTCCACAAAGCGCGTGGTGGCCCAGACGCCATTGCAGTCAGGCATCTCGGTCGGGGCAACATCCTGATCCGAGGTCACAAATGTCTCGGGCATATCAACGCCATCGGCACCGACATAGCGTTTGCGGATCCAGTGGCACTGGCTGACTGCATCGCTGTCATTCCAGACGGTCCAGACGGCACCCGCCGCAATATAGACATAGCCGCCCGCGTCCAGCACATGACGGCTGCCGTCGATGTTGAGCGTGACCTGACCCGCCGCGACAAATATAACGGATTGTACTTCGTCATCGACTTCAGGCGTATCTGTGCCGCCAGCAGGCTGCAACTCAACCGCATACTGGCTGAAGGTCTCGGAAAAACCGGACATCGGGCGCGCCAGCACCCACATACGCATGCCAGTCCAACCGGGCAGCAGGCTGGTCACAATATCCCGCTGGGTGACTGCGGGAAGGACAGCGTAAGCTTCGGTAAAAACAGCCGTGCCTTCGGGAGACACGGACTGGTCGGGATGGCCGCCGGGGGGGAATGCGTAGGTCACGGGATTTACTCCAATCTGAGGCGCGCAATGCGCTTGACCTGTTAGCAGGCCATGGTGAATGCGATCTGGGTATCATTGGCGATCCCGGACTGGAAGGCTGTAAGAATGCTGTCTTCGAGGCGATCTATCAAAGTGGTGTTGATCCGGACTGTCTGATTAAAATGGGCCCAGCTATTTTATCGCTAAATTACGGGATGATTATCGATATTTACTATGTTCCGGTGCCGCGGGCCCCACGACGGCGCTGTGACAGTAATTCCAGATAAAATGTCACTGATGCCGCGTCCCCATGCAAAACAGAAAATCACAGATTTTGTACACAGCGCATGACCACACTTTGTAAAGCAGTCGCTAAAATACAGTCAGGCCAGACATTGCTGTCTGGCCTGCCGCTCGCCCGAATATCACTGAGACTTTTTTATTGTTTATTATCAGCCGGGTATTATTAACTGCTGGCCTATCTGGATGTGTTCGGGCGATTGTAGCATCTCGCGGTTAGCCTCAAAAATGCGCTCAAAGTCGCTCGGCTTGCCGTAGAATTGGAGAGAAATATACGCGAGGCTGTCGCCTGGTTTCACGATGTAGATGCGTTGACCGGCGACCTCTATAGACTGAACGATAGACGCTGCAAAAATCTTGCGCGACATTTCGCGGGCCGCCTCCGCACCTTCAATTGTGCCATCATTTGCCAGCGATGTTTGCACGAGATTGAACATCATTGTATCCATGTCCACCTTGCCTTCAGCCGTTATGAGAGACGCAGGCAGATCGATCCCGGCCTTCAGCGGCGGCCTGCATCAACAAGCTGCCCTCCATATCACTGGTCATCTGGGCGTTGATCGTGCGCAGCTTGACCCGCTTGGCTCCACTCTCGTCCAGCGTGTCGATGGAGTAGACGCCGGCCAGAACACCCTCACGCAGCATCCGTAATTTGTTGTCACTCAGGATCATCACGGGTTCAACAGCCGTCTGCGTCAGCGCACCTCCGGGCAGGGCGCCGACAGTCCGCCGCGCCTGCAATCCTTCCAGAACCGCAGCAGCCAAATCCGCTACAACGGGGTTGGATTGGCCCCCGCCACCAACATCTGTCAGATCGGGAACCGCCGCGCGTGTCACTGCCTCGTTCAGATCCTGCGCGATGCTGTCAATTTGTGCGTCGATAACGTCACCCGGCACGGGCGCTTGCGCGAACGCGGTTTGGGGCGGATTGACCGGCACAGCAGCTTGTTGGTTGTCACCGGTCCAAAGCAAGGCTGTGGTGATGCCCAACATAAATGTGAGAATAAATATTGCCGCAATCGCAAGCATCGTTGCGTTGGACAGGACCTGGCTGCTTGGCAGGGGCGAAACCAGCTGTTACATACCGCGGCGCGTCAAATGCGGCAGATCCGGATTCTGATAACTTGGCAGCCAGAAGTCGGGGCGCCGGGGAACAGCTTCTGCATCAGGCGCCGGATTCCCATCATGTGCACCAGTGTTAAAAGAAATTTTTGGCGAATTACTTTTCACAAAATCATTCCTGTACTGTTAAGGCCAAAACGGACCAAACCTGCATGCCGCCCCGGTAGTAGCGAATTTTCTCGGGTGGATAGCCAACCTCAAGCAAATGCGCGACAAGCAAACCTGCATCGTTTTGGGAAGGACCGTTGTCATAGACCATCAAGGTCTGCGCATCGGCAAAATTGTAGACATCCTCAAAGGTACGGGCGCCCAGCGCCTTCAGGATCTGAGTACGGATGTCGTTCAGCTCTGCGAGCATCTGATGGGGCAAACTGACAGAACCCGGAATAAAACCAAGTGCGCGATCAGCAGGCATACGCGCATCTACAAGCAGGCCTGTGTTCCTACCCACTGCTTCAACCATAAACTCCAACAGCTGTGGCTCGATCACGGTTTCGATACCTACAGCCACCAGCGCGGGGGCAACACAATGCGGATCACAAGACGCCTTGAGCGATGCAAACCGGCTCGCAAATTTCACAGCATCCGCCGCATTCAGACCGATCTCTATGCGCTTTCCATCGAAAATAAACGACGCTTGGGACAGCGATGCATTGTCTTGCGCCGCACTGGCACTGGTCTGTACCAAAAGTGCCGCCGCGAAAATTGCTGCTCTGTTTATCATGTGGCACACCAGATATAGATTTTAACGCCACAAAAGCGGTCTATTTCAGGCTACGCAGCAAGATATGTGCGCAGAGTGATTCGCAGGTCAAAGCAAAAAGCCACGCAAACTGCCAATTTCAGCAAATCAGTCCATATTTTACGAAATTGGAGGCATTTTAATGCGAATCTGCGGGGCCTCATTGGCAAAATCAGGCATTTCCGCTTTTGGACCTTCGGTGTTATGGATCTGCCCTTTGTAATTTCAGGCACACCTCACACCCTCGAACTGAAGCACTCTATGGACCGGTCGCTACCTCTCCATCTGCACTCAGGATGCGACGGCAGGCGGCCCGCCAATGCCGATATTGCGCATGCAGATTTTCTCCCCTTTGCCAAATTCAGGGCCGGTGTTCTTGCCGTTTTACGTAAAGCGTACGGCAATCTTGGCAGCAACTCCGCCACCGCTTGCCAAGCATCCAGCTGGCATGCGACTTTGACAGGGCATTTTTCTGAAAGGCACCGCCCCATGCCCGTCGATCTCTCAACCCGAACCATCCTACACCTGCCCCAAGTAGCAGAGGCACGCAATGCGGGCCTGCCTCTGGATCTGAACTGGGTGCTGGGCGCGCAGGCGAATACCTCTGCGATTGAACGCCGCGCCGCATCGTTGCCTGCGCGGCGGTCTGTGAAAAAGGCGTATCAGGCGGCGTGGCTGCTCAAGGCTGTGACCTGTATTGATCTGACCACTCTGTCGGGTGACGATACCGCGCGTCGTGTGGGCCGCCTGTGTGCCAAAGCGCGCCAGCCTGTGGCCGCCTCGGTGCTGGATGCCTTGGGCATGCCGCACATCACCACGGGTGCAGTCTGTGTGTACCACGAAATGATCGCCCCCGCCGTGGAGGCCCTGCGCGGCAGTGGCATTCCTGTGGCCGCAGTTTCCACCGGCTTCCCCGCAGGCCTGTCCCCCCTGCCCCTGCGCATCGCAGAGATTGAACAGTCGGTTGCCGCCGGTGCTGCCGAAATCGACATCGTGATTTCCCGCCGTCATGTGCTTGAGGGCAACTGGCAGGCCCTCTATGACGAAATGCGCGCCTTCCGTGCCGCCTGTGGCGATGCCCACGTCAAGGCGATCCTTGCGACCGGCGAGCTGGGCAGCCTGCGCAATGTCGCGCGTGCGTCGCTGGTCTGCATGATGGCGGGTGCCGATTTCATCAAGACGTCCACAGGCAAGGAAAGCGTTAATGCCACCCTGCCCGTCACGCTGGTGATGATCCGCGCGATCCGTGACTATTATGACCGCACGGGATATCGCGTCGGCTATAAACCCGCCGGCGGTATATCCAAGGCCAAGGATGCGATCACCTATCTGGCGCTGATCAAAGAAGAGCTTGGCGACCGATGGTTGCAACCCGATCTCTTCCGCTTCGGCGCGTCCTCCCTGCTAAACGACATCGAGCGGCAGCTGGAACATTACGTCACCGGCAACTACTCCGCCGGCTACCGCCATCCCACATCCTGAAGGTGCACAAAATGACCGTTTCCAAGATATTCGAGACCATGGATTATGGCACCGCTCCTGAATCCGCCGCCGAGGCGCTGGCGTGGATTGTAGATCAAGGCAGCCGCTTTGGCCATTTCATCAATGGCGAGATGACAGTGCCCGGTCAGGTATTCGAGAGCCGCAATCCCGCCAACGGCGAGATACTTGCGCAACTGACGCAAGCGACACAATCAGACGTGGACGCTGCCGTAAAAGCAGCCCGCGCCGCCCAGCCAAAATGGGAAGCCGCAGGTGGACATGCGCGCGCGCGCGTTCTCTATGCCCTTGCCCGTCTGTTGCAAAAGCACAGCCGCCTGTTTGCGGTGCTGGAGTGCCTCGACAACGGCAAACCCATCCGCGAGACGCGCGATATTGATACCCCTCTGGCGCAGCGGCACTTCTACTATCACGCCGGTATGGCGCAGCTGATGGAGAGCGAGCTACCCGATGCCCGCGCGCTTGGCGTTTGCGGTCAGGTGATCCCGTGGAATTTCCCGCTGCTGATGCTGGCGTGGAAGGTCGCGCCCGCGCTCGCGATGGGCAATACGGTTGTGCTGAAACCTGCGGAATATACCTCGCTGACGGCGCTGCTGTTTGCTGATATCTGCGGGCAAGCGGGTGTGCCGAAAGGTGTGGTGAACATCGTCACGGGCAATGGTGCTGTGGGCGAAATGATTGTGAATGCCGATGTGGACAAGGTGGCCTTCACCGGCTCCACCGCCGTGGGCCGCCTCATCCGCGAGGCGACCGCTGGCAGCGGCAAGGCGCTGACACTAGAGCTGGGCGGCAAATCCCCCTATATCGTGTTCGACGATGCCGATCTGGATTCAGCGGTCGAAGGTTTGGTCGATGCGATCTGGTTTAACCAAGGTCAGGTGTGCTGCGCGGGCTCGCGCCTGCTGGTGCAGGAACCCGTGGCCGATCTGTTCTACGCCAAGCTGCGCGCGCGTATGGACAAGCTGCGCGTAGGCTCGCCCTTGGACAAGAGCATCGATGTGGGCGCCATTGTTGACCCCAAACAGCTGGCCGCGATCACCGCCATAGTCGCCGCCAATACCGCTGGCTCCACCTATATCGCTGCCTCTGAGATGCCCTGTGACGGCAGCTTTTATCCCCCCACTCTGATCACCGGGCTGTACCCTGCCGACACACTGATGCAGGAGGAAATCTTCGGTCCCGTCCTTGTCTCTACCACATTCCGCACGCCCGACGAGGCAGTGAGCATCGCCAACAACACGCGCTATGGCCTCGCCGCGACGGTGTGGAGCGAGAACATCAATCTCGCGCTTGATATTGCGCCCAAGCTGGCAGCAGGTATTGTCTGGATCAACGGCACCAACATGATGGACGCCGCTGCGGGCTTTGGCGGGGTGCGCGAAAGCGGCTTTGGCCGCGAAGGCGGCTGGGAAGGGCTGGCATCCTACACCAAGCCAAAATCCAAAGGTAAGCCCGTGAAACCGGTAGAGCCGATGACAGGCTCGGGCGCACCAAAAGACGGGATCGACCGGACAGCCAAACTTTATATCGGCGGCAAGCAAACGCGGCCCGACAGTGGCTATTCAACGTCTGTCTGGGGCAAAAACGGCACGCTACTGGGCCATGCGCCCCAAGCCTCGCGCAAGGACGTGCGCAACGCTGTTGAAGCGGCCCACGCTGCCAAAAGCTGGAGCAAGACAACAGGCCACCTGCGCGCACAAATCCTTTATTTCATCGCTGAAAACCTTGAGGTGCGCGCCGTTGAGTTTGCGTACAGGCTGGACGCCCTCCAAGGCGGAAAATCGGGTGCAAAAGAAGTCCAAGCCGCCGTGCATAGCCTGTTCACCTATGCCGCATGGGCCGATAAATACGACGGCCAAGTGCACGGCGTGCCAATTCGCGGTGTCGCTTTAGCGATGAAGGAACCCGTCGGCGTGATCGCGGCACTCTGCTGCGCGCACGCGCCACTGCTGGGCCTCGTCGCGGTGATGGCGCCTGCAATCGCAATGGGTAACCGCGTAATCCTCAGCCCGTCGGAGCCCTTCCCGCTTGCTGCAACAGACTTCGCCCAAGTGCTGGAAACATCGGATGTGCCTGCGGGTGTGGTCAATATTCTCACCGGCCCTCACAGCGATGTGGCCGAGGCAATGGCGCGCCACATGGACATTGATGCCGTTTGGTCCTTCAGCGATCCCGCGCTGGATAAGGTGATCGAACAAGGCTCTGCCTCGAACCTCAAACGCACATGGGTTCAGAACGGACAAGCCACCGATTGGATGAAACCGGACATCCACACGTTCCTGATCCAGTCAACCGAAGTCAAAAACATCTGGGTACCTTACGGGGAATAACGCCCGACTTCATTTTGCCCTTAAACTCATCATCTACACCCCTCCTTCAGGGGTGTAGATCACTTGCCTCTTAACGGTGCATCACTCGGATACAACGCCCACAGGTTTGCCCACTACCACAAAATGCAAGCTGTCCGGGTCCATCAACCCGCCCGCCACGCGCTTCACATCTGCCAGCGTCACGGCCTCCACCCGCGCGTTGCGGGTCTTGATGTACTCCGGCTCAAGCCCGATCAGCTGCATGCCCACAAGGATGCCCGCAATGGTGCTATTGCCGTCAAATCGCAGGGGATAGGCGCCTGTCAGATAGGTCTTAGCATCCTGCAATTCTTCCTCGGTCACGCCCTCTTGGGCAGCCAGACGCCACTGGTCACGGATCACGGTAATCGCCTCGGCAATCCGGTCATTGGCAGAGCTGACGGAGCCCATGTAAGCGTTCGCCAGATCGCGGGAATAGAGGTAGGAATAGACACCATAGGTCAGGCCACGCTTTTCGCGCACCTCTTGCATCAGACGGCTCTCAAACCCGCCACCGCCCAAAATCTGGTTCAGCAGAACAGCGGCGAAATAGTCATCATCGTCCACACTGATTCCGCGCTGGCCAAACAGGGCGACTGATTGCGGTGTGTCGAAATCCACAACCGTGGTGCCGCCTTTGATCTGCGGCTCTACCTTCGGCGGCAACATTGGTCCGCTTTGCGGCAGATCGCCCAGCAGGGCGTCCAGAAGAGCACCAAGCTGTTCGGGTGTTATGTCGCCCACGGCACCCACCAGAACGCGGTCGCGCACCAGCACGTTGCGCTGCGCTTCAATCAGATCATCGCGGGTCAGGGCAGCAACAGTTTCCGGCGTACCTGAATCCACCGTTCCGTAAGGATGATCACCATAAGCCATCGCGGCAAAGGTTTTCGCGGCAATGTCGTCGGGGTCTTTGGCATCGAATGCCAGATTGGACAGAACCTGCGCACGTACCCGCTCTATATCGCTATCTTCAAAGCGAGGGTTCTGCATGGCATCGCGCAGCAATGCGACAGATTCGTCGAAGTTCTCGGTCAGGAAGCGCGCTGAAATGGTCAGCTGTTCCGAGCTGGCACCAAAGCCAAAGGTCGTCGCCAGCGCTTCTTTCGCACGCGCAAAACCACGCGCATCCAGCTCACCAGAACCTTCTTCCAGCAATGCGGTCATCAGGTTAACCGCTCCGCGCTTGCCCTCTACATCCAGCGAGGTGCCGCCGGTAAAGGCGATCTCGACCGCGACAAACGGCAGCGAATGCTCCTCGACCAGCCATGCACTGATCCCGCCGGGGGACGTGACGGTCTGGATTTCAACTTCGGCATGGGCAGGCAGAGCTGCGGCGCCCAGAAACAGGGCAGTTGCAAAACGGATCATTGGGTCACTCCTTCGGGGCGCTGTAGCCAGCCGGTCACGGATGCCTCGCGGCGCAGCAGGGTTGCCGCCTGCATGATGTCTTCGGCACTCACGGCATCCAGAATGGCGGGCCATGCCTGCACATCGGCCACCGTCAAACCAGAGGTCAGCGCGCTGCCATAACGGTTGGCAATGCCATCGACGTTGTCTTGCGCGTAAATCTCGGAGGCACGGATTTGCAGCTTGATGCGCTCCAGTTGCTCCGCGTCAACGCCAGTGGTCATAAACTCGGCCAGCGCGCCATCCAGCGCGGCCTCGCCATCTTCCAGCGTCACGCCCTCAGAGGGGACCATGATCACGCGAAAAGTCGTATCATCCAGCGAGACGCCGGAATATCCCGTGGCCGCATAGGTCGCGACCTGAGTGTCGAATTGAAGCTTTTCGGTCAGGAAAGACGTTGTACCCCCCCCCAGAATTTCGCTCAGAATGGTCAGGGCTGCGGCTGTCTCCTGTGCGCCGCTGTCACGCTCGGGAACCAGATAGCTGCGCGAGATATAGGGCTGGGCCACACGCGCATCACGGAAAATCACGCGGCGCTCCGCGTTCTGGCGCGGTTCTTCAGTGCGCAGGCGGTCGGGCAAAGCAGGGTTCATAGGGATCGGGCCATAATGCCGCTCAGCCAGTGCGCGCACGCCTTCGGGGGTCACGTCACCGGATACCACCAGAACGGTATTGTTGGGGGAATAATACAGCTCGTAGAAGGACAGCGCATCGTCGAGGTCCAGTTCTTCCATCTCGTGCATCCAGCCGATGATAGGCGTGCCGTAGCGGCGGTGGAGGTATTGCGCAGCACTGATCTGCTCGCCAAACAGCGCCTGCGGGTTGTTCTCGGTGCGCTGGTTACGCTCTTCGATAATCACGTCCCGCTCGGTTGCAATGTTCTCGGGGGTCAGACGGATGTTCTTCATCCGGTCGGCCTCCATCGTCATCATCAACTCAAGCCGGTCCGCTGCCACGCGCTGGAAATACGCAGTATAGTCATAGCTCGTGAAGGCATTGTCGCGCCCGCCATTGGCGGCCACTACAGATGAAAACTCGCCCGATTCCATTTTATCGGTCGCTTTGAACAGCAGATGTTCCAGAAAATGCGCCACGCCCGACGATCCCTTCGGCTCATCCGCCGATCCTGCGCGATACCACAACATGTGCTGCACCACAGGCGCGCGGTGATCTTCGACCACAACAACCTGCATACCATTATCGAGGACAAAATCTGTTACTTTGCCGCTGGTCTGTGCAAAGGCCGCAGCCGGCATCAACAGGGCGGACACAAGGGCAGTTCGGGCGTATCGCATCATCAGTAGGATCCTTTTCAGTCAACCTGAGCGGCATGTGTACCATAGGTACGAGCACCGCGCGCAGGTTCAAGCCGCGCGGCGTTATATCACAGATATGTAATGTAGATCAGTTTGCAGGCGGGGCCGAAGGCGTGCGCGCACCGGCACGCTGCCAGCGGCGTTTCTCGGCTTGCGCGTCCAGTGCCTCTTTGCGGTAGGCTTGGTTATAACGGTCCACCGGCACAATCCGGATCTGGGTAAAGCGTTGCTTGCGCTTGCGGAAATCCGCATCCCGCTGGGCAAGGTCTGCGCGGATGTTGGGCACTACACCCAGACGGCTGGCATGCTGCACCAACGCCCCGTCTGTTGCGGGTATATTTGCATTCGGATCGCCAAGCCTGCCGCCAAAGGCTTGCGCGCCTTCGGCCAGTGCAGAGCGGTCCGTCAGGTTACGCCCGTCGGGGGTCGGCGTTGGCAACTCCTTGAAGCTTGCAGGCTCTTCAAGAGCACTGACAGGCTGGATACCGAATTCATCAGGACCCTTCGAATTGCTACGCAAATCACGCAGGCCCACGTTGGCACATCCCGCGACAAGCACAGGCAATACAAACAACAAAGCAAATTTACGCATCAAAGGCCTCCAGACCGCCATTGCTCTTCAATATCGCAGGCCGGGCCACAATGTCACCCGGCTTTTTTCATCGCAGGCTTACGCGGCTTTTTCTTGCCATCACCCTTTGGTCCTGCATCATCTCCTCCGGTAAAGAAGATCAGCCCCAGTGCCCCTGCAAAGATGAACACATCCGCAAGGTTGAATACAAATGGATTGTTGATCCGGCAGCAAGACATGTTCAGAAAATCAAGGACATAGCCATAAATCAGCCGGTCGATCACATTGGCCAGCGCCCCGCCCACCAGCAGGCCCGCGCTGATCTGTGCAAAACCTGTCAGCGCATTTTTACGCGCCCAGAGCAGAACCGCGACACAAATCACCAGCGCAAGCGTGATCAATATCACGCGGCTCATCTCTGATCCACCGCCGAAAAGGCCGAAATTGATGCCCCGGTTCTCGCCATAGCGGAAGTTGAGCACGGGCGGCAGCACGTCAATGCTGCGGATGCGGGAAAGCTCCATCATGTGGATCACAACATATTTGCTGATCTGGTCGATAGAGAAAGCTGCAAAGCCCGCCCAGAAAATCATCCGCATTTGGTCAGGTTCCCCAATCAGTGCCGGAAGTGGCGCATGCCGGTGAACACCATGGCCAGCCCTGCCGCGTCGGCTGCCGCGATCACCTCATCGTCCCGCATGGAGCCGCCGGGCTGGATCAGCGCTGTGGCACCCGCCTCCGCCGCAGTGATCAGCCCATCAGCAAAGGGGAAGAAGGCGTCCGACGCCACAACCGACCCTTGGGTGAGCGGCGCGGGCAGGCCCATGATCTCGGCCATGTCCTGCGCCTTGCGCGCGGCAATGCGCGTGCTGTCAACGCGGCTCATCTGGCCCGCGCCCACACCCACGGTGGCACCGTCTTTGACGTAGATGATCGCGTTGGATTTGACGTGCTTTGCCACTGTCCATGCGAACAGCATGTCCTTCATTTCCTGCTCGGTCGGCTGGCGTTTGGTCACAACTTTCAAGTCGTCCATGCTGACGCGGCCCACGTCGCGGTCCTGCACCAGCCAGCCGCCAGACACCTGACGCGGCGCAAGGCGCGCGGCGCGCGGATCGGCAAGGCCGCCCGTGGTCAGCAGGCGCAGGTTCTTCTTGGCGGCGAAAATCTTTATTGCGTCGGCATCGGCATCAGGCGCAATCACCACTTCGGTGAAAATGCCGGTGATGGCCTCGGCGGTCTCGGCGTCCAGCGTCTGGTTCAGCGCGATGATGCCGCCGAACGCGCTTGTGCGGTCGCAGTCAAAGGCACGGGCGTAGGCCTCGGCCATGCTCGCACCCGTCGCCACACCGCAGGGATTGGCGTGTTTAATGATCGCCACGGCGGGGCCGTTTGCGGGATCAAACTCCGACACCAGTTCGAACGCGGCATCGGTGTCGTTGATGTTGTTATAAGACAGCTCTTTGCCCTGATGCTGCTTGGCGGTGGCCACGCCGACACGACTGCTGCCATCGCTATAAAATGCCGCAGACTGGTGCGGGTTCTCGCCATAGCGCAGCGTTTGCGTCAGCGTGCCACCAAAGGTGCGGCGGCGGGGCGTCCCACCCACGGCATCGGCCATCCAGGTGCTGACTGCCGTGTCATAGGCGGCGGTACGGGCATAAGCCGTTTGGGCCAGACGCTGGCGCAGTTTATAGGTGGTCTGGCCATCATTGGCCTGTAATTCAGCGATAAAGGGCGCGTAATCTTCCACATCGACGATCACACTGACAAAACCGTGGTTCTTCGCGCCCGAGCGGATCATGGCAGGTCCGCCGATGTCGATGTTCTCGATCACCTCGGCGTATTCCGCGCCCTTGGCAACGGTTTCTTCAAACGGGTAGAGGTTGACGACCACCAGATCGATGCCGCCAATGCCATGCGCGTCCATCGAGGCCACATGGCCCGCGTCATCGCGCAACGCCAGCAGACCGCCATGCACCACAGGGTGCAGCGTCTTGACGCGACCGTCCATCATCTCGGGAAAGCCCGTGACATCAGAGACATCCTTGACCTCGAGCCCGGCCTGACGCAGCGCCTTTGCCGTGCCGCCCGTCGACAACAGCTCAACACCGGCAGCCACCAGTGCACGGCCAAAATCAACCAGTCCGGTCTTGTCGGACACAGAAAGCAGCGCGCGTTTCACAGGGTAGAGATCAGCCATGGCGGGCCTCCTTGGGGTCAGTCTTCGTCAATATACGGGTCATCCCGCTCCAGATCACGCACGCCAATCGCAGTTTCCTGCGCTTTGGACAAGGACCAGCGCACACGCGTGGCGGGATTAATTGCGCGGCCCGTCAGAACAATCTGCTGGGATGCCCGCGGTTTCAGGCGCGTGGTTTCCAGATAGGCCCCCGCCTCCAGCGCCAGCGCACAGGTGTCGTCATGGCGGAAAACCCATATCTCGCCAGACTTTAGCGCCATAGAGACAGCGGCGCCACCCAGATCCAGTGTGGCGTCTACCTCGGGGTGCAAATGAAAGCGGATCTCGAAGCCGATGCCTTTCAGGCTGGTACGGTCCAGCGCACGATCAAAGCGGCGTTTCTCTGCATCGTCCAGCGCCAGCAGCATGTCTTCGCCTGCAATCGCGCG
>Ga0163215_100594_pt1 | contig 51719 bp, 43 predicted proteins | sample SynspAceP_FD_185934 | JGI IMG/M metagenome (GOLD analysis project Ga0163215, IMG submission 185934) | Saline lake microbial communities from Ace Lake in Antarctica - Synechococcus sp. Ace-P (Hybrid Assembly) | ecosystem: Environmental > Aquatic > Non-marine Saline and Alkaline > Saline | place...
GACACCGCCAAGGGTAATATCCCGGTCCAGTGTTTCGGCACTGCCGTTCTGTTCGCTATGGCTGCCCATGACCTGCAACCATGCGCCGGATTTATCGAAAGTACCGGGGTCCATTTCCGCGGCATCACTGTAGGGTTTCCCGCGTTGCACCCCGTTAATCACCAATTCAGCAGCTTCCAGCCGACGCTGTATGGTGGCGGAGATCATGGCAGTTCTGTCAGTCAGCGTTTCAACAGATGCAGTCAGAATTGACGGATCAAACGTTGCAATCTTCTTGGTGGCGCTGTCATAGAACCACGGCACTGGCCCACCAATGGTCGGATCACCACCAAGCAACTCTCCAGTGCTGAAATCCCAAAGGATGGAATGGGAGGCACCCGTTGTAATATTGACCGCAGTATCAGTCACAAAGCCGGTGCCAAGCTCTATTTCACCACCAATGAAGGACGGTGCAAACAGGTTGAACACGTTTTCTCCGTCGTTGCCCCCTGCAACATTAAACTCAAATGAAAAAGATTCGGAAGAAATGACACGACCAGAATTGTTAATGACATTTTGCCTGACACTTTTAAGACCAACGGTTCCGGATCCAAAAGCCAGTATGGAACCACTGTTGGTAATGAGATTCTCATTCACGACGTCGATTGTCTCACCGTTAACGGCGGTGAGCTTTAGATACCCGGTATTTATGATCGTGTTTTCACCCCCAGAATCGATTGCTCTGAAACCATTTTCGACGATGATTGAACCATGATTTTCAATCAAATGGCCGCGAACTGCTCGTATACCAACATTTTTGGTGAAAATACTTCCATTGTTAATGATCGTTCCAAAATTGTTATTTCCAATTCCCCAGTGAGTAGCGCCTTCCACCACAATCAATCCGTTGTTGATAATGGTATTTGAATCTTGTCCTGCTATTCCGTTCCCCGCTGAAATAATTTTGCCATTGTTTTGTACGGTATTACCGTTTCGGACAAGGATGCCATCGTCGCCAATTCCTGTTGTGGTGATGAGCCCAAAATTCTTGATCGTGTTTCCTGAGCCGGTCGCATCTACTGCATTACTACCGGAAGTGTTGATTTCACCACTGCTGGTGATTGTCAGGCTGTCGTCGCCATCCAGAACATTTGCAACTGCACCATTTTGTAAAATTGTCGGGGTGTCGACAACAAAGTCTGTTGCATAACCAAGACCGCAGCCCGCAATAATGCCAGAGATGGCCACACCCAACATCAATCCCCGCATTTTGTTCTTCTGTGTCGGGACGGAATAGGAAACATTGATCGGGGTGAACGTGATGTCTGACATTCTCTTCGCTTTCGCCATAAGGCACCGATCCAACCAAGGGAAGCGCAATCCAGAAACGCACTTCACTCATAATACCAACGGCACGATTTTGTGACTCTTTGGGGATTCCCAAATCGATTGTGATCTGATTCCTTATGGCAAAGGAGATTTGCCATGGGATCATCAGTTCCGCTTCGATCAGATTTTTGCGCCACCGATCTTCGCCGGATTGCCAAGCGGTGCAGGGACAATCGTCAGATACGCAGGCTGCTTGCGTTAGCCGCAGTGTATGAAGGCATGAGCCGCATGGATGCTGCTCGGATCGGCGGCATGGACCGGCAAACGCTGCGCGACTGGGTGCATCGCTTCAATGAGTTGGGGCCTGATGGGCTAACCAATGCCAAGGGTGCCGGACGGCCCCGCCTGCTAAACGATGAGCAGATGCAGGAACTGGCGAAGATTGTCGAAGCCGGTCCTGATCTGGAAGTGGACGGTGTGGTTCGTTGGCGACGTATTGATCTTGTGCGGGTGATTGAAGAGCGTTTCGGTGTCGTGTGTTCCGAGCGGGCTATCACGGATTATCTTGCAGAACTGGGTTTCTCCAACATTTCTGGCCGCCCACAACATCCAGCGCAAGATGTACGTGTGATCAAAGCTTTCAAAAAAACTTCGCAAACACGCTTTCAGCCCACGTAGCCGATCTGCCCAAGGGAACGCCCGTTGAGATTTGGTTTCAGGATGAAGCCCGGATTGGGCAAAAGAACGGGCAGGTCCGTATCTGGGCACGTAAGGGAACCCGACCGCGCCTTCCAGCTGACCAGCGGTATGGCAACACCTATCTATTCGGGGCCATCTGCCCCAAACGCGGCACAGGCGCAGCCCTCGTGCTGCCCAAGGCCAACACCCAGGCCATGCAATTGCATCTCAATGAGATAAGCAAATACGTTGCCCGGAAAGCTCACGCTGTCGTCCTGATGGATCGGGCAGGTTGGCACAGCACTGGAAAGCTGATTGTGCCCAAAAACCTGACCATCATTCTGCTGCCGTCGAAGTCACCCGAACTGAACCCTGTCGAGAACATCTGGCAGTATCTGCGCTCCAACCATCTCTCCAACCGTGTCTTCACAGATTACAAAGCCATCGTCGATGCCGCCTGTGACGCTTGGAACGCGCTCATCGACAAGCCAAACGTCATCAATTCAATCGGAATGAGAGACTGGGCTCATGTATAAAAAGTCAAAAATTACCGCCGTTGGTATTACTGGCCCAACTGGAACCGAGTTTCCTCTTCTCTGTTCCTGAATAAGTGTGGCGCAATAGTTGGAATCGGCCATTGGCGCATCTTTCCTAACCCACACGATTTGAGATTAGTCGTGCCAGGCACTGATCGAAGTGTAATTTCTATCAACTCAGGCAAAGCGATTTGGGCAGGTTGTTACGGGAAGTCAAACGGCTTGGCGGTCGCAAACTGGCTCAACCTCTGGCTATTAAACTGAGCGTTCATCAGCCAGTGACCCCTTTTGAATCGAAGCATCATGGCTAGTGAAGTTTAAGGCATTAAATAAACTTTATTTGCCTATGGACAAATATAGTTTGTCTTTCTATATAAGAATTATGAAAAATGAGACTTTCCCAGATGCAATAGCCGATCGACTTTCTGGCCTTTATGCAGAAAAATTCGGCGGCAAAGACAATGGTCGCTTTAGAGTTGCCACAAAAACAATCCGTGACGCAGTTGGCCGTCGGCGTCTCTACGAGGATGACGTCAACATATTGGCACGTGCCATGTACGAGCGGGGGTACATCCTCATCGATATGGACACCTTCTTCGTGGTTATGAGTGCCAACTCGTTTGTGAATTACCGTCGCACGAATGAGAACTGCTTTAAGGACATGACTTGAGACAACACCGCACTGCGCGCGTGCAGGAAGTGATCGGATGGCGTGAGCTTGTCGGATTGCCTGAACTCGGGATCTCTCAGATGGCTGCGAAGATCGATACCGGTGCTCGCACATCGGCTTTGCATGCAGAGGATCGCGAACTGTTTGAGAGAAACGGTAAACGATGGGTTCGATTCAAAGCACCGAAACTAAAGGGAGAGCCTCCACGGTTTGTTGAGGCGCCTGTTGCCTTGGAGCGCTTGATTAAGAACACCAGCGGTGTGCCCGAAAACCGCCTCGTCATTAGAACGATACTTACACTGGGAAGCCACCGGTGGAACATCGACGTATCCCTAGCGGATCGTGACGCAATGAAATTCGACCTTATCATCGGCAGAACCGCTCTTAAGGGGCGAAGAATTCTGATCGACCCTGAGCGCTCTTATTTGAGTGATCTACGCAGTTCGCCGCCTCTGCATTCAGACAAAGCGTAAGGCCTGGGCATTCCGCCCAACGAAAGGAACTACCAATGAAATTCGCAATGATGGCTCGGAACCCCGACCTGTATTCCCACAAGCGCTTGAAAGAAGCGGCAGAATCGCGCGGACATGAATTGGATATCATCAATACTTTGCGCTGCTACATGAACATAGCGTCTCATCGGCCAGAGATTTACTACAATGGCGATAAACTCCCAGCATACGATGCTGTGATACCGCGGATTGGTGCATCGGTCACTTTTTATGGTCTGGCTGTGCTTCGTCAATTCGAGATGATGGGTGTTTATCCGCTGAACGAGTCAGTTGCTATTGGACGCTCACGCGACAAACTGCGCTCCATGCAACTGCTCTCACGCGATGGAATTGGCCTTCCAGTCACGACGTTTGCTCACGATCCAAAGCAAACCGAAGAAGTTATAAAGCTTGCTGGCGGAGCGCCGCTAGTGGTCAAGTTGCTCGAAGGCACACAAGGCATCGGTGTCGTGTTGGCCGATACTGATCGCTCGGCAAAATCGGTGATCGAGGCGTTTCGTGGCGCGAAAGTGAACATTCTTGTTCAGGAATTTATCAAAGAAGCGGGCGGCACGGATATACGAGCACTTGTTGTCGGTGGCAAAGTTATTGCCGCAATGAAACGGACTGGTGCAGCCGATGATTTTCGCTCGAATCTGCATCGTGGCGGCAGCGCGGAAACCATCAAGATCACACCCGAAGAAAGATCAACTGCGATCCGCTCCGCCAAAGCCATGGGCTTGAATGTCTGCGGTGTGGATATGCTGCGCGCCAATCACGGCCCCGTTGTTATGGAAGTAAATTCCTCTCCCGGCCTTGAGGGCGTGGAAAAGGCGACCGGTATTGACGTTGCCGGAAAGATCATTGAATTCCTCGAGAAAAATACAAAGCCAGGCGCGACAAAAACACGAGGAAAAGGCTGATGCCTGTACGCGCGTCCTTTGAAATCGGCATGCACACGATCGCGCCGGGCGAGCGTCGGACTGTCGACCTTCCAGTTAGTGTTCTCTCGGACCACACGCCAGTTACTATGTCCGTCCATGTCATCCATGGACGGCGGGAGGGGCCGGTTCTATTCGTAAGTGCTGCTATTCACGGTGACGAAGTTATTGGTGTTGAGATTGCGCGGCGGCTCTTGCGCTCCGCGACAATCGATGGGTTACGCGGCACGCTCCTTGTTATTCCAATCGTAAATACCTTTGGTTTTCTCAACCATTCTCGGTATCTGCCTGATCGGCGTGACCTTAACAGATCTTTTCCTGGCAAGGCATCTGGGTCGCTTGCCGCGCGTTTGGCGGACCTTTTCATGCGGGAGATCGTTGATCGATCAGACTTCGGGATCGATCTGCATTCAGCTGCAATCCATCGTCTTAATATGCCGCAAATCCGTGTATCAACGTCACAACAAAAGACCCTCCAACTCGCAGAAACGTTTGGAGCGCCTGTTATCATTTTGTCGAAGCTCCGCGAAGGTTCGCTTCGTCAAGCTGCGCAACAACGTGGAGTAGACATCCTTCTCTACGAGGCTGGCGAAGGGCTTCGGTTTGATGAGTATTCAGCGCGGGCTGGTGTCGCAGGAATACTCAGGGTCATGCACGACATGGGTATGGTTTCGCGCCGCGTCGCGTCGCGGGCAAAAACCAAACCTTTGCGCTCCACTTCCAGTGCCTGGCAAAGAGCACCGGCCGGTGGTTTGCTGCGGGTCTTCAAGGGAACTGGGGAAACTGTAAATGCGGGCGATGTCCTGGGCGTCATCGCCGATCCGTTTGGCGAAGTGGAAACTGAAGTCAAATGTGAGCAGGCTGGCCTGATTATTGGTCGAACGAACCTGCCTGTGGTCAACGAAGGCGACGCTCTTTTCCATATCGCATCTACCAATGGCCTCGACCCCGAGGCGACAATCGAGTTGCTGTCAGCCCAGCTCGGCGCTGATCCGCTCTTCGATGAAGATGAAATTATATGAATTGAGAATGGAACGCTTTCTGCATCCAAAAATTCTGTCGGGAGCGCCTTATCAGTGCAAAACTGAGTGGTTGGCGCGACACCCATCAAGCTGCCCCGTCGGGATTGCTGGATCAAGATACGACAGTCCAGAATAAGACCCTAATCCGCGCATTCAAGGATGCTTGCGGATCGATGCGAAAACCTACGATCAAGACTTCATCCAATACGGTGCGCGCAAACAGAAATTGGTTTGCGTTCGTCAAAGCCCGCACGCGGTGATTGTCAATTCAGGTTCCAGCAAATACAAAGGAAAATGCAATGGAAACGCCAAATTCAGTATGGATTTCGATCCAGGACGCCCTCCAAACAGCACTGCAAGGCTTCTTGGGCTACCTACCATCGCTTGCAGGTGCTTTATTTGTCCTGATTTTCGGATGGCTTATTGCGCGCATTACAAGAACAGCGGCGAAGCGAATTTTGGGCGGCCTGAACAGAGTCCTGGAGAGAACTTTTCAAACAGGCATGCTTGCAAGCGCTCGGTTGCCGTTAGGCGCTTCCACGATCTTTGGAGAGGTCGCTTTCTGGATCATTGTGTTTGTTACGCTGACGATCTCTGCGCGCATTGCGAGTTTACCTACGATCTCACAATGGCTCAATAATATCGTTCTTTTCCTGCCAGATGTATTGCTTGGCGTCGTAACAATCGCTTTGGGTTATTTCATCAGCAACGTCGTTGGTAGACAGGTCACCGAGGCGGCAAACATTGCCAAATCCCATCACAGCGAGTCATTTGGTCGCATAGCCCAAGGCACTGTTTTCATCATCGCGGCGATTATCGGTCTCGATCAGATCGGCGTGGACGTAACTTTCCTTGTAACAGTGTCTGCTGTCGCAGTCGGGGCCATCTTACTGGGCTTCTCGATCGCCTTTGGTTTCGGTTCTCAAGAATACGTCAGCAACCTCATCAGCGCCCGGACGGTGCGGCAAAACTTGAGCCCCGGCTTGCTCGTGCGGATTGGTGAGACCGAAGGTGTAGTGCTTGAAATCACGCAAACACACATTGCCGTAGATACTGAGAATGGTCGTGCATTAATTCCTGCCCATAAGGTAGATGCATCCGGACTGGTGATTGTTTCGCAAAATGCAGCAGTTGTGGGAACAGGATCATGAGCAAGGTTTCACCATTAACTATTGAACTTATCGAGAAGCGCCCGTTGACGGCTGTGAAAGCCCTTGCCGAAATGAGCGTTAACGATTCAGCGGATTTCTTTGAGGCTCTTCCAACACGTTATGCCGTGTCGCTTATGTCAAAAATCAGCGCATGGTCTGCGGCAGGCTTGATAGCTGAAATGACACCCATAAGCGGTAGCGCGGTTCTCTCGGGAATGGACTACCAGACCTCGGCGTCCATCTTGAGGGTGGTACCGGATGCCAACCGCAAACAACTATTGGCGGCGCTGCCAAAAAAACTCAGCAGCGATCTGGCTTCCACTCTGACCTACCCTGCGGACACAGTTGGAGCAAACATGTCGACCAGAATCATTGTCATGACTGCCGATCAGACTGTTCGAGAAACGGTTTCGGAGTTTCGCCAGTTCAAGCGAACGAAAACGGGTGTTGCATATGTCGTTGACGGATCGCGAAAACTGCTTGGCAGTGTAAATGCGGACGAGCTGTTGCGATTAGCAAAGGACACCAAGCTTGGAGAGGTTATTGACGGTTCTGTTTCATCCATTTCGGCCCGTGCTCGCCTAAGCGCAGTTAAATCCATGCCAGCTTGGGACGACCATCCATTCTTACCTGTCGTGAACCGTCAAAAGATGCTGATTGGTGCCCTTTCTCGAAGCATCTTCAGGCAATCGGTCACCGAAAAATCTATCGATAAGCTGCAGACAAGTTCTCCAATGATCTTGTCTTCGGTGGCGAGCGCCTTTTTCACAAGCTCTGTTCAGTTGGCCCAAATACTGATCGATATTGAGGCCAAACCTGAAGCTTCGATCAACCATTCATCCGCTTCGGCTGCAGGAGGCAAGTCATGACAACAGCAATAACTCGGATCACGGATGAATTGACTCAGCGTTTCTTTATCGATCATCCACTTGATGCAGCGCGAAAAATTGAAGAACTGCCCATTGCAGATGTGCTTGAAGCCACTGCACGCATACCAGCAAAGATTTTGACGCCTGTGTGGCAGTACTTACTGCCTGAGACCGGAGCTAAACTCTTGGGTGCGCTTCCTGATGCCATATCCGACCAATTATTGGCAGAACTCACGCCCTCTCAAGCGGTCAGACTTTTGGGCTTCCTACCCGAAACTGATGTGAAAGAGCGCGTTTCCCGTCTCGCTCCTGTCCCCCAAAGAGACATTGAGACGCTGCTCTCCTATCCAAGAGACACCGCTGGGCGCATGATGAACACCGCAATCTATACCTATCGTAGCGATTCGACCGTTGGCGACACATTGGAGCGCTTGCGTAAAGATGGCATGAGCACTGCGCGAAGCTTATTTCTCGTTGATGATGGGCAACGCCTGACAGGTATAGTGTCACTGACGGACGTTGCAATTTCACAGCCTGAAGTTACACTCGCCGCGCTTGAACAGCCAATTGTAGCAGCGGTTCGACCAATTGATTCTCTAAGCGAAATTACAGAAATCCTTAAAGGGGGAAATGTCCTCGACTTGCCGGTAGTCGATTTGGATGGCGTCCTGCTGGGAGCTCTCACCCACCAGAATCTCGCTCGTACAATTCAGAAAGACGCGACCTTGAATTTACAAACCATGGTGGGTGCCAGCAAAGAAGAACGGGCACTTTCCTCTCCGCTTTTTACAGTCCAAAAACGCATGCCCTGGCTTCAAATCAACCTTTTAACGGCATTTATGGCTGCTGCGGTTGTCGGCATCTTTGAGGCGACTATTGCGCAGGTCACTGCCCTTGCAGTGCTGTTGCCCGTTGTGGCTGGACAATCAGGTAACACTGGTGCTCAGGCGCTTGCGGTTACCATGCGTGGTTTAGCACTTCGTGAGATTACGGTTCGCCAATGGGCCAAAGTCTTGCGAAAGGAAGTTATAGCTGGGTTTCTGAATGGAATTTGCATAGCTGCGACTTGCGGAATAGGTGTGTACTTGTGGAGTCAGTCGTTAGGCCTTGTCGCTGTGATCATGTCCTCCATGGTCTTGGCGATGGTCGCCGCCGGTTTCGCTGGTGCAATCATCCCTGTTATCCTGACCCGGCTTGGCCAGGACCCGGCCACTTCTTCATCCATCATACTGACGACCGTTACTGATATCGCAGGCTTTTTTGCGTTTCTTGGCATCGCAACAATATTGATGCAGTATCTATGAACGCCATTGTCATTGAAATCTTAACGTGGCTGGGGATCTTCTTTTGCCTCACCCAGTCCGCGATGTTCTCTGGCCTCAACCTTGCTTACTTTAGTGTGAGCAGGCTCCGCCTGGAAGTTGAGGTTGGAACTGGCAATGCCGCCGCACAAAAAGTCTTGGACTTGCGATCGGATTCCAATTTCCTGCTTACAACAATCCTGTGGGGAAATGTCAGTATCAATGTGCTTCTGACTTTGCTCTCAAATTCAGTCATGGCCGGTTTTGGCGCATTTCTTTTTTCCACTATCATCATCACACTGTTTGGAGAAATTTTTCCCCAAGCTTTCTTTTCGCGCAAGGCCTTGCTGATTGGCGCGCGTCTAGCGCCTGTCTTGAGGGTCTACCAGGTGCTTCTCTTTCCAGTGGCAAAACCCGTAGCACTGCTTCTGGACGCATGGCTTGGAAAGGAGGGCGTTGATTTTATGCGCGAACGAGGCGTGCGTGAAATGATCCGCCAACATATGGAAGCAGCTGAAACTGATCTGGGCCGAATTGAGGGTCTTGGTGCCCTTAACTTCCTACGTCTGGACGATATTAGTGCCTCACAAGAAGGGGAACCCGTTGATCAACGCAGCATCATCCAAATGCCATTCTTAGGTCAAGACGTCGTTTTTCCTTCTGATGCGGGAGAGAAGAACGGTGTGTTCCTTGGGCAACTCCGCTCCTCTGGCAAAAAGTGGGCGGTTCTGACGAATGAGAGAGACGAACCGCTTATAATTGTGGACACGGACGCCTATCTGCGCGGCGCCCTTCTGGAGGAGGACAGTTTTCTGCCAGAACAGCACTGTCACCGACCGATTGTTATACGTGACCTCACAAAAAGACTTGGGCATATTTTGCAGCAGTTTGAAGTACATGTTTCTCACGAAGGAGACGATGTGATCGATCGAGACGTCGTGCTAATTTGGGGCGATGATAAGCGAATTATCACCGGTGCCGATATTCTCGGTCGGCTCCTAAGCGGAATAAGCAAGGAAAGTTAGGGCGTCGCTTTTGAATGGTGAAATCGTGGATAAATCCAAGCAAACGGAGTGCCCGATTGCAGTGTAATTTTTGAAGACGCGGTTGGAGAGGTAATTTGATCGCTGATATTGCCAGATGTTCTCAACCGGGTTCAGTTCGGTGACTTTGGCGGCAGCAGAATGATGGCGCAAAAATCCGACCGAAGCGGAACTGATGATCCCATGGCAAATCTCCTTTGCCATAAGGAATCAAATCACAACCAATTTAGGCCCCCCCAGGGAGTCACAAATTGGTACCGCTGGTATAAGCCATCCAAATCGGATGCAGCGATCAGCACTATGTCTAATCTCCACGCATGAGCCAAAATGCGCTCGCGAGAGATATCGCCACCACCCCCAATGCCGTGATTAGCCAAGGTGAAGCAACGGACAAGTCGATGATCATGATTTTTCTTACGACCGCCATCATTCCGATCAAGATGACATCTCGCGCTTGAATTATTGTCGAGGGTTCACGGATATGGCGGAGAATGGAATTTCCCAATTCCAGCGCGATTAAAACCGTCATGACCATCCCGAACAGCACTTGGACAACGTAGTAGTCCTTTACGTTCCAAGCAGTGAAAATGGCATCGTATATTCCGAATAATAGTCGAACCATCGCCAATAGCGTGACTATTCCAACTATCAAAACAAGCGCAAGGACCATCCAATACTCGAACTTGTGAGCAGCCTTCAGCAGGGAGTCAGTTCTATTCCCTTCATTTTTGGTTTGATCAGCCATCGGACATTCCTTTCAGCATTTCAATTTATGCCTTTGCGAAGTGAAGGACTTTTACCTTAAGTTACATCAATGGAAACCAAAACCATCAAACCACTCGCTGCATTTGACATCGAAGAGGGACGAGCCGAAAGATTCATCGGCGATTGGCCCGATCTAAATGCTGCCACCGGCTACCGTTGGATTCATCTTGATCTTCGCGACCATTCGATCAAGCGATGGGCCAAAGAACACTTGCCAGAGATTGCAGCGCGTGCGCTGTGTGAAACTGAGACGCGTCCCAGGTGCGAGCGATTGCATGACGGAATGATCCTCAATTTGAGAGGCGTTAATCTCAATCCGGGATCCGATCCCGAGGACATGGTATCCTTGCGGCTGTGGGTGAGCAAACATGCCATCGTTTCCGCGCGGATGCGAAAGGTTTGGGCAGTCGACGCGATAAGAGTGACCGCAGAGAGCGGATCAGCTCCGATCACTATTGGCCGATTTCTGGCGGAACTGACCTACGGTCTGACGACCAGGATTGAGGCCGTATCGTTTAGCCTTGAAGAGCGGACGGATGAGCTCGAAGAATCTGTTTCAGAAGGGCGCAAACTTGCATCGGGGCAATTGGCCAGACTCCGTCAGGCTGTCATCAAAATGCGGCGGTTCGTAAACCCGCAGCGGGAAGCGATTGCGACGCTGGCCAGCATTGAAAGCTGGATCATTGCGCCTGATGAGTTGGCCTTATTGAGAGAGACCAGCAACCGAACACGTCGGATTGTGGAAGAGCTAGATGCAACCCGAGATCGTCTCTCCGCGCTTCAAGATCACATCGATGCAGATCGAGCGCACGCTCTGAGTCGAAACAGCTACTTGCTGTCCATCGTCGCCGCCATTTTCCTGCCACTTGGTTTTCTGACCGGACTTTTTGGGGTCAATGTTGCAGGAATGCCGGGTGCCGCGCACCCAGCAGCTTTTGCAGTCCTGACGGTGGCATGCATGATCTTTGGTCTAGCGCTGTACGTAATCTTCCGGTTGTTTAAATGGCTGTAGAGAAGTCCCACCGTCCGCCATCCGTCAAATCCTGCCAATGATCGCATTGCTTCTTAGTTTGGCTTTTTGGGAATTAGTGTCTTACATTCGATGTCGAAAAATCAACTTTTTTCGATAACCGCGTTGTCCATATAGCAGACAATTGTGGACAATTTGGAAACTCAAATGTCTGCTTTTTGGATATCAAAATGTGAATTAATTAAAATTTTGGACGGCGGGTTTAGGCCGGCCGAGCCAGTTTGAAATGTAATCTCGGATGGGCTAGAAGTCGCCGTTTCCATGAATTTGTCGAATGGCTTTTATTGAGCTTAACGGAAATAACAAGCATGCTACAAATGAGATAGTTTGATATGATTTCCAGCAATCCTACTAAGTACTTTCAACCACGAGTGAGCATTCTCGTTCGTATTGGTGTCGGAACGCGATCGAATTCCATCATTTGTGGGCGGGAATTATCTACATAAATCTTTGCGGTCTCTCTGTGCCTGGACATAGCAACATAGGTCAGATGTCGATCCATTTTGCCCGACGACAGCACGAAGGTATTATCAACCGTCGCGCCCTGGCTTTTGTGAATCGTCGTCGCATATCCGTGATCAATGTAAGCGTATTGTTTTGGCGAGAATGTCAGGCGGCACGTCCGGCCTTGTCCGATCCCATCAAGACAAACGGTAAGACGGTTTTCAGCAATTTTCTCAATGGTGCCAAGCGTGCCGTTCTTAACGCCAAGGTCGGTATCATTTTTCGCAAAAATAATACGATCTCCGGCGGCAAAGGCGCGGGGCCCGTGATTGGTTTTGAATAGAATTTCGTCTTTTAAGTCGCCGCCGGACTGACGCGCCTTGCGGACAGCCTGATTGAGCGCGTGAGCGTCTTTGCGACGATAGGCCAGCGCCAAGCGGGAGGCCGATGCGCCCCGCAATTCAAAATCCGCCATGTAATCTTGCATTAGTGCAGTAATGGCATCGGGTTTCGTATCGTGCTGTTCTACCTCTCCACGATCCGCATAGGCTTTGAGGGCTGCAGCCATTTTGTTTTGTGCAAAGTCTCGGGTGGCCTGACGTTGCCAGTCTTCTTTCTGACGGCGGATTTCTGTCAGCTCAGCTTTGCCTATTTGTTCGAGTACATCGCGGAACGGAGTCCCGGCATTGATGGGCTGTAATTGTTCAGGATCTCCAACCAATACAAGCTTGGCACCCCGAAGGCGTGTTTCCTTGATAAATCGTAGCATTTGGCGTGTGCCAACCATTCCGGCTTCATCAATCACCAGCACATCGCCGCACTGGAGTTGATTGAAACCATTATTCCAACTTGTTTCAAAGGATGAAAGCGTGCGACTGGCAATACCGGAAGCCTCTTGCAACCCGTCTGCGGCCTTACCGGAAAGAGCCGCGCCAAGAACCCGGTATCCTTGCTTTGTCCAGGCATCATGGGCGGCGGCAAGCATCGTACTTTTACCGGAACCGGCGAAACCAACAACGGCGCTCAGTTGATTGTCGTCAAGCACATGGTTGATTGCCTGACATTGTTCATCGCTTAAGTTCGCACCCACGGCTTTTTGAAGCTTTGCGTTTTGGTGATGAATGGCGGAGCGGATCGTCCGCGACCCAACATTGTGAGTTCTTAGTCGTGCCATTGATTTTGCCTGATCATTCAGGGACGCATGAAGGCGCTCCATCTCACGGGTTGAATAAAGCTGTTTTGGCGTATCGGAGAGTTTGACCAACTCGTTTGAGGACAGCACTTCGTCACAGGCAATGCGCAACTTGGCCGGATCATCAATGTACTCTGCTAGCTTTCGCACTATGTCATTACTGCTGAAACTGGCATCTTTATCGGTGATAACATCGAGAATGCGTTCCGGGACGCTTCTGATTTGTTCAGCGCTCCAAATGACGTCCCATTCTTTGGGTGGGACAAAATATTGTCTTGGATCAGCCGCAAGATCATCACTGCGTAAGAGCGTTCCGGTATCGCGATAAAGTTTCACCAGTGCGATGGATTGATGATGCCGAAGAATGCGAATGTCATGTTGCAGAACCCGCCGCTCATTGAGCTGGCGCTCAATCAGTTTTTGCGCCTCGGCCTGATCGCGTAAGTCGCTAGCGCGCGCTTCTGCTTCAATTTCCTGACGCAGAGTTTGGTAGTGTCCTGATAGCTTGGCCCAAACAGCTTTAATGCCTGTCGGAAGCCGTTCAGAACACGCTTTGATCTCGGCGATGCGCCGTACTTCATGTTCTTGTCGAAGCGTCTCACGGGCGGCTCTATGGCCAGCAACCATATCAGCGCGCTTGGCCTGCAATTCTATGTGACGGCGATCATATGAGGCCATTGCCTCTTTGTGGATTTCACGCGCCTCGTGGGAAATTCCATTCGCGACTTTGCGCTTTACATCATCAATCGAAGGCAGGGTGTCAGGATCACCAAGCTTCGCCCGAACCTCTTTTGCTTTGATGCCGACCCATCGCGAGATGGAATAGATTTCACCGCGCCAATCAACCGCCACATGGCCGCGTCTATCACCTTTTGCCAAGGTCAATCCGCGCTCAGCCAGGGCATTTGCAAACGCACCTTGCGAGTCCGATACCGCCCAGCAATCCTGAAACAACTTCTTGAGAACTCGCACATCTTGTTTCGTGCGCTTGGCCTGCTGCCATTCAGCGCGCTTGAAATTCAGAGGATCACGGTCTTTGTAATTCTCCAACCCCGGCGGCATTTGCCAATCATGTTCTAGGAAAAGCTCACGCGAAATCTCAGTAAGCTTTTCCTTGTAGAGCGACAGATTGATCGCTTTCATCTGGTCAATGTCGATGCGTGAAAACACACAATGCGCGTGACGACGGCCTTCTTTTTCGTGAAAGACAATCGCGCGGGGCTGACCCACTAGCCCCAGCTTTTTTTCAATTCTTTCAATTGCGTCCTCGAAAACTTTAGCGGGGACATTTTTATTGCCTGGAGGATTGAGGCTTATCGAAAACAGATAATTCTTGGCTCTTGTCCCCATGGAAACGGCCTGAATCTCTTTAAACGCGCCGAACAGATCATTGGAGACAAAACCTCGCAGGTCATGGATTTCGACATGATCGTTATCGACCGCATTCATAAGATGCCGAGCCAGGCGCGATCCCCCGGCACGTTCGTTCGCTTCGAGGATCATTAAGCTGACTCGGTCAACCCAAGCGCATTGATCAGATCGCCGCGCATGGAAACGATATGTCCGTAAGCCTCATGGATTTCTTTGGTACATTGTTCATCAACCACCAAGGAGCCGACATTTGCCTGATAGGCGATCTGGTTTAGATTGTTGGCAATCCGGGATTGACCGAGCATTCCTAAAACCCGTGCAAGGGCCAACTCATCTTTGACCGGAACACGAGCGCGCACCTTTCGCGGGGCTGTATCATTGCCAAATACGCATTTGCGGATATAGGCGCTCACAGACATACCAGCGGCCAAAACCTTTAGCATCGCCCGTTCTTCGTCCGCCAGCCGCAAGGTTATCGGGGAAGGATGCCTCTTGGAGTGCTTTTGCGATTTGGCGGCCCGTTTAAATGAATTGCGGCGTTCGCTGTCGTTCGCTGAGTTTTCCTGATTTTTCATGGCCTTGGCCCTTGAAACAGGACTTTAGGCGTGTCTGGGGATAGTTCCTCAAAGCCAATGTTTTCTTGTTTGAGGTGTGTGTTCCAGTCTTCTAATGTTTCAAATAAGGTGTTCGAAGTTTCTCCTCCGAGGTGCACCATCATTTATCTCACGATAGTTCACTGAGCAGACGCTTCCGATGGGGCATCGCGTATGTGCTGGACACTGTGTCGAGCGCCTTGGTTCTGATTATGGATTGCTTCCGTCATTTGCACCAAGATAGTGGTACTTCCAATAGCTTTGATGAGTAAAGTCGATGTCTTTGCAACTCGTTTGAGAGGTTTGCGGCCTGTGCTTACTGTGAGCGAAACATGATCGCAATGCGCATAATTCTTCTAATTTAGATCCCTGCCGAATTGAAGAGGAAAGCAAGAAAGTGCGAGAATTCCGATTGCCTGTTGCTGGCTATTCTGCCAGCTATAGGGGTGGCAGGCGACGTTATTCGCATGACCTGATATTGGTAAAAGAAACTGATGCGGTGGAACCGCATAGGGAGTAACAGAATGAAAATTAGCATGAAATTGATGGGCGCCGCTGCGGCGCTGATGGTTGCAGGTGGTGTTGCCTCTGCACAGGATTTCCCTGAGCGTGAGCTTCTGGGTGTTGTCATGTGGGGCGCCGGCGGTGCTACCGATACTGTGGCACGCGCTGTTAATCCGGCTGTCGAAGAAGCACTTGGCAAATCTGTTGTCGTGTTGAACAAATCCGGCGGTGCGGGCGCGATTTCCACCGCTTATGTGGCCGCGGCCCCGGCAGATGGTTACACATTCCTCTATGGCGCTGAAAATCCTCAATTGCACCCGGTGATGGGTGTGTCCAAGCTCGACTATTCCAGCTTCCACCCTGTTAATATTCTGGGTCGCGGCGTTGCTGTGATTGTTGTTGCGGCTGACTCAAAATATCAGACCATGCAAGAATTGATGGCAGATATCGCTGCAAATCCCGGCGCCCTGAATATGGGCTCAACGGGTCCTGGCGGCCTGCCAAGCACCATTGCTGCGCTGATTGCAAATTCGGCTCCATTTGAAGTGACTGCCATTCCTTATGATGGTGAAGGCCCCGGTTTGACCGCAATGCTTGGCGGCGAAGTTGATTTCATGCCATCAGGCATTTCAGCTGCGGCTGAACAGGTGAAAGCGGGCAAAATGCGCGCTTTGGCAGTGGTCAACACAGCGCCTGTCGATACCCTTCCTGATGCGCCGGCAATCACAGATGCGATCCCTGAAATGGCTAAATTCCTGCCATGGGGACCCTTTTATGGTGCCTTCGTGCGTGGTGACACACCTGATGATGTGAAAGCAACGCTTGAAGCTGCTTTCAAAACGGCTGCCGAGAGTGAAGAGTTCAAAACGCTGATGGGTAACCGTGGCAATATCATCATGAATATTTCAGGTGATGAGGCCGCTGAGTTCCTCGTGAAATGGCAGCAGGTTACTGCGTGGGCACTTCAGGATACTGGCGTTGCCAAAGTCAGCCCTGAAGAATTGGGCATTCCGCGTCCATAACAGATCAACCAGCGCAGACCTTATTATCTGCGCTGGTTCCTTCTGGCTCCTTCTGAGGGAATTTCCATGGCGACTGATCACGCGCCGCAAACAGCGGACGGCGAAGCCGAACGACGCCGACCCGGTGAGCTGGTTTTCGCACTTGTTATTCTGGTTTTCTCGGTGGCTGCCTTTTGGCAGGCGTACGAAATTTCCGGCTTTACCGGTAAGACAACACCCGGTGTTTTCCCCATGCTGGCATCTGGAACACTGGTTGTTTCGGGTCTGTTGATTCTGCTTTCGGCGATCAAAACGCGGGCTCCCGATACAAGCGATGGCTCCGTCACAAGGCGCTTTTTCACCGAAGTGTTTTCTCTCCATCACATTGTTCTCATAGCGCTTGTTCTGGGCTATCTTTTTTTCATGCCCTGGTTCGGATTTTTGCTGAGTTCCGGTATTTTTCTTATGGCCGCGTTCCAGTATCTGTGGCGTAAAAATGTGTTTGTCACCTTGCTTTTGACTGCCGTTGCGCTGGCCACGATTTACGTTATTTTCCGAGAAGTTTTTCAGGTGGTTCTTCCGCAGGGAACGGTGCTCAGGGGCCTTCTTTGATATGGCGGAAGCGTTCGGCTATTTTCTGATTGCCTGGAGTGATCCATGGCTTTTGTTCCTGACCGGAGCCGGCACCCTTTCTGGCATTTATGTTGGCGCCATTCCGGGTCTGTCGGTGACCATGGCGGCGTCAATTCTGATTTCGTTCACATTCAAATGGGATGTCAATGAAGCGCTGGCGCTGATATCAGGCGTGTTTTTCGGCGGTGTCTATGGTGGCTCGCGAACCGCAATACTTTTGAATATTCCAGGTGCCCCCTCAGCCATCGCTACCGCAATTGAAGGCTATCCGCTTGCCAAGCGCGGAGAGGCCGGTGAAGCGATCGGGTTGACGACGGTTATGTCGGTCTTTGGTGGTTTCATCGGAATTCTGGCGCTGGCACTGTTTGCGCCGCTCATCTCTGAATTCGCCTTGATGTTTCAATCCCGCGATTATCTGCTGCTGGGCCTCATTGGCATTCTTCTGGTCGGCACTTTGTCTGGTGAAAGTTTTGCCAAGGGCGTCTTTGCCGGGGCGCTTGGCGTCTTGATTGGCATGGTCGGACTTGATCCGATGACAGCCGAAGGGCGGTTTACCTTCAACACAATAACGCTCATGGGCGGTATTCCCTATGTGGCGGCGATGATTGGTTTCTTTGGTGTTGCCGAGGCGCTGGTGCAGTTGCACACGCTCGACGTGCCAGCCATCAAGCAGAAAATCGATCGAGTTATACCGCGCTTCTCAGATGTGAAGAAGTATTTCTGGCTTGCTATGCGCGCATCCGGAATAGGCACAATCATTGGCGCTCTTCCAGGAACCGGCGGTGATATTGCAGCTCTGCTGGCGTATGATGATGCCAAACGATCCACAAAGAACCCCGAGCGACCATTTGGCGAAGGGTGCCGGGAGGGGCTTGTCGCACCGGAAGCTGCCAATAATGCTGCCGTTGGTGGGGCCTATATACCGATGCTCACGCTTGGCATTCCTGGTGACGCAGTTACGGCTGTTATTATTGGCGCGCTTTTCATTCACGGCCTCAGGCCGGGGCCGCTTTTGCTGGTCGAAACGCCGCATCTGTTCTGGTTTATAGTCGGAAGCCTCACGCTTGCAAATATCTTCCTTCTGATTTTTGGTCTGACTGGCATCCGCATTTTTACAAAGATCGTTGAATGTCCAAAAGCTGTTCTGATTCCACTGATCATCATCCTCAGTGCGGTCGGTACCTATGCAATCCAGAACAACCCCGTCGATATCTACTGGATGCTTTTGTTCGGGGTGGTTGGCTATTTCATGAAGACTTACGGGTTTCAGGTTGGGCCGGTTATTCTGGGCGTCATTCTGGGGCCAATGATGGATTCCAACTATCGACGTGCCATGATTGGCGCCAGACAGGATTTCGGGAATTTCTTTTGGGCGTTTGTGTCCAACCCCATCACTCTGGTTTTAACCACAGCTTTTGTGCTTATGATTCTAAGTCAGACACCCTTGTGGAAAATGGTGTTCGGCCGCAGTAGAGATGAGACTTCAGAGAAGACGTAGCGTTGAAATTAGTGAGCGCGTAGCGTGCAAATGAGGATCAGCATACTGCCTGTGTGTGATGAGCGTTTGCGCTGATCTGTCTAGCCTTGGATCCCCACAATTAGTTTGAGCCAGTCCCTGACGTGATTTTGGATATCGAGGAAGCGGAATTGAATCAGGTTGCTTGGTAGAATCCCGTAAAATGCGTTCAGATTGCTACAACACATGTTTCATGTGCCCAAAATCTCTCATTGTGAAATTACTGCTCTCCTGCTAACGTCTGAGCAAATGCCCACAATAAGGGCAATTTCTCAATATCGGTTCATATAGGGAGGTGAGCCAGGTCGACCGCATGTCGCAGGTCAGCAATTCCGAACACCTGAAAAACTGCAAGCTTTTTGAGGCAACTGCGGTTATGTAGCTGATCGGACTTTGCAGGCGTTTTTCGGGTCAGCTCATTGTGAGCAAACAGATCAACCGGACTTGCGAACATCCGTCCTTGGACAAATCCAGATATTCCTCAGCCTTCCGGCACAGACACCAGAGTATTAGAATGAACATCACAGATACAAAACCAATTGATGTGGCCACAGTTCGGGCAGAAATTCTGCGCCATCTGAAATATTCCCTCGGTAAGGATGAGAGCCATGCATCGGTCTATGACTGGCGCATGTCGTTGTCCCTGACCCTGCGTGATCTGGTTGTCGATCCCTGGTTTGAAAGCACGCGCACAACTTATGAAGCCAAGGGCAAGCGGGTTTACTATCTGTCCATGGAGTTTCTGATCGGTCGTCTGATCGAGGATGTTGCCGTCAATCTCAGGGTTGATGAGATTGCTGAAGAAGCGATGGAATCTCTTGGGCAGAACTATGCAGCGGTTGTTGCAGATGAGCCGGATGCCGCTTTGGGCAATGGCGGACTTGGGCGTCTAGCGGCCTGTTTTCTGGACAGTCTTTCGACGTTGGGTATTCCAGCCTACGGTTATGGCATTCGCTACGAACACGGTTTGTTTGAGCAGCATTTTGAAGACGGGCGTCAGGTCGAAACAGCAGAGGGTTGGCTTGCCCAGCGCCATGCTTGGGAATTTGAACGTCCAGAGGTCAGCTATCCAATTGGCTTTTCTGGCTATGTAAAAGAGTCTGATGGCCGCGCAAAATGGCACCCCGGTGAAACCGTTTTGGCCTCTGCTTATGATACGCCGGTGGTTGGCTGGAAAGGGAAGTGGGCGAACACACTGCGGCTTTGGGCTGCCAAGCCGACCCGTCTGTTTGATCTGGAAAGCTTTAATCAAGGTGATTATCTGGCCGCGACCGAACCAGAGGCTTTGGCGCGTACCATTTCCCGTGTACTTTATCCCGATGACACGACACCTGTTGGCAAGGAACTGCGCCTGAAACAGGAATACTTCTTCACTGCTGCTTCCATCCAGGATTTGCTGCGCCGCTTTTTGTCGGAAGGTCATGATTTGCGTGATCTGGCCAACAAGGTCGCCATTCAATTGAACGACACACATCCGGCAGTGGCCGGTGCAGAATTGGTGCGTTTGCTGGCGGATGAGCATGGTTTGCCAATTGCCGAAGCAATCGAAATTGCGCGCGGATGTCTTGGATATACCAACCACACGCTCTTGCCAGAAGCTTTGGAACGCTGGGATGAGGGTTTGTTTGCGCGCGTGTTGCCACGTCACCATCGTATCATCGAGCTGATTGAGGACGCGCATGTGAAGGCCACCGACGGGTCTGTTCGGATCATCGAAGATGGTTCCGTCAAAATGGGTGAACTGGCCTTCATCATGGCTCATAAGGTTAATGGCGTTTCGGCTCTGCACAGTGAATTGGTCAAGGAAACTGTATTCTCGGACCTGCATGCCATTTATCCCGACCGCATCACCAATATGACCAATGGGGTTACGCCCCGGCGCTGGCTGTATTCCTGCAATCCGCCTTTGCGAAACCTCATCAATCGCAGCATTGGCGAGGCTTGGCCGGATGACCTTGAACAGTTGGATGGTTTGGCAAAATTCGCAGATGATGCCGGGTTCCAGCAGGACTTCCGCACTGCGAAGCAGCAGAACAAAGACCGCCTTTCAAATTGGTTGAAGGCTCGGGATGGCGTGTCACTTGACCCGTCAGCCATGTTCGATGTGCAGATCAAACGCATTCACGAATACAAGCGTCAATTGATGAACCTGCTGGAAACAGTAGCGTTGTGGAATGAAATTCGGGATAATCCAAACGGCAACTGGACGCCACGGATCAAAATTTTTGGCGGCAAGGCGGCACCGGGCTACGTCGTGGCCAAGGAGATCATCCATCTCATCAATGATGTGTCCAAAGTAATCAACAAGGATCCGGTGACATCGAAATTCCTGCAAATTGTCTATCCGGAAAACTACAATGTCACGATGGCGGAATTCCTGATTCCGGCAACCGATTTGTCAGAGCAGATTTCAACCGCCGGTAAGGAAGCCTCCGGCACCGGTAACATGAAGTTTGCCTTGAACGGTGCGCCGACCATTGGAACATTGGACGGCGCAAATGTTGAAATTCGGGATCGGGTAGGGGCAGAGAACTTCTATCTGTTTGGCCTGACTGCGGCAGAAGTAGTGGCTCGGCGGGACGAAACTGATTTTGCCCGCAATGCGATTGAAGCCAGCCCACGCCTGTCTCGTGTTCTCGGGCAGATTTCTGATGGCGTGTTCTCTCCTGGAGAGCCAAAGCGCTTCGCTTCCCTGGTGCGGCGCATGTACGAGCACGACTACTTCCTCGTGACTTGTGATTTCGACAGTTACTTTGAAACGCAGCGACAGATTGATGTTGACTTCAACGATACGGAAAGCTGGACACGCAAATCCATTCTCAATACGGCGGGCGTGGGTTGGTTCTCGTCAGATCGGACAATATCAGGCTATGCTGATGAAATATGGAATGTGCATTCTGCAATCGGGTCATAAAGATCCTAGACAGAGCGCGCTTTAGGGCGGGACATGATTGATTTAAATCCGGACGAAATCCGCGCAGTTATCTCAGGGACACATGGTGATGTGTTCTCGGTTCTTGGTTTGCATTCACACGATGGGCAAATGGTTGTCCGTGTATTCATGCCGGGTGTAGACGCTGTTGATGTTCTGGATTCAGACGGTCTTACAAAGCTTGTCACCTTGGCCCCGCAAGGCGGTTCAGATGGTTTTTTCACTGGCGTTGTTCCAGATCGAACAGGCCGTTTTGAATACCGTTTGCGTTTCACGAAGGCCGAACACATATGGGTGAGTGATGACCCCTACCGGTTCGGGGCGGTCCTGGGCGAGCAGGATCTCTATTTCTTCAATGAAGGAAGCCACACCCGGCTTTGGGATGCGCTCGGCGCTCATGTCATGACCCATGAAAGGGCTGCGGGAACTCATTTCGGGGTCTGGGCACCCAATGCAAGTCGTGTTTCCGTTGTTGGGAATTTCAACGGATGGGACGGCCGGACTCATGTTCTGCGACGCTGCGGGCAAAGTGGTGTTTGGGAAACATTTGTGCCCGGCATTGGCGACGGTGAACCCTACAAGTTTGAATTGATGGACAGTGATGGGCAGCTTCTGCCCCAGAAAGCCGACCCGTTTGGGTTTGGTTCTGAACATGCCCCGAAAACGGCTTCGATTGTGCGGGTGCTCGATGGTCATAAATGGGCAGACAAGGGCTGGATGTCCAAGCGCGCAGTGCGCCATTCCATTGATCAGCCAATTTCCATTTACGAAGTGCATCTGGGGTCCTGGCGGCGCGTGCCGGAAGAGGAAAACAGACCGCTTTCCTATTATGAGCACGCCTCTCAGTTGGTCGAATATGTCAAGGATATGGGCTTTACCCATATTGAGTTGATGCCGATCACAGAGTTTCCATTTGACGGATCCTGGGGCTATCAACCAATTGGTCTTTTTGCGCCTACTGTTCGCCACGGCAATCTGGAAGAGTTCCGCGCTTTTGTGGAAGCCTGCCATGCGGCGGATATCGGTATAATTCTTGATTGGGTGCCCGGTCACTTCCCGGAAGACGAACATGGTCTTGGCCAGTTTGACGGGACTGCACTTTATGAACATGCGGATCGTCGTGAGGGGTTCCACCCCGACTGGAACACTCTGCTGTTCAATTATGGGCGGCTCGAAGTCAGAAATTATCTGGTTGCGAATGCGGCTTACTGGCTGACGGAGCACCATATTGATGGTCTTCGCGTGGATGCCGTTGCGTCCATGCTGTATCGCGACTACTCGCGCAATGAAGGCGAATGGGTGCCAAATGTGCATGGCGGCCGTGAAAATCTTGAAGCGATTGATTTCCTGAAAATCATGAATGAAACCGCCTATGGCGCAATGCCCGGCGTGATGACCATCGCGGAAGAATCGACGGCATTTCCCGGTGTCAGTGCACCCACCAATTATGGTGGTCTCGGCTTTGGTTTCAAATGGAATATGGGCTGGATGAACGACACGCTGACTTACATGTCAGAAGACCCGATCCACCGAAAATACCATCATCACAAGATGACGTTTGGTCTGCACTACGCTTTCAGCGAAAACTTTGTCCTTCCCATCAGTCATGATGAGGTGGTGCATGGCAAGGGTTCGCTTCTGTCCAAAATGCCAGGGGACCTGTCAGAGCGCTTTGCCAATTTGCGCGCCTATTATGGGTTCATGTGGGGGCATCCGGGCAAGAAGCTGCTCTTCATGGGCAATGAATTCGCCCAGAGCCAGGAATGGAATAACAATAGCAGTCTGGATTGGCATCTTCTTGATGATCCCGGGCATCAGGGTATCCAGAACCTTATTCGCGATCTGAACGGGCTTTATACTCAGACGCCCTCGCTCTACCAGAAAGACTGCAAGCCAGACGGGTTTGAATGGATGGAAGGTGACGCTGCTGAAGAATCCCTGTTCGTCTGGGTGCGTCGTGGTGAAGATGCTTCAAAACCAGTGCTGGTGGTGTCCAACTTCACACCGGTCGAGCGCAGCGCCCGCCGTGTTGGGGTTCCCAATGAAGGGCGGTGGATTGAGAAGCTCAATTCGGATTCACGTCACTATGGTGGTGGAGACCGCGGAAATCTTGGCGGCGTGGTTTCCGAACCGATTGGCACGTCCGGGCAGGCACATTCGATCAGCATTACGATACCGCCTTTGACAACCATATTCTTTGAACTTGAACGGAACTAACGTCTGAACCCGGTTGGGAGATTGAGTTGGGTTCAGATTCTGGAAAAAACGAAGACCAAAAGTGGAGGAGCACAAAATGGACAATGAATCCCAGAGACTGGCGCAACAGACCATGGCGTTTGTTTTGGCAGGCGGACGCGGCAGTCGGTTGCAGGAACTGACTGAACGTCGGGCAAAACCGGCAGTTTATTTTGGTGGTAAGGGGCGTATCATCGATTTTGCATTGTCCAATGCGGTCAATTCGGGAATGCGGCGTCTTGGCGTTGCGACCCAATACAAGGCCCACAGCCTTATCCGCCATTTGCAGCGTGGCTGGAGCTTTTTTCGTGCCGAGCGCAATGAATCTCTGGATATCCTGCCAGCTTCGCAACGCCTTGATCAGGAAAACTGGTACAAGGGCACAGCTGATGCTGTCACCCAGAACATCGATATCATCGAGAGCTATGCGCCAAAATACATGATCATTCTGGCCGGGGATCACATCTACAAGCAGGATTACTCGCTGATGGTCAAACATCATGTAGAGAGCGGCGCTGATGTGACGGTTGGTTGTATTGAAGTACCGCGCATGGAAGCCCGTGGGTATGGTGTCATGCATGTGGATGACAATGACGTCATTCTGGATTTTGTCGAAAAACCGGAAGACCCTCCCGCAATGCCCGGTCATCCCGATATGGCGCTTGCCAGCATGGGGATTTATGTCTTTGAAACAGAATTTTTGTTTGATCTGCTGCGCAAGGATGCGGAAGATCCGAATTCCAGTAATGATTTTGGCAAGGATATCATTCCATCGATCGTGAAAGGCGGAAAGGCGATTGCTCACCCCTTCAGCCGCTCATGTGTGCGAAGTGCCAATCAGACGATGCCATACTGGCGCGATGTGGGAACGGTAGATGCTTTTTGGCAGGCCAATATTGATCTCACCGATTTCACGCCGGAGCTTGATTTATATGACAATTCATGGCCGATCTGGACCTATTCAGAACTGGTCCCTTCTGCCAAATTCATTCACAATGAAGAGGGCCGGAAGGGTTTTGCACTCTCGTCCATGGTGTCTGGCGGGTGTGTTGTTTCCGGTTCACAGCTAAATCGCTGCCTGTTGTTCACCGGGGTTAAAACTCACTCCTATTCCACGCTGGATGGCGTTGTTGTGCTGCCTTACGCCGATATTGGCCGCAATGCACAACTCACCAATGTTGTGGTCGATAGAGGTGTCTCCATTCCCGAAGGACTGGTTGTCGGCGAAGACGCGGAGCTTGATGCAAAACGGTTCCGCCGTTCAGAGGGCGGTGTCTGCCTAATTACCCAGCCAATGATTGATAGGCTTGTTCCGTAATATGGATGTTCTGTTCGTCGCCTCCGAATGCGCGCCATTCGTCAAGACCGGTGGTCTGGCAGATGTGATTGGCGCTGTCCCCAAGGTTCTTGAGAACCATGGGGTTGACGTGAGAGTTCTGCTTCCGGCCTATCCGGCTCTGGCCAGTGTTCTTGCTGCAGGCGATGTGGTTGATGAATATCCTGATCTTTTTGGCGGGCCGGCACGCATTGTGTCGGTCCATGCCGAAGGTCTCAACATGTTGCTGCTGGATGCTCCGCATCTGTATGACCGTCCGGGCAGTATCTACCTCAACGCTGACGGCATAGATTGGCCGGATAATCACTTTCGGTTTGGAGCGCTGTCCTTCGTTGCTTCCAGAATTGGCCTGGAGGGCATCAAAGGCTGGAAACCGGATGTCATCAACGCGCATGACTGGCAAGCTGGGTTGATACCGGCCTATCTCAAACAGGAACAAATGGCAGGTGTCGGCATTACCGTGCCGCGCTGCGTGATGACAATCCACAATATCGCGTTTCAGGGCCTTTTCGACAGGTCCGTTTGTAATGATCTTGGCCTTTCGGATGAATTGTTTCATTCAGAAGCCATTGAATATTATGGAAAACTTGGTTTTTTGAAAGCTGGGATTGCGCTCAGTGACAAGATCACAACCGTGAGCCCAACTTATGCATATGAGCTGCTGACGCCGGAATTCGGTATGGGACTGGAAGGATTGTTACAGGCCCGTCAGCATGATCTGTGCGGTATTCTCAACGGGATAGATCTGGAAGTCTGGAACCCACAGACAGACCCCAATCTTGTGACACCTTACTCCACGCGCAGTTTGAAACGTCGCTTGAAGAACCGTGAGGCCATTGAGCAGCGCTTCGGGCTGACATCCAATCCAACGGCGCCGCTATTTTGCGTGGTCAGCCGCCTGACATCGCAAAAAGGTCTTGATCTGCTGCTGGAAGCGTTGCCGGTTCTGGTTGGGCGTGGCGCACGTCTGGCTCTTCTGGGATCTGGCGACAAGGACCTTGAGGCCGGTTTTACCAAGGCTGCAAAAGACTATGCCGGGTCTGTTGGCGTGATTATCGGCTATGATGAAAAACTGTCACATGTGTTGCAGGGAGGCAGCGACGCCATTTTGGTTCCCTCGCGCTTTGAACCATGCGGGCTGACCCAATTATATGGTGTGCGCTATGGTACATTGCCGGTTGTCGCAAAGACAGGCGGGTTGGCCGATACTGTTGTGGACGCTAATGCTGCAAATCTGAAATCCAAACGTGCGACCGGCGTTGTTTTTTCTCCGATCAATGCGGACCAACTGGCTGATGCCATTCACCGGGCCTGTGATCTGTTTGCAGATCACGCGGTCTGGAAACAGATGGTTCTGGCCGCAATGAAGTATCCGGTGGGTTGGGATCGCTCTGCGTCAGTCTACTACGAACTGTACAAAGAGCTTGCCGATTTTGAGTAAAGAAATCTGAATATGACGATTGAACTTCTTGCAGGATCGCCGAACCATCTTGGTGCGCGACATGATGGCAATGGCACGAACTTTGCCGTGTTCTCTGCCAATGCCACACAAATGGATTTGTGCATTTTTTCAGAAGGTGGCGCGGTGGAAACCGCACGTGTTCCGCTTCCGGAGCGCACAGGTCATGTGTGGCATGGTTATGCGCCGGGGCTGTCACCAGGCACCCTTTACGGGTTTCGGGCACATGGCACCTATGCACCAGAACAGGGGCACAGGTTCAATCCCAACAAACTGTTGCTGGACCCCTATGCACGCGAATTGAGGGGCGATTGGACCAACAATTTGGTGACGCTGGGTTACGATCCCAAATCGCCGAAGCTGGATCTGTCATTTGATGCAAATGACAGCGCGCCCTTTGTTCCAAAATCTGTTGTATCTGATCCTGAATTGTTCAGGCGGATTGAAGAGCGGCCTGATTGTGACTGGGAAGATGCGCTGATCTATGAAGCCCATGTGAAAGGTCTGACTCAGGAGCATCCTGCGGTGCCGCAAAGCGTGAAGAGCACGTATGAAGGGCTTGCCTCGGAGCCCATGCTGGAGCATTTGCAAAAGCTTGGTGTGACAGCGATTGAATTGCTGCCGGTTCATTCTTTCCTCGATGACGGGTTTTTGGTGGCACGCGGTCTGCGCAATTACTGGGGCTATAACACGATCAGTTTCTTTGCGCCGGAGCCGCGATATTTTGGCCCTCAGGGGCTGTTGGGCTTTCGCAACATGGTGCGGAAATTCCATGCCCATGGCATCAAAGTCATTTTGGATGTTGTCTACAACCACACCGCAGAAGGTGATCATCGTGGGCCGACGATTTGCTATCGGGGCCTCGACAATGCGTCCTATTATCGACTGATTTCTGGGCAGCCGCGTTATTATGTCAATGATACCGGCTGCGGCAATACGGTGAATGTTGCGCATCCACTTGTGCTGCGAATGGTGATGGACAGTCTGCGCTTCTGGGTTCAGCAGATGGGCGTTGACGGCTTTCGCTTCGATTTGGCAACCACACTGGCGCGTGAGGATCATGGTTTTGATCGCAGGGGTGGTTTCTTTGATGCGCTGCGTCAGGATCCGGTTTTGTCGGATGTACGATTGATCGCGGAACCTTGGGACATTGGTCCTGGTGGTTACCGTCTTGGCGAGTTTCCTTCCGAGTTTTCAGAGTGGAATGATGGCTTTCGCGATACAGTCCGTCGTTTCTGGCGTGGAGACAAGCACAGCGCTCAGGAACTGGGCGCACGCTTGCTTGGCTCTGCGGGGGAATTTGACAAGGATGGACGCAGGGCGTGGGCTTCGCTGAATTTCGTCACCTCTCATGACGGTTTTACGCTAGCTGATGTTACCCGCTACAATGAACGGCATAATCTTGCCAATGGCGAGAATGGCGCAGATGGCCATCATGCAAATCTGAGTGACAATTGTGGTGTCGAAGGTGAAACGGATGATGAATTCATCCGCAAGCGGCGCGCAAAACGGCAGAGAAACATGCTGGCGACCCTGTTTCTGTCTCAGGGTACGCCCATGCTTTTGGCCGGTGATGAGATTGGAAACTCTCAGCAGGGCAACAACAATGCCTATTGTCAGGACAATGCAATCGGTTGGATCAACTGGAGCAATCCTGATATGGAACTGCTCGACTTTGTACGAGAGTTGTCGCAGTTTCGTCGCGACCATAAATGCTTGCGGCAAAGTCGTTTCCTGCATGGTGCCACTCGTTCCAGGGACGGATATCCAGATGTGGAGTGGACTAATTTTCATGGTGCGCCGCTGCAATGGCGGGACCCTGGCCTATCGCAATTCTGCCTGACGCTGCGATGCTCTGCAGAAGCTGCGCCTACGGAAAGCGATGGCGACGTCGTATTGCTGATTTTCAATCGCGAAGAAGTGTCTGCTGAAGTTACATTGCCGGAGACACCAGAGGGCCAGCATTGGGTTTGCGCCATCGATACTGCAGCCCTTGATGTATTTCCGTACTGTCAGGCAAGGGATAGGACTATTGCCTGTGAAGGACGATCTGTTATCGCCCTCGTTGCCAAACCCAATGAGGGCAGCTGGTGACGCCTGATGATGCCCTGAATGATTTGGCGACGTTGTTCGGTATCCTACCGGAATTTGTCGATCTTGGTGGGCAACAGCAATTCACGGCCAAAGAGACCAAGCTGGCTCTTTTGCGGGCAAACGGTCTGCAACTTGACAATGGTGCGATGATCCAGACTGCACTGAAAGACATCAGACATGCGCGCACAGCGCGCAACTACCCCATTGAAGTGATTGTGGTAGCAGGGGAGCCTTCGCGTTTCGCGTTGCCGGAAAATATTGAATGGAGTCTGCGTCTTGAAGGGGCGCAAGAGAGTGCATTTGAAGGCCGGGCAGGTGCCGAATTTCAGCTTCCGCCACTCGTTTCTGGAATTCACACTCTTTTTGTGGGGGCAGATAAGGCACGCGAGCAAGTCCGTGTGATTGCGGCCCCGCGCGGGGCACCATCTCTTGAAACCGTAACCGGGCAATCCCGCATTTGGGGTCTTAATACTGCCCTTTATGGCCTTCATTCGAACCAGTCGAGAGGATTGGGAGATTTTCGGGATTTGGCAATTACCGCTGCTACGGTTGGCAGTATGGGAGCCGGGTTCCTAGGTATAAACCCTGTGCACTCTATCGGCTGGGCAGAGCATGATACGATCAGCCCATACTCACCGTCTCACCGCGGTTTTTTGAACACTGCGCATATTGCGGCAGATCAGATTCCGGGAATGCAACATAGTGCAGGCGCGCTGGCTGTTTTGCAAAATGCGGGAGGCGCGGGCGCGTCCGGCTCGGTTATTGATTATCAGCAGCATTATCGTGGGCATGGCAATCTGTTGCAGGAATTGTATAAGCACTTCGAGCGAGAGGCTGAGGCTTCAGTCAAAGCTGATTTCGAAATGTTTTGCCATCAGCAGGGCAGCGCTTTGGATCGGTTTGCCAGCTTCGAGGCCCTGAGTGAAATTCATGGTGCTGACTGGCGTGATTGGCCCTTGGAGATACAAAGAGCGGATCGTTCCGGCGCAGGCGTGCCGGAAATCGCCAAACGGTTTCACAAGTGGCTGCAATGGATCGCGGTTAGGCAATTGTCGCAGGCACAAGATACATCCAGAAGCAATGGGATGGCGCTCGGTCTTTATCTCGATCTGGCCGTAGGGCCCCGGCGCGGAGCTGCGGAAACATGGTGCGAGACAGACACTGTTGCCGATGGTGTTTCCATCGGCGCACCGCCTGATTTCCTCAGTCCAGCCGGTCAAAAATGGGACTTGGCAGGATTTGCGCCGCAGAAACTAGCGGATACCGGTTATCAGGCGCTGCGGGATATCTTGGCACAGACCATGCGTCATTGCGGAGTGCTTCGTATCGACCATGTGCTGGGGATGAACCGCAGCTACTGGATACCGGATGATGGCAGTCCCGGTGGCTACATAAAACAGCCATTTGAGTCTTTGCTGGCTGTCGTCGCCATTGAAGCAGAGCGCGCAGGAACAGTTGTCATTGGCGAAGATTTGGGGCTGGTGCCAGATGGTTTTCGCGAGGCCATGCGGGCGCGTGGGCTCTATAGCTATTCGGTTCTGCAGTATGAAAAAAATCAGGCAGGTCAGATCAACCGTCCCGACAAGCTCCGCCCGTCCAGCCTTGCCTGTTTTGGAACCCATGATACGCCCACCCTCAAGGGGTATTTTGAAGGGCGCGATATAGATTGGTGGCAGAAGCTTGACTGGATTGACGCGGACGGTGCGGCGGACGCAAAGTCTCAAAGGCAAATGGAAATTGCAGGGCTTTGCGACTGGACGAGCACATCTGACGATCAGGCCATCGATGTACGCTCATTCGACCATTTGAATGTGTGTGTGCATAGCGCGCTTGCCAGTTCACACATTGCCATGATCTCCGTTCAATTGGATGATGTGTTGGGAGAAGCTGAGGCACAGAATCTGCCCGGCACGATCGACGAACATCCCAATTGGCGACGCCGGTGTAAAATTCCGGTTGAAGCGCTGGCGACGGATGAAAGCCTTTTAAGAATTGCAAAACTGATGAAGAATGGCGCGCGCAGCGCGCCGGGCGAACAAACAGAAGGAGAATGCCAGTGACCATTGATGTTGTGTCCACACAGCCGATTGAGGGCCAGAAACCCGGCACCTCCGGGCTTCGCAAGAAGACTCGCACATTTATGGAGCCGCATTATCTGGAGAATTTTGTCCAATCGATTTTCAATGCCATTGGCGGGGCTGAGGGCAAGACATTTGTGATTGGTGGTGACGGGCGTTACTTCAACGCTGAGGCAATCCAGACCATTTTGAAAATGGCGGCGGCCAATGGAGCTGTCAAAGCCATCGTTGGACAGAACGGATTGTTGTCCACGCCGTCTGCATCTCATCTTATCCGTCTGAACAAGACAGATGGTGGGTTGATTCTGTCGGCCAGTCATAATCCAGGCGGGATTGATGAGGATTTTGGGCTGAAGTTCAACATTCAAAATGGCGGTCCTGCACCTGAAAGTGTGACAGATGCAATGCTGGAGCAGACCAAAACTCTGCAATCCTATAAGATCTTGCGCGCGCCAGATGCTGTGCTCGGCCAGCTTGGCAAGCAAACCCTTGGCAAGATGGAGATCGAGATCGTTGATCCGGTGTCTGACTATTCAGTGCTGATGAAAAGCCTGTTTGACTTTGACAAAATCCGAGCCTTGTTTACCTCTGGATTTACGATGCGATTTGACGCCATGCATGCGGTTACCGGACCCTATGCAAAAGCCATTCTGGAAGGTGAGCTTGGTGCGCCGGATGGGACGGTTATAAATGGCGTTCCGCAAGAGGATTTTGGAGGCGGGCATCCTGATCCGAATCCTGTGTGGGCCAAAACATTGATGGATTTGATGATGTCCGATGCATCACCGGACTTTGGTGCGGCTTCCGATGGTGATGGCGATCGCAATATGGTTGTTGCACGCGGTACATATATCACCCCTTCAGACAGTCTTGCGGTTCTTGCCGCCAACGCGCATCTGGCGCCGGGTTACAAATCGGGTCTGAAGGGCGTCGCACGTTCCATGCCAACCAGTGCCGCCAGTGACCGTGTGGCGGCCAAGCTGGGCATTGGCAGTTACGAGACACCAACCGGCTGGAAGTTCTTCGGTAATCTTCTGGATGCTGGCAAAGCCACTATCTGTGGCGAGGAAAGTGCTGGAACCGGGTCAGATCATGTGCGGGAGAAGGACGGTCTTTGGGCGATTTTGCTTTGGCTGAATATTCTGGCCGAGCGGCAGATGCCAGCGTCTGATATTTTGAATGACCACTGGGAAACCTATGGTCGCGATTACTATTCACGTCATGATTTTGAGGCAGTTCCCGCAGATGCAGCCAATGAGCTGATGAGTGATTTGCGGGCAAAGCTCCCGGATCTTGCCGGTCAGACTTTTGCCGGTCAGACCGTGAAACAAGCAGATGAGTTTTCCTATCACGATCCGGTTGATCAATCGGTAAGCCACAATCAGGGCATCCGAATTTTCTTTGAAAGTGATGCCCGCGCAGTGTTCCGCCTGTCAGGCACCGGCACAGAGGGAGCCACATTGCGGCTCTACCTGGAACAATACGCGCCGCAGGGTACAGATCATGGCAAGGACACACAGGAAGCCCTGCAATCGGTCAGGGATGCGGCGCAAGAAATATCGGGCCTGAAGGAACGGCTTGGCAGGGACGCGCCAGATGTAATGACATAGTCCTCTGGTTGCTCCTACTTTGTGCAATTGGTAAGGCAAACCAAGGCTATCTGCTTGCTATCTGTCTGGTAAAACACCATCTTCCTGTTCACGAAGAGATTCCTTAAGACATATCGAGTGATGAGTTGATGAAACAATCAGGTGCGATATCAGCGCTTGCGCCTATGACCAAGGACAGTCCGTCGACAGCGGATGTTCCGCTCAATGCGGAGGCCTGGAACAAGACATTGTTTGAGGCGCTGCTGGATGCGCGCGACCGCCTTGGTGGTGACCGGCTTGTGGTTGAGGATACAGAGCGCACGCCGTTGAGCTATGACCGCCTGATCCTTGGGGCCACGATTATTGGCCGCAAAATTGAAAAACATACAGCTCCGGGCGAACGCGTTGGCCTGATGCTGCCAAATGTAGCGGGTTTGGCGGCTGTGTTTTTCGGGCTGCAGGGCATTGGCCGTGTGCCGGCCATGATGAACTTTTCCAGCGGATTGAAAAACCTGATTGCTGCCTGCAAGACTACGCGCATGGAGACGATGATCACATCCCGGAAATTCATCGAAGAAGCAGGCTTTGAGGACCTTATCGAGGGTCTGAAAGAGCATGTTCAGATCTTGTGGACGGAAGATCTACGCGCCAGCATCACGAAATTTGACAAGATACGGGGCGTGCTGAGTGCAAGATGGGCACGTAAGCGTTTCGAACGCCGGCGGGTGGTGCAGAGTGACACTGCCGTCATGCTGTTTACGTCAGGCTCCGAAGGGTTGCCAAAGGGTGTGGCGCTTAGCCATATGAGCCTGCTGGCCAATTGCGAGCAGTTTTTGAAGGTTGAAAATATTGATGAGACGCGTGCGATTTTCAGCCCGCTTCCGGCCTTCCATTCCTTTGGTCTGACTGTGGGATTGATTGCCCCCATTGTGGTTGGCATGAGGACTTACCTTTATCCTTCGCCATTGCATTACAAGCAGATACCGGCAGAGGTCCTGGCGTCTGGTTGCGATATTCTGGTGGGGACGGACACCTTTATGGCCGGGTGGGGACGGGTGGCCAGCAAAGAGCATTTTGCCAATCTGACACTTGTGGTTCTGGGCGCGGAGCGCGTCAAGGATTCTACCCGCAAGCTGTGGATGGACAAGTTTGGTCTTTGGCTTTTGGAGGGGTATGGCGCAACAGAATGCGCTCCAGTGATCTGTGCCAATACACCGGACCATCACAAGGATGGCTCTGTGGGCCGGATGATGCCTGGCATGAAATATCGTATTGAACCCATTCCGGGGTTGAAGACCGGCGGGCGTCTGCATGTCAAAGGCCCTAATATCATGCGCGGCTATATGCGCCACGATGCACCGGGTCTTTTGGAGCCAACGACTGCAGGCTGGCATGATACAGGCGATATTGTGGATGTGGATGAGAATGGTTTCGTGACCATTCAGGGCCGTGCCAAACGCTTTGCCAAAATCGGTGGTGAAATGGTGTCGCTGGGTGCCGTGGAAATGAACATTGGCGCAGTCTGGCCAGACCATAATCACGCAGTGGTGGCTGTGGACCACAAGACCAAGGGAGAGGCGTTAGTGCTTGTGACAGACATGCCTGATCCCGACATAAAGCGTCTTGTGAAATGGGCCAAGATCAATGGCGTTCCGGAACTCATGATGCCAAAGAAATTCGTCACAATCGTCGAATTGCCTGTGCTTGGCACCGGGAAACTCGATTACCTTGCCATTCAGGACCTTGCTACTGCGTAAGCCCGTAAGCAAATGACGCCAGCCCAAACAGGATGGGCTGATGAATGAGATAAATCAGCAGACTGTGACGCCCCATCCAGATGAGCGGCGAAGACCACGATGGTTGCGCGGCCAATTGGTTTTGTAAGGTGGGCGTTTTGAGGATCAGGCGGGCTGCCAGCACTCCGGCCAGAACAACCGCGAACCACGGGAACACCGGCACATAGTCATTGGTTGGCGGCACGAATTGACTGATGCCGATCCATGCAAGCCAACGTGTATCTGCAAATTCCACAGCAATTGTCTGATTTATGAACACGATACCTATAGCGATGGCGAGTATCACAAGCCAATGCAGACGCATTAGTGGCCAGGCAAGCAACCCAGCCAAAGCGATGTGATGCAGAATGCCGAAATAGACGAACGCATTGGGGAAAACGATGTAGGTTGCAATGGACACCAGTGCGGCGGCAAAGGCGACCTTTCCAATGCGCTTCAACTTTGCATGCGCTCCGTGACCTGCAGCATCTGCCAGAACAAGCGAGAGGCCAGTCAGCACTAGAAAACTGCCTGCAATAGCTCTTGCGAATGCAATCCAACCGGGTGCACTGAGAACGCCCAACTGCGTAAAGCCAAACGCATCAAGGTTCCAACTGGCGTGGTAGATGATCATGGCGATGAGTGCGATGCCGCGCAGTACATCGATGAGGGGGAGGCGTTGTTTCAGAGCCGGATAGCTCATTCCGGTCTCGCAATCAGCACAGTTCTCTCCTGATGCCGGGCACTCTCGTTCATCTATTGTGCCCGCCAGTCATAGATCCAGTTGTAGCGGTTTTTCAGAAGGCTTCCGCCGGCTTGCATGGCCATGTTGCGGCTGAAGCGCATGGGACCGCTGAGATGATAAATCTTGCCTTGTTGCATGGACGTTTCCCAGACTTTCGTGACCCGGTCCTGACGTTCTGTTTGATAGGCCGTCAGGGCTTCCGGCACAGTGTCCCGACTGGCTTTGCCTAACTGGCGCGCAAGGACCCATGCGTCCTCAATACTCATTCCCGCACCTTGAGCCATGAATGGCACCATAGCATGGGCGGCATCGCCCAAAAGTGCCATCCTGCCCTTGGTCCAGTTCATTGTCGGATCAACGGTGCATAAAGCCCATTTCTGCCAGGTATCAGTCGACTGGAGAAGGCGCTGCACCGGGCTGTGCCAATCGGAAAAGGCCAGGGCCAGTTCGGCCATATTCCCTTTCTCGGTCCAACCCTCTGCCTGCCAGCCATCCTGAATGATGCCGACCGCATTGAAGGATGCACCATTTGCGATTGGATAGGTCACCAGATGCGCCCCTTTTGCCAGCCACAATGTCACAGTGTGGCGGCTGATATCTTTCGGGACGTTTGACAAGGGCATGGTCGCACGCCAGGCGATACGGCCGGAATAATCAGGGCGTGCGGAGTTTACCATCCGGCGCGTCTGCGACCACACACCGTCTGCTCCAATCAGCACATCTCCGGTATGCATTGTGCCATTTGACAGTGTCAGCGACGCAACGGACTTGCCACCCAGCATGTCCACCACTTCTGCATCAGTGTTGAGTTCGATGTTCGCATCGGCCATGACGGCCTGCAGCAAAGTTGCCTGCAGATCGGGGCGGGAAATAACAAGGGTGTTGTTGGTGTCGGGCGTTGCGATGCGGGAAATCAGCTTTCCGGAATTGCCATCCCGAACCTCTGTGCTGGCAATGTCGATGCCATTTTTGCCGCGCATGGCCAGGCCGATTTTTTCCAGAACCGACAGGGCATTTGCTGACAGTTGCAAGCCTGCGCCGATGGGCCGGAAGTCTTTGGCGCGTTCAAAAACAGAAACGCGGCACCCTGCCTGCGAAAGCGCAAGGGCAGATGTCAGACCACCGATTCCTCCACCAACGATGAGAATCGAAAGTGGTTCGGCCAAAACGGACTCTAAACCCTGATAAGCATACCGGTCGGCTTGCTTTCAGTCGCGTCGAGGTCCGGATCGTATTTGTACAGCGTTGAGCAATAGGGGCAGACTTTTTCGGAATCATCTCCCATATCCAGAAACACGTGCGGATGATCTTGCGGTGGCTGCGCACCAATGCACATGAATTCCTTCACGCCGATGGATATTGCTTCAACACCATCTGTGTTGTGAAAGTGAGGGGTAACCGCCTCTGCCATAGTGACAAAACTCCGTCCGTGTGGGTGCGCCAAATCAATTTTTCAAACCTTAAAAGGTTCCGACTGGAAAGGGTAGGGGGAAATGGCTATTGAGGGGGAGATAGAGGATGAATTTAAGAACGGGCTAGGTAAATGAACCTGAACAAGATGCCAATGGCGGAGTTTGATCATTCCGATGTGACAATTTCCTATTTCGACTTGCCGCCTAAGGCTGATGTGCCAGCTCAGGTCACACCCATCCTTCTGATTCATGGATTTGCCTCAAGTGCCCATGTTAACTGGGTCTATCCTTCCTGGGTCACGACACTGACCGGCGCAGGATACCGGGTCATTGCACTTGACAATCGCGGGCATGGCGACAGCGAAAAACTCTACGATCCAGACGCTTACTTTGCTGCGAAGATGGCGGAAGACTCGCGCGGGCTGCTGGACCATCTGTCGATCGAACAGGCTCATGTCATGGGCTATTCCATGGGCGCAAGGCTAACTGCATTTCTGGCGTTAGCGCATCCTGAGCGGGTGCGCTCAGCCGTGTTTGGCGGTCTTGGTATGGGCATGGTGACAGGTGTTGGCGCTTCCCAACCCATTGTTGACGCGCTTCTGGCCGATCACCCGGATGATATCACCGATGATGTGGGCAAGCGTTTCCGACTGTTTGCGGACTCCACCAAAAGTGACCGCAAAGCGCTGGCGGCCTGCATGGTGTCCACACGCCAACTGGTGTCTGAAACCGAAATTGCCGAATTGAGGCCGCCGTCGCTGGTCGCAGTGGGTACGAAAGATGACATTTCCGGCTCCGGTGAGGATCTGTCAGCGCTGATTCCGGGCTCAACGTTTCTCGACATTCCCGGCCGTGATCATCAGCTTGCGGTTGGTGATAAGGTATTCAAAGCCGGTGTGTTGGAATTTTTGGCGCAGCTTTAGGGTCTGAATTCAAATTCCATTAAAGCGCGCTTTGCACTTGTTCAGGAAGGCATTGACGCCTTCCTCATAGTCAGCACTGTCAAAGCAGGCTTCGGCCGCTTGGACCGCCTCTTCTTGTGTCTGCTCTGAAGGGTATTGCGAAGCAATGATTGCTTTCTTTGCGGCCATCAAGGTGAGTGGCGCGCCAATGGCAATCCGTTCGGCAACAGATTGTGTGTTGGGTTCCAACTTGTCAGTGTCAAAAATCTGGTTCAGGAACCCCAGTCGTTGGGCTTCTTCTGCATTGATGGTTTTCGCGGTGTAGAACAATTCTTTTGCAGCGCTGCTTCCCACAGCGGACACAATGTCCTGCATGGCATCAACCGGGTATCCAATGCCGAGTTTTGCTGCGGGTATGGCGAAAGTTGCATTGGTTGCTGCGTAGCGCAGATCGCAGGCTGCAGCTATGCCAAAGCCACCGCCCATACATGCACCCTGGATCATGGCGATGGTCGGTTTATTGCAGTTTCTGATAGAAGCGAAGGCGATGCTGTTGGCCTTGTCATAGGCGCGGGCAGGCGCACCTCTTGCGCGCAAATCCGAGAACTCGGAAATATCTGCGCCTGAGACAAAGGCGGTGTCGCCGGAACCGCGTATTATGATGGCGCGGACATCCGGGTTTTGCTCGGCCTCTTGCATGAGCGCAGGAAGGGCCTGCCACATGTCCAATGTCATCGCATTGTGGTGCAAAGGGTTGCAGATGCTAATGGTCGCTAGTCGCTGGGCGGCGCTGAGTTCAATGCAAGGGGCAGTATCTTTTTGAGTCATGTCATCGCTTTTTTAAAATGATTGTATTCAGGTCTGCCGAGTTCACTGGTTTCAATTGCATTTCAATAAATGTAAATGGTTTAACATTAACGCGGCGCCTTTTTTGACCCATCAACAGCTTTGGAAACGTCATGACCCTTCCCATTATTCTGGACTGCGACCCGGGCATCGATGACGCGTTTTCGTTGGCGATGGCGCTTGCAAGTGACAAGCTGACTATTCTTGGGGTGACCACGACTTACGGAAATGTGGGACTGGATCAGACCACCAACAATGCCCTTCGTATACTGGACTGGTTTGGATCAGACATTCCTGTCTTTGCTGGCGTGGACCGCCCTTTACTGGCCGAGACGGTGGATGCGGCGGCATACCACGGAGAAACGGGTCTGGAAGCGCCTGAACTGGCGCAACCGACCAGCAAGAAACAGCCACTGGATGCTGTCTCTTTTCTCATCAACACATTGCGGTCAACGGATCGCAAGATCACCCTTGTCGCCTCCGGGCCCCTGACGAATTTGGCTATTGTGTTGCGCCTGGCTCCGGATGTGGTTGAAAAAATAGAGCAAATCGTTTTCATGGGTGGGTCGACGGATTACGGAAATGACAGTCCTGCGGCAGAGTTCAACATGATGTGTGATCCGCATGCTGCACAGATTGTTCTTTCGGCAGATGTTCCGAAAATTATGTTTGGGCTCAACGTCACACATCAGGTCATTGCAGCGCCTGAACGTGTTCAAATGCTGAGAAATATCGGAAACGACACAGGCAGGGTGTTTGCCGACATGTCAGTGTTTTTTGAAAAAGTCTATCGCGAGGTTTATGGCTTTTCCGGTTCTGCGCTGCATGATCCCTGTACCATTGCCTGGTTGCTGCAACCCGATCTGTTTGAAACGCGCAAGATGCGTGTGGATGTGGATACGAATTCAGGCATCAGTTTTGGGCGCAGCGTGCATGACATCTGGAATATTGGCAAAAAGGGCTGTCATACGGACGTGGCTCTTAACGCAGACGCAGATGGTTTCTTTGTGTTGTTGAGAGATTTGTTGGCTACTTTGAGATAAGAAGCTGCGGGCGCTCGGACGCTTTTGCTATTGCTGTGTCGCCTTGACCGGGTACTGCTTCAGAAAGTCGGCAAAGGCTTTTCTGGCCGGAAATGCCGGGTCGTTTCTCCAAATGGAAATCGTTTTGATTGTATCTGACACATCTCGGATTTTTTTGAAGATGAGGCCCTTACGCAGATAGTTCTCAGCACAACTGGTGTGAATCGAGATGCCCATTTCACAGGCGACAAGCCCAAAAATGCCCTCAGAATTGAAGGCATGTTGAACCATTTTGGGAACAAACCCCGCTGCCCGACAGATGCGGTGCAAGTGATCATGAAAATGTTGCCAGGCGCTTGGCGAGCCCAACACGAAATCCTCATCGGCTAATTCAGACAGCAACACTGATGACCGTTTTGCAAGTGGATGATTGTCGTACAGAATTGCAACATAATTGTCTTCCTGAACCGTTCGTGTTTCCAGATCCTCATGGTTTATCGGTCCTGTCACGAAACCAAAATCCAGCTTGTCCTTCTTGATTAAATCAAGCTGGCTTGAGGTTACCCCATGCAACGGCTCGACACTTATGTCCGGGTAGAATTGTCGAAAGCTCTTCAGGATTTTTGGCAGCTCGCCACTGATTGCAAAATCTGTGTAACCGATGCGCAAATGACCAGCCTCACCACTATGCGTTTTCAGGGTTTGAGAGACCAGCCCTTCCATCGTTGCCAGCGTTACCTGACACCCCTGGAGAAAGACCTTTCCTGCCGAGGTGAGGCTGACTGACCTGTTGGTGCGGTCAAACAGGACGACGCCCAGTTCTTTTTCCAGATGCTGGACTGATCGGGTGAGGACAGGCTGAGCTATGTTCATTCGTTCAGCTGCTTTGCGGTAATGCAAGTCCTCAGCGACAGCAGCAAAGTGCCTAATGTGTCGTAGGCCGAATTTCATGATATCAATTCCGTATCAATTACACCAAAATTGATATTATACACGATTGCTTTCATCGGCCACACTCTCCCCAGTTTTAACCGGGAGACTTATTATCATGACGTTGAACAGGAAGCTTCGGAGCACGCTGGCAGCGCTGACAGGTGTCGCAATGTTTGCGGGTGCCGCGCAGGCCGCTGATGTCAGTATCAATTTAGGCTATGCAACGGCTGAGACCAGTTCATATGGTTTTCTTGCAAGTAAGTTCGAAGAGTTGGCAGAAGAGTATTCGGGCGGCACCATTGATGTGAAAATCCGGTGCTGTGCGCAGTTGCTGACGGAAGATGAAGCCTTCAAGGCCATGCAGCTTGGCACTGTCGATATGTACATCATTGCCGGCAACAACATCTCACCGCATTTCCCCCTGATCGACGCATTTGTGCTGCCTTATGTTTTTGAGGACAAGGACCATGCCTATCGGGTGCTGGAAGGTGAGGTTGGTTCCCAATTTGCCCAACAGCTTTATGACGCCACAAAAGTACATCTTTTGTCCTATGGCTTTGTCGGCGATCGTGATTTTTACAATTCGCGCAACCCGATCACCAGCATGGAAGACATGAAGGGGCTGAAGGTTCGGGTTCCGAAAAATCAGGTGATGATTGATACATTCACTGAATTTGGTGCTGCGCCGATTCCGCTTCCCTGGGCCGATACACCAACAGCACTTCAGACCGGTACTGTTGAGGGGGCTGATAATGGAACGTCCTTCATCAAGTCTCAGAAATTCTACGAAATCATGCCCCATTTCACCGCGCTTGAGCATTTCACCTATTTCTCGCCGCTACTGGCCAGTGACCGGCTGATGTCAAAGCTGGATGATGCGCAGAAAGATGCTGTCATGCGTGCAGCCAAGGAAGCCGGGATATTTCAAAAGGAAACGATGTCTGCTCAAATCGACGAAATACGGACATTCCTGACCACGGAAGGTCAGGGCGGCATGCAGACTGCCGAGTTTGATCGCACTGACTTCATCGCGGCTGGACTGCGTGTTCAGGACCGCTATGCGTCGGAAAAAGGCGATGCTTTCAAAGCGTTGCTGGGCGAAATTCGTGCGGCTGCGAACTAGAGCAACATGCGCGTAAATTGGAGGCGCGGGGCCAAACCGCGCTTCCCCCTTTCATCACAGCTTGCCATCGTCTCCAAAATAGCCCGATGGTTCTGCACCGCAGCTCGACTTTATCGGGGCGACTTTTATGCTTTCCAAAATTGACCGCCGATTTGAAGAGGTGATGTGCACCCTCTGTCTGGTGGTGCTGGTCAGCAGCGTTTTGCTGCAGGTGGTGCTGCGCTACTTCTTTTCAACCGCTGCCGTATGGGCGGAAGAAACCGCAGTCTACGGAATGATCTTTGCTGTTTATCTTGGCGCCAGCATGGCCATTCGTGACCGATCACACATACGAATTACCATGCTGATCAATGCGCTGCCCCGAAAGCTGCAGGTTGGCTTCGTGGTTTTGGCTGATGTTCTGTGGTTCAGCTTTCTTGTTTTCATGGTGGTGCAAACCACGATTTACACGCAATTGCTGTTCGAAGTGACCTACCAGACGCCGGGCCTTGGCATCGAGCAACGCTGGGTGCAGATGATGATACCAATGGCCTTTTGTCTGATGGTCTTCCGAATGGCACAGGTCTATTGGCGCTGGAGCCAGACCGGCTGGAAAGGATTGCCATTGTGAGCGGTCCTATTTTGATGGCGCTTGTATTTGTATTCACATTGGCAATTGGCGTTCCTATTCCATTTGCTGCCGGTATCGCAACGGTCGCTGGCATCTTGATTGCCGATATTCCCCTGACTTTGATGGCACAGGCTGCCTGGACGGCATTTGAGCCTTTTCCATTGGTGACAATTCCCCTTTTTGTTCTGGCGGGGCAATTGATGGAACAAGGTGGCATGTCCCAGCGCCTTGTGACCATCGCCCAGCGTCTGGTGGGTGCCTATAAGGGCGGGCTGGGTCTTGTAACCGTAGTTGCCTGCATGTTTTTCGCAGCACTTTCCGGCTCCGGGCCTGCCACAACAGCGGCGATTGGTTCCATCACCATTCCGGCCATGACGAAAGAAAAGTACAAGCCCAGATTTGCCGGTGCTATTGCCGCTGCAGCCGGTGCTTTGGGCAGCATGATTCCGCCCAGTAATCTTCTCATCATCTACGCTCTGGTAACGGATGAATCCATTCCACGCCTGTTTTTGGCGGGTATCCTGCCAGGCCTGCTATTGGGTCTGATGCTGATGGTGGTCGTCGTGATTGTGGCTGTGCGCAATGATTATGGCGGGGCCGGAGAGCGCTTTACCTGGGGGCCATTGCTACTGGCTCTTTGGGATGGCAAATGGGCAGTGTTTGCGCCTGTCATTATTCTTGGTGGTATTTACGCGGGCATTTTCACCCCATCAGAAGCCGCAGCGGTCGCTGTAGCCTATGGCCTGTTCGTTGGCTTGTTCATCTACAAGGGACTGACTTGGGAAAAGCTGTTTCAGGCCTTCAAATTCACGGCTATTGTCATTGGTACTGTGCTTTTCATATTAGGGTCGACCAAGGCCTTTGGCCAGTTGGTGACGCTGTTTGATATTCCCGATGGTATCTTGAGCCTGTTTCAGGGGATCAAGGAGCATCCATGGCTGGTGCTGCTGTTGATCGGAATTTTCTACATCATTGTCGGAATGTGGCTGGAAAGCATTCCGCAGATCATAATTTTTACCGCCGTGTTCTTTCCTTTGGTGACCAGCCTTGGTATCGATCCGATTGTCTTTGGCATTTTTACAGTCATGACATGCGAGATCGGGTTTTTAACGCCGCCCATTGGCGTTAATTTATTCGTCGCCGCACGCATATCAAAAGTCTCAATTGAGCAAATTTCGATTGGTGTTCTGCCGCTTCTTATCCCATACATTCTCATGATTTTTATTCTCGTCTTCTTCTCCGAATGGGTCACCTATCTGCCGAACCTTGTCTATGGCGAGAGGCTCTGATGGTGTCTGATTCCCGCAAACTCATTCCCTTGATTGGCTATACTGATCGGCTGTCCGTCCGGCCCGGCGAAACAATCGATTTCAAGATCTCATCGCAGACCAATGAACCCGTTCGGGCGTGGCTGACCAGATCCATCAGTGCGGATCCGAACCCCGATGGGCAGGGCATTGTCGAATGGCCTCAGGATGCTGTCTTTGAACTCATGGCGTTTGATGCCGGGGATCAGGCGTTTGCCAGCGGTTCATACATCATCACGGATCAGGCGATTGCCTGTCATCCAAAAGCCGGTTTTCATCTTGGTGCGACGCTGTTCCCAACACTGCTGAAGTCTGTGCCACAAATCATCATCAGTGCTGCACATCTGGCGCTGACACTTGAAAATGGTGCTCTTTGTCTGCGTGTCGGCGATCAGCATTTTGTCTGCACACACAAGATTTCGTTGAACCACTGGGTCTGTGTAGAAGCGTGTTTTGATGCCGTATCATCGACAATTCAACTGAGCCAGTGGACGCCCGGCAAGAACCAGAAAAAAGACGAGGATCTGTTTTCTGTTTCCGTGGATGCGCTGCCCAGGGAAACGACGGCAAAAGTTTCGATTGCCGCAGGTGTGGAGGGTGAAGACCATACACATCATTTCAACGGGAAAATCGAAGCGCCGTTTCTGCAATTTGGTGATGAAGAGCGGTTGCAATGGGATTTTTCGCAGGAAATATCAACGACCCGCATTGTAGAAACCAGCTCCAGAAAGCTTGATGGTGTCATCAGGAATTTTCCGGCACGCGCGGTGACCGGTTCAAACTGGAATAGCGAAGAAATGTGCTGGCGGCATGCGCCGGGGCATTATGGCGCCATTCATTTCCACGAGACAGACATCTACGATTTTGAATGGGATACGACTTTCAGCTTTTCAATTCCTGATAATCTGCCGTCTGGCATCTATGTGATGCGCATGAAGTCAGGCATTTATGAAGATGCAATGCCGTTCATTGTCTGTGCCCCGTCAGGAAAACCGACGGCAAAACTCTGCGTTCTGGTTTCCACCTTCACCTATGTCATTTATGGCAATCATGCTCGGCCTGACTATGATCCATCGTGGCAAGAACGCATCGGGGACTGGGGGGCCTACCCACACAATCCGGCGGAATATCCAGCCTATGGTCACTCCACCTATAATTTTCACCCGGATAAGTCGGGTATTTGCCACGCCTCGCATTTGAGACCCTTGCTTAATCTCAGGCCCGGCTTTCTGACATTTGGCAGCGGCGAGGGGTCAGGTCTTCGACATCTGCAGGCGGACAGTCATTTGATTTCCTGGTTGCACAGTCAAAACATCGATTTTGATCTGATTACTGATCAGGAACTCCATGATGAGGGCGTTGCTGCGATTGAAAATTATGACTGTGTGATCACAGGCAGCCACCCGGAATACCACACTTTACAAACGCTTGACGCATTGCAGAACTACCGCGATGGCGGTGGTCATTTCTGTTATCTTGGGGGCAATGGTTTTTACTGGCGTATTGTTGCGCATCAGCAAAACCCCGGCATTTTGGAAATTCGCAGAGCCGAAGATGGAATTCGGGCCTGGGCTGCAGAACCGGGTGAGTATTACAACGCATTTGATGGCAGCTATGGCGGTCTTTGGCGGCGCAATGGACGTCCGCCACAAATGCTGTGCGGGGTCGGTTTTTCCGCTCAGGGTGAATTCAACGGTATTGGCTATCAGCGGGCCTGTTTCGACCCGCAATATGAGTGGGTTTTTGAGGGTGTCGACAGCACTGTTATTGGTGATTTCGGTTTTAGTGGCGGTGGTGCTGCAGGGTTTGAACTGGATCGGGCAGAACCAAGGCTGGGCACGCCTGAGAATGTGGTGATCCTCGCCAGTTCCGGAGGCCATGGCGAGGATTTCATTCTTGTGCCAGAGGAACAATTGACGCATCTGACAACATGGTCCGGCTCACCGGCGCAAAGCATGATCCGTGCCGACATGATCTATTTCGATGTGCCTGGCGGCGGCAGTGTCTTTTCAACCGGCTCCATAACATTTTGCGGCAGTCTTCCGTGGAACAATTTTCAAAACAATGTCTCACGCATTTTGAAAAATGTGATTGATAAAATGACGGCTTAATCAGCCCACCTTGTTATTCTTGTTTCGGTAACCCACTTTCGTTAGAACAGAATGTGCCCATTGTGGGCGTGCCGATTGTTCCACTGTATTGGAAAACGCCATGGCGGATGCAAAACAGAAGCTACCCAGCATTGACCCTGTCTGGGATACTTTGCGCACGGAAGCACAGTCTATTGTTGCGCATGAGCCTGATATGGCTCCTTTCATCTACAGCACGGTCCTCAACCATGCGACTTTGGAAGAAGCGATCATCTGGCGCATTGCAGACCGTCTGGATCATCAGGTGATGCCTGGCGATCTGATACGCAAAGCGTTTTTGCAGGCATTGGACGATGAGCCTGGATTGGCGGACATTATTCGGGTTGATCTTGGCGCAGTGTATGATCGCGACCCGGCCTGTGAGCGGTTTATTGAACCTGTCCTGTACTTCAAGGGATTTCACGCCATACAAACCCACCGGCTGGCCCATTGGTTGCTGGGGCAGGGGCGCCGTGATTTTGCCCTCTATTTGCAAAGTCGGGCATCAGCCGTTTTCCAGACAGATATCAATCCGGCGGTTACTATGGGAAAAGGAATTTTTCTGGATCACGCCACCGGGCTGGTGGTCGGAGAAACAGCCACCATTGGTGACGATGTCTCTATTCTTCAGGACGTGACGCTGGGCGGGACCGGAAAAAAAGGCGGTGACCGCCATCCCAAGATTGAAAATGGTGTTCTGATTGGCGCCGGGGCGAAAATCCTTGGCAACTTCAAAATTGGCCATTGCTCGCGTATTGCGGCGGGTTCGGTGGTGCTGAGCGAAGTGCCACCAAACACAACAGTGGCAGGCGTTCCCGCAAAAGTCGTTGGTGCTGCTGGTTGTTCGGAGCCTTCCAGATCAATGGATCAAATCTTGGCGGAGCGACAGGTCTGATCGCCCAAATTCGCGTGTTGAAAAACTCTGAAAACCACTGACAGGCACGCCTGACCCCTTTCTTTTATCTGATCTATATGCCATCAACAGCGCACTTAAATTGCCGTAAAATCTGCTGATAAAACAGAGGAAGCCGCGTCATGAACGCCGATGAAATTCAGAAACTTGACGCCTATTTCAAGTCAAAATTTGCCAATCCGAGCCTTCAGGTGCGCGCACGTCCGCGCAAGACTGATTCCCTGGAATTGTATCTTGTGGATGAGTTTCTCGGCGTGATCTATCTGGATGATGAGGATGGAGACCGGTCTTATAATTTCTCAATGGCAATTCTGGACATTGATCTGGAATAGTCTGGTTCCGGCTATTTCCTTACCCGGCTCTTTGCTCGCCGGGTTCGGTGAAAGGTAATCATTCGTGCTCTCATCACAATTTCACGAACCAAATTCCGTTGACGATCTGGAAGAGGGCGGTGAATTCGCTCCCAAATTTGGCTCAGACGGTCTGATTACCTGTGTTGTCAGCGATCATGCCATTGGCCGCGTGGTGATGGTTGCGCATATGAATGCAGATGCGCTTGCAAAAACAATTGAGACGCGCGTTGCAACCTATTGGAGCCGGTCCCGCCAAAAGTTCTGGGTTAAAGGCGAAACCAGCGGTCATACGCAATATGTTGAGCGGATGCAGGTGGATTGTGATCAGGACGTCTTGCTGATCAGCGTCACAACAGCTGGAAGTGGCGCAAATTGCCACACCGGACGCACATCATGTTTCTACCGGGACGTGGATCTGGGAACTGATGGAAGCGCTGGTCTGGTCACGACCGATACAATACGGCACTTCGATCCTTCAGAAGTCTATAAATCAGACTGATAGTCAGCCATCGGCCAGACTTTATATTCTGGCCGATGGCTGTCATTTAACGCTTAGCTCAGATGCGTGTTGAAGAACTCTATTGTCCGACTCCAGGCAAGCTCTGCGGCCGCTTCGTCGTAACGCGGTGTGGTGTCGTTGTGGAACCCGTGATTTACGCCCTCATAAATATAGGCCGTGTAGGTTTTGCCGTGTTCCTTCAAAGCCGCTTCATAGGCTGGCCAGCCCTCATTGATGCGGGTATCCAATTCCGCGTATTGCAGCAGCAAAGGCGCCTGAATTTTTGGCACGTCTTCTGCCGCAGCCTGGCGGCCATAAAATGGCACAGACGCTGACAATTCCGGATATGCGACCGCAAGCGCATTGCACACGCCGCCGCCATAGCAAAAGCCGACCGCGCCAACCTTGCCAGTGCTGTCATCATGCGCTGCCAGATGCTCATAAGCTGCAAAAAAATCATTCATCAGCTTTTCGCGATCCACTGTGCGCTGCAACTCGCGCCCTTCATCATCAGTGCCAGGATAACCGCCTACGGAAGTCAAACCATCGGGTGCCAGAGCCATGAAGCCCGCTTTCGCTGCTCGCCGCGCAACATCCTCAATATAAGGGTTCAGCCCTCTGTTCTCATGAATGACCAGAACGGCCGGGAGTGGGCCTGAAGCATTGGCGGGCTTAACCAGATAGCCGCGAACGCTGCCATGGCCATTTGGGGAGGGGTATTCGATGTATTCCGCTGTGATGTCGCTGTCATCGGGAGCGACCTGCTGAGCCAGAGCGTATTGTGGGCTGAGCATTGTCAGCAGGGCCGCAGCTGTAACGCCGCCCAGTGCAAACTTCCCTGCGCGATCCAGGAACTCGCGCTTGGTGATTTTTCCGTGAGCATAATAATCATAGAGATCAAGAAGTTCCTGATCGAAGTCTTTTGCTGTCATGCGAACCATGATGGTCTCCTAAGGTTACGGGTGCAAACGCACGTTAGACTGCCGCCGGGAAAGATCAATTTACAAATTGGTCACGGAAGGGCTTGCATCACCAGAACATAAGGACTCGCTCCGCACGACACTTTCCGCTAAATAGGCGCTGTTCGCATTAATGTGGACAGTTCTCAGGGCGGGGTGAAATTCCCCACCGGCGGTGATGTGCAGATTGAAATTCAATCGGCACCAGCCCGCGAGCGGCTTTCTGGTCAGGCATTTGCCAGATCGAAAGTGTCAGCAGATCCGGTGTGATTCCGGAGCCGACGGTTAAAGTCCGGATGGAAGAGAACGGAGATTGAAGGATCGGTGCGTCCATTGCGGGCGCAGCGGACCTTATGGAATCTTTTACGCGCCCTGATTCTGTTCTGAAACGGGGAAAGACGTAATGAATCAATTGCTCATCAAGAACGGAGCTTCACCCGCCCTCATCGGTGCTGCCTATATGGTTTTCGCGGGCGTTCTGTTCGCGCTTGTCAATATTTCAGTGCAGGGCGCTGCGATGCATTATGGGTTGCCATCTTCATCTGTGGCGTTCTGGCAATATGCTATTGCTTTGATACTTGGCGGAACATGGTTGGCACGGCTGGGTTGGAAGAGCTTTGCGACCGAAAACATGGCGCTGCATATCCTGAGGGTTCTGGCTGCCGCTGCTGGCGTGCAGCTTTGGGTGCTGGGCCTTAAATATGTGCCGATCTGGCAGGCAATTGCCCTTATCATGACCTCGCCGTTTTTTGTCACAATCGGCGCATCTCTATTTTTGCGAGAAAGTGTCAGCCTGCAGCGCTGGCTTGCGACATTGATTGGATTTGCCGGCGGAATGATCATTCTTGCGCCGTGGTCCGATAGTTTTACCGTTGCCGCGCTCTATCCACTTGCAGCTGCAGCGCTCTGGGCCTTTGTCTCACTTTTGACCAAGCGCCTCACGAAGACGGAAGCACCCGATACTGTGACTGCCTATCTGCTGGTATTGCTGACACCTGTTAATGCGGTCTTTGCAGGTGTCGAAGGGTTCGTGGTGCCAACTGGCACTGCGTTCTGGCTGATCTTGCTGGCTGGCGGCTTGACCGCTTTGGCCCAATTGGCACTGACACGGGCGTATGCTGTGTCAGATGCGTCCTATGTGCAGCCCTTTGATCATCTGAAACTACCGCTGAACGTGCTTTTTGGCTGGCTTGCATTCCAGTTTGTTCCAAGCGGCAATTTGTGGATAGGGGCAGCGCTCATTGTTGGCGCCAGCATGTACATCCTACGGCAGGAAACGCGCGAACAAAGGCGTTCTGTGGGCCGCTAAGCATTTGCGCGACGGGTCTTGTTGTCTGACCCGTCGCGGATAATCCATCAGTTGATATGTCTTGGCTTCAACTGGCGTAGAGGTAATTCTTCAGATCTTCGGCTTCGCGTTCAGCATCTGCAATGCGCCGTTTGACCAGATCGCCAATTGAGACCATTCCTGCCAGTTCATCATTCTCTACAACTGGAATGTGGCGGAAGCGGCCTTCGCTCATGCGAGCCATCGCCATCTGGATTGTATCCTGAGGGGAACATGTCACGACGTTTGATGTAATGCACTCCGACGCATCGGCTTGTAACGCATCGGGGCCATGTTCCGCGATCCGTCGTACGATATCGCGCTCAGACAGGATGCCAGCCAGTTTGCCCTTGTCGTCCACGATCAGAATTGCACCGATGCGGTGTTCACGCAGTGTGGAGCAAACGTCTAAAAGTGTTTTGGGCAGAGTGATTGTAAATACATCGCTGCCTTTAGAACCTAAAATGGAAGCAATTGTCATGTCGTCCTCCCGTCTCTCTTTGTGTCGCCATAAGCGAGCTGGACACAAATTGTGCGACGAAATGTCAAAATGAGCAAGTCACGCAACCTTTCCGAGTGTTGCGCAAGGAGATTCAGCCTTTCCTAGAGATGGGGTCAAGGATTGGAAACAGCAAAAGGCCAGCCAGGAACCCACCCAGATGGGCTTCCCATGCGATTCGCGCACCGTCCTCACCAAGGCCGCCGCCGGTCAGTCCGAACAACAGATTCATTGCAAACCAGATGCCGATAAATGTCAGCGCAGATCGGTTGCGGAGCACAGCGGAGAAGGGCTCGGAAGGGCGCATGAAATCGGTTTGACTGCGCCGCAGGGGAGACCGGGCGAGGGGGCCACCTGCGCTGAACGCGAAGCGCGCAACGGCTGCCATATGCCCCGAAATTGCCGCAGACGCCCCTACGGTTGGTGTCAGTGATGCTGGATGTGCCAGAAAATGCACACCTGCACCTGCAATTGCGCATAAAGCAGAGAACAGCAAAAACCGTTTTGTGCCAAAGCGCCATGCCAGTGCGCTGCCGAAGGCCAGCATCCAGATGGAATTCGTCAGAACATGAAGCCAACTGCCGTGAAGCAGGGCATAGCTTAAAGGGCTGATCCACTCGGAATAAGGTGAGCCAGGGAGTTCCAGAAGCCCATCGTACCGCGCAGGAATGAAGCTAAAGCGGATCAGTACATTGACGTAGTTTTGCTCTGACAAAAGGCCAATGCCAGCGTGAATGCCAATGAACAGCGCCGTTAGGCCAATGATGACATTCGGCGCATTGATGGCGCGGGTGCTGTCCGCGGGCGGGGTGTGTTGTTGATTCTCCATGAGGCCATAGATAGCCTTTGATCTGTGGAATACAAAGCCCGCGATGACGAATTGAGGCAGCGCTTTGATCCGTAATCCACAGACCGGCGCGACATTAACTATATTGCCTATCTGCTCCCACAGAGCTTTAAAAATCCTGTTAAGACATTGTTAGCCATTGCACACTTTCAGGATAGAGCGCTTTTTTATGAACCACCCGACTATTCGCGCCTTGTTCAATTATTGGGATCGGCAACGTGGGGCGTTGGCCGCTCCAGCGAGGGCTGACATTCATCCCGGCGATATCCGCGGTATTTTACCAGAGGTTTTCCTGCTGGAGCGCAACGCCAATGGTCGTTTTTACTACCGTCTTGCTGGCACGTTGTTGTGTCAGAATGCGCGCCGTGAGTTGAAAGGGCAGAGGCCATTAGCCCATTTCGCCGACCTGGATCGGCGAAAAATGCAGATCGCGCTGACTCAGGTGGCCGAAAAAGGGGCCATTTTCAAAGCAGAAATTCTGGGAACGAGTGCACAGGGTCGAACTGTTGAACAGCAATGGATTGTATTGCCTCTAAAAAAGATAGCTGGCAGCTGCTCAAGGCTTATTGGTGCCTGCGTCACACTCGACGAACCGGTTTGGTTGGGGCGCGATCCAATTGTACGAAACAGCATTTTGTCCGCCAGAATCATAAGCGCAGGCAATAAAGCTGCAATGCAGGAACTTGCCGGGCATTCAGTTTCCACGCACCATGTCTCACTGCGCCCATCCACCGCG
>Ga0163215_100595_pt1 | contig 51708 bp, 42 predicted proteins | sample SynspAceP_FD_185934 | JGI IMG/M metagenome (GOLD analysis project Ga0163215, IMG submission 185934) | Saline lake microbial communities from Ace Lake in Antarctica - Synechococcus sp. Ace-P (Hybrid Assembly) | ecosystem: Environmental > Aquatic > Non-marine Saline and Alkaline > Saline | place...
CCGCCAACCGCCAACCGCCATCAGCCAACAGCCAACAGCCAACCGCCAACCGCCAACCGCCAACCGCCAACCGCCAACCGCCAACCGCCAACCGCAAACCGCAAACCGCCAACCGCCAACCGCCAACCGCAAACCGCAAACCGCAAACCGCGCAGTCAGTCTTTACTCGAGCGGACTCGACGTGCTAGTGAACGGGAAAGGACACTTTTTGTCAGCGGAAAATACACGCTCAGGATTCGACCGGCCATGAATGGATTGCTCGCCCGTTTGTTTCGTCGCGGAGGTTGTGCGGCGTTTCTTTTGACGCTCTCGCTCGCGTTTTCGTCAAACTTGGTCGCCGAAGGGCCGTCACTGTTGCGGATGTTTTCGCGTGGTGGCGGCGAAGTGGAAGCGGACGTGTCGAAGAGCTATTCGCTCTCGCAAGAAGACGGGCCGTGGTTGATTCTGGCTCACACATTCCTCGGTGAGGGAGCCAAGGAGCGAGCCGATCGGTTGGTTCTCGAATTGCGTCAGGATCTGAATCTGCCGGCGTTCGTTTACGAAGAGGACTTCGATTTCTCGGGTTCGGTCAACACGGGCGGACCGATCCAGCAATCCGGTGGCGGGTACGGTGCGACGCGGCGGATGAAATATAAAAATGAGATTCGTTACAAGGCGTTTGCGGTTCTCGTCGGTGAGTACGACACGTCCGAGCACCCGAAGATTGACGCCGATTTACAGCGTGTCAAAACCGCGACGTGCTCGGTTTTCGGTGATGAAAAGGAGATGGCCGCCGAGACCGATCTGCGCAACCCGGTGACCGCCGTGAAGGCGTTGCACAAGCAATTGACGGCACGGTTCGGCGACAAGGAACAAGGTGCGATGAGCAGCGCGTTCTTGACTCGCAACCCGTTGCTGCCCGAGGATTTTTTCAAGAACGCCGAAGTCGATTCGTTCGTTCGGAGTTTGAACGACGACAAGCCGTTCAGTTTGCTCAGCAACGAGGGCACCTACACCGTTGTGGTGCGGACGTTCTCGGGGTTCAACACGATCGTCGATGGAAAAAAAGATTTGGCGTTTAAACCCAGCGGCAAGCGATTGTTGCAGTGTGGCGTCGATGCGCATAACATGGTCAAGTTGATGCGGAAGGAAGGGATCGAGGCGTATGAGTTTCATGACCGGACGCAATCGGTCGTAACGGTCGGCAGTTTTGAATCACTCGGTCGCGATTTACCCAACGGCGGATTCGAGTACGCCCCCGATATTTTGCGGGTGATGAATGAGTACCGCGCGTTCAATGTGGATCCCAAACTGGCGAGTCATGTCCAGCAAAAGACGACACAGGGGATGCCGGTGAAGTGTGTCGCCGAGCGATTCCCGTTCGACATTCAGCCGATGCCGATCGCGGTTCCGAAGGCGAGCAAGCGTAGTTTTTACGGTGCAACGCGGCGATAAGTGACGATTCGAACAGCCTGGCGTCTCGGGGGTGGTTTGCGTGCATGCTCGCGTTTTTCTGACAAAACGGTTTCGTTGCGTGTTACGGTTGGAATCGGGTCGCAATTTTTGCGGAAATTTGAGATAACAGTGGGACTCCATTGGAGGTCCGAATGATTTCGTCGGGCTCTTTCAGACTCGCCTCGTTTTGCATGATTTTGTCTTGTTATCTCTCCTTCGCAGTGTTTTCCTGTGGGTCTCGGCTGCCATTTTGGTGGTCATCCCGATGCTCTTGGCTGCCGATTTCGGCGGCATCTATCATTGGAGTCAATATGTCGCGGCGATCGGGATTGTTATCGCGATGGCGATGGCGTTGCCGGGGTTGACCGACACGACGGCGTCGTCGGGTTTGCGTCAGCACGCGATCCTGATTCCGCTCGGAGGCCTCGTCGCGTGGGGATGGTTTCAGTCGCTGTCGCTCTCCGGTGGCGTGGTTTCCTGGGCGAGCCCGGGATCGTTCGCCGCCTATTCCCAATGGCTCGATGGATTGATGGTGTCCGGTGCAGCGGGCGCATCGGGTGCAGGGCGGTTTTCGATTTCAGTTTCGCCGGATGACACCTCGCATGTGGCCGCGTTGTTGACGGTGTGTTTGGCGTTATGCGTGGCCGCGTCGATCGTCTTTCACGCCCGCTCTCGGTTGAAGATGCTGCTCAGTGCGATCGCGATCACCGGTGCGAGTGTTGCGATTTTGGGTTGTTATCGAAAACTCGATCCGACGGCAGATTTCTACATGTTCGATGGTCGCCCGACGGCATTCGGCGGGTTTGTCAATCGGAACAATGCGGCGTTGATGTTGAATCTCGGTTTGGCCGCCAGCCTCGGGTTGTTGTCGTGGCGAATGATGGCGTTGCATTCGATCGAGTTGGATGATCCCGAGTTCGAATTCAATGATTTGCTCTCGCTGGTTTCGGATCGAGAGTCGTTTGTAGGTCTTTTGTCGGGGACTGCGTGTATTGCGGGATTGCTGATCAACGGATCGCGTGGCGGGCTCGTCGCGGCGATGTTCGGATTGATGCTCGCGTTCGGTTACGTTCGCCCGCGACGTGGTTTGATCAGCATCCCGGTGATGATTGTCGTGCTGGCAATCTCAGTGGTGATCTTGGTCACCCCGATGAATTTGAATTTGGAGTCGATCAATCGTTGGGAGTTCTTCTCCGAGGAGGCTGATACGCTGCAGGGCGACGGTCGGCTTTTGCATTGGCAGGACGGTTGGCGGGCGGCCAAGGCCTATTTGCCCGGGGGTGCGGGATTGTCGGCCTATGCGTACGCGTATTTGCCGTATCAGAACGTCTCGCCCAACGCGTGGTTCGAACACGCCGACAATTTATGGTTAGAGATGTTGGTCGAAACCGGTGTGGTGGGTCTGCTCGTGATGGGCGGTTTGTTGGCGCTGTTGTTGATCGCGCTGAAGCGTCTTTCTTTTTCAGCCGACCCGCTCGATCAGGGAATCCGTGTGGCGGGTTGGTATGCGATCGCGGCGATCGGGGTATCGCAGTTTTTCGATTTCGGATTGGCGATGCCGGCCAACCTGATCGCGGCCTTGTTGTTGGCCACTGCGATCATTTCGCGGGACATTGCCAACGGTGGCGCCAGTGCTCAAAGGTCGACAATGGCGGACGACGGGTACGGCGGGTACGACGAATTAGAGGACGATGCCGAGATGGACGACGATGCCGAGATCGAGGAGGAATCGGAATCGCTCGGTCGCTCGGAGAAATCGGCGTCGAAATCAGGCTCGCCTCGAATTCGGTTGAAATCGGGTGCGGGTTCGGGGATTCGGAGTTTGCTGTCGATCGATCGCTTGGGCACCTCGGTGTTAGCGATCACGGCGTTGGCGTTGAGCGCGTGGTCGCTGCCGGGGCTGCGACAGGATGCGATATCGGATTCGATGCTGAGTCGATTGCAAGACGATTACAGCCAGTGGCGGTTGGTTCCCGAGTCGCTGGAGAAAATGGAGGAGGCTCTCCAAGAGCGAGTGCGTTTGGGCACGTCGCCGTTAGTGATGGCGCGATTGGCGATGGTTCAACGTGATCGGGGCCGATTGGCGGAAACCGAAGAATGGCGTCCCAAATCACGCGACGAGATGCTGGACATCTATCGGCGGACGGATCTTCAAAATCGCGATTTGCCCTACCCGCCGGAGACCGACGTGCCGACCCGAGGGACATGGGAGAGCGGCACGCACTATCGCAACGCGTGGCAGACCAGCCTCGCGACGCTCTCCAATGCTCCGCTCGCTCAGGAACCGCGTGGGAATCTGTTGCGGTTGCAGTCGGTGATCGTGCCGCGGCAATCGGACGCTCAGAAGCCATCCATGACACCGGAGCAAATCGCCGCCGTCGCGGCGCGGCATCTCTGCGTTTTTTACGCGGGCAACCCGACCCGATTACTTGCTCTCGGGAAGGAGTCGTTGTTGCGAGGCGACGATGAGCTGGCTGGCGAGGCATTTCATGCGGCACTCAAATGCAATCCACCGTTGACCACCGAAGTGATGAAATTGCTGCGGGTGAATCCGGAAATCCTCGTCGCCGACGTGATCCCATTGGAACCCGAGGCGATGCGTTTGGCGGTCGCGGAATACATCGATTGGGAGAATCCCGATCCGGAGTATTTGAGATCTGCAACGAACCTGATCGGGTACGCCGGGGGCACGACGATGGCGGACCGTTCTCGTTCGCAGGCGTTGCTAGGTCGGGTGCATTTTTACCTCGACGATGCCGACAAGGGCCAGGATTTTTATCAGCGTGCGATCCGATTGGCGCCGGACATCTCGGCCCACCGGATCGCGTTGATCGAGCATTTGTTGAAGCGGGATTCGAAATCCGAAGCGCTCGCTCAAGCCCGACTCGGGCGGCAATCCCTCCCGGAGGACAAGCGTTTTCAAACGTTCATCGACCAGATTGCGGCCTCCGAACGCAAACAATTGACACAACCGGCAACGCTGGCACCCGTAGATCGCCAGAAATTGGATGCGATTCTGAAGGCGCCGAAAGATTAGTCGATTAAACTCTCCCGTTATGAACACACACTCACTCACGGCCGCCGAGGCCGCTGCCGCTTTTTCCGACCGAATCGTTACGAAACAGGCCACGATTGGCATCGTGGGTTTGGGCTACGTCGGGTTGCCGCTGGCCATTGCCTACGCCGCAGACGGTTTCAATACCGTCGGTTTTGACATCGACGTTGAAAAAACGAGGCAGATCAACGCCGGACGCAGTTACATCAAACACATCGCGTCGGAAACAATCTCACGCGGTGTCGAGTCCGGGAAACTCGCCGCGACAGTCGATTTCAGTCAAATCGGCGAGGTCGACGCGATCATTCTCTGCGTTCCGACACCGCTGAACGAGCACTTCGAACCCGATTTGTCTTACGTCGTCAAAACGATCGAAGCGATCACCCCGTATTTGAAACCTGGGCAAATCGTGAGTTTGGAATCGACCACCTACCCGGGCACGACGCAGGAGGAATTGGTCACCCGTGTCGAAGCGGCGGGATGGAAAGTCGGCAGTGACGTGTTCGTGGTTTATTCGCCTGAACGGGAAGACCCTGGCAACCCTGAGTTTGCCGCGACCAACATTCCGAAAGTGGTCGGCGGTCATACACCGGCGTGTTTGGAAGCGGGCAAATCGCTCTACGGCAGCGTGTTCGACCAGGTCGTTCCGGTCAGCAGCACGGCGGTCGCTGAGTTGACCAAATTGCTGGAGAACATTTACCGCAGCGTGAACATCGGATTGGTCAACGAACTGAAACTCGTTGCCGATTCGATGGGGATCGATATTTGGGAAGTCATCGCGGCGGCGAGTACGAAGCCGTTTGGTTTCAAAGCGTTCTATCCCGGCCCAGGGCTGGGGGGGCATTGCATTCCCATCGACCCGTTTTACCTGACCTGGAAGGCCCGTGAGTTCGGCATCCATACACGCTTCATCGAACTCGCCGGTGAGATCAATCGGTCGATGCCGACCCATGTCGTGCGCCGATCTGCCGAGGCGCTCAACACGTTGAAAAAACCGCTCAACGGCAGTCGTGTGTTGTTGATCGGTTTGGCGTACAAACCGAACGTGGACGATGATCGGGAATCACCTTCGTATGAATTGCTCGATCGTTTCCACGCGGCCGGTTCGGAAATCGATTACCACGATCCTTACGTGCCGATCATTCGCCCCTCGCGTGAGCACGCCCACTGGGCCGGCAAAGAGAGCGTGTCGTGGGACCAAGAGACGATTGCGGGATATGACCTCGTGTTGATCTCGACGTGGCACGAGTGCTTGAACATCGACGAACTCGCCGATTGGTCGCAGTTCATTGTCGATACGCGAAACGCGACGTCGAGTCTCTCACCGGACATCCGATTGGCGAAAACGCTCAAGGCGTGATGCTCACGAAGTCGGGAATCGAATTTTCGAATTCGTCTGTCGGCGCTCAATCGCATTTCGGTAAACCTTGGGGCAACCCTGTGAATTGAAAAAACGCTCACGACGTCGTCGAATGCTTCATCTCGCCATGATCGTCATGCCGTGCCTGATCGTCTCCGGATTGATCGCATCGTGGTTCGTTGCCGGGTCGCTGGTGGCGCCGAGTCCTCTTGTTCTCGATGCACCGCCGGCGGAACTCAATTCCACTTCGTTCACAATCGACAGTGATTCGGGCTCGCGAATTTCCGGTTGGCACAACCATCCGTCGCCGGACCCCACTCGGGCTGCAAGAGGCGTGATCGTGCTCTTGCACGGGATTCGAGGATCGCGAATGACGATGCTCGGTCGAGCCCGTTTGCTGCACCAGTGCGGATACTCGACGGTGATGATTGATTTCCAAGCCCACGGCGAGAGTCCGGGCGAGGCGATCACGATCGGGCATCTCGAACGACACGACGTCCGCGCGGCCGTCGAGTATGCACGGCGAGAGCATCCCGGTGAACCGATCGGCGTGCTCGGTGTTTCGCTCGGCGGGGCAGCGGCGGTGTTGGCCTCGCCTTTGAACATCGACGCACTCGTGCTCGAATCGGTTTACCCGGACATCAATAGCGCCGTTCGCAACCGCGTCGCCGGGAAATGGGGGCTACTGGCGTCGATCCCCACATCGATTCTAATCGCGCAACTTCAACCGCGTCTCGGAATTTCACCGGATCAACTTCGCCCGATCGACCACGTGCCGAACGTCGGTTGTCCGGTCTTCCTCGTATCGGGACGAGCGGACCAACACACGACCGCAACGGAGACGCTCGCGATGTTTGCCGCAGCAGCAGATCCGAAGCAATTGTGGTTGATCGAAGACGCCGCCCACGTGGATTTGTTGACGATCGATCCGGGGTCGTATCGAGAGCAAGTCGTTGTTTTTTTTGATCGGTATCTTGGTCGGACGACTGCGAAATCGAACGAGCATTGATTTCACGCTCGCACGCTACACGTCGATTTCGCTGGCGTCTTCGGCGCGGTCCATGATGAACCGGAATCGGGCCGAGGCATCGCGGCCCATGAGGTCGCTGATGGCGCGGTCGGTTTCGATATGGTCGTCGATCTCGACCTTGAGCAGCCGACGTTTTTGTGGGTCGAGTGTGGTGTTCCAGAGCACCTTGGGGTCCATCTCGCCGAGTCCTTTGAACCGGGTGATCTTCGGCTCGGATCGACCGCCGTGTTCGGCTACGATCGCTTCTCGCGCCGGTTCATCGGCGGCCCAATAGGTTTCCTTCCCGATGTCGACGCGGTACAGCGGCGGGACGGCGATGAACAACCGCCCGTCGGCGATCAACGCGGGCATGTGCCGGTAGAAAAACGTCAGCAAGAGTGTGGTGATGTGGTGGCCGTCGGAGTCGGCATCGGCGAGCAAGATGATGCGGTCGTATCGCAGGTCGGCGAGGTTGACGTGAGCACCGAGGCCACAACCGAGCGTCGAAATCATGTCTTGGATTTCTTTGTTCTCCAAGATTTTTTTCAGTGTCGCCGATTCGGTGTTGAGCACCTTGCCCCGCAGCGGCAGGATGGCTTGGAAGTTTCGATCGCGGCCCTGTTTCGCACTGCCGCCTGCGGAGTCGCCTTCGACGATGAACAGTTCCGTTTTGCCTTTGCCGCCCGAGACGCAATCGCCGAGTTTGCTGGGCAGCATCACACGTTTGGCGCCCCCCTTTCGCGAGACCGCATCGCTCGCGGCCCGTGAGGCGGCCCGTGCCCGTGCGGCGGCGATCACGCGGGCGATCACCCCGTCGGCGATGCTGGGGTTATTGTTGAGCCATTGTTCCATCGCCGAGCGGACATGCGATTCGACCGCGCCGTGAGCCTCGGGGTTGTTCAACCGCTCTTTCGTTTGTCCTTGGAATTGAGGCTCGGCGATGAACAGCGACACGATCGCGATCATGCCTTCGCGGATGTCCTCGTGGGTCATTTTGACACCGCGCGGCGTTAGGTCGTGCGTGTCGATGTAATTGCGGACGGCTTTGACGAGGCCGCCGCGGAACCCGTTCTCATGCGACCCGCCGTTGGCCGTGGGGATGCCGTTGACGTAGGAGCGGACGTGCTCGTCGGTCGATTCGGTCCACTGCAGCGCCACTTCGAGACGCTCGTTCTTGTCGACGCGGTACGTGAACGGCGCCTCGTGGATCGTGCGTGCGCCGCGTTCCTTGATGACTTTGCCGAGGTAATCGACGATGCCGTTTTCGTGCAGGAACGAGACCTTCGTGCCGGCGACATCGTCAATGTAGGTGACCTTCACGCCGCGGTGCAGGAACGAGGCGGTCTCGAGTCGGGCGACGATCGTTTCGCTGTTAAACGTCGTCTTCGGGAAAATCGTGGGGTCGGGTTTGAACGTGATCGTGGTCCCGGTGCCGCGGACGACCCCTTTGAGTTTTTGCAATTTCGAGGTCGGGACACCGCGTTCGAACGTCATCCGGTATTGGGCACCGTCGCGCTTGACGACGGCGATGAGTTCTTTGCTGAGCGCGTTGACGACCGAGGCCCCGACGCCGTGCAAACCGCCAGCGGTTTTGTAGTTATTATTTTCGAATTTGCCGCCCGCGTGCAGCACGGTGAGCACCATTTCGAGGGCGGGTTTTTTCGTCTTGGGGTGTTTGTCGACCGGGATGCCGCGCCCGTTGTCGCTGACCGTGATCGTTTGTTGGTCTTTGTGCAATGTCACCGTGATTTCGGTAGCGTAACCGTTCATCGCCTCATCGACCGAGTTGTCGACGATTTCCCAGATCAGGTGATGCAGCCCCGTCGAGTTCACACCGCCGATGTACATGCCTGGGCGTTTGCGGACTGGGTCGAGCCCTTCGAGCGCGATGATGTCTTTGGCGTTGTAGCCGCCGGCGGGTTTTGCTGTGGCGATGGACATAAAATGATTGGTTCTGTTAAGAATTCTTGGTTTTATAATAAATTCAAGCGACTTAGAAGAGTATCGGACGTTCGTTCGGCACAACTTCATTTTCCGTGGGAGCGTGGGTGCCCGGCTCGATGAATTTCCGCCAAGCTCGGTCCCGATGTCGTCGAAGGAAAAGGGAAACGCCGCAAAATGAGGGCAAATCGAGGCATCGGCTGATTCGTTTTTTGAAAAATGAGCCGTTGCTGCGTGAGCAGTTCAATGATCCTATCTCGAAAAACACGGCGAAATCAACGGGTCGCTTTCCCGCGAGCGAACGCATTGCAGGATCCAGGCGACGCGCTCACGGTGACGACTGCATCCTCTTTGTGAAGAGGCCGTGCGGCTTTGAAGTGCTGCGATCGCAAGGGTTTGCCCCCCCGTCCGTGAAAAAGACTGTTGAAATACCAGTCGGTTTCCGACGTGCCTCAAGGGGGAACGCGGATAAAATGAGGGATTCCCCACACTTCTTCTCGCTCACAATTTTGAAGTTGGTTCAGTGCTCGTCTGCTGCACCACTCCACCCTCAGCTTGTTCCGGACGCGAATGACACCCTCCGCCTCAAAGACGGATCATTGATCCTGAAAGCCAAATCATTACGGGAATCGACTTACTACCAGCCAACGGGGACGAGGCACGCAATGCGGTGGCGTTGGTCGAGGCCGAAGAGCAAGCACAGGGAAATGACATTGCCGCCGACGAACGTGGCCAGGTCGGTGTTGACGTAGCGGAGACTGACCTGTTGCACGTCGCCATTGGGTGGACCGCGGACGACGTTCGTGTTTTCAAACGTGATGTAGTCCAATCCCCATTCGTAGAAGGCACGAAAGCCGGCCTTCACATTCTTGCCCGAGTAATCCAGCGAGATATCCGACTGGATCATCTTCTCATGTTTCAACGTCGGGTCGCCGGTCCGGAACTGATAGTCGTTGAACAGATCCTCGCGGTACTCGCCGAACCAACCTGGGTTGACGGAAGACGATTTGGGGATCGGCGAGTTCCGATTCGCCACCGGAATCGGCAACCCCAACGTGGTCGCATCGCCGACTTCTTGGCGGATGAAACGCAAGTCATGACCGAGGGTGAACCCGTTGTCGGGACGTTCCCAAGAGTGAGCACTGCGGTAACCGGTCGACATGGAATCGACATCGGTATTGCTGATGTAACTGACCCGATCGAGCAGCGGAAATTGAACGCGTCTTCGCTGGTGTGGACGCCGCCGGTTGCCGCGAGTGAAAGATCGACTTGATCTCGTAGGATCGCGATCCAACGAATCGCTAACCGTAACTCGCTCGGGGTACTGAGTTCGAGTGCGGGTGAGTAGGTGAGTGTGTCGAGGTCGATGTCGGGGGCGATGTCGGGGGCGATGTCGGGGGCGAGATAACGATTGAACAGCACTATGCCTTGGGCACCTGCCGCGGACACCCCGCAGGCGAGACTCGGCAGCGAACTGTAACCCGGTCCGATCTTTATCGTCAACGGTAACGTGACGCCTTCCCGTAACGTTCGGATGATGCGTACGATGCCCGCGTCGACGGATTCTGGTTCGATGTCGACGCGATCGGAGACTTGGTAGAGGTTGATTTCCAACGCGTCGGCGCCGGCTTTTTCGATCAGGTCGGCGAATCGCAACCATCCGCCGAGCGTCGACCCGTTGAGGCTGGCGATGATTGGTATGTCGAGTTCGCGTTTGGCGTCGGCGATCAAATCAAGATACTCGTCTGGGCCGGTGTTGTACGTTTCCATCTCGGGGAAATAGTCGATCGATTCGGACGACGAGAACGAGGTGAAGTCGAACATCTTGGCGAGTTCGAGTTTTTCGTGAACGATCTGTTCTTCAAAGATCGACGGCAGGACCGCGGCGGCGGCGCCGGCGTCGCGGAGTTGCTGCAACGATTCGAGCTTACCGGTCAACGGGCACGCGGAGACGACGAAAGGGCTGTCGAGATCGAGCGTGAGGTATTTTGTTGAGATGTCCCAATGGATTGCTTTCGATTTGGGGGTGGGTCGGCTGGTTGTTCTGTCTTTTCGTACAGCGGCGTGAGCGGCCGGCTAACTAAATCAACAGCCCGCTAGTGGTCTGGGACAGCTAAAAATGAGGGTTGGTTTTGTTAGCCGTTTGGGCGCTAGCCCCGGTTATTGCGTGACAACCGTGGCTAGCGCCAAAACGGCTCAGAGAATTGCTTCACAGTGTTGGCTTTCATGCCCGACTCGGAGAGTCAGGCTACAAACTCGGTAAATCGGAGTACTCGCGTTCGAATCCGGCGAGCTGTTCGTCGTATCGCCATGTTTCGTCAATGTCGGATTGGGCGAGTTTTAACAATGCGTCGGCGTGTTCGGGTTTGGATCGCATCAACATCGAGAACCGGCCCTCCTTCATCGCGACTCCGCGAAACGGGATGCTCGGTTTGCGACTGTCTAAATGCAGGGGGTGTCCGCCGTCGTGGGCGAGGCGGGGATCGTACCGGAACAGTGGCCAGAAACCGCTTTTGACTAAGTCTTTTTGATGAGTCATCGAGGTCGTCATGTTGATGCCGTGGGCAATGCAATGACTGTAAGCCAGAATCAGCGAAGGACCGCGAAACGATTCGGCTTCGTGGAACGCCCGGATGCACTGGGCCGGGTTGGCTCCGATCGCGACTTGGGCGACATAAGTACTGCCGTAGGAACACGCCAACATGCCGAGATCCTTGCGAGCGACGGCGCGTCCGTCGGTAGCGAATTTCGCTGTCGCCCCTCGCGGTGTGGCTTTCGACGCTTGACCGCCTGTGTTGGAATACACGCCGGTGTCGAGCACCAATACATTGACGTCGCGGCCGGAGGCGAGCACGTGATCGAGGCCGCCGAAGTCGATGTCCTAGGCCCATCCGTCTCCGCCGACAATCCACATGCTGCGGCGGGCGAAATGATCGAGCAGTTGCTATCGCTCGCTCACCGCGGCGGTGTCGGCGATTCCTTGCAATTGCGTCTTTAATCGTGAAATTCGGTCTCGTTGTTCGGCGTACTGCGTTTCCGAATACGGCGCCGACGCGATCGTTTGCTCCACGAGTTCGGTGTCGAGTTGGCCGGCCAACAATTCGAGCAGGTATTGCGCCCGACCGCGTTGCGAATCGAGCGCCAATCGTAATCCGAACCCGAACTCGGCGTTGAGCACGGCGGAGGACTTCTGCAGCGAGAGGAAATCGCCAGGGGCGTCGCCGAGTGCGTTGGCGTCGTAACGTTTGATACGAATCGCGGCGTGCGGGCAGACCAACGCGCACAGTCCGCAGTCGATGCAAATGTCGGGTTCCCAAATCGGAATTTTCGCCGAGATGTTTCGTTTTTCGTATTGGGCGGTGCCGGTCGGGAACGTTCCGTCGACGGGCAAGGCGCTGACGGGTAACAAGTCGCCGCGTCCGGCGAGAATCATGCCGGTGACTCGTGCGACGAAATCGGGTGCGTCCGCCGCGACACGGGGCCGCATCGCAATTTCGCCGGTCGTGTGCGCGGGGACGGTGAGGGCGTGCAGTCCGGCGAGCGAGGCGTCAACGGCGGCAAAGTTGCGATCGACAATCGTTTGCCGTCGGTTTCCTCGCCGATGATTTTGACCGAATTCTTGTTCGCGCCGACGGTCCCGTCGCTGCCTAAACCGTAGAACACCGCCCGCACGACTTCATCCGGTTCGCGGTGGTTGTCCTCGTCCCACGGCAGACTGAGCAAACTGACGTCGTCGTGAATGCCGATGGTGAAGTGGCGTTTGGGTGATTCGGATTGCAGTTCGGCGAAGATCGATTTGACCATCGCGGGCGTGAACTCTTTGCTCGATAACCCGTGACGTCCGCCGATGACGTGCGGCAGTGACGTGCGCTCGGATGTCGTATTCGCGCGGGCCGGCCATCCTTCGGCGGGCGCGGCGAGGACGTCGAGGTAGAGCGGTTCGCCGATGCTGCCGGGTTCTTTCGTTCGATCGAGCACAACGATGGTTTGTGTTGTGCTCGGTAGTGCGTCGATGAATCGCGAAACGTCGAAGGGACGCATGAGACGGATTTGTAAAATGCCGACGGATTCCCCCTCGGCGGCCAATGCCTCGACGGCTTCCTAGACGGCTTCCTTGACGGCGCCGCAGCCGCTACCCATCAACACGATGACGCGGGTCGCGGTAGGGCAACCGAAGTATTCGAACAATCGGTATTGCCGTCCGGTCATCTCATGCAATCGATCCATTTCGTTTTGCACGATCTCGGGTGTGGCATCAATGTACGGATTGGCTGCCTCGCGGGCTTGGAAGAACACGTCCGGGTTTTGCGCGGTGCCGCGGAGGACGGGGCGATCGGGATCGAGTCCTCGACCGCGGTGTTCGGCGATGCCTTCGGTGCCGAGCATGCGGGTGATGACCTCGTTGCTGACCGTGTCGATTTTGTTGATCTCGTGCGAGGTACGAAACCCGTCCATAAAATGCAAAAACGGGACACGGCATTTCAGTGTCGCCGCGTGACTGATCAATGCCATGTCGTGGGCCTCTTGCACGGAGGCTGATGCGAGCAGGGCGAACCCGGTCATCCGGGCGGCCACCACGTCGCTGTGGTCGCCGAAGATGGACAGCGCGTCGGTGGCGAGACTTCGGGCGGCGACGTGGATCACGCCGGCGGTCATCTCGCCGGCGATTTTGAACATGTTCGGCAGCATCAACAACAGCCCTTGCGAGGCGGTGAAGGTGGTCGCGAACGCGCCGCCTTGCAATGCGCCGTGTAACGCTCCGGCAACGCCGCCTTCGCTCTGCATCTCGACGACGTCGGGGACGTTAGCGAGCACGTTGAGTTTGCCGTCGGCGGCCCATGCGTCGGATAACTCGCCCATCGGGGAGGCGGGGGGGGATCGGATAGATCGCGATCACCTCACTCGCCGCGTAGGCCACCCGGGTCACCGCTTCGTTACCGTCGACCATCAAACGTTGGGACATGCGTTGCTCTTTGTTCGCAGAGGGAGTTTTGTTCCTCGGGCGAGATTGCAAAGCCTGTTCCTGCGGCTGTTATTCGTTTCGTGTTGGACGCTTCAGCCGCACAGTGGTTGTCCGTCCACGCTCGCTGTTAACGTCGTTTTGATCGTGGTAGAACCGATCGCGTTGAGAGGACGGTCGATTGTCGCACGGTGGATTTTGCGGTGGGGTGGGCGTGGGTGGATCGAATGCGATGCCGAAGTGTGCGGTGGCGACCGTTTTGTGACGCAGGTGACCTGCGAGTACGCTGATGAACAAGTGGATTATCGTTCGGCTTTCCGGGCCGACAACGTTCCATGCACCGCTCCGGCGCAATCGGTTCGGGGAACCGAGCGACATTGGCTCTGCGAGCCGGTGGCATGGTGGCTCGCTTAAGCAGGTCGTGTCAATTGATTCGGTATCACTCGAACGACTCGGGTTATGATCTTTGGTTTCGCCGAAACACATCACCAGACCTGCTTAGATGTGCTGGACGGCGCGGAGTCGTACAAAGGCGAGCGGGCAGACGACGAGCAAGGGGATCCATGCGGCGACGCCGGGGGTGAACAGCGTGCCGCTGCCGCCGAGTGCCCCGGCAAGTGTTTTCAAAGCGAAAAATCCGAGCACCAAACCGACGGCGGAGCCGATCAGGACGAACAGTTTCCGGCCGCGTGGATTGACGACCATGGGCAAGATCAACATCACGAGGGCGAAATCGAGCGGGGCGCGAACGATCCGCTCGTGGACCTGAGTTTGCAACGCCAGACTGCTGTGAACGGCTGGGTTTCGTACCCGACCGCTGAGTTCCCATACCGATGCGAGTCGGGTCGCGGTGTCTTGGGTTTGCAGCATGTTGGGATGGACCGACGTGACGAAGAAACATTCGCCCGGTGAGAGCCATGATTGATCGGCGGAGGTCATCAGCACGGCGACACCGTTGTGACTTACCGAGGCGATCGTATCGATCGATTCGGGACTCTTGACGCGGCGAAACAGATAACCCGCGACGGTCGGTCCGGTGCGAGCGTCATCCGTTGAGTCAATCGTAACGGCGTCAATGGAAACCCCGTCCGTCCACACCGCTTCGTCCGCCGCCAGCACGTTGCCGAAGCCTTCGTAATCACTGTCGATGCGAAAGTTCGGTTTTTTGATGGTTTGCGATTTGGTTTCTAACTTCGCTCCTTCGATGAGAACGCCGGCGACCTGATCGAACATCGGGCGAACCGATTGTTCGATCTCGCCGTTGAGGTCTTCGGCTTTCATCGTCAGCGAGCTGCGGAATTGGGGGATCACGAATTCGCGGCAGAGCAGTTGGCCGGTGATGATGAATAACGAGGCGATCACCATCGGGCGAAAGATCCGTCCATGCGAAATGCCCGCCGACAACGTCGCGGTCAATTCCCCGGTGCGGCGGAGCCATCCGGCGGTGAACAGGAACGCCATCAACGTGATGATCGCTCCGGTCATGTCGAACAACAGGATCAGGTACGGCCCGTAGAAGCGGACCAAGACCGAGGGCAGACTCTCGCCGGATTTGGTTTGTTGGACAAGGTCTTCGAACGCGGTGAAGGCGTGGAAGACAATGAAGATTCCGGCCAACGAAAGGAAGCACACCATCACCGTGCGGAGGAAGAGCAGCAGGATGTAGCGGTCGATCTTCGTCACGACGTGAGGTTCAAATACGCGGGCTCGGAGGTGGGGGCGAGGCTGACGTATTGAGTAGCGAAATCCGAGGGATCGAGGCAAGGGCAGTCGTTGAGAGTACCAAAGTACCAGAGTACCAGAGTACCAGAGTACCGCGACGCTCCGCGTCGAGAAATCAATTGATTTACGACGCGGAGCGTCGAGACACTCACTCACGACGCGGAGCGTCGAGACACTCTCTCACGACGCGGAGCGTCGTGGTGCTCACTGCTACTTCCAGCGGTCACTTGGCGGGATGTAGGCGTCGATTCCGGCGAGGGCGCGGGGGTCGGTTTCGGATGCGAAACGAAATCCGAGCGTGGCGATCGCGTCGGCGGCTCGGGTGAGTTCATCGCGGTTGTTGAGTTTCAGTTTCACGCGTCCGAACACGCCGAGAATGTCATCGAGCAAGGGTGAGGAGATTTTTTGCGAAACACTCGTGAGCCGTTTCGCGGCCCGAGCAGTCCGTTGGGCCGCGGTGATCCCGTAGGTGGCTTTCTGAGTGGCGATCGACGTCGCCCTTAACCCGGCTTCGAGTTCTGCAATCATCCCGGAGACGAACATCAACCGCAGCCTGCCGAGCGAGCTGGGGGCGTTCTGCTTGCCGTCGGTGCGAACGAAATTGTGACGGATCGTGCCTTGGCTCCAGGAGACGAATTCGAACTCCAGACTGCCGGCGGAGTGTCCACCGACGTTGACGAGTTCTTCATCGGCCGTCGTGTGGCATCGCAGGCAACTTTGGGCGACAAGGTAAACGTTGACCGGGTTCCGCATCCCGAGTGCGACGCTGCGGCGAAGTCGCTCGGTCCGATGCTGCGGACTTTCCATTGCCCGGGTGACGTGTTCGCCGCCGTAGTTGTGATGAACGTCGAGATAATTTTTCGCGGCCCCGTGACAGGATTCGCACGAGACGCCTTCGATCGCGTGAACGTTGCCGGTCGACGCGTCGACTTGCTGCGTGTAATGGCAATCAACGCAGCGTCCGTCGTGTTTGATCGAACGGATGCCGAGTTTCGCGGCGATCTCTTTGGCCTTCGGGCGTCGGTGCAGTTCGTCGAACGTGCGATGGTGCGGCGTCGATTTCCAGACCACGACTTCGCCTTCATGGCACTTGATGCACGTTTGGCTGCCGATGACGGCGCGAGGATCGCAGGGTTTCGCGGCGGCACCGGCGGAGGACAACGACGGGGCGCCCGCAGAGACGAGATTGTTTCCTTGGCCGGTTCCACGATTGCCCTCGGGCGATGCGGCGGGTGTGTAGTCGTACTCGTGACCGAGCGAGGCATCTGGAATCGGCCCAAACCCGAGCGGGCGGAAGGATCCTGAATCAATCCACGAAAGCAGGATCATCGCAATAACCATCCCAATCACGATCGCGGGCGGTTGAAGTTCACGGAAAATTCGGGGCAACATGTTCATCGAAGGTAACCATCATTAGCGTCAAAATGCGGAGACTCTAGTGAAGATGTAGGTCACGAAAACGATGCAGGCGGATGGAATCGTTGGAAAAGGATTGTGGAGGATCCGTTTGGTGTTGGGGAGTTTGCGAGTTTCAGGGTGTTTGCGATTTCACCCTCCCGGCGGAGACGGTTGCAATACAAACCCGACGCGCTAGCGAGGGAAGTCAACGGGTCACTCGCTATCGCGTCGGGCTTGTATTCTTACTTTACCGTGACCGGATCCGACTTAGGCAATAGTCTCCGGCGGAGAGATCGTGCGGGAGGAGTGCTAGCGACTAAAAGTTCTGGCCGGACGGTTGTCGCTTCGCTTGGTCGAGACGGCTGGTCATCCACGACAGGAAATTCCGCCAATCCTCGCGGTCGAACCGCGTCATTTCGTCAAAACGGTCGTCCCATTGCGCGCCGATCCGGTCGAGCACCACGACGGCTTGGTTAATCAACAGGTCCGCCTCGCGATCGCGGCCGAGCAACCGGGCCATACGAGATTGTCCGAGCAGTGCTTCTAGCGCAGGCGGCTCGCTCATGTATCGCAGCGACATGTCTCGGTAGGCGTCGGCGGCCTCGGCGTAGCGGCCCATCGATTTGAGCGTGTCGGCTTGACCGAGCAGTGAGTTCCGCAAAATCGCTTGCTGTTTGTCGCTGAGGTCTTCGTCGCGTTGTTGCGCGTCCATGAACCGGACCATGGTGGAGAAGCGATCGAGTGAAGATTGCCGGAGCCGATTGGCTTTCTGTCGAAGGTCGCGTTGGGCGGCGTCGAGCATTTCAGGGTTGTCCATCTCGGCCTCGGGCAAGCGGGAGGCGAGCAATTGAGCGCGGGCGAGCAGGTACGCTGCCGCTTGGGCACGCGGCAAGGGCCAGTACCGATCCACCGCTTCGGTTAAACGTCGCAAGGCATTGGCGAGTTCGGGTTCGAGCGTCCGCAACGTTTCGATCTTTTCTTCCGGCGGCATCGCCAAAGCGGCGAGTGTTTTCAGGTCCGCTTCGGAGTACAGCAGCTCACCGAGGGTAAACAGCGAATCCCGCCACACCGGACTTTGCGGCGTCAATTGTCCGTCGCTGAGGTTTTCGATCAAACGTTGTTTTGCCGTCTCGTGGTCATTCGAATCCGCAGCGGCTTGGGCGGCCAGCAACCGGGCCTCGTAGCGCATCGGGTCGCGAGTGAATTCGACGATGCAGGTTTGCAGCGAATCCATCGCTTCGATCGGACGTCCTTCGGCGAGCAAGGCGCGCCCGTGAGCGACTAAGCCGGCGGGCTGTTTCAAACGTTCTTCATAACGAAGGTAGGATTCGAGCATCGGGATGCTTTTGGAAAAATGGCGTCCGCGTTGATAGGAATCGATCGCCGACCACAACGTGGGGACGTATTCGTTGGTATCGAACCGTTCCTCGGCGGCGAGGGTGAACGCATCGCCGGCACCCCGGTACCGGGCCCGCGCTGCGGCGAACGCGTCGCGTGAAATCTCGCCGCCGCGTCTGCGTCCGGCTTTGAGCGTGGCGTCACCCCAATCCCGATAGGCGATGCCTTTTTCCATCGCCGCGTCGGCAGTGCCGAACAACGACACGATCGAATCGGACGTCTCGACGACCGATTGATACTGCCCGGCGGCCCGCAGCGTCGCGAGCACTTGGGTGACCCGATCGCGAAATTCCGACTCGCGTTTGGGCGTGTAATTCAGATAACGACTTTGGTTCATTTCACGCACGAGGTAGCGTGCCGTTTGCATCACCTCGTCGCCGAGTCCTTGCTCTGCGAGCAGTTCCATTTCCGACAACCCGCCTTCGAGTCCCTGTTCTCGGAACGGTCGCTGTTGGCGAACCTGCGTCAGTTCGGCCAACGCGAGATTCGTCTCACCGGCGAGCAAGAACGCGCGGGCCGCCGTGATTCGCGAACTCGATGCGATCGCCGGCGTGGACTCCCGTTGTAAAACGGCGAGCTGTTCCAGCAGGTCGAGCAAAGCCTGTTTCTCCGGTGCAGACACGTGCTGACTCGCGTCGGCAGGAATCCCGGCAATGTCCCGCTCGCCGTTGTCTCGTGTGATCTTCGACAACATTCGGGAGATGAACAGTTCGGCGTCGTTGAGTTGCAGCGCGTCGTTCGCGTTGAGCGCCCATCGTGTTTGCAAACCGAGAGCCGGTTGGATCGTCGTTTTGGCAGTTTGCAATGCCACGTCGGCATCCTCGAACCGTTGCAATTTGATCAACCAATCGATTTTGAGCAGGTTCGCGTCGGTCAGTTGTTCGGCATCGAGCGATTGACCGTTCGTGTATTCGTTGATCGCCGCAATCGCTTCAGACAAATCCTCCAACGGGCGTCGGGCGCGAGCGATCGCGAGCAGGGGGCCCAATTCGCCGCGAAGTCGCAGGTCGACATCGACGGCTTTTTGCAGTTGGTCGGTGGCCGATTCGTAATCGCCGGCGTGGTACGATGCGAGACCAATCATGCGGTGCCCGTCGGCATCACGCCCCTCGGGGAATCCGATTTTTTCGGCACGCAAAAGCAACGGGATCGCTTTTTCGAGTTCCGCACGACGGGCCCGCGGGGATTCCAGTGCCATGCCTTTTTCAAAAATCCCCGCACCGACGAGAAACGAACGCAGCGGGATCCATTCTTGATCCGTCTCGGATTCCTCGTCGAGCGTCACACCTGCGGCGAGTTCACCGGCGATAATCAAATTGTCGGCAACGTACTGCGCCGACGCTAAACGAAACGTTTGTTGCGGCGAGATCTCGCCGCTCGACGCCCACAGCGTGAACAGGTACGTGAACCCGGTGATCGTCGCCAACGACAACACACCGGCAGCGATCACGGGCAGCGAAAATTTGGACGAACCGGCACCGGGTGATGGCGGAACGGCAGGGGCAGGGGCGGGCACGGCAAGTCCTCATGAGTTGCCGTTTTCGATAACAGATTCGAGCCTGTTGCAGCAAGGGAAATCGGGGCGTCTGGGCCGGTTCGAGCGGCTTTTCGTCAACCGGCACGCCGGAGGCGATTGTTCAAAGATTCGCCGTTGCCTTCGGCTAGCCGTAAAACGAAAAAATCAACTGGCCGTCAACGCCAAAACCGCGAAAGAACAATCCTATTTAGCCCGCCAATTTCGATTCTTCCGAAGCGATCATTTGCTTCAAAATCTCGTCGAGCGAGACCCGAATGTCCCACCCCGGGTAATCGCGGCGCAGTTTACTGAGGTCGCTGATGTAACAAATGTGGTCGCCCTTGCGGTTGTCGTCGCCGAGCGTCCACTGGATCTCGTGGCCGGAAATTTCTTGGATTTTGTCGATGCACTCCAGCACACTGGCGGCGTTGTCGCGTCCACCACCGATGTTGTAGACCTCGCCCGGACGCGGATTTTTCGAGAATGCCTCGAACGCCTTAACCACGTCGCTGCACTCGATCTGGTCGCGAACCTGTTTGCCTTTGTATCCGAAAATCGTGTACGGTTTTTTGGCGACGGCGACGTGGACGAGGTAACTCAGGAAACCGTGCAGTTCGACGCCACTGTGACTCGCCCCGGTCAAACAACCGCCGCGGAAGATGCCGGTTTTGATACCGAAGTACTTGCCGTACTCCTGCGCGAGCACGTCGGCGGCGGTTTTCGACGCGCCGAACAACGAGTGCATCGTTTGGTCGATCCGGCACGATTCGCTGATCCCGTCGTAGTCGGCGGCATCCGCGTATTCCCAGCGGCGATCGAGTTCCTGCAACGGCAATTCGTTGGGCGCGTCCCCGTAGACTTTGTTCGTACTCATGTGGCAGAACACCGCCTCGGGGGCGTGTTGGCGGGTCGCTTCGAGCAGATTCAGCGTGCCGTTGGCGTTGACTTCGAAATCCAAAAACGGAATCGCGGCGGCTTTGTCGTGCGACGGTTGAGCGGCACAGTGGATGATCAGGTCCGGCGTTTCGCTGGCGAACAGCCCGAGGATGCCCTCGCGATCACGAATGTCCAACGACACCGTGCGAAAGTTGCTCGTCTCCGATTCAAGACGGCTTTGGTTCCATTTCGTGCTTCCGTCGGGGCCGAAAAACGTCGCCCGCATGTCGTTATCGATGCCGATCACTTCATCGCCCAAGGCGTCCCAGTGACGAACGGCGGCCGACCCGATCAGGCCGCTGGATCCAGTCACAATGACACGCATGACGTTTTGAAATTGGGAGCACGGAGGAGAGACATTTTTGAAACGAAGTCGCGACAGTGTAGTTGCGATCTCGTTCTTCAAAACACGCCGGGAGCCGAAAAAGCTGTTTTTCGGGGCCAACGAATTCGGATAACCGGATTGATCTGAATTGGGACGGTGGGGTAACTCTGTCGATATTGAGTTCGTGCCACTTTCCAAAATCTGCGAACGCAACGACCCGTCAAAGCCGCTTCGCACGCGTTTTCGGTTCGGAGAACCGACTTCCAATCTCAGATCGCTTCGCTGTTCTCGAACATCATCAGTTCCGCACCGTCGAGGAAACTGACCAACGATTTGGCGCGATACGGTTGTTGTAACTTGCGGACCGCTTTGCTCTCGATTTGTCGCACCCGTTCCCGGGTGACTTGGAAGATCCGTCCGACCTCTTCGAGCGTGTACGTGTACCCGTCGGCGAGGCCGTAACGAAGACGCAGAATTTCACGTTCGCGATAATTGAGTGATTCCATTGCCAATTCGATCTGGCCTTTGAGTGCCTCACGGTGGGTTTCCAGCAACGGGTCTTGGTTGCGGTGGTCTTGCAGGAATTCGCCGAACGCACTGTCGTCGTTATCGCCGACGGGTTGGTCGAGCGAGAGCGGCTGGTGACTCATCTTCAAAATCACGCGGGTGTCATCGAGCGACATGCCGCTGCGAGCACACACCTCTTCTGGGGTCGGTTCGCGGCCCTCTTCTTGAACCAGGTCGCGGGTGATCTGACGGATTTTGTTCATCGTATCAATCATGTGAACCGGCACGCGGATCGTGCGGCTTTGATCGGCGATCGCACGCGTGATCGCTTGACGAATCCACCATGTCGCATACGTGCTGAATTTGTATCCCCGGGCGTGCTCGAATTTATCGACCGCTCGCATCAATCCGGTGTTGCCCTCTTGGATCAAATCCAAGAACGACAAACCGCGGTTGCGGTATTTTTTCGCGATTGAAACAACGAGCCGAAGGTTACCTGCCGAGAGCACGCGTTTGGCAGCGTCATAATCGTCGCGGAACGAGTCGCATCGCTCGACTCGGCGATCGAGCGTCTTGGGTGTCTCGTAGGTCAACCGCATCAGGTACCGCAGTTCCTCGTGCAGTTCCTCGGCGCTCGGCATTCCGGCGAGTGCCAAACGGTCGGGATCGGCGAGAATTTCTCGGATCTCGTTCATGCGAAGCGAGCTGCGGCGGAGTTTTTCGAAAATCGGTTGCAGTTTGTTGGTCCGCAGATTCATCTCCTCGACCAACCGGACGGCTTTGTTGCGGCGGATAACGAGGTTCCGCCACGCGGCACGCCGGCGACGCATCGGCAACGATTTGTTGACGGCGGTGAGAAAATCGTTCCGGTTCTCTTCAAGGAGATGGCCGAGCGTGCGGGTGTTGGGGACGATCCGTTTCATGATCGCTTTTTTCTCAGCCGCGTTCGTCACGCTGACTTCGATCGTGCGGTCGAGTCGCAGTTGCTTGTCGCGGACCTGTTGCAGTAATTTGAGTGCCGCCTGCAACATGAAATCGGTCGCCATCATGCAATGACGATACCGCTCGCGAGTGGTTTCAATCTGAATCGCCGAGGAGACTTCTTGTTCGCGGGTGAGCAACGGGATTTGGCCCATTTGCATCAGGTACATGCGAACGGGATCCTCGGTCGGATCGGTCGGAATGTCTTCGCGACGTGAGATCAATTCGTCTTCGTTGAGGATCGCCAGATCGGTTTCGTCGGCGATCGCGTCGGCGAATTCCTGACCCATGGTGCGGGACCGTCGAGAATTGGAATCCTCCGCGTCGAAGGCGTCATCCTGCAAACTACGGCTGCTAAATTTCTTGCCCATCAATTTTTCCTCGGTTCCCAGGTGATCATCGAAGCGGTGTGTCGGGAGGAACGAAGCACTGTCAGTGCCATCGGAGATTTCGGGCGTCGCATAAATCATGGCAAACCATTGTCACGCAAGAGTTTAGGAGAGTTAACTCGCCTGTGGGGCGAGGACGGGTGCGGGCGGACGTGTGGTGTCGACTCATCGCGGTGTTGCATCAATGCAACACGTGACGCATCCTTCCTACGCGTTTCAGCGTCGGGTCGTTTGATGCTCATGACGTTCCCCGTCCTCGCATGACCAAAAGTACGTTAGGTTTCGTGCGGTGAATTCAGATTGCGAGGATTCGCTGCGAATCTTCTGTGGTGGGACGCCTTGACGGGCTCGCGCCGAGCGGGGAAACGGGTACGTTGGGTACTGGAAATGTGATTTCCACCTGGTTTTTCGAACGGATTGCGGTTAGTTGCCAGTCCGCTGGACTAGGACAGGCCGAGTGCGAGAAAAGTTCCCGACGCCAAACGAATTCTCAAGCCGATTCGACTGCCTTTTGTCTTCCTCGTTTTTCAACAACGCGAGACCGCGAATGATCCGAGCCGCTTCGTTTCAGGACGATCTTTTGCAATGAGTGACCCCCCCGCACCCTTCTCCGATTCCGACGCCTGGCTGGCGTGGGCACCGCTGCGCCCCTCGGATTTTGCTGACCCGGCCGGTTCGGCCGCACACCTCGACGGAATCACCCACAGCGGTGCGTCTCCGGATTTGCTCGCCGGTTTGTGGGTGGCGTTTCGGGAGCATCTCGGGTTGATGGATTCGCCCGACGAAGGCGTCGGGTTGTTGGGGCGTTTTATCCAGGTTTCTCGCAGCCCGACGTCGTTGCTGGCGTTGTTCGAACGCGACGCTCAGGCCTTGCCGTCGCTGTTGCAAGTGCTCTCGACGAGCAACGCGGTGGCGGAGTTGTTGATCGGCGACCCGGAGATTTTTGACCTGATCCGGGCGAGCGACGGGCGGCCGGCGACTCGCGAATTGCTCAGCGATGAGTTGACCGGCGAACTGCGTTCGGCCGCCTCGATCCCCCGCGCCGCGGTGGCCATCCGTCGCTACGCCGGACGCGAAATCCTGCGGATCGCCTACGGTGAATTCGTGCGCGGGCTGCCGCCCGACCGAGCCGCACGCCAGATCAGTCATTTGATCGACGCGATGATCGACACGGCGCTCGATTTCACGATCGCCCAAACCGCGTCACGATTGAGCTTCCCGCAACGGATCGACGGAACCCAACCGAGGTACGCGATCATCGCGTTGGGAAACTATGGAGGCGAAGAGATCGGGTACGACTCGCCCTTGGACCTGTTGCTGTTGTGCGACCAAATCGATCGCAAAAACGAAAGCCATGTGAAATTCAATCAGCAAATCGTCGCCGGATTGATGAGCCTACTCGGTTCGAACCGCAACCCCGTCGTTTCAATCAACCTCCGATTTGTGGCCCAACCGGGTGAGGAGGTTCTCGGCGGCAGCGACACGCAACGGCTCAACGAGTTCTTGAGATCGGCCGAACGCTCCACCCGCCCGATCGATTTCCATGCCGCCGACGCGACGGCCGCTTATTTCGAACGAGAGAACCAAACGACGCAGCGGCTCGCGTTTGTCAAAGCACGGGTGGCGGCCGGTGACGAAACACTCGGTAAATTTTTCTTGCAACAAATCCAACCGTGGGTCTATCACCGATTGCTCAGCCGCAGTGAGATCGCCGACATCCGTGTGCTGCGCCGCAAGCTCGAAAAACGCGTCATGGCCGATACCGCGGGCGAGGGGACCCCGATCGCCGAAACGCCCGGCGGACGACGCGACATCGAGTTAACGATCCAGTTTCTACAACTTCTCCACGGCAGCGATTTGCCCGAGGTCCGCGTCACCGGAACTCTCGACGCGATCGAGGCATTGAACCGTCACGGATGCTTGACCCAGCAGGAGGCATCGATCCTGTCGGAGAACCACGCCCGGTTGTGCCGGCTCGAACATCACCTCGCGGTCTTGTTCGATCACCGCGTCACCCACCTGCCCGATGACGATGCCGTTCGCACCCGGTTGGCTTGGCGACTCGGTGTCCGTTCGCACGCGATACCGAGTTCAACCGGCACCGATGCGACCGGGATCGAAAACACGCCCAAAGGAGACCGCGCTCGGTTCGAAAAAATGCTCTCCGAAACCCTCGAAGTCAATCGGAAGATCATCAATCATCTGATGGTCCAAGACGTCGCATCGAGACCGCTCGGAAGTAACGCCGGCATCGGCATCGGCACCGCCAGCGATGATGCAAAGGATACCGACAATCGCATTGATAATCGGGCTCAGAGCAACGCACCGAACGACGCCACCGATGACGCGTCGGATCACCGCGAAACCAACCTGGAGACGCCGAGCGATCCCGATGCCGTCGAGATTGAAACCGAGTTAATTCTCGATCCCGATCCCGATCTCGAAACGTACCGCGAGGTGTTGAAGGGCCACGGATTAATTCAAATCGAACGCGCGATCGATTACCTCTCCGCACTCAGCCACGAGACGGTCTTGTTCCTATCACCGCGGCGGTGTCGACATTTCTTTGCCGGCGTGGCACCGGACCTGTTGCGCGAAATCGCGACAACGCCCGCCCCCGATCAAACCCTCGCTCGGCTCGTCGAGGTGACCGATTCGATCGGCGCGAAAGCCACGTTGTGGGAACTGCTCAGCACCAACCCCGCGACGTTGCATCTGATGGTCCGGTTGTGTTCCCTGTCTCCTTATTTAACAGCCATCCTGATCGACCATCCAGGCATGATCGATGAACTCGTTGATTCCCTCGTCATGGATCGTTTGCCCCGCGCTGAACGACTCGACATGCAAACGATCCGTTTGTGCCAATCGGCCGACGATCTGCAACCCATTTTGCAGACCTTCAAAGCCGGTTGTCACCTGATGATCGGCGTTCGTGATCTGCTCGACAAAGAATCCGTCGACGCGATCGGGGAATCGCTCAGTGATACCGCCGAGGCGTGTTTACGACGCGTGATCGAATTTGAACAGGAGCGTTTGGCCGCGAGATTCGGTGACCCGGTCGACGAGCAAGGCAACGCCGTGGAAATGGTCGCTGTCGCGTTGGGCAAATTCGGTGGCCGGGAACCGAACTATCACAGCGATCTGGATTTGACGTTTCTCTACACCGAGGAGGGCGAAACCCAGCGGCGAGTCGGCGGACCCCGCCGCACATTGTCCCATCGTCAATTCTTTCACCAACTCGCGCAAAACGTGATCCGGCATATCGATTCGGAAACCGCGAGGTTGTACGAGGTCGATACACCGCTCTCCGGTGGCGCCGATGAATCCGTGCTCGCCCAATCGATCGAACAATTTTCCAAACCGTTCCGACACGGCGGTGCCCCGTTATGGCAACGGGGGGCGTTATGCCAAGCCCGACCGTGCTCGGGGTCGCGAGCGGCGATCGAGCGGGTACGCGATGCGATCGGCGTCGCGATTACGGGAACGCCGTGGCGCGACAGCCAACTCGCTGAATTGAAAACACTCCGCCTCCGCGGCGAATCCACCGCCACGCCAGGCAACCTGAAACGTGGCCCCGGTGGCACCGCCGATGTGCAAACGATCGTCGCCGCCGGAGTGTTGCGATCGACTAACGCCGATACGACAAACGACCGACCATCGCCCTTCCCGACCGGCATCGTTCCCGCCCTCGCCGCCCTCGCCGAGACCGGCGTTTATCAACCCAGCGATACCGAAACCCTCACGCAGAACTACCGTTACCTCCGAAACGTCGAAGCCAAATTGCGATTGATCAACACGACCACCCGTCACGAACTCCCTCTCACCGCCGACGGCACTGCGGACACGCTCGAAATGAAACAACTCGCCGCGCTGCTCGGCCAATCCGACCCGGCGAACATCCTCAACCAATGTGATGAAGCACGCCGATCCACCCGCGAATTGTTCGACCGGCTGCTCGATGTCACGGGTTAGGATTGTCGCTCGGCCTCGAAGTATTGCTCTCGATATTTTGGGATTGCGACGCAATTATCCTTGCCCAGGTTTTCGTCTGCTACGCCAACGGCGTTCGACAACATAACCCCAGGTTACGAGACGGCCCCACGCAATGCGAGAGCCGGGGTGGGAGTTGTCGGCACTCGTTACCCTGGGCTGTGTTGTTGAACGCCGTTGGCGTAAAAACCGAGTCATCTTCGATGACAAGAAATAGCACCAGGTTTGTTCGCGAAAATCCATGTCAACCTCAAGTTTTTCGGTTCATCCGGCGGCAGCGTGCGCCGGAGGTTTTCAAAGCATGACTCCCGTGTCCAACGAGATTGGTGCATGAGTATGGATGCTGGTAGACTACGTGAGCCGGAACAAACGCAGTCGAGCTCTGCAGAAGTGCCACTCGACAAGGGATATCTCGGTCGCCAGCGTCTTCCTGCAAAAGCGGTGCGCCAATGGTGCCGACGGTCCTCGGCGGATTTCGGTTCACCGAGGACGATTTCTCATCAAATCATGGGACACTGGAGCCATGCCTTGAAAAACCTCGAGCCTGGGGTCTGAGCACCCTTCCGTCGGATGAACCTTCAATTAGCCGTGTTGGCGTTAGCCACGGTTCTCCCCACAAAAACCGTGGCTAACGTCAAAACGGCGAATCCAAAGTGGCGCTGTCCAGTCAGGCAAGTAGGGTCTGCCCACGGCATCGCTTCGCCAACGGATTAGCTACTAAAAAGAAAAATCGAAGCACTCACCCCGAACTCCGCCGTTGCGTCTTTTACTAGTATTGCAACAGTCTCCTTCGAGGGGGCGAGGGGGCGAGGGAACGAGGGGGCGAGGGGGCGAGGGGGCGAGGGGGCAGGGGACGAGGGGGCGAGGGGAGCCAGAGTTTGTGCGTTGCATAACGAAGCGAGGTTCTTCGCGAGTCTTTTCGACCTCCACGCAAATCCGTGCCAACGCACCGGCGTAACGCGTTCGCAGCGATCTCGGCTTGACTAGGCCAGACCTGGGGCAAACGCTCGTCGAGTCCCAGCAACGCGGGCAAAGCGGCTTTCGCGGTGTCACCTTCGCGTGAGTTCGTGCGGATGACGCGAGCGACCAACAAATCGACGCTGAGCGATCCAACGTCAACGTTTTCATCTTCCTTTTCATCAACGTCGACTGATCCGCTTTTTAACGCGTCCAACTTTCGGTCACTGACTTTGCCGAGCAGTCCACGCAAAATCCGGACCGCAGTGCGGATCTCTGTCCGAGTTTTCTGGCCAACACCAGGCAACCGGTTCAGGCGGAACGACGACGTGGACAGCAAATCTTCGACATTGAAAATGTTGGCTCGGTCGAGCGCATTGGTCGCACGCGTGCCCAATCCCGGTTCAGGAATCTTGGTCTCGAACGTTGAGTCCTTCAGGGCGTCACGCAGTTCGTCTTCATTCTCGTGATCCGATAAGCTATCAGCGTCTTCAATGCCGAGGAAACAATCACGCCAAGCGGCGAGCATCTGTTCCGCATTGTCGAAACGCTCGGCCGGATTACGGCGGAAGGCACGCGTGAAAAACTCCGTCAAGCCATCTCGCAGGGTGGCGTCGAACAATTCGCCGTCCAACGTGACTTCGTCGTCAATGTGCGACGGGTCGCTGATCCCGTCGCCCCACTTGGGCAGACTGCCAGGACCGGTGGCGAGTTCGTACAACGTCGCCGCGGCGGCATAACGTTCGGCGTGCAAGTCCCAACGTTTGTGTTTGCGGCTGGGCAGCAACGGATCGAGATAGCCGCGGGTTCCCGCGTGGACGCTGTCGGTGGGGGCACGCGAAAGTGAGAAGTCGAACAGGACCAGGTGCAACGTCTTGCTGCTGCCGATGTAACCGATGGCGATGACGTCGGGCTTGATGTCCCGGTGGTTGATGTCCCGGTGGTTGATGTCCCGGTGGTTGATGCCCTGTTCTTCCAGGTACTGCACGACACCGGGCAGGTCTTTACCAAAACGTTGAAGCAGGTCGACGTGCAGGGCACCTTCTTTTTGCAGTCGCCTGGAGAGCGTTTGAACGTCTTTCTTTTCGTGTGTCGTGATCAACACCGGACGCATCGAAATTCCGTTGCGGTCCCCGATCTCGACCTCACGCACAAATTCCGCGACGTGCGTGTGACGAATCTTTTGCAGCACTTCGGCTTCTTCGCTCAGCCGGTCCTTGTACTCGGGATCGGCGGCGACTTTAAAGATGAACGTTTCGGACTCACCGTTTTTCCCAGGCGTCTTTTCTTCGATTAGCAACCCGATGCTGGTGGCTCCTTTGCCCAATCGGCGAACGACTCGGAAGCCGCCGGGCAGGATATCGTCTTTGGTTGCTTGATCGGGATCATCCAAAACCGCATCGTGCTGGCCGGTTCGTGTTTCTTCATCAACCTTTTCCAGCAGGTCGAGGAAATCGACAACCGTGTCCAACCGCACGTCGACGTCCGCGTGTGTGCTCCACTGGATCAGTTCTTGCAGATTCTCGCCTGCGCCGTTGACCACGCTCCTGATTTGCAGCCCTTTCGTTTCACGCAGCTTGTTGCTCAGTTCCAATCCGCTGGCCGCCGGTGGTTGGCCGGAGAAAACGTGACAGGCGATCGCTCCGAGCGAGAAATATCGAGGTGGTTGCCAGTAACGCCAACGCCTTCCCCAGAAAAAGAATCGGAGATCGCTTCGGGGGCCATGTACGCGGTGCTGGCATCTTCAACCAAACGGTCCACGTGTGAGGTTGCCGTGACCGGACGCGAAACGCCCGAGGTGCTGGTGAGCTGACGGTAGCCGACTTGCCAGTTGAAGATTTTGACTTGTAGTTTCGATGTAGCGGAAGTCGTCAAGACTTTCGGCCCAGCGACGGTTCCATGGGTAGACCGAATCTCTTGGCGAGTTCCGCTACGGTTGTCTGCGGTGGTGTAGACCAGGATGCTCTGCGGGGCCAAGCTGCGGTGGACGACTCGTTTGTCGTGCGTGAAACGAACGACATCGGCGATCTGCCGCATCAAGTCGATCCGCTCGTCGATGCTGAACTGCTCGCCACGCTGGGCGAGAAAGTGGTCTAACCTGATCGCGGTGGGGTCATGCTCGAAGATCAGCGCCGGTCCGAGTTCATGTTCGGTGAAGCCTTCGCGATGCAGGATGCCGGGATGCCGCCGCCTTTCTTCTTGGCCGCTTTTTGTCGTGACAGCAGCGAGCGAAGCTTCTTGGCTTTGGAATTCGCCAGGAACAACGGGTTGTCGACGGTGGCCGGCGGTTTGCCCTGGGTTTCCCAGGTCCAAGTGCCCACGTCGCCACGCAAGCGACCGGGCCGGCTCTTGATCTCGATCAGAAAAATGCCTTGCGGCGTGAACACCAGCAAGTCGATCTCGTTGATGCTGCCGTCGTCACCGACAAATTCAAAGTTGGCCCAAGCACGCTAGGGCTCGTTCGCCGGGAACTGTTCACGCACGAACTCAAACGCTTCCCGTTCCCACGGGAAGCTGGATTCGCTTGAGGACTTCTGCGAGTCGCTAAGCAACACGGGTATTCGAGAAGCACGACGATACCCCGCAATTTGATCCCATCTGGAATGGGTCGTTATCCCGGAGGGAGTCAAGCGATTAGCTGGTGGTGTCGTTTTGCTCTTCGGGATAAAGTTGTGGGTTACCAAACTCAATCCGACAAAGCGGATTTTTGGCGGGCGGTGAGTTCGACGATGCCTTTTTTCGCCAGACTCAACATTTTTGCGAGCTGCCCATCGTCGAACGTCGCCTCCTCCCCGGTGCCTTGAATTTCGATGAAGCGTCCTTCTCCAGTCATCACCACGTTCATATCGACGTCGGCGGCCGAATCGAGTCGGTAGTCGAGGTCCAACACGATGTCCGGCCCGATCACGCCGACGCTGATTGCCGCGACGCTGCGGGGCAACACCTCGGCGACCACCACGGGAGTCATCTCCGGTGCAGCGAGTGGTTCTGCCGCGAGCCGTTTCACTGCGAGAGCGAGAGCGATGTAGCCGCCTGTGATCGACGCGGTGCGTGTCCCGCCGTCGGCCTGCAAGACGTCGCAATCGACGACAATGGATCGTTCGCCGAGTGCATTGAGATCGATGATCGCGCGGAGGCTGCGGCCGATCAAACGTTGAATCTCGGTCGTGCGTCCGTCGACTTTGCCAGCTCGATCACGACTCTTTCGTGGACTCGTGCTGCCAGGCAACATGCTGTATTCCGCCGTCACCCAACCTTTGCCACGCCCGGCCATCCACGGCGGGACGCTGCGTTCGAGCGACGCGGTACACAGCACGATCGTTTTCCCGCTGCGGTACAGCACGCTCGAGGGATTCGATTCGAGGTAACCACACTCGATCTGCACCTCACGGAGTGCGTCATGCGGGCGGGAAGGAGCAGCGTCGATGGAGGAACTCATGAGGTCAAACAATTATTAAGAGAGGAATGAGAGGGTGGGTTCGCGATAGCGAATCAAACATGATTGTAGTGGACGAGACTACGTGTCCCACAATCAGAGGACTCGTAGGCTCGTCCCCTACCGTCTAATGCGTTCTGTTCTCACGTTGTCTTCAGTGAGTCGCGGGCGTGACGCAGACGCTGGGTGAGTGTTTCGAGTGAATCGCCGACGGCGGTGAGGTGTCCCATTTTGCGTCCCGGTCGGGGCGCGTGTTTGCCGTACAAGTGCAACGACACACCCTCGATTGCCAGCGCGGCGACCCAGTGCGGTGGTTCGCCGTGCTCGCCCCACCAATCGCCTAATAAATTGATCATCGCAGCGGCGGGTGTGAGCATCCGCGTGTCACCAAGCGGCAACCCACAAATCGCTCGAATGTGTTGCTCGAATTGACTCGTCACACACGCTTCGATGGTGACATGCCCGGAATTATGAGGACGCGGTGCGACCTCGTTGATCAAAATCCGTTCTTTACCGTCGACGTTTTGGATGAACATCTCCACACACAACAAACCCACCACATCGAGACACTGTGTTGCCGCGATCGCGATTTCTCGGGCTCGTGTTTGTGTCGATGGTGAGACCGCCGCTGGCAACGTGGTGAGATCGAGCACGTGATTTCGGTGCGTGTTCTCGAACACCGGGAACGTCGCCGCGACACCGTCGGCACGTCGGGCTACGATCACCGAGACCTCTCGCTCGAAGGGGATCATCGCTTCGGCAATCCAATCGCCACCGGCATTCCAATCGACCGACTCAGCGGCCTCCGCGTTCGCGAGTCGGTGTTGGCCTTTGCCGTCGTAACCGCTCCGCTGCGTTTTCACAATCAGAGGCCAAGCGAGCGTTTCGGCGGCTGCGCAGGTTTGTTCGGCATTGATCACCGGGGCGAACGGAGTGACCGGCAATCCGGCATCACGGAGCGTTGTTTTTTCTCGCAATCGATCTTGGGCAATCGCCAACACGTTGGCACTCGGGTAGGTCGGTGCGTGTTTTTCGCAAACCGAAATCGTCTCCGATGGAATGTTTTCAAACTCCAACGTGATCACATCGCATCGCCGCGCGAAATTTTCGATCGCGGAGTGATCATCCAGCGGCCCGCAAACGGTGAACGACGCCACATCGACGGCCGGCTCGTCGCTACTGCCGCAGAACACGCCGACCCGGTATCCCATTCTAACGGCCGCGATCGCGAACATCCGTCCGAGTTGACCGCCGCCGACCATGCCGATCGTTGCCCCCGGTAAGACCGGAGCTTGCGTGGTGGATGATGTCCCAGCATCGGGATTCGGGTTTTCTGATTTTGCGTTCATTAAACCGTTCCTCCAGCGGCGAGGTCGTCCAGATTCGCAGTCGCGATGACATCGTCGTGTTGTTTGCGGACGAACGCCTCGACTCGTTCGGCGAGCGATTCGTCGTTCAACGCGAGCATCCGCGCGGCGAAAATGCCCGCATTTTTCGCCCCCGCTTTGCCGATCGCCATGGTTGCGACGGGAATTCCACCCGGCATTTGCACGATCGAAAGTAACGAATCGAGGCCCTGAAGCGCGCGGCTTTGGATCGGCACCCCGATCACCGGCAGGATCGTTTCGGACGCCACCATCCCCGGCAAATGGGCCGCACCGCCGGCACCGGCGATGATGATTCGCAATCCCCGCGACCGTGCCGATTCGGCGTACCGGAACATCCGCTGCGGCGTACGGTGTGCCGAGACAACGGATTTTTCATGGGGAATCTCGAAATGCGTTAATATCTCGCAGGCCGCCGACATGGTTTCCCAATCGTTGCGGCTGCCCATGATCACACCGACGAGCGGAGTCGGGAAGTTGGGCGTGGAAGCGTTGGGCGTGGAGGCGTGGGGCGTGGGGGCGTTGGATTTCACGGGTTCGTTAGGGAAAAAAGGGTTGGCAGAGGCCAAAGATCGGTCGTGGATAAAAATGAAACGAATCGAGAAAGTTACCAACAGTCTCGTGAAGCCGGGTTATAACCGAGTGGCTCGATTCTCGAAAGTTTGCAGAGCAATTCTACCAGAGGGATCACACTTGAATTTTGACGATTGGCTCGGCGACGACGCGGCATCGGATTCCGAACGCGTTCGGTTGATGCATCACGACGCTCGATGGCGGCAAGAGTTCGAGCAAACCCGCAGCGGGATCTTGCAATCGTGCGAGGGCCGCGTCGTCGCGGTCGAGCATATCGGGTCGACGGCGATCGGCGGAATCATCGCCCGCCCGGTGATCGATGCTGTTGCGGTGGTCGCCGATCCGGTCGATCTCCATGACGCGGCGTTGTTGATCGAGGGGCTGAACTTTCGCGTCGTCGAATTGCCTCAATGGGTGCCGACGCCCGAGCCCCCCCGGCTCGTGTTGGAAAAACCCCGGCACGGAGAAACCACTCACCGCGTCTTCGTCGTCAACCAGGGTTCTCGCTTGCTCGAAAAAACCACACGCCTACGCGACTATCTGCGAGCGAACCCCGCCGCCGCGATCGAATTTGAAGAAGCCAAAGTCAACGTTTGGAAAGAAACCGAAGGCCACTTCGATGCTTACCACCATGCGATGTCTTCGATCTTCGATGAATTTTATTCGCGGTGAGCCGTTTTATCGCGAGCCACGGTTGTGATGCAGGTTCGGGGAAGTGTTTCGGTCTATTAGCCGTTTTGGCGTTCACCACGGTTCTCGCGTTGAACCGGGGCTAACGCCCAAACGGCTAATGGGGTCAGACGCAATGAATTGCCCGAACCTGCTTAGTGATATGGAACTTTTATCGAAAGTTACTTCAGCGAATGTTCAACGGCTTTCAACCATCGAATCGGACTCCGTCTTTTTGGCGAGCCCTCGGATCATTTTGTTGCGGGTGATCCAAACGCTACAGGATGCGTGACGAAGAACGTATCGCGTCGTGCTGCCTAGCAAGATGCGTTTCACGAAATTACGTGGCGTTTCGCCGACGACCATCACGTCGCATTCGCTGTTTTCCGCGTACGTCACCAAGCCTTCGCCGAAATTTTCACAGTTCACCAGGTGCGCTTCCGCGTCGGGTGAAACGTCTCGCAGTTGTTTGGCTGCCCGGGTGGCGGATTTCTGCATGTGAGCCGTTTCGGGCAGATCGTACATCCCCTCGATGTGCCAGACCGAAACGACATCGATTTGCACTTCGGCTCCCCAATGGATCTCCGCGATTTCTTCCAATGCGGTTTGGGATGGCCCCGTTTCGTCGAAACCGATCGCGATTCGCAGTGGCTTGTTCGTGCTCTTATCATCACGAGGCCTGACCACCAAGACGCTACACGAGGCTTGGGTGGCGACGAAGTCGCTCGTGCTCCCCAGCAGAATGCGATCGATCATCGAATGACCTTTCGCACCCATCACGACCAAATCGCAGGCTCGTGATTTGGCCAGCGAGCAAATCGATTCACCGGGGTGTCCTTGAACGACAACGTGTTCCAGTTCCACGTTAGCGCCTTCGAAAACATGTTTGATTCGGGCAAACGTGCCGAGTGCCGACTCGCTCTCTTGCGCGATCAATTGCTCGGCCCAATCCGACGTCAGCGAACTGGTTCGCTGAGGCGGAATATACAGAACACTCACAACAATGATCCCAAGCGTCTCGCGATGGGGCCAACGCGCGACAAACCGGGCGGCGTCTTCGGCGTAGCGAGAACCGTCGCTGGCCAACAGGATTCGTTTCATCATGGGGTCTCCTTAATAGGTTTTGTCCGATTAGCAAGACGCATCGATTAAGCACAGCATCAAAATTGATTTGGTGCAACCACGTCGCAACGTCTCTCTCTGAGACGCTGGAAATGGCGAGTCTCAGAGAGACTCGCCTACGTGGGGTTTTGCCGAACCTTTCCGCCGAGAGGCTTGGGAAAGCAAATCGTGTTCCTCTCGGAGGTTTTCGGCTTGGTGGAACGGTTTCAATCGCAAACAACTTGATTCCATCATCGGCGTGAAGCGTTCTCGCACTCTGGTTTTCGCACATGAGGCGTGCAGGGGTGCGCGCTGTGCGAATCAACTCCACGTCTTTTGCTGCGTCTCATTTTTCCCAACACGGGATCCCTGCCGGTTGTAGTGGTTCCCGTTCTGTGTGGGTCAGCGAGGAGGTGCGTCCCCGGGTGATTCGGCACGTTTTTTTGACGTTGGTAGGACGATATCGAAGAGGTGAAACCCGAAACTCCGATCGGACCGACGCCTTGCAAGGATGAACCATGAAATACTCTTTGACCGCCGTTCTCACCATCATCGCGACTGTGGGCGTTAGCGCCGCCAACGGGGCGGATCTCGATTCGTTGTTGGGTGATTGGACGGCAGCGGCTTCTCACGATTCGGCCGGCGGATCGGATCTCCTACTAGGTCCGACGAGCGACGGGGTCGCTGAAATTAACTCGAACTCGGTCCGCAGTTTCGATCCGGCGCCGGCAGCGGATGCTCGCGATGCCGACCCGAAAACGCTCGCGTCGTCTTCGGCACCGGCCACGCACGGCCAAGGGCACCACTCGCCGCCGCCCGTTCTCCCCGTTAATGGTTTTCAGCTCAGCGTTCCGACCCCGAACCCGTACTACACGGCGACCCGAGGCGATTGCGGTTGCCGATCGGGACCCTGTTCGTCTGGTAATTGTGATGGCGGCAAATGTGATGGCGGCAAATGTGGCGGTTGTGCGTCGGGACGCTGCGGTGAACTGGTGCCGCGTAGCCAAATGTGTGCCGAAGGCGAGAGTGATTGCCGGCCTCGTCGCCGACCTCTGTTACCCCCACCTGTCACTTTTTTAAATCTGTTCCGTAGCCGGAGTGCGTACTCAACGGTCTGGGCAGGTTACGGCGAAGAGACTCGCCACCGAGCCCGAAACAAAAGCCCGCACATCAACGGAACGTGGAACACGTCCGACGACGGCGGTTTGATCGAACCGGGCTGCAACCAATGCCAGACCGGTTGCAGCCACTAAGAAACGGTCGTTTTCTAGTTCTCGTTCTCATCATTGATGGCCTGCCAGCCGATCGCGTCAACGTGAACGAGTCCACCGGCGTTCTCGCTGGAAACAATCACGGTGACTTCGGTGTCGGCGGGCACATCATATTCCCCCGCATCGATCGCCTCGGACGTGTCGCTGTCACGTTGGTTGATTCGCAGCGCGGTTGGTGAACTTTTAGCGATCGCAACGGTCACGGGCACCGTTTCGCCGCGATTGGGGTGGGGTTGGCTGTAGATTTGCAATCGGTAACGCCCGGCCTCAGGTAGCTTCGTCGTGAAACGGGCTGTCGCCGAGGAGTTCGGGGAGGCGTAGCGGTACGACCATCCGACGTAACCACGCAGGCCTGTGCCTTCGGTCCACGAACCGGTGAGCACGGCGTCGCGATCGTCGATCACGATGCCAGGCAAATCGGCGGGTTTCCGACCAGGCATCGGGCCGTTCGGTCCGGCGGATTCCATCGCGTCATCCGGAATGACAATGTCCCCGTCGAGGCTCGTCCGCCGGGCTTTGCCGGGCAGACGCAGCAGTTCGAGCAATTCGTCGAGGTGAGATTCATAAACGTCTCGCGGTTGGCATTCGTTCTGCGTGCAGATCGACGCGGCTTTGCCCACGACCTCGCCCATCATGCCGCACGTCTTCATCACGCGAACCGTTCCGAGTGCCTCGTGTGTGACGCTGACGCATCGCCCGGCCATGAACAGATTGTCGATATTGCGGCTGTAAAAACACCGATACGGGACCGGGTAACCGTAATTGCGATCGACGCGGCGGTCGTGGACGGCGTAGCTGATGAAAGGATTGTCAGGGAACTTTTCAGCGTACTGTTTCTTCGGGTAGTGCAGATCGATCGACCAAGTACTCGGAACACAACCGTCCGGAAATTCTCGCTTGGCAACAATGTCTTCCTGATTCAACACAACGTCGCCCATCAACCGCCGACTTTCCCGTGGACCGCCGACGTAGGCGACCCAAGTCAACGCGGCGTTGGCGTGGTCGGGTTGACCATCGCGGTTTTTCATCGCGTTGAACGCGCCAAACACCGCTCGCAAATTCCAGTCGCGGATCGCTTCGGCGCCGCCGAGCGGATCGAGATCGAAACCGCTCTCCCAGAACCATTGCCCGTGAAAATCACGCGGGTAGGGGAAATCGGCCATGTTCAGATCGAGTGCCCAAGGTGTTTTGGGAAACGTTCGCGCGGTGTCCGTGTTCTCCCATCGCCACATGTTGCTCATCCCCATCCGTCCGTCGGGAGTGACGTCGGCGTCGGCACCGGCCCAGGCGCCGATCCAACCGTGTCCGGTGCAATCGGCAAACAGTTTCCCCGCGACGCGGAGGTCTTCGCCGGTTTGTGTGTTGAGTAATCGGAGACCATTGATGTGGTTATCCGACGCGTCGACGGCGTAAGCGAAATGGTGCAGCATCAAATCGATGTTCGCTTCGGCGAGCACGATGGCTTCCTTTTTATCGTCGCCGAATTCTTCGTACCGCCCTGGCGATTTCGTCGCCCGGTCACAGAACTCTTCGACAATCTCGCCGATCCGCGGGAACTTGCCGCGACGGATATTTCCCATCGCCCACACCCGGACTTCGCTCGAACCGTTGCCACCGAGCACCCCTCGGTCTTGGATCAACGCGACCCGGCATCCCAATCGCGCCGCCGACAACGCCGACGCCATTCCCGCGTACCCGCCGCCGACCACGACGAAGTCATAGGGCCCTTTGGTCACCGGTGTCGCGGTCAGCCCGAGTTGGTTGCGACGCCATGGTGAAAGAACGTCACCGACATCCGGCGGTGCTGGCGCGTCGACGTCGCTCGTCAAGTAAATGCAATCGCAACGGCCGTTGAACCCGGTCAGATCGTGCAATGCAACCGTCTGTGCCCCGGCATCCAAACGGACCACGCCACCGTCCTGCCAATGCCAACTCGCGGACTCGGTACCGAACGTGGTCTCGAGCGCTTGATCGTTGAACGAAATTTGAAACCGCCCCGGCGAATCGGCAGATGACTTGGCACCGGGCGACGACTCGTCTTTCGCTGCCCCGTTCCAACGGGCCACCCAATCCATCGTCCGGACCCACACGCGATACTCACCGGCCGTTGCAATTTCCACACGCGCGTTCGCGTCCGACACGGGCTGGCCTAACCCGTGTGCGATCAGGTAGGGCGAACCCATTTGCTGAATGAACTGGGTGTCCAGTTTCCAGCCTCCGTGATCGGCGAAACTTTCAGCTTCGATAAAAACCTCCTCGGCGTCGCAATGACGATCGCCCGCCAGGGTGCCGAGTAACCACGTGACCGAGAACAGGATGCGGGCGGGAATCAAAAGCCGAGAACGACAGGGAGGCGACATGGGTTTGCCGTGGGTGGGGATAGGGGAAACGAAGGTGCGAAAAGCATTTTATCCCAAATGCAGCCGCCCGTGTACTCGGGAACTCGTTGCCAGGCTCCCGAATGGAAATGCACCGGGTGCGAGGGGGTGCATCAGACCTCCGGCTTCACCCATTAGCCGTTTGGGCGTTAGCCCCCGGTTCAACGCGAGAACCGTGGCTAACGCCAAAACGGCGAATACACCGAAACACTTTCCCGAACCTGCTTAACGCCGTACTTCTACGTCGCATGACCGCTTGGGTTTGGAGAATGCGAGTCACGTTGCTGGTCCCGCCGGCCTCTCGCTTCGAAGGACGCGTCGCCTGCGGCGACAATGGGAACAATTGTCCTAAATTGCGATCAGGATTTGAGTGTTTTCGAGCAGGGTGCCGGTCTCGAATTGCACGTTCTTGATCCCGATCACGTACGCGGTCACGGCGAGATAGTACCGAGTCTGCGATTCGCTGAGACGGCGCTGCCTGTCGAGCAATTGTTCGAGATTGATCGGCAACCCGGCTTCGCGGTTCGCTTGGAGTGCGTCCAACGCATCTTTCGCGGCGGGGTACCGATTCAAACTGGTCTCCGCGAGAACGTACGCGCGGTCTGCCTCGGCGATCGTGCCGAGGAAGTCGTGAATGATCTGACGCTCTTGCTCCTTGAGTACCGCTCGGTCGCGAGCGATCTGCAGCTTCGCGGTCTGGACCGCCGCGTGGGCCTGACGAAATCCCACCGGCATCCGAAATTCCAAACCGGCCTCGTATCTCTTGGTAATCCATGTCGGCGAGTTCCTCGAACGCGGAATCGGATCCGGCGAGCCCCGGACCGAGACCGCGAATCCGGTACGTCGAGACGAGGTCGAGCGTCGCCAAGAAAAAATTCTTGGCCGCGAGCAGTTCCATCTCCCGACGCTGAACAAGCAATCGCTGTTGCTGCAATTTCGATCGCATTCGAATCGCTTGGACGCTCTACGATTCGGTATCAATAATCAACGGCGCGGTGCTCGGTTCGTCCACCGGGCGCAACTACACGCCTTCACTGACAGGCAACCCGATCAGCAATCGCAACCGCCGCGAGCACGCCGCCGACAACCGCGAACGTGCCACCCGAGGATGAATTGTTGACTTGGGTGCGCCCAACCAATTTGCCAGCCACGGCGTCTTGGTACTCGGATTGGAACCGGTAATACTGCTCCCGCGCGAGCGCTTCAGCGGAGCCGTCCCGGCGGTTGGACGTTTTCTGTGCGTCGTAACTTCGCCACGTTAACCGGCTGCGTTCGAGAGCTTCGGCCCGCGCGTCGGCGTCACAGTACGCGTAGGCAAGATCCCAATACGCGTTCATCACATTACTGAGATAATCAGGTGCCCCGCGTCGAAATTCCGCCACGGAAATATCGTTGTTCATTCTGGCAATCAACACACCGTTGTTAACACCTGGTAGCGCCGCCGGGCTCGCGATGCGGTTGAACGTCACGCCGCCACGCATCAACGGTTGCCCCAGTTCAGCTTGCCACTGGGCTTGCCACGCACTCGGCGTCAGGTTACCGGTCGCGTTGTTGGCGTTGTAGTCGGTGATACTCCGCACGGCGATCTCAGCCCCCGTGGCGGTCCGCTTGGACGCTTGCATGACGTAGTCGTGGACGTCCTGTTTGAACGCGTTGGCACCGCCGCCAAAGAACCGGTTGTTGAATTGACGGTCGTTGTTTTGCCAATTCCCCAGTGCATACAATTGCATATCGAACGCCGACAACGCTGCCTCAATACCACCTTGCGGATCGGTTTGAACGAGCGGCAAGGAATGCTCGGTCGCCAACTGATCGGGAGCCCGCAACACCCTCGCACCGAGGTCTCGCAGTACTTCCGAGTTCGATAACGCGATCTCAATCGCCTCCGGTAAACGGAGGTCGCGTTACGGTGCGTTTCGCAATGAGTCCGGATCACGAATCGTGATCGGTGGCAGCGGAGCGGTTTCAGAAACGATCGACTCGGCGGAAACTTCCCAGGGCGCCCCCGCACCGAACCGGGCCATGATCGCGTCGGCACTCGAGGTGTCGTTTCCGATCGTTTCCGAAAAATTGTGCGTGGCACGACAACCGATAACGCCCGCGAACGCTGATAAAATCAACCCCGTGATCAACGACCAAACGAAGATCCACGGCACACCCCAGTGCGGCCTCGTGTGGCGTGGTCTCGGCGTTTCGACGGCGTCGCCTGTGATCGCAACCCTCGGCGATTTCGACATCCGTCCCCGGCCCAACGACTCGCGATCCGGAGGCGCGGCATCCGTTCGTGATTCATCGGATGGCAGGGATGCGGACAAAGGCGAAATACCGTTTCGGACAAACGTACAGACGTGCAAATAGCGGGGCTGAATAACCAGACCTATCGACGTTCATCGACGATCCGGCACAACCCGATCCAACAAAATTGTTGCGAAACTCAGAGGCGGCAAGTTTCACGCCATGAAACTGCATTCCAACGACTGGGTTTCCCCCATCGACGGCTAAACTAGCGTCCATGTCTGTCTCCCCGGCTCCCGATCCTCCGCCCCCATCCTCCGCCCCGACAAATCGGCCTGTTCGAACTCGGTCGGCTGCGTTACACCGACTCGCTCGCCGATCCGGTCGTGCGCGCCCGCGGATTGTGTGCGGCGATCGCCGGGGCGACACAATCCGACCGAGTCAGCTATCTGACGACCTCATCGGCCGCCCTCCTGGTCGCGACCTCCACGAGCACCGCACCCAACCCACGCACCCGCGAAACACTCCGTCTCGAACGGTTCGCGATGCAAGCTCGGAACGCGACCGATTCACCTCCCGAGAACGACAGCCACGACGACCACAGCATCGGTCTCCCCGAGTGTCTTGAATCGTTCGCGATCCCGATCCGAACGGGCGAGAACTACGAATGCGTCGCCGTCATCGTGTTGCAACGATTCGCCGTCGCACCCGCTCGACTGAACGAATCGCTCGCACCCGGTCGCCCGCAAATCGAATCCGCCGCCTCACTCGTCGCCGAGTCACTGCGGCGATCCGGCCACGACCGCGAACAACGATATCACCGCCGACTGTTTCAGTCGTGGCGTCGAGCCACCCGCCGCCAACGCACGATCACCTACGCGTTCATGACCGTAACCGTGATCGCGATCGTGGCCTCGCTGGCACGGTTTCCCGTTGCGTTTCGATTCAACGTGTACGGTCGAATCGAAACGATCGAAGCGCACGCCGTCGACGCACCGGTCGCTGGAATGCTAACGCGACTGCATGTCATCGATGGCCAACTCGTCAGCACCGGAGACTGACTCGCGGAAATGACGAGTTTGGAAATGCAAATGCAATCCGATCGCATCGCCGGAGAACTCACCACCGTCCAAACCGAACTCGCGGGCCGACGACTGCAACAATCCGAAACCGGAGACACCGGCGGGGTGGGCAACCGCAACGAAGCCGATAACGCAAACAACACCGATTCTCTCCGCAGCACTTCGGCGAGACGGATGGTGGTACGCGCCCGCATCGAATCGCTCACCGAACAATCCGCCTTGATCCAACAGGTCAACGAAACGCTCACGATCCACGCCCGCTGCGACGGACGCGTCATGATGCGTGACGAACAATCTCAGCTCGCCGGTCAAAACGTCATGCAGAGCCAATGGTGCAACCAAGATGGGATGACCGTTCTGTTCGTCTTGTTTTTTACTCTCGGTTCGCTCGCCGGATTCCCGGTCGGGTTGCTCGCGCAAACACCGGTGCGTGAATCAACACCGGGTCCGGATGTGATTGATAACCTCGTTGTGTTGCTCGTCAACGAGGCATCGGTGAACGGTTCCACCTGGCATCTTCGTCGCGAGTCGGATCTCGCTCGGCAATCGATACGTGTGGGTGTTGAAAGATCCTCTCTCGCCGGTACTGCATTTCTTCGAGGAATTCGAATTCGGGATTCTACGATCGCTGGCCAAAGTCGAGTCGCTCTCGCGGCTCGCCGAACGCTATCGCGCGCGGATCGAGCCGGACGTGTTAACCCGGTTCCTCCGCTCGGCATGGCGAGCGGGTTTGTTGGCAAGCGACTCGGGCGTTTTCCCAAACGAAGCCTCCACTGAAATTTCCACCACGCCTGCGAACACGGCGTGGTGGAAACAACCGCTCGCAATCCGTTTGCCTGGGATTAACCCCGACCGGTTGCTGGGTCACCACCGTCTCGCTCATCCCTCCAAACTCACAGCGATCGCACCGACCTCGTTCGGATCGGAGAACCGAGCGACACGGTCCACCCGCGCGATCTTGATCGGAGTCGCGATTTTCATGTGCTCTGCTTTGACGTTAGTGCTGATAAACCGTGCCGAGTTCGTTGAAAGGGTGACGCGCGCCGGCGCCGGTTTGTTTTCCGGCGGCGCGAGCTATCTGTTCTGCCTGTTCGCGTTGTCGGTTTTGATCACCAAAGTCGTGCATGAAATCGCTCACGCGTTGGTTTTTACGGCGTTGGGCGGTCGATGCCGGAAAATGGGCGTGATGCTGTTGATGGGAATCCCGTGTTTGTATTGCGACGTGAGCGAAACGTGGTTGATGCCGCGGCGGTGGCATCGGATGCTGGTCTCGGCGGCAGGCATGATCGCCGAATACGTGATCGCCTCGATCGCGGTTTGCGTTTGGGCGTTTACCGATGTCGGGACGATCCTAATCAACGCCAACCCCTTGTTACGGTACGACGGCTATTAACTGTTGTCGCTTAACATGCCGTATCCAATCCCAACCGGGCCAAGACGGGCGGCAGTGTGCTCGGTGTACTGCCCCGTTTGCCAGGAACCACCTGCCGGGCCGTCCAATCCAGCAGTTCGAGGTAATCCTCGATCGACATCGACATCGCCCTCGGCATCGGCATCGGCATCGGTAAAAATCCCTTGTCACTGCACCGCTCGCCTGATTCACTCGCACACGGACCGATCGGGTCAGATGACTCGTCGATCGACAACTGCTCAGTCGCTTGCGGATCTCCGCCCGGCGAATCGGGCAACCGGCGATGGAATGAATCTCGGGCTGGGTCGGCGTTATCGGCGATCCATCGGGCCCGCGCCTTTGCGGGCACCGCATCAACTATCGGCGAGCCACCTCTTGATCATCCCACGTTGCCACGACATCAGGACGCGATCTCATAATCAAGTGGAAGTGATTGGAGATAATAGCAAACTCGAGCAAATCACCGCCTATCGCCCTAGCTAATTCACGCAGTTGCTCCTCGATCCAGACCTTCCGGTGGTCAAAGTTTTTCCTCGAGATCGGGTCCTCTCCCATCAAGAAGCACTGCCGGGTGGTGCGATTATAAAAGTGACCGACCGCCACCTCATCCGGATCAAACACTTCACTGCGAGCCAAATGAGCCATCACACACCTCCCAGGCAGAAAAATCAGAGCAACTGACAGAATCAGAAAACTCAGCACACCCTTCCTTTGGAGTCAATACAACACTCAGAAAGATGCTCTGTCCCCAGTTGTCGTGTCGAACTGAAAATGAATGAACTTTTCATCGCCATGAACCCAGAAGTAGGCGCGATCACCATCAAGCGTCCAGTAGGTTTCGTCGGCATGAACGGCACCCTCATTGCTGCCGAGCTTTTTGGCAATGTCATCGACCACGGGAGTCGATTTTTCGGCAAGCTTCGTTTCAAATCCAATGAGCGCCGCAGGACTGAAACTGATACCGAACAACTCTTCGATGGCCCTGGTTCGCAGAGGTGAAGGGGGATTTTGCGGTAACTGATCCCAATCACATTGCGAAGGTAGGCTGCTTTGCTACGAAGGAAAGGACCAATCCGGCTGAGCAAAATCTCGTTCTTGCCCGGTTGTTGGACGAGTCGATCACACTGCCCGCAGCGACAGGCGGCGTGACGATAGAGGACCACTCGATACACGCCGTCAAGGATGTCTTCTTGAAGATGGCGTGACGGTTCGGTGCTGCTCAGGATGTCGAACGATCCTTGGCAATGCGGACATCGACGTGGGGCAGGTACATCCACGGCCCAGTCATCGTGAGTGGGCATCGGGCGAAACCAACCGGGATGCCCGACGGGTGCTCCCCGCTTTCCTTTGGGCTTCTCCGGTTCGGGATCAGGTTGCGGTGTCGGGTCAGCTTGTTTTTGCTGGTTGGTGGCAAACTTGTTTTGGCGTTCGAGCTTCAACTCGAGTTTGACCTGCTCGAGTTCCGCTCTCAGTTTATTCTCGGCGACCGCTTCGCTCAATCGTTTTCTCTCTGCGTCGTGCGTGCGGTGGAGATAGTCTTGTGCTTGGTCATTCTCGTTGGCCAGAAGTACGAGCGTCGAAATGCCCACGGCTCCTGCGTGCGGGCACCAGCGGACATTCGGACAGGGGTCGTTCTTGCGGGGGTAAAACGACTAGCGTGTGTGAATTTCTTCCATGATTCACGCAATCGAACCGCAAAGCCAGAATTCGCCCAAGGCCAATCTCCCCGGATTTCAGCCCAGGGGGACTAAACTGTTACCGCCCACAACCTCGCCGTAAAAAGTCCTGACCCCTTTTCTTCGTCTGACCCCTTTTCTTCGTCCGAGGTGCTGATGAAATTGACGTTCCGAGGCGACGCGACTACCTCAAAACGCGACCGCGAAACACACCTCACATCGATTCCGCGCCAGATGCCGGACCTCGATCTTGCGAGGCCTCCATCGCTCTACCTCCGCCTGCCACCTGGGGATCTGAGACGCCCGTTCGTAATCGCCCAATTTCATCGTGATCAGGCATCCTTGAAAACTCGTGTCGCGGCTTTGAATCAGGTTTCGCACCGTGCTTAAGGTCGCATCGGGTTTGACGGTGGAATCGACGAGTAACCATTTCGCGCCCCGAAAAATACGCCGAGGCAGATCACCGGCGCGAGCGGCGTAGTGAATGAAGCGTGGATGGTCTGCAATCCGAGGATCCATCTCCGCCGGGTCGACGCCGATCACGTGCAATCCCAATTCGAGTAAGCGTCCGCAGGCGCCGCCGGGGGCACTGCCGACCTCCACGGCGAGATCGTCGGGACGTAAATCGAAACCGCTCCACGCGATCGCCTCGGCGGCTTTGTAATACGCACGTGAAATCGGTTCGTATTCCGGTGCAACCGGTTGCACTCCACCGGGCCAACGGGTCGGCAACGTCGTCGCGGTGTGCGTGCCGAAGAACCAATGCGAAGGATCGACGAGGACGACGTCGAGCACGGTTTCCGAGGGTTGAGCGATCTCGTTCGCCGCCGCACAACGCAGCCGCTCAGGCCCGAGTCGGTGCACAAGATGCGACGCGACCGCTGCGGAAACCTCGTCCACCCCCGGTTCGAAATCGAATCGTCCGATCGGGGCACGGTCGCGAGGCCAAACGTGCAATTGATCAAACGGCGCGGCAACCGGATCGATCGCCGCGAGCAATCGGTCGACCAATTCATCGGAGTTGCCCGATTTGCCACTGCCGAGCGAATGGCACGCCGTGCGAATGAAAATGTCCTTGGGCAGCGCCGCGTTGTCATCGTGTTTCGCGGTGACGAACCCAGGCCGTGAGAACGCCAAACGCCATCCCGACGCGGCAAGGTTGTCTTTGACAATGCCCTCGGCGCCGTACGCGCATGTCAACATGGCAAAACTCGGCCCAGAGCCGGGGGCGGATTCAGGGGCCGTGGTCATGAAAAATCGTTTGCGTGGGGAGTGATCGGGAAATCGCCGGGACGGATCGTCCCGAGCACGCGATACCTTAGTCACGGGTTTCGGACGAGGGAACGTGGCTCCCGCGCGTTTCCGTTATTCACGCTCCAATTGCATCCGCAGATAGCTGCGTGATTCGGCTCGCGTCAGGCCGAGAGTTTCAGCGAGCGATGTGATTCGCGAGCGCGCCGTTTCGATCGCGTCCGCCGAGGGCGAGGCATCAGGCAACACGACTTCGATCTCCGCAAATAGTCCCGGCGATCCGTTCTCGCCGAGCGAGGGCACCTCGTCGATCGTGATCGTCATCGACTCGCTCGACGAACCGAGCCGGAACGTTTGCCGATGTTTCGTCACCGTGGCGACTTTGCGAAAACTCAAATGCGACAACAATCGTTCCATCGATTCACCGTCGGCGTCACCGGGATCGAGTCGCCATTCGAGTTCTTCTCTCGCCTTGACGTCGCCCGGTGCCTTCACGCCTTTGTAGGTCACCATCGGCACATCGCCTTCGCGACGAACCCGCAACGCCTCGCCCGTTTGCGCGAAATCGCGGCAGGGATGGTTGTAATAAGTATCGCGATTTTCTTTTTGCGAAACCAGCACCGCCCCTTCGCCGGCGAGTCGCTCGCGGAGTAGATCGCGGTTTTCAATGTGGTACTTTTGTTCAATTTCAAACATGGCCGGTCTTCCTTGGTAGAGGCACTTCGACGATGGCACCAACGTCTGCACCCGATCGTTCGATTTCGATTACAACGACGACTGAGGATCTTGGTTCGGAGGTTCTGCGGCTTTTAAGTTTTTTCATTTTCCCTTAAGAACTGTCCCTAAATAAGATCCCGATTTCCGTCGTAGCTACGCTCGCCAAGAGCGTGGCCCACCGTCTGGCGACGGTAGCTACGTCAGGAAATTATTTCGGGACAGTTCCTAAGTTTCTCCTTGCGTGCTGCCAGGAGTTCTCTCGCGGCGATGCTCAGGAAAACGAACTACTTCCGGTATCGCCGGTCGTTCGGGTTGCCGCCCGACATCAGGTAACCCATCAGGTCGCGGATCTCCGACGCGTTCATCCCGGCGAGCAATTCCATCGGCATCTGAGAAACCGGCGAGGCGACGATGTCCTCAATATCATCGGCCGCGACTTCGATCGGTTTCGCGTCAGGCTGCGACGGGTACACCGTCAAGTCTCCGTTGGACTGCGCCACGACAAGACCGGTCAAAATGCCGCCGTCGGCGAGGATCACGGTCGACGATCCGTATTGATCCGAGATCACTTTGCTCGGGTCGATGATCGCCTCGACGACGTAGCTCTGATCGAACTTGCTGGGGATACTCGTCAGGTCCGGGCCGATGTTCCCCCCCAAACCGGCGATCCGGTGGCACGACGCGCACTTCGAACTGAAATACAACGAACGACCACGTTCGAAATCCGGTTTGCCTTTCGAGGCCGCCCCGTTCGCATCGGCGAGCGTCCACTTTTGTCCCGGTCCCTCGATCGCCGCGATCGGGAAATCCGGTTCCGGATTGAAATCCTCGCCCGTGATGTCTTCGAGCGATTTGCGCTGCCCGTCATCGCAGTTGGCGAGCGCCTCCTCCCGCGTCCGTGTCAGGTATCCAGGAAAACTCGAACCGCCCGAGGTCTTGGCCGCCTCGTTGAGAAACCGAAAGTACTCGCGGCGAAGATCAAGCGTCCAACCTTGACGTAAATTTCGCAACATGAACGCCAGCATGATTTCATTCGACGGTGGTGGGTTGTCAAGCAACCGGTTGACGGCCCCGCCGTAGCGACTGTTCCGTGATGCGATCGCCGACCAATCGGGAACCTCGGGCGCGGCCCGATTGACGATCAATTCCATTGCCCGTTCGGCAACCTTCGTGCTCTGCAAATACGTCATCACGCGGACGAGTTCGACGTTGACGTTCGGCAACGTGCTGGGCAGCAACGGTTCGATCTGAGCGAGGATGTTTTTGCGTTGTCCATCGCTGGGTTTTTCGAGTTCCAAGGAGATCAACGCGTACGCACGCAGCATCCCGAGCAGCTCGCCTTCGGGCAATTCCTCGGCCCGAAGTTTCAACAGGTTTTCAATCAGCGGAGCGGCATGGGATGCGTCACCACGGCGGGCCAGCGCGACGGCGGCGGTGATCGCGGATTGTGGACTGGTTTCCGTAATCGCACGTTTCGCCCACGAGTCCACCGCTTGACTCTCGATTGCGATCCGAGCGGCATGACGCAGGAAACGGTCTTTGCTAGCGAGAATCGGCCACGCCATTTCAACAGCCGAGGAATCGGTGACACCATGGAAGGCTTCGAGCTTGTGACGCTGTGCTCTCGCCGCAGCATGTTTCTCGTCCGCTGCCGACGGCCCGTCCGTCGATTCATCACCTAAATAGCTGACCCGGAACAACGCCGAGTCGGTACCACGTCCCCCGACGGCGAAATACAACGCACCGTCGTCACCGACGACCGCATCGGTCACGGGTAACGGCGTGCCGTAAACAAACGGTTCCGCTTCGCCCCGGTAACTCGCCCCGTCGGCTTGCAAGTGGACCGCGTAGATCGTTCCGAACGTCCAATCGAGTGCAAACACCGCGTCTTGATAGCGGCTCGGGAAACCAGTGCCTTCACCGGAGATGATTCCGGTCGGTGACCCGGGGCCGATGTCGACGACCGGTGGCAAGCTGTCTTCATAGTACGCCGGCCATTTTCCACTGCCGCTCCGCCATCCGAAATCGGAACCACTGACGACGTGACAAATCCGAGTCGGACGGTACCACGGCGTTCCTAAATCCCATTCCATATCGGCGTCAAAGGTGAACATGTCACCGAAACGGTTCAACGTGATGTCGTACTGGTTTCGATACCCGATCGAGTGCAGCGTTTGCGTCTTCGATTCCATATCGAGACGCGTGACCCAACCGCCCGGCGCCATCCGACCGCGAGCGTGCCCGTTGGAATCCCACATCCGCGGCAGTAGCAAACCCTCGTACCAGGTCGGCACGCGCGAGGCCACGATTTTGCCCATCTCGGCATGGTTACCACCGTCCATGTAAATGCCCTTGCCGTCTTCGGTCACGATCACCGCGTGGTTGCCGTGCTCACCACCGCTGGTTCCGCCGGGAATCACCTCGGCGGTATCGAGCCGGTCGTCGCCGTCGGAGTCCGTCAATCGTTGCAGGTTGCCACCGTTTTGGTGGAACCACAAACTGTCAAACGCCCACACCAAACCCTGGGCACCGGAAAGATCCGCGAGGTTACCGACGGAGACCTTTTCGACCAACGGCGATTGTGAATCACGCAAGGTCACGCGGAACAAACCCTGATTGCCTTGGTCGCTCGCATAGATTCGCCCTTTCGGATCGAGTGCCATCGCCACCCAACTTCCCTGGTCCTTCGGGATGTTATAAACTCGTTCGATCTCAAACCCCGGTGGCACCATCACGTTCTTCGCGTGCAACGGATCGCCGCTGCCACCGTCGCTGTCGGCAGTCTTCTGACCGGGCACGTTCCAGGGGCCTTTGCCGAGCGTCTGGCTGCCGATCGCGGTCTGCCAATTCGAATCATCGAGCGAGACGGATTGCCAATCGGCGATCGGTTCCTCAGTCAGTTTCCATTTGTCATTCGAGACGACCGTTTGCTTGGTTCCATCGACCAGTTCGATTTGAACCTTGCACACCATCGCCGCCACACCGCCCTCGTTTTGGCCCTCGACGGTGATCAGGTTTTTCCCGGACGTGATCAAATCAGTGATCGATTTTATCACCGGCTCGGACCACTCGGACGAGTTACCGACGGATTTGCCGTTGATCGTCAGTTTGAGTTTGTTGTCACAGGAAGCGTACACTTGCGCCGACTTGATTTTGCCTTTGACGTTGAACGCGCGACGGAACCATACCTTTTGCTGCGATTTCGATTCCTTGGTCCAAATCCAAGTCGGTTTGGGTTGATCGGTCACCCATTTCAAATCGTTGGCCTCGGGTGGTTCCACTTCTTGGCTGGTTTGATTCACCGGCGCCGTCGGCGATGACGACTTGATCGCCTCGGCGAGCGTCGTGGCGGCGTCCTCGCCAGACAACTCCCGCATCATCAGCCCTCGGAACTCCACCTTCATCGACGCCCCGGCATGCAGTTGCAAACCGAGTCGGCCGCTCGCGCTGGACTCGGGGTGATTGTCGGTCAAGTCGATCGTGGTGACACCGTTGATTTGATGAATCATGCGGTTGCCGAGCGCGACGATACGGAGGTCGTTCCAATCCGTACCGACGAGATTTTCACCGTCACCGACTTTGCCGACGACATTCGATTTCCCGTCGGGGCCGATGACGAGCCGTTGGCCGCGAGTCGTGATGATGCCGCGACCGGTTTTCTCACCGTACATCATCCCAAAATAGTCTTGCTTCGGATGCAGGTCGGCTTGATAGCCTTTGAGGGCGAGCCCCTCCGCGTCCACCAATTCGCTGCGGTATTGCACGCCCGAGTTGTTGCCTTCGAATCGGACTTTGCAACGGAACTCGAAATCGCCGACCTCGCCGCCTTGCCAAATCAGAAACGTGTTCGCCTTGGTCGGGTTCTCGGCGGTCGTTTCGCCTTGGATCGCTCCATCAACTACCGACCAGAACGGGTCGAGCCCCTTCCACCCGTCGAGCGATGCGCCGTCGAAGAGAATTTTGAACTGCGGATCGCTCGTCGCACGAGTCCGCGAGTCGTCAGCAACGACGCCGCTCCCGAGAGTTAAAAAACAGGTACACAGAAAGCCAGCGAGCGTGGCGGAGATCAATCGCATCGTAATGCTCAACAAACGGGAGGGAGATAAAGGCGGAAAAGCTACCGCCAAACAGAGTTGACGCGCACCCTCGATAACTTATTTGCTCTATAGACAACTTGCAATGGTGCGTTGACGATTTGCTCCGACATCTTGGTTGGTCTCCTCTTTAAGGATGTCAGGATGTTGGACACTCGCCCTTTCCGGCTCATCCGTCGGAAAAGGTTGCTGTTACCGAACCGATGAGATCCTGGCCACCGAAAACGTCGCTCGGCTCGTCTTGTTCCTGTTCGCCTTGTTTGAGCAAAACATCAGGTTGGCGGGCTCTGCCATCGCGGTCAAGATAATTCTTCTCCGCAGCCAGGACGATTCCCTAGGCATCCGATGTGATTCGAGTCGCGCCACAGCCGACAAAGATCGGAAATCAGCGGGGGAGTTGACGTTATCTACCCCCAACCCCTTCTTCGAGTCCTCGCTGAGATGGTGCCGCCATAAAAGACCGCTCCGCTTGTCACGCGACCGTTGTCGCGACGGAAACACCCATCGCCAACCTACTTCCCGGCCAGCATTCGGATACTTACGCGACAACG